>Ga0302321_100004463_pt1 | contig 12134 bp, 12 predicted proteins | sample Fen_T0_1_FD_202505 | JGI IMG/M metagenome (GOLD analysis project Ga0302321, IMG submission 202505) | Peat permafrost microbial communities from Stordalen Mire near Abisko, Sweden - Fen_T0_1 | ecosystem: Environmental > Terrestrial > Soil > Wetlands > Permafrost | place: Sweden: Abisko...
GCGAGAGATTTTGGGTAAAGTGGACGCCTTCATGCGCTGCGGTTGCTGTCTCTGAGCCGGAACGATGCTGGTGCGGGTAAACCCATTGTCCCAATAGACTGGTTCGAGTGCAACTCTGATCAAGCCCGATGAGGACATCGGGCTACACCTTCTCGCACACCGGAGATTATACCGGAAAGGCTAGGCGGTAGAGTACCTCAACGTCGGCGCGCGTCACATCCCGCGGGTTGTTCTTCAAAAGACGAGTTTCCTTCGTGGCAGCATCGGCCATACGTGAAATCGACGATTCGGAAATGTTGCACGGCGCAAGTTTGAGTGAAACGCCACAGGCAGTGCAGAGCTCTGCGATTTTGACGATGCCTGCTTCGGCGGTTGCGAGATCGGTCTTCTGGCGTTTCACCCCGAGCGCGAGGGCGATTTCGGCATACCGCTGGGGCTTGGCAGTGAGGTTAAATCGCAGCACAGAGGCGAGGAGCAGGGCGCTAGCAAGTTCGTGGGTAATCTGAAACTCGTTACTGAGCGGGTAGGCGAGAGCATGAACCGCCGCTGTATTCACCGAGCCATGACACATTCCGCCGTAGAGACTGCCCAAGGAGACTGCGCTGCGGGCAGTCACATCGAGACCGTTATTTACCGCTTGTAACAGGTTCGATGAAATTAGCCGGATGCCCTCCAACGCGTACACATCGACCATTGGGTGGGCGAAACGGTTGGCGTAAGCCTCGATGCAATGCGCCAAGGCGTCGAGCCCCGTGGCGGCCGTGATCGCAGGCGGGACAGAAAGAGTAAAAAGCGGATCGATATAGGCCACGTCGGGAACTAGCCATTGGCTGATCACACTCTTCGTGAGCCTCGCGGTTTCGTCGATTAAAGTGGAGCAGGGCGTTACCTCGCTCCCGCTACCGGCTGTGGTGGGCAGGCATACGAGATAGGTCTGCCGTTTAGGAAGTAAGCCGATACCAAAGAAGTTTTGCATGGGCTCAGGTCGGTCGTGCAGCACTGCAATAAGTTTGGCGATATCTAACACGTTGCCACCGCCAAAACCAACTACACCGTCAGGCGCGAATTTCCGCGCTTCGAGCAAGATGCGTTCAAAATCATTCACCCCGGGCTCGGCCGGCACATCGGTAATCGTGGTGACGACGATGTCGTGAGCGACAAGTCCCTCGACGAGTGGTTTTGCCAGAGGAGCGACTTGAGTTGTTGTGAGCAGTAAGACTCGACGTAGGCCACGTTTTCTTAATTCATTCGGACATTCAGCAGCGCACCCCGGCCCAAAGCTAACCTGAGGGGGTTGCGTGAGAGTGATTGAGCGTGAATCGTAAGCAGCCATTGGGGTGATAATCCATTGTGCCCCGCTCGATTTCAATCCGATCTGTTCGGACCCAGAAGTAATTCATAGCACGCAGAGGGTCCAAGTGCCCGCTTCTTTCTGTCACAAAATAGGCGTGGTTATTTGTGTCTGCGTTTGCTTTTTCCCGAGGGCCTTGCTGCGGGGAACCTCAAAGGGATGCTGCGTTGCGAAGGGCGAGGCTGAGGTAGTTTCGAAGGGGTTATGCGAACCGTCTTCTTTGGCAGCGGCGAGGATCGTAGACTCAAAATGCCGGAACGCCGGAGCGTCATAAGTGCTCGCGAGCTTTTGAAAGTGAGCCGACTGAACACGATCACCCAGCTGTTGATAAAGCTCTATCGCGAGCGCAATGTCTTCTGGTTTGAGAAAGGATGCAGCGAAGTGACAGGCTGTGCCGTGCACACGCTTGAAGATAGCGAAAAACTGCCGAGTGTTTTCCCAGCCGGGTATGTCGAACATGCTGGCATCGAGTACCGCCAATTCCGTGACGAAAGTTTCGAAAAAGTCCCGGTGGCCGTCATTCCAAAGATCAACCGCCATCTGTCGCAGCAGCTGGGGTGTGTCCTTTGGCAAAGTTTTTTTGGCTCTGTTGGTGGTTTCGAACCAGGCATGAATAGCGGGGAAGTCAGTTTTTTTGCAGGCACGCGTCAGGGCCTCGAAATCGCAAATATCCTTTCCGGCGGTCCTGTTGTCTGGATGGAAGGTGAATAGATGACGGAGTTGGAGCGGGTCGAGCTGGTTGGCTAGCAGATTGTGTTCACGCAAGGAGCGGATTGCACAGCGGCTGGCGATGACCTTTGGGGAGCAATGCAGGGTGACCGCGATATAGTTGAGGATCTGGACCGTGGCCGAAACATCCTGCTCCGGCAGAGGAAGGCGCTGTTCAGTGGCGACAAGGCTGCAACTCACCGCGTGGAGACGAAGCAAGGTCTCCAGGATGGTTTCGTGATGTTCGTTTTTTCCGGCACGTGCAGAGGTGTCGGATGCGACGAGAGGGCCGAACCATTTACTAACGGCATGGCGAATAGTTTCCTCCCCCGTGGCGAAGTTTTTTGAAACCCCAAGGGTGGATACTTGTTCTGGTACTTCCTCCAATCTTTTGGAGACGTTTCCAGTCGTAGTCTTAGCTGGCTGGACGGGCTTAGACATAGATGTAAGTGAGAAGCGAATGGCGGTAATTCGCAAAATATTTACACTAATGGAAACCCTGATGCTGGCCTGTATGACACCCTGATAGGGCACTGATGGTTACGCGCCTACATGCAGAGTGATGAGCGCTGTCTTTTGACGAATCCAGCTTCCTGCGTATGGTCGCGCCCTTATGAAAAACGTGATCTATTTTCTTTTACTTCCGTTGTTGGTGACAGCCGCACAAGCGAAGCTGATTACCAAGGCTGTCAGTTACGAACAGGGCGGGGTGAAACTTGAAGGTTTTCTTGTGTATGATGATAGTTCCAAGGGACTGCGTCCAGGGGTGCTCGTGATTCCGGAATGGTGGGGGCTGAATGATTACATCAAGAGCCGGGCTGAGCAGTTGGCTGGCCTGGGCTACATCGCTTTTGCAGCTGATATGTATGGTTCGGGAATGAAAACGACAGACCCGAAAAAAGCGGGCGAACTCGCTAGCCAATTTTACGGGAAGCCGCTCATGGCCGAGCGTGCACAGGCGGGTTTGGATCAGTTGTTGAAATCGGGCTTGGTCGACCCCAAGAAAACTGCCGCGATCGGTTTCTGTTTCGGTGGAGCGACGTGCCAAGCCCTAGCTTATAGTGGTGCGCAGTTGGCCGGCATAGTTAGTTTTCATGGCAGTTTGATTCCTGTCTCTGCGGAGGATGCGATAAAAACCAAAGCGAAGCTTCTCATTTGTCACGGCGCAATCGATCCATTCATTAAGCCGGAGGCGGTCGAGGCTTTCAAAAAATCCCTCGATGATGGCCACCTCGATTACCAATTCATTAGTTATGCCAATGCGGTGCACGCTTTCACCAATCCAGGAGCCGACGCGGTGCGTGCCGCGACAGGTCTCAATGGCATCGGTTACAACGAAGCTGCCGCCCGTCGTTCGTGGCAGCACATGAAGCTATTTTTCGACGAGATCTTTGCGCAATAAACTCAGTGGATTGGCCCAAGTGGTGTGCGCGCGATACTTTCCCTAACCGCATAATATCGGCTGGTGAGCCTGAGGAGGTATCCAGCATTCCGATACTGACCTTGTGCTCTCGTCTAACGGTCTGACATGCAATCGGTGCGGAAAGGCGCTGCCGGTAGGCCTGTGGCATTTTCGAGATTGGCATCCGGATTATCAGCCCAGGCGTAGCGCACGGTTTGCGGCACAGGCACAGCGGCCGAAGTCACGACGACGGTTGATCCCTCGATGCTGGCGACGGCCGGATGGTAAACGCCATCCGCGCCGGCAAGTTCGAACCCCGTGAGCTTTGTCCCACCATTGCGGATGCGCAGTCCACCGGAATAGCGCCAGTCAATGCGGGCGACTCCATTGGCGATTTGTACGTGATCGAGTGACGGACCAGTACTCTCGAGTGTTTTCTCGCCATAAACCTGTGCTCGGGCGAGCAGCGCCAGCCGCCGTCCGACTTCACGCTTGTTGCGCGGGTGGATGTCCTTGGCGTTGCCGATGTCGAGTGTTACGGCCATGCCGGTCGCAGGCTCGACCAGTGTCTGCGCCTGTGCCTCGCGTAGGAACGGCCAGCTCGGGGTCTCGGTGAAATTGGCCAATTGTACAAAGAGAAACGGGAAATCGCCCTGACCCCAACGCGAACGCCAGTCGCGGATGAGTGTGGTGAACCGCTCGCGGTAGGTATTCGCCACGCCGACGTTTGCTTCGCCTTGGTACCAGATGGCGCCGCGTATGCCGTAGCGAACAAGCGGGGCTATCATGCCGTTGAAAAGAAAAGCGGCGTTGTTTTGTGGCGAGAGAATCGCAGGCGTTGCGGGCGAGGTGGCGTAAACGCTACCAGCCACTAGCGGCACTGCACGCTCGACCGAGTAACGCCAGGAGCCGGAAAGCGGGAGAACTGCGCCCGTCGCGGTCGACTCAGCAGCCATCGATATTGCAGGACCGGCAAAACCGCCATCGCCAAACTGATCGAACACACGCACTGCGATCGTGTTTTGACCGGTTTTTAATAGTTCGGCAGGTACGACATAGCGGCGCGGAAGTTTGTATGCATTAGGAGTGCCGCGGGGTGTAGCACCAATAACTTTACCGTTAAAATAGGTGGTATCGAAATCATCGACAGCACCAAGATTGAGGATGAGATCGTGGCCGACCCATGAGGCAGGCACGTCGATCGTGCGACGAAACCAGACGCAACCGTTAAAGGTTAATCCTTGGTTTTGCCAAAAAGAAGGCAGAGGCATTGTCGGCCAGGCGTGGTCATCGAAATCGTCGCGTCCCCAGCCTTGTGGGGCGCCTGTGTTCACCGTGTCGATCGGGAATACGGATTCTTCCCATGCCGCGACTTTTGCCCGGTATTCAGCTTGGATGCGTGGCAGATCTTTACTGGCTTCGGCGAGCGCGGCCAGTTCGGCATCGACCGGCATAACACTGCGGAGTGCTTCTCGACTAGTCCAAGCCTCGACGCGAGTGCCACCCCATGACGCGTTGATTATGCCAACGGGCACACCGAGTTTTTCACGGAGGTTTTTTGCGAAGAAATAGCCAATGGCGGAAAAGTCGGCGGCGTTTTGCGGTGTGGCGGGATTCCACTGGCCAACAACGGTGTTACGCGGCGTGCCGACGGCAGTCTGGTCCACCTTGAACATGCGAAGCAGCGGATCGCTGGCGGCCGCGACATCTTCCTCGCCGTGGTCGGTCGGTGGGAGTTTCCACTCCATATTGGATTGGCCGGAAGCGACCCAGACTTCCCCGCTTAGGACGTCTTCGATGGTTCGTTCGTCACTGCCCTTGATACGGAGACGGTACGGTCCGCCGGCGGGCAATGCTGGGGCGGCGAGGCACCAGGTACCATCAGCGGTCGCCGTCACCTCAATCGTTGGAAGCGGCGTATTGGAACCCTCGACTCTCAGCGTGACGACTTGCCGTGGGTTATCTTTCCCATAAATGGAGTTCGCACGATCTAGTTGCAGAACCATGTGGTCGCTGAATAAAGGGGAGAGAAGAAGCGCGGCTAAAAGCATAACAGTAACAAAGGTTGAATTTATTGGGCGAGGTCAGACGAATCGTTCGGTCCGGAAATACTTAAGAATCAAACACACTCAACTAAACCAAAATCGTAGCCTATAAATGGAAATCAAGGAGCATCACACCGTTCTTTTTTAAACTGCCCTCCTGGTCCAGAATTGACGCGACTTGTCGCAATTTCACAGCTCAACCGCCGATCGCCGTCATCGGGCGACACGGCGCGTAGTTGGTGCGGAACTGGTGTTCGAGCGGCTTGATCCGCAGCGCTTCGCGTAAAACTTCGCGGATGGCTTCATCAGATTGGCTCTGGCGAAGGGTTTCGCGGAGATCGAGTTCGTGGCCATCGCCGAGACACGGGCGGACTTTGCCGTCGGCCGTGAGGCGCATTTTGTTGCACGTCTCACAAAAGTGTTCGTTCGTCATCGCGCCGATGAATCCGACGAGTGCGCCGGTTTTTGGCAGGCGATAATATTTAGCGGGGCCCCAACCGATGCGGGCGTCGGGTTGCGGGATGAGTTCGTCGAATTCGCCGAGGATGCGCATCGCATCTTCGACGGAGAGGAAAGTGGTGCTGCCGAAAACATCGGCCTTGGTCAGAGGCATGAGCTCGATCAGTCGCAGCGGCAAGTCGCGTTCGGCCGCATACTGAACCAGCGGCCAGAGGGAAGACTCGTTGACCCCGCGCATGAGCACGCAGTTAAGTTTGATGCGTTCGAAACCGGCTGCGAGCGCGGCGTCGATACCAGCGAGCACGGTGGCGACGTCACCGCTGGTGATGCGGCGGTAGAGTGCGGCGTCGAGCGTATCGATACTAATGTTGACCGTGCGTAGGCCGGCTGACTTCAGACTGGCGGCGAGCGGCGCGAGGCGGGTGGCATTGGTCGAGAGGCCGATGACGTCGACGCCGGGCAACGCATGGATGGCGTGAACGATTTCGAGCAGATCGCGCCGCACGAGTGGCTCACCACCGGTCAGGCGAAATTTGCGAAAGCCGAGGCCGGTGGCGGCGCGTACGACGCGAATGATTTCGTCGGCCGTGAGGTGATCGGCCTTTTGCTCCCAGCCTTTGTAGCCCTCGGGCATGCAGTAGGTGCAACGCTCATTGCAGCGGTCGGTAACCGAGATGCGGAGGTAATCAACGATGCGACCGTGAGTGTCCATGCGGTTATTTAATGGTTGCCGATGGTTCGGCTTGATGCGGGTCGTGCCCTTGCAAGTGGGCGAGTGCTTCGCGGATGGCGGGCATGAGCAGGTTGAGACATTCGCCGATGGCCTTGGGGTTGCCTGGAAGATTTATGATCAACGACTGGCCGCGAATACCAGCGGTGGCGCGTGAAAGAATCGATGTCGGCACGCGTTCGAAGTTTCCCATGCGCATGGCTTCGCCGAAGCCGGGTAGTTCTTTATCCAATACGGTGCGGGTGGCCTCGGGCGTCACATCACGTGGCGTCACACCGGTGCCGCCGGTTGTTACAACGAGTGCGCAACCTTCTTGGCGAGTGAAGAGGCGCAACGTTTCGGCGATGCGATCTTTTTCGTCGGGAATGATCGCGGCGACAAATTCATGGCTCGTGCCGAGATGTTCGCGCAGCAGGCGTTCGATCTCTGGACCTCCGAGATCGGCGTAGATTCCAGCCGAAGCTCGATCGCTGACGGTGATGCGGCCAATTTTCATTTTTTGATTTTCTCGATGACGCGAATGTCGTCGATGGACATCGTTTTGTCCACGGCCTTGCACATATCGTAGAGCGTCAGGGCGGCCACGGAGACGCCGGTGAGCGCTTCCATTTCGACGCCGGTTTGCGCGTGGGTTTCGACGGTGCAGGTAATCTCGATCCAAGAGGTGCGAACGCTAAACAAAATTTCAATATGACTGAGTGGCAGCGGGTGGCAGAGCGGAATGAGATTAGCGGTATTCTTGACGGCTTGAACACCTGCGACCTGCGCGACGGTGAGGACGTCGCCCTTGGGTAGAGCTTTGCGTTTTAGCAGGTGGATCGTGGCGGGTTGGCAAGTGAGGCGGCCGCGCGCAGTGGCGATGCGATGCTGGACCGGTTTTGCGCCGACAGCGACCATGCGGGCATTGCCCTGAGCGTCGATGTGGGAGAGCGCGGTCGAGCGGTGGGATTTGGGTTTTCCTTTCATGGAAATTGAGCGCAAGGGAGGACGTTAACCGGGGTGGACTGTTCGAGCAAACCGGTGCCCGGTGCGAGGAGGATCAGGCCGTTGGTGTGTGCGAGCGTGGCGAGATCACCGGAGTTACTCCAACGCAGTGGTTCGGCGGTGAGCTTGCCGTCGCGCAGGCTGAGGCTGGCGGGCCAGAGGGTTTCGCGTGGGTTTCCATCGGCATGAAGAGGTGACGCGAGGATGCCGGGCTGGAGTTTTGGCGCGGAGGTGGCGGTGAGCCGGGCGACGGCTGCGCGAACGAACCCAAGAAGACCGACAAAGTGGGCGAGGGGATTTCCAGGCAAACCGAAGGCGAGGCGTGGGCCGGAAGTCGCGAAGAGCAGCGGTTTTCCCGGGCGGAGCCTGGTGCCGTGGATTTTTAGTTCAAATCGCAGGTTCTGCAAAAGCTGCGGCGTGTGATCGTGGGCGCCGACACTGGCGCCGCCGGAAAAAATCAGAATATCCGCCGTAGCGATTTCGGTGGCGTGGTGGGCGAGTTCGGTTTTCGCCTGCGCAAGATTTTCGGGCAGATGGTGGTGCGCGACGGTGAGGACGAGTTGCTGGAAAAATGCAGCGACCAACGGTGTGTTGGAGTCGCGGATTTGGCCTGGGCCGGGCGTTTGCTGGGCTGCCACGAGTTCGTCGCCCGTGGTGAAGTGAACGATGCGTGGCTGGCGGGTGACGAGTGGTTCGGTGTGTCCGATGCCTGCGAGTAGGGAAATCGCACCAGCGGCAAGCGTGCTGCCGGCCGCGAGCAGAATGTCGCCGCGACGCACATCTTCACCTCGGACTCGGATATGGGTTTCGCTGGAGCGTTCTTTTATGCGGCACCGGCTGTCGGCGCGTTCCACGTCCTCGATCATCACGACTTGCAGGCCTTCGCTGGGCAGCGCGCCACCGGTGGAGATTCGGACGGCTTCGCCGAGCTGAAGTTGGCGGGGTCGCCAATCGCCGGCGCGGATTTCGTCAACGATCAAGAAATCCTCAGAGCGATCATCGAGACGGATCGCCACGCCATCGACGGCGGAACGGGGAAAAGCGGGTTGGTCCTCGGGCGCAGTTATGGTTTCGCGCAGCACACGGCCGAAAGCGTTTGCGAGCGGAACGCGCTCGGTCGGGAGTGGTTGGCAAGCGGCCTCGACGATGGCGAGGACTTCGGTAAAACCTGGGGACTGGATGCGCTCCGTCGTCATTTTGGTGTGGAGTCGATAGTTGCGCTCAGGGGAACACCACGCACTTTCCAGATCGGCACATCCTGTTTGAGACGATCCATGAAACTGGAAACGAGTGCGAAGGCCTCGGCGCGATGTTTGGCGGTGGCGCGAATGATGATTGCTGCTTCGCCGACCGGGACGATGCCGATGCGATGGAGGATTATGACGTGGTCGCACGGATGTTGTGCGCTGAGTTCCACCGCGATGCGGCGCATCATGGTTTCGGCCATGGGCTGATACGCTTCGTATTCGAGCGCGGCGATGGGACTGCCGGCTTCTTCGCGGCGGACGATGCCTTTGAATTCAACAACGGCACCGGTTTGTTCGGAGGCAGGTTCGCGCAGGGATGGATGGTCCTCCAGCGGTTTGGTTGAAATGGCGACAAATGTGACCATATTCAACCTCCGGATACAGGCGGGATCAGAGCGATCTCGTCGGTGTCGGTGAAGCGGGCATCGTTGCCGACAAACTCGCCGTTGCGAGCCAGTCGTACGTGCGATTTGTATTGTGCGAGCACGGGGTGCTTCGTGTTCAAGGTTTGCCAGAATTGAGCGACGTCAACTTCACCAATTGCTAGCTCGATCGAGACTGTGCCCATGGCTTGACGGATTTGTGCGAAGAGGAGGACGCGCATAGGTAAGGATTTGATTACAGTAGAATATATTTCTCGCAACCAGAGTTGCTGATTGTTCATGACTTGTATCAAGATTAGTCGTCATGCCGAGACTGCGCCAAATCTTCATTTCGCCCGGGCATAATTATTTTGGCCATCACGGTCAGCCCGCTGGTGAAAATGCCATCGTCGAGGTGGACCAGGTCGAATGCGTCGCGGGACGTGGACTGCGCGGTGACCGTTTTTTCGATTTCAAGGAAGACTACAAGGGACAAGTCACGTTGTTTGCGTGGGAGGTGTTCGAGCAGCTTCGAAACGAGCAAGGTAAGCCCGAGCTTTCGCCGGCGGTATTGCGGAGAAACGTGCTGGTGGAAGGGCTCGATCTGGAAGCACTGATCGGGAAACGCTTCGAACTGCAAGGCGTGATGCTTGAAGGAACGGGCGAGTGCAAGCCGTGCTATTGGATGGATCAGGCGGTTGGTTCGGGTGCGGAGGAATGGATGAAGGGCCGCGGTGGATTGCGCTGCAAGATCGTCACGGATGGAACGCTGCGTCGTGAATAAACGAGAAATAGCTTTCACGGGCGTGGTGCTCGCGGGCGGACGCTCGACGCGCATGGGCCGCGACAAGGCGCTACTGACGTTGCCGAATGGGCGAACATTGCTGGAGCAGGCGGTCGCAACGCTGCGCGAATTGGGCGCGACCGAGATCCTGGTGTCGATTGGAAGCGACAAAACATACGGACTGCCAGGCACACGCGAGTTGCCGGATGTGCAGGCAGATTGTGGACCGCTCGGTGGATTGCACGCATGCCTGTCAGCGGCCAAGGAAAAGCTGTGCGTGGTGCTAGCCGTGGATTTACCGGCGATGACACCGGAATATTTGCGCGGCCTGGTGTCGCAGACGCAAGCGAGGCGCGGTGCAGTGCCGGTAAGCGATAGTTCGGCTGAGCCATTGGCTGCGGTGTATCCGAAGGAGGCGCTGGCCGAAGTACAGCGCGCGTTGGATACAGGTGACTTCTCGCTGCAAAAATTGATCCGCCGTCTGGAGCAGGATGGTTTGGTGGAATGTGTTCCTGTGGCACCAGGCGAGCGGACGCTTTTCGCCAACTGGAATTCGCCTGAGGACTGTCGCTATTAGTACTAATAAATAGTTATATCATCTATTAAATGACAAGTTGATCAGTGCATAAGTGGGAAAATGTACGATGGGTAAGTGGTTACTTACATCCGTTTGTCATCTATTAAATGACAAACTTTGAGTAGGGGATGCGTTAGGTTGGGGAGTGTTTTCCCGGTGGGTTTGCGATTACACGGGAGTGACTTTGACGGCGCAGGCTTTGTAGCCGGGCTGGCGCGAGTGGGGATCGAAGGAGGGAAAGGTCAGACGATTCACTTCGGCGCTGTGCATGCCCATGTAGATCTGGCCAGCGGAAATAATCGGCGTGACAAAGGCGATGGCGGTGGCTTGGCCGCGGCGGGAGGCGATGGTGACTTTTGAACCACTGGTGATACCAAGACGTTCGGCATCAGTGGGATTTATTTCCAAGCCGTGGGAGCGGGAGGCGAGCTTACGCAGGACGGCACTTTTATCAGTGCGAGTGCCGGTGTGCCACTGCGCGGAGGAGGCGCGTCCGGTCAGGAGTAGAAAGGGGTAGTCGGTGTCGGTTGGTTCAGGCAGTGCGACGGGTTCGGCGAAATGGAAGATCGCGCGGGCATCTGGCGTGAAAAAGCGGCCGTCGACGAAGAGGCGACGTTCAGTGGTGGGTGTGGCGTTGGCGCGGGCGTCAGCTTCGGTCAAGGGCCACTGGAGTCCGCCGGAAGATTCGATATGATCGTAGTCGCGGATGCCGGTGAAATCGCAGGGCTGGCCACGGGAGAGTTCGCGCATGAGACCAAACGCGGCAGCGGGCGAGGACCAGCGGGTGAACATTTCGCCGCAGCCCCACGCCTGGGCGATGAGCTGGAAGATGGCGAAATCGCTGAGTGCGGTGCCGGGCGCACGGGAGACTTTACGGGCGACGCCGAGGCGGCGTTCGCTGTTAATGAAGACGCCTTCTTTTTCGCCCCAGCCGGCGGCGGGCAGCACGAGGTCGGCCATCTGTGCGGTTTCGGTGGTGGCGTACATGTCCTGCACGACGAGAAAATCGAGTTTCTTGCGGACCTCGTGAAAACTGCGCTGGTTGATCCAGGAGTGGGCGGTGTTGGTGGCGATGATCCAGAGGCCGCGAATTTCGCCGCAGTCGACGGCGTCGAGAATCTGGTCGTAAGCGATGCTCTTATCGTTGGGGATGACGGCTGGATCGATTCCGAGAACACCGGCGACGTGGGTACGATGGGCGGGATTGGCGAATTCGTATCCGCCGAGCAATGACGTGGCGTTGCCAAAGAGGCGCGAACCCATGGCGTTGCACTGGCCGGTGATGGAATTGGCGCCGGTGCCGGGGCGGCCGATATTGCCGGTCATGAGCACGAGATTGATCAGCGCCTGCGCGGTGCGGGTGGACTGATGACTCTGGTTGACGCCCATGGTCCACCAGAACGAAACGCGTTTGCCGGTGGCGATAAGATCGGCTAGCTGCAGCTGGGCTTCGATGGTGATGCCGGTTTCACGAGTGACGCGTTC
>Ga0302321_100004469_pt1 | contig 12128 bp, 11 predicted proteins | sample Fen_T0_1_FD_202505 | JGI IMG/M metagenome (GOLD analysis project Ga0302321, IMG submission 202505) | Peat permafrost microbial communities from Stordalen Mire near Abisko, Sweden - Fen_T0_1 | ecosystem: Environmental > Terrestrial > Soil > Wetlands > Permafrost | place: Sweden: Abisko...
GGTAGTTGTGGGCGGTGCTTAGGGTTTCGGCTGTCCAGGTTGGGCTTCGAACAGGTGGTGGCCGCGGCGGGTTCGCCCACGCGCGCTCCGCCTGATCGCCCGTGCCCGCTGCACGGACGCGAGCCCAGCACGTGCACACGGGCATGGCCGGGCAACAGCGCGGGCGATACCGGCATTCGTGTCCAGTCGCGCGCTTAGGGCGACCCGCCGCTACGCTTCGCTCGTCGGTCGACCACCCACGCACGCGGACCCGCCGTCGCTCGTCGTTCCTAAACGCTCGTTCGGCAGTGCGGGCCATCGCAATTTGGACGGGCCTGGCCCTCGCCCCTTCACCGCGCTGGCGCTGTGCTTGCCCCGGCTGCTGGCGCTCCGGGCCGGTGGAGCACTCCGCTGTCGACCGTCTCGCCGGTCCGGCTGATCGCCTGGAAATACAGGTCGTCCCCGACGATCTCCACGATCATGAAGTGCTGGTCGCTGTCGAACCCCTTGGCGATCATGTCCGAGGCGCGGATGTCCCCTTTGCGCAGTCGGCCACCGGAGCCGGACACCCAGTACACGATGCCGCCCTTCTGGGGCTTGATGCGCTCGTAGACGTGGTCGTGCCCGGAGAATACGGCGCTCACTCCGTACTTGACGAAGAGCGGCTCCAGGACCGCCCGCGATTCGAGCGCGGAGCCGTGGGTCCCGAAGGAGTACAGAGGATGATGGAAGAACGCGATCTTCCAATCGGAGCTCGAGGACGAAAGCTCCTTCTCCAGCCAGTCGAGCTGCGGCTTGTCCAGGTAGTCGGTGTCGATCGCGAAGAAGCGCACGCCGCCTTCGGTCAGCTTTGAAATCCCGCCCTTGGACGCCCGGAAGGTGTAGTAGCGCTCGCCTCCCATGTTGAAGGGCTTGTAAAGACGCTGGTTCGGGTTGTCGTGATTGCCGAGGGCCGCCTGGAACACGACTCCGGCGTCGAGCAGGGGCTTGTAGGGCGTCTCGAACTTGTTCCGCATGTCCGCGGGTGCATCGGCCCCGATGATGTTGTCTCCCACCATGATTACGAAGTCGAAGGGGAACCCATTGCGGACTGCGACCATCTGCTTCGCCACCGCATACTGCTCTGGAGAGCCGTCGCCCGTATCGCCCATCACCGCGAATCGGACGGAGCCGTCCTTTAGCGGCAGGGTGAGCGCGCTGGTGACCGGCGCCTGGGCCGCTGCGGCTGTGGCAAGGGGCGCGGGCGTGGCTGAGCAAAGAGCGACCAAGAAGACGACGAAGAGGCGGCTGATCCTTGCGTAGTTCATGGGAGTCACTTGATCGTGAGGTCGGGCGTGGCGGCTGGCAGGAAGTCCACGATGAGGCCGGCTACGGAGTCGACCAGGAGGAGGTCCCGGTCGACGAACCGGTAGTGGAGGGGCGCCGGCAAGGGCGGGAGCGTCGCCAGCACGCTCGCCGGCATGGTGGACCGCGATGCGCCGGGCGGGTACACGGCATTGACGCGCACCACGACCTGGACTGGGATCGAGTCTCCTGTCTCCGTCGGGTTTCCCTCGAGGATTGCCTTCCGCGCGTCAAGCGCATCCGGGCCCGTGAGCTGCTCCGCGAGGAGCCGCCGGAAGAGGGGTTGGACCTCCGGTCGGAAGATGTCTCCTGGCCTGGCCTTGGCGCGTTTGGTCCTTATGGCACGCGCGAGGGCCTTCTGCGCGGCGACCGTTTCCTCGCGCGACCCGAGCTGGGCGAGTAGCTTGTTGTGGAACTCAGCGTATTCCGCCACCTCTGCCTGGAAATGCTGAAGCGCCTCGCGCTCCGCCTCGGCCGGGTGCGCCGTTCCCCGGGCCTTCTTCACCTTCTTGGCCACCCTCCCAGCCTCGTGCTTCTCATCGGGCGTTGCTTCGGGGCTGGCCAGGACGGGAACGGCCAGGCAAAGCGCCGCCAGGGTCCCGATCAGAAAACGCGCCACACCGCGGCGGGCGAATGATGCATGGTCGTCCATTGCGTCCCTCCTCTCACTCTTCGTTCTTGGCCCGGTCTGTCTCTGCCCGGTGATGCCCTCAGTCGGGCGCGCGTATTCGGGAGCATCTTCATCGAGGCGTCGGTGACGGCGGAACGCCGACTTCGCCTTCGGGCGTGGAGCGGCTCGCCGGCGGGACCGGGGCCGCAGTCACGGGAACTCGCGCGTGGCTGGGCGTTGTGCTTGCCCCAGCGGCGGGCGCGCCGGGCCGGTGGACCGTCCCGCTGTCAACCGTCTCGCCGGTCCGGCTGATCGCCTGGAAATACAGGTCGTCTCCGGCGATCTCCACGATCATGAAGTGGTAGTCGCGGTCGAAGCCCTTGGCGGTCATGTCCGTGGCGCGGATGTCCCCCTTGCGCAGCGAGCCGCCGCCGCCGGACACCCAGTACACGATCCCGCCCTTCTGTGGCTTGATGCGCTCATAGACATGGTCGTGCCCGGAAAACGCGGCGCTCACGCCGTACTTGACGAAGAGCGGCTCCAAGACCGCCCTTGATTCGAGCGCGGAGCCATGGGTCTTGCCGGACGAGTACAGAGGATGATGGAAGAACGCGATCTTCCATTCGGAGCTCGAGGACGACAGCTCCTTCTCCAGCCAGTCGAGCTGCGCCTTTTCCAGGTAGCCGCTGTCGAGGGCGAAGAAGCGCACGCTGCCATCGCCGTTGCCGACCGACCCCTGCGGCCAGCGGAAACCGTAATAGCGCTCGCCTCCCATGCCAAAGAGCTTGTACAAACGCTGGTTCGGGTTGTCGTGGTTGCCGAGGACCGCATGGAACACGACTCCGGCGTCTATGAGCGGCTTGTAGGGCGTCGAGAACTTGCTCGCCATGTCCGCCGGGGTGTCCGACCCGTAGATGTTGTCGCCGAGCATGATCACGAGATCAAAGGGGAACTTCTTGTGGAACGCGACCATCTGCTTCGCCACGTCGTACTGCTCTGGTGTGCCGCTGCCCGTGTCGCCCATCACCGCGAATCGGACAGAGCCGTCCTTGAGGGGCAGGGTGAGCACGCTGGTGACGGGCGCCCGGGACGCCGGGGCTGCGGCGAGGGGCGGGGTCGGGGCTGCATAGAGAGCCAGCCAGAAGACGACGCAGAGTCGGCTGATCGTTGAGTAGCTCATGGCAGTTCCTTGGTCGCAGGGTCAGGCGCGGCGGCCGGCAGGATGTCCACGATGAGGTCGGCCACGGAGTCAATCAGGACGAGGTCTCGGACGACGAACCGGTAGTGGAGACAAGCGGGCAGCTCGGGGAGCGTCCCAAGCACGCTCGGCGGCACAGTGGACCGCGATGCGCCGGGCGGGTACACGGCATTGATGCGCGCCACGACCAGGACCGGGACTTCCTCTCCGTCTGCCGGGTTTCCCTCGAGGACCGCCCTCTGCGCGTCGCGCGTATCCGGGCCCTTGAGCTGCTCCGCGATGAGGCGCCGGAAGAGCAACTGGACATCTGGCCGGAAGATGTCACCCTGCCTGGCCTTGGCGCGTTTCGCGGCTATGACGTGCGCAAGGGCGGCCTGTGCGGCGACCGGGTCCTCAGGCGATCCGAGCTTGGCGAGCTCCACGGCGTGGAAATCAGAGTATTTCGCCACCTCCTCCTGGAAGTGTCGAAGCGCCTTGCGCTCTTCCTCGGCCTGATGCGCCGTCCCCAGAGCCCTTGCCACCTTCTTCGCGACCCTCTCGGCCTCGCTCTTCTCCTTGGGCCTTCTGTCGGGCCCGGCCAGAACCGGAACGGCCAGCCAGAGCGCTGCCAGGGTCCCGATCAGAAGACGCGCCGCACCGCGGCGGGCGAATGATGCGTGGTCGTGCATGGCCTCTCTCCTATCGGTCATTCTCTGGCCTTGGCCTTGGCCTCGGCCTTGGCCTCCTTGGCTTCCGCCTTGGCCTCGACCTTGGCCTCAGCCTTGGCTTCGACCTTCGCCTCGGCCTTGTCTGCATCCTTGGCTTTGCCTTCGGCTTCGGCCTTGGCCTCGACCTCGGCATCGACCTTGGCCTCTGCCTTGGCCTTGACCTTGGCATCCGCCTTCTCGCCCTTCTTGGCGTCCTTGATGTCCTCTCGGGCGCGGTTTGTCTGAGCCCAGTCTTCTTCGAAGACCGCGGCCATGCGGCCCACGACCTTCGGGTCCTTGACGATCACGCCCACCTCGCGCCGGCCGTCCAGCTCCAGCTTCCTGAGACCCTGGCTGCCCACGAATGCCTGCTGCCCATCTCTGACGATGGCCCGCACGTGGAGCCTCTCGCCCGGGAACTTCTCGGCCATGAGGCCGGCCCCGCGCTTGCCCACCTTGCCCAGGATGCGCACGCTCACGCCGGCGCTCACGCGCTCCTTCAGGATGCGGATCATCGCGGCGTCGGTGAGCTTGGGATCGTAGATCAGCAGTTGTCTCCGCGCGCCCCTGAGGAACGCCGCCAATCGTGTCCGCGAGTTCTCGGGACTGACGACGAAGCTCTTGTGGCCAGGCGTGTAGTGCTTTCTGAGCGAATCGGCCTCGAAGAGCTTGATCGCTTCCTGGACCAGCTTGCGCTTCTTTGTGATCACCCCGAAGCTGCGGCTTTTGTTCACGTCCAGGGTGGTGTAGTTGAAGCCCAGCACGAAGAGCGTGGCGCGGTCCACGATCATGACCTTCTTGTGATAGCGCCTGAGGTCGTCGTCTGTGCGGCGCACGCTGGCCCCGGTCTTCAAGAGGTCCAGCTCGAGCTTGCGCAGCCGCTTGTCCCCGCCGCGATTCGTGTAGGCGATGAGCGTGCGCACGTGCACGCCGCGCGCGACCGCTGTCCTGAGCGCCTTGGCGATGTCGCTGCGGTCGAGGCGGAAGATCCCGATGTAGACGCTGGTCTTGGCCTTGTGGATGGCCGAAACCACGGGGCCGATGCCGTCGTCCGGCTCCACGATGAGGCTCACTTGGCTCATTTGGCTACTCCCAGCGAAGCGGTCACCACCGTGTTGGGGCACCGCGCAACGCGGAGGACTTAGGATCGGACGCAAGGCGGTGAGTCACGTTAGAACGGTAGTGCAAGAATCATGCGAAAGCCCGGCCGGGCGACGCGCGGCCGTTCTCCGCGAACCGCGGGTCATGGCATGTCGCTGACCGGCATCGCGCCGCCGGCAGCCTCCCGTGACCGTCGTAGTTTCTACAAAGTGCTCTTCACGGCCGGGCTCGCCCGCGTCGATGCTCTGCAACGCGTTGGCAGGGCAAGGATGCACGTATGGCCCGAGCCTTGCGTGTGCTCTGGCCGGAGAGAACTGCGATGAAACCCAAGGTGCTCCGTATCGTCGATCTGCTGCGGCCTCACTGGAAGGCGATGACGATGGCGTTGGTCGCAGTGGGCGGTGTGGCCGCGGCCGACCTGCTCGACCCTTGGCCGATCAAGATCGTGCTCGACTACGCGCTGGCGTCCAAGCCGATGCCGGCCTGGATGGTGGGAATCGTGAGCCACATCGGCGGCAGCACACTCGCCATCGTCAACTTCGCGGTGCTGGCCGTGGCGGCCATCGCCGTCGCCGGCGCCCTCAGCTCCTACCTGCAGAACTACCTCACCACGAATGTCGGCCAGCGCATCATGCACGACCTGCGGCGCACGGTCTATCACCACATCCATCGGCTGTCGCTGGCGGAACACGACCAAACACGAACCGGTGACTTGATCAGCCGCGTGACGAGCGACATCGACGCCATACAGGACTTCGTCACGTCGGCGATGTTGGGCATCGTCGCCAACGTAATTACGCTGCTGGGCATTGTTGCGATCATGCTCTACGCGAGCTGGCCCTTCACGCTGATCTCGCTGGCGATCGCGCCCGTGCTCTTCGCGGTCGTGTATCTCTTCACGCGGCGGATCAAGAAGGCCTCACGCGAGGTCAGAAAGAAGGAGAGCGAGCTGATCTCGACGGTCCAGGAAGTCTTCTCGTCGATTCGGGTGGTGAAGGCGTTCGCCCGTGAGGACTACGAAGAACGACGCTTCGAACGGCAGAGTCTGGACAACGTCGAGACCGCTCTGCGGGCGCGCGGCATGAAGATGATGCTCTCGCCTGTGGTGGACGTTGTCGTGGCGATAGGGACCTGTCTGATGCTTGGCTACGGCGCGCGCATGGTCATGGCGAACGAGCTGACGGTGGGCGTGCTCGTCGTCTTTCTCGCCTACCTGCGCATGATGTACAAGCCCATGCGCGACCTTTCGAAGATGGCAGACACCGTGTCAAAGGCTGGAGTGGGATTCGAGCGCATCCGCGAGATCCTGGAGACCGAAAGTGCCGTCCGGGATATGCCGCATGCGCGCAAGGCCACGGGTTTCAAGGGCCGGATCGAGTTCGAGCACGTGTCGTTCGGGTACGCGCCGGATCAGCTCGTGCTCGAGGACCTCAGCCTCACGATTGAACCTGGGCAGGTCGCGGCATTCGTCGGTGAGACGGGTGGAGGCAAGACCACGATCATCAATCTCGTTGCGCGCTTCTACGACCCGACCGCCGGGACGGTCAAAATAGACGGCACGGACATCCGCAAGTTCACGATGAAGTCGCTGCGCGAGCAGATCAGTTTCGTGCTGCAGGACACCGTTCTCTTCCGTGCGCCGGTCTGGCAGAACATCGCCTACGGCCGTCCGGAAGCCCGGCGCGAGGAGATCGTTCGCGCCGCCGAGCAGGCCAACGCCGACGGGTTCATCAAGGAGATGGCGGAGGGGTACGACACGATGGTCGGCGAGCGTGGCGTCACGCTGTCGGGCGGCCAGCGCCAGCGCATCGCCATCGCGCGGGCCGTGGTCCGAAACTCGCCGATCTTGATTCTGGATGAGCCGACGTCCGGGCTCGACGCGCAGGCGGAGAAGGCGATCATGGAGGCGCTCGAGCGTCTGATGAAGGGCAAAACGTCGATCGTCATCGCGCACCGCCTGGGAACCATCCTGCACGCCAACGCGATCTTTGTGATGAAGGACCATCGACTCGTGGAGCACGGCACTCACGAAGAGCTCTTGGCAGCCAACGGCGTCTACGCGGGGCTCTACAAGACTCAGTACGACGAACACGCGGACGCAGGCGCTCTGACGCAGCCCTAGTGCCCTGCGGCGCGTTGGCGAAGGTCCGGATCTTGCACACCCCGAGCGGGGAGGTCTCTGATAGGCATGATTCCAATTGGCGACGACAATTCCGACCGCACCATCACTCCGATCGTCAACTACCTCCTGATCGCGGCGAACATCGCGGTGTTCGTGCTGCTGCAGGGGATGGGGGCGAACGACCGCTTCACCTACGCCTTCTCGACGGTTCCACAGGAGATCGTCAGCGGGACGGACGTGGTGACTTCCGCCCGCACTGTCAGGGATCCGGCGAGCGGCCAATCCTTCGAGCAGCCTGGGCTAGGGGTTACCCCGATCACGGTCTACCTGACCCTCCTGATCTCCATGTTCATGCACGGCGGCATCGCCCACATCGCCGGCAATATGCTCTATCTCTGGATCTTCGGAGACAACATCGAGAACGCGCTCGGACACTTGCGGTACCTCTTCTTCTACCTCGTCTGTGGGGTTCTCGCTTCGCTCGCGCACGTCTTCATGACGGCCGCGACTCACGGCAATATGCTCGTGCCGAGCCTCGGGGCGTCGGGGGCCATTTCCGGCGTGCTCGGCGGCTACATGCTCCTCTTCCCAGGCAGACGCGTACGCATGCTGATGGGAAGGGGCACAGCAGAGATGCCGGCGTGGGTGTCCATCGGTGTGTGGTTCCTCTTTCAATTCGTGGCGGGCATCGGGCTCCTGGGAGGCGGTTCGCAAGCGGGCGGTGTGGCCTACGCAGCCCACGTCGGCGGCTTCATCGCCGGGCTGATCCTCGTCAAGATGTTCGCTGCAGGGCAGGCGTCGAGATGAACGTGGCCACGGTCCCTGACCCGGTTGGCGACGACGTCCGTGTCGTCGAGCCACGGGCGAAGCCGGTGGACGAGGAGCCGCAGCACGTCCTGGCTGCGGGTCCGGTGCGGGCCGTGGCCGTGCGCTCGTTCATGCTGATCGGCCTGTTCCTACTGGTCCTCTTCCATACCCTGCGCGTGGCACGGGACCTGTTCCTGCCGTTGACGCTGGCCTTCTTCCTCAGCTTCCTCCTGAGCCCGTTGCTTCGGCTGCTCAAGCGAGCCCACATCTCGGAGGCCCTGGGAGCCGCGCTCCTGCTGGTCGCCCTGGTCGGGGGAGTCGGTCTGGGTCTCTATTCCCTGATCACGCCGGCCACGGAGTGGCTCGCCAAGGCGCCGGACAGCATCACCCGCATCCAGTCCAAGCTGGGCAGCCTGCACTTTCCCATGGAGCAGATGAATCGCACCGCGGACCAGGTGGAGCGGACGATGGCGGGCGACTCGGTCACGGCGCGGGTGTCGGCCGTGAAGTCACCTGCCTGGATCATGCAGGCTCTTTTCGGTGGCACCACCACCTTCTTGAGCGAGGCCATCGTGGTGATCGTGCTGCTCTATTTCCTGCTGGCCTCGCGGGACCTCTTCCTGCGCAAGCTCATCAAGGTGCTTCCCTCTTTCGAGGACAAGAAGCGGGCGGCCGAGATCGCCCGCGAGATGGAGCACAACATCTCCACCTATCTCTTCACGATCACGCTCATCAACATGGGGGTGGGAGTGGCAGTGGCCGTGGGCGTCTGGCTTCTGAAGATGCCGAACCCGGTCCTCTGGGGAGTGCTGGCCTGCGTGCTCACCTACATTCCCTACCTGGGGGCCCTGGTCGGGATCAGTGTCCTGGGCCTGGCGGCACTGCTGGCTTTCAACGATCTCGGGCACGCCTTGGCGGTGCCAGGGGTCTACCTGGTGGTGAGCTTTCTGGAGGGCAACTTCGTCACCCCCTTGGTCCTAGGCCGCCGCTTGACCTTGAACCCGGTGGTCATCTTCGTGGGGCTGCTCTTCTGGTTCTTTCTCTGGGGTATCCCGGGCGCACTTCTGGCCGTGCCCATCTTGGTTATCTTCAAGATCGTCTGCGACCACGTCGAAACGCTGGCCCCCCTCGGCGAGTTCTTCGGCCCCGCCGCCGACGACTAGCGTCCCCAACGTCCTGCCGGCGGGCACCCCGCTTGCGCGAGGTGCTCGCTCGGACAGTTGCGATACTAGTTCTCGACGGTCTGGATTTCGCTGGCCACCCGATGAACGCCGGTCACGGTATAGGCGTTCTCGACGGCGCGCAGCGTCTCGGTGGGGCTATCGGTCTTGCCGGAGAGAAGTACGACACCGTTGTTGACCGAGGCGACCTTGACGTCCTTCATCTTGCTGTCGGTCTTCAAGGACGCCTCGACGCGGTCCTTGACCTCCGAGTCGTTGGCGGCGACCAGCTTCTTCTCGCTGCTGGGCACCACCTGGAGCAGGTTGTTCACGGTCTTCACGCCCTTCACCTCGCGAACCGTCTGCTCGGCCCTGGTCCGGTCCGCGGGGGTCTCCACCTTGCCGTGGATCGTGACGTCGCCGTGGATCGTGTCCACGTTGACGCCGCTGACGCTGAAGCCGTCGCTCGTGAGCAGGGCGATCGTCGCCTTTGTGGTGATCCAGGAATCGTTGGCGTCCGCGCGCGCCGCGACGGCGCCGGAAACGACGAGCGTGCCGACCAGAGCTGCCGTGAGTGCTATTGTCTTCATTAGATTCGACTCTGCTTTCTTGTTCGCTTCTTCAGCTTTGCCGTTGCGCCGGAAGCTGAAACGTGTGGTCAGCCTGGCGATCGGCTTGAGGCCTTCGCGACCAGAACACCGTCGCGTAATGGATGATGCTGCAACCAACGTGCCGCGCGATGGGTGCGAGACGAATCTACAATGCGCCAACGAGGCGAGGGTGACCGCGGGTCGGTTCTCGCGCGTGTGTGGCACGCAGCTTGCTCACCGGAAGAGCGGGGGAGCTCGCAATGACAAGACATGCGGTCCGTGCCGCTCCAACCATTCTAGCGGTCCTGATTGTTCTGGCCGTGACAACGCCGGCCTCAGGGTACTCGGTGCTCACGCACGAGCAGATCGTCGATCTCCTCTGGAAGGACCAGGTTCAACCGCTCCTGCTGAAGCGCTTTCCGGACGCCACCGAGGAAGACCTGCGCAAGGCGCACGCGTATGCCTACGGCGGCTGCGTCATGCAGGACATGGGCTACTACCCGTTCGGAAGCAAGTTCTTCAGCGACCTCGTGCACTACGTGCGCAGCGGTGACTTCGTCCTCGCCCTTCTCCAGGAGTCCAGCGACATCAATGAATACGCCTTCGCATTGGGGGCGCTCTCACACTACTCCTCCGACAACAGCGGCCACCCGACCATCAATCGCGTGGTCGCCGTGACGTTTCCCAAGCTCAGGGCCAAGTACGGTGACCAGGTCACCTACGCGGACTCTCCCAAGGCTCACATCCGGACAGAGTTCGGCTTCGACCTGGTTCAAGTGGCAAAGAACCGCTACACCTCCGATAGCTACCATGACTTCGTTGGTTTTCAGGTCTCCAAGCCCCTGCTCGAACGCGCATTTGCGAAGACCTACGGCATGAAACTGGAGGACGTGCTTGGTCACCCTGACCTGGCCATCGGGACCTTCCGCCGTGCTGTGAGTAAGGTGGTACCCGAGATGACGCGGGTGGCGCTCCTCTCCCGCCGGCTGGACTTTGTGAAGGACACACCCAATGCCAGCGAGAGGAAGTTCCTGTACTACCTCTCCCGCAACGAATACGAGAAGGAATGGGGCACGATCTACCGCAAGCCTGGGTTCAAGACGCGAATCCTGGCCTTCATCTTGCGATTGATCCCGAAGATCGGGCCCTTCAAGGCCCTGGCCTTCGAGATTCCCACCACGCAGACGGAAGACATGTACGTCAAGAGCGTGGACAAGACCGTGGAGAACTACGCGGGCCTGCTGCGCGAGGTCGGTAGTGACAACCTTCACTGGCCGAATACCGACTGTGACACTGGCCGGCCGCCGCGGGCAGGCGAGTACGTGCTCAGCGACAAGACCTACGCGCGCCTGCTCCACACACTCTCAGACCACGGGCTCGACCAGCTCACGCCTGAGCTGCGCGAGGACATCCTCGCCTTCTACGCCACAGCCGCTGCACCGAGCGCGACAAAGAAGGACCGCAAGGCCTGGCTCAGGACCCTGAACGAGCTGGATGAGCTCAAGGCGGAGCCACCCAGAGCAGTGCCTACGCCCACGAGTGGATCGGGGGAGTCGGAGTCGACGAGTACCGACGCTCGCTAAGGACCCTCACCGCTCTCGAACCCCCTCGCGGACACGATCCGCTCGCAGCTTTTCGTTCTGGTCCGCCTCTTGCAGCCTACAGTTCTCGGCCGCGTCTGGCTGGCCGGCGTGTCGTCCCAGTCGTCGTTCCCGGTCTTCTGGCGGTGGGCGTCAAGAGAGGTCGCAATGCGCAGAGCATCCTACGTCTTGGCGTGGGCCCGCGTGGGCGCCATCAGGCTGCCTTGCTCGCCGGTCGCGACGCAGCCCTACTCGCAGGCCGACTCGCGCCGGGTCGGCGTTGGTATTTTCTACGATCGTCTTGCAGCCCTGGGCCTCAACCGCACCAAGCCGGAGACACTGGAGCACCATCAGTGAACGCACCAGCTTCGAGAGTCACGTTGGCGAGGAGAGAATCATGACAGGCACGATGAGTCACGAGATTCGGTTGGCCTCCCGCCCCAGCGGGCTTCCAACCGCAGCCAACTTCACTCTCGCCCGGATCGAGCTGGCGCCGCTGCAGGAGAAGGAGGTGCTGGTTCGCAATCTCTTTATGTCGGTGGACCCGTACATGCGCGGCCGCATGAACGAGGGGAAATCGTATGTTCCGCCGTTCGAGCTGGGCAAGCCGCTGGGCGGCGGTGCGGTTGGCGAGGTCATCGAGTCCCGCGCCAGGGGATTCGCGCCGGGCGATACCGTCACTTCCAACTTCGGCTGGCGGGAGTACTTCATTGCGTCGCCCAAAGAGCTGCATCCGGTCAACCGCGAGATTCACCCGCTCTCGGTCCACCTGGGCGCCCTGGGGATGACAGGGATGACTGCCTGGGCCGGCTTGCGCATGGTGGAGGTCAGGGCCGGAGAGACCATATTCATCTCGGGAGCTGCCGGCGCTGTGGGCAGTGTGGCCGGCCAACTGGCGAAGCTGCGTCGCTGCCGGGTGATCGGGTCAGCCGGTTCGGCCGAGAAGGTGAA
>Ga0302321_100004470_pt1 | contig 12128 bp, 7 predicted proteins | sample Fen_T0_1_FD_202505 | JGI IMG/M metagenome (GOLD analysis project Ga0302321, IMG submission 202505) | Peat permafrost microbial communities from Stordalen Mire near Abisko, Sweden - Fen_T0_1 | ecosystem: Environmental > Terrestrial > Soil > Wetlands > Permafrost | place: Sweden: Abisko...
AGGTAAATACTATTACCTGAATCCTCAGATCGGGAAACGATATTTTACGCAGGAAATAAATGCAACCAACGGGAATATGGATTTTTTCAAAAAGAAAAAAGCTCCCGGCACATTAAGAATATTTGTTTTAGGATCATCCACTGCTTTAGGTTTCCCATATATGTTTAACGGTGCTTTCCCTCAGATGCTAAAGTATCGCTTGCAAAGGCATTTTCCTGAGTTGAATATTGAAATGATCAATCTGTCAATATCAGCAATTAATAGTTATGCTGTTCTCGATATCGCCAAAGAAATTTCAAAATATAAGCCCGATGCTGTTTTAGTTTATGCCGGTCAGAACGAATACCATGGAACTCTCGGCGTGGCATCGTCGAGTAAATTCGGGAATAACCCTTTACTGATCAACTTATTTATAAAGTCAAAGCATTCAAGGCTTATGCAGCTGATCTATCATATTATCTATACTCCAAAAAAGTCAGAAGTTTCCACTAACCTGAACCTTACATTGATGGAAAGGCTGGCTGCCGGTCAGCAAATTCCTTTTGGCTCATATAAATATAAGTTGGGTATCAAACACTACGAATATAATATGAGCAAAATGCTCGATCTGTTATCTTCGAAAAACATTCCGGTATTCGTAGGAACATTAGTTACTAATAAAAAAGGAATCCACCCCTTTATAAGCAATCATTCGAATTCTGAAACTTCTGCAAAATGGGATCAACTATTTAAAGATGGCCAAGTGGAACTTGAAAAACACGATACCCTTAAGGCGTTCAGGTCATTCAGTGAGGCGAACAAACTGGATAGTACTTATGCAGAATGTCAGTTTAAGTTGGGAGAAATCTCATATGCCAGAGGCGATTTTAAGGCTGCCAAAATATATTACACTAATGCCAAAGAGCTTGACCAGTTGCGATTCAGGGCACCTGAGGCTTTTAATGAGATCCTAAGAAGAGTTGCGTCAGAACTCAAGGGAATCCATGTTGCGGATATTGCTGCTGCTTTTGAAGCATCATCTCCACATAATATAGTTGGCGAAGAACTCATGCTTGAACATGTTCATCCGAATCTGCAAGGGTATTATCTTATTGCAGATACTTTTTTCAATTCAATAATGTCATCTAAGCTTATTCAGCAGGCTGGGTACGATAGCATTCCGGAAGTGATACTTAAAGAACAAATGCCGCTGACGCGATTCGATACGGTATACGGTTATATATCAAATATTTTACTTAAAGAAAACTGGCCCTTCAACGAACCCCTTCCAAAAACCACTCCCGAAGAACAGACCTATGAAGGGAAAGTTGCGGGAGGATTTGCTGTTAAACAATATTCATGGGAAGATGCTATGGAGAAATTACTTAGTCACTACCTTAAAAATAATGATTACGCGAATGCATTACGAATTGCTGAAGGCCAATGTCTGGAATTTCCATTTAAAGTAACCTATTTCGAAAGCGCAGCCAAACTGGCTCAACATGAGAATGATGACAGCAGAGCTCTTTTCTATCTGATCAAAATATGGAATAATTTTGCACAAAATAAAGGAATAGCTCAACAACTGGTGATTACAACGCTCAATTCTGATAAGCCTAAAATGGCAATGCCTTATTTGAACTACCTTATTGCGAACGTTAATCCGAATAACCATCTTGCAGATCAGAAGAATGAAATCAATAGAATTATTCAATTAGAGGATAAGTTGAAATCGATGCCCGGTGATCTTTCGATCATAAACGAAATTGCCGATTCATATCTTCATTCCATCAATTACAAAGCTGCACAAAAATATATAGATCTGTCATTAAGGTTAGATCCAAAGAATTTGAAAGCAAAAAGTTTAAAAATTCAGTCAGAACAGATCAAATAGCAAGAAGTGATGAAATCTGAAAGAAACAAAACCATTCTTTTCAAATTTATTGCATCCAGCGCAGTAATTCTTATCTTCCTTTTAATAGAAGTTACACTTCGCCTCTTTGTGCCATATAGTAATAAAACTGAACGACTGGTCGATCTTGGCGAACTCACATTCTTTTCGAAAGTTGCTATCAAAGGGGAACAATGGATAAGAATTACAAGTAAATATGGTTACAGTGAACAACAGACAACCTTTAAAGAAAGGAAGTCTCCTGATACATACCGGATTTTTTGTATCGGAGGTTCTGCCTGTGCCGGTTGGCCACATCCGGCTAATGAACGGTTCAGTACCTATCTCGATACCTGTTTGAGGAAGATCTATCCCGACCATAAAATTGAAATCATTAATTGCAGTGCCCACGGTTTTGCCAGCTACCGGGTTCGGGAAGTTTTTCACCAACTGATTCCATTCAGTCCTGATGCAGTGATTGTCTGGTCTGGAAATAATGAATTTCTTGAAGATCAAAGATTTAAATCGTCAATAATACAAGGTGTTATCGATGTGTTGGCGAAAAGGATAAGAATCGTGCAACTCGTAAAAAACGTTTTGCCAAAACGGAAACTGAATGGAAATGAAATAGATGTAGCCGGATCGTTCTGGAAAAAGGCCCAACAACAATCACTTGAATTGTGCAGCGATTCCCGACTGGCTCTGAAGGTCAGAGAAGTGTATGAACAAAGCATAGACGCGATCGTGGCTGAAGCTGCTCAAAATGGCATAAAAGTGCTGCTCTTTACGGTTCCTGTAAATTTGCGCGACTGGCAACCCAATGTATCGTATTGCTCATTAAAAAATCAGGACTCTGTTAACTGGATCAGATCTTATAATCTGGGTCGCAAGGCTTTGAATAATACAGATTATCAAACAGCCAATGACTATTTTAAAAATGCAGTTTCAAGAGAGCCCCTACATGCAATGACCTACTTTCTGCTTGCCAGAACTTATGAGTTTCTAAATGATACAATATCAGCACTCCGGAATTATATACTTGCCAAAGATTTGGATTACAATCCTTTCAGAGCTGTAACGGATTTTAATGAAAGTGTAAGGAAAATATCAGTTAAACATCCTAATGTCGCGTTGTTCGATGCTGAGAAAATTTTGCAGAAATATGGTCTTCATGGGATCCCCGGATTCGATCTATTTCTCGATTACGTGCATCCGACGCGACAGGGAAATATGATATTAGCCAGTGAATTAAGTGAATATATAAGACAAAAAAACCTCTTGGGCATTGGCAATTCTGATACGCAGGTTGACACGTCAACTCTCCGAAGTCTCCTATCTGATTACCACGACAAAAATGATATCACAGTTCAGGTTACACGATTTTCAATGTGCTGTATTACTCATCAATATCAATCGGCTATCAGCATTAGCAATAATATTATGGGGAATTTGCCTGATAACTATCTTAGTAATCCGTCTAATACTAACGATATCAATAAAATAAAGGATGGAGTGAAAATCTTTTCGAGATTTCTTGAAGTTGAAAATCAAGAGCTTAATGGCAGAGTTATGTATCGGGACTTAGAGTCAGTCAAATTATCAATGAATCAATTTTATAAAACCTATTATCCTTACGGAACATTTTAACTGTTTAAAAGTAAATGGGTAGTAGTATAAGCTGAAATAGTGATATAATTTTTTGGGGAAAATGAGAGGTATAAAAATCAGTGATATTCAGATCAGAGAGACAGGAATTTTGTTTGGACTCGTTTTAATACTTATTGGATTATACTCCGCTGATAAATTCTGGTTCTTCGCTGCCAGTGGAGTATTACTGGTTACACTACTTATTCCTTCCCTGCTAAAGCCCTTAGCTTGGGCGTGGTTTGGATTCTCGAAAATGCTCGGATGGGTGACTTCCCGTGTACTTCTTCTTGTGATATTTTTGGGGTTGGTAACACCTATAGGTTTGATCAGAAGGGTATTTGGAAAAGATCCGCTCCGTCTTCGTCAATTCAAAAACGGAGATAAATCTGCGATTGTAGAACGAAATCATGAATTTTCATCATCCGACTTAAAATACCCGTTTTAATAAGAACAGTTAAGCAAAACAAGATATGGAATTTCTAACGGAATTATGGGTGTTTCTGAAAACACGCAAGAAATACTGGCTGTGGCCGCTGATTATCATCTTATTGCTTTTAGGTATACTAATTGTTCTTTCCGGGGGATCAGCCCTGGCTCCATTTATTTATACTTTATTCTAAATAATTATGTCTGAGGCAATTCTGGGAATATCGGCTTACTATCACGACAGTGCAGCAGCAATTGTGGTTGATGGCATCATAGTTGCGGCAGCCCAGGAGGAGCGATTTACCAGAATTAAGCATGACGCGTCATTCCCATGTCACGCGGTAAGATATGTTCTCGATGAAGCAGGGATGAAACTGGAAGAACTTTCAGCCATTGTGTTTTATGAAAAGCCATTTCTCAAGTTTGAGCGCTTACTCGAAACTTATCACGCCTTTGCACCTAAGGGATTTTTAATCTTTCTCACTGCAATCCCTGTGTGGATTAAGGAAAAATTGTTTATGAAAAAAATGCTAAAGGATGAATTGGCTAAATTAGGGAAACTGCAATGCCTTATATTGTTCCCTGAGCATCATCTTTCACATGCTGCCAGCGCTTTTTATCCTTCTCCTTTTGCAGAAGCTGCTATTCTGACCATTGATGGAGTAGGCGAATGGGCAACTTCAACAATCGGGTTTGGAAAGGAACACAAAATAACCATTCTTAAAGAGCAACATTTCCCCCATTCTGTTGGATTACTATACTCTGCTTTTACTTATTATACAGGTTTTACAGTTAACAGCGGCGAGTATAAACTAATGGGATTGGCTCCTTATGGAAATGACAAGTCGCAACAAACCATTGATTTCAGGAATAAAATTCTGACACATTTGGTTGACATTAAAAAGGACGGTTCGATTTTGCTTAATATGAGTTTTTTCGAGTTTGCGACCGGACTAAAAATGACGAACAACAGAAAGTGGAAACAACTTTTTGGAATACCTCCCCGGCAACCAGAAAGCGAAATAACCCAGGATTATATGAATCTCGCTATGGCCATACAACAAGTAACAGAAGATATTGTACTTCGAATGGCAAAACATGCACAGGAAATTACAGGATGCAAAAATCTGGTTCTTGCAGGAGGAGTGGCATTGAATTGTGTAGTTAATGGTAAAATATTAAAAACAGGATGGTTTGACGATATCTGGATTCAGCCCGCGGCCGGTGATGCCGGAGGTGCAGTAGGTGCAGCTCTTGCAGGATGGCACATCGGACTGGAGCATTCAAGGACTCCATTGGTGCCTGACGGGATGAGTGGTTCGTTGCTCGGACCAGGTTACAATGACAAAGATATTCAGAAAACAATTCAAAAATTCAATTCAAAAGCAGCACATTATGAGTACTTTGAAGATTTAATTAAAGAAACAGCGTCTTTACTTGCAAATGGTAAAATTGTCGGTTGGTTTCAGGGACGAATGGAATATGGTCCGCGTGCATTGGGGAACCGTAGTATCCTTGGTGACGCAAGGAATCCTGATATGCAAAGGAAATTAAATCTGAGCATTAAGTATCGTGAAGGTTTTCGACCGTTTGCCCCGGCAGTATCAGAGGATAAAACAGACGAATATTTTGATCTCGACAGATCTTCTCCCTATATGCTGTTTGTTGCAAATGTCAAAAACTCACGATGTAAAAAGAATCCTGACTCTGACCTCAATAGTTCTCTATTACAACGGCTTTATAATCAGCGATCCGATATCCCGGCTGTTACCCATATTGATTATTCTGCTCGTGTTCAAACTGTTCATGCAAAAACAAATCAACGGTTTTACCAGTTGCTGAAGGCATTTTCCTACCAAACCGGTTGCGATGTTCTTGTAAACACAAGTTTTAATGTTCGCGGCGAGCCAATAGTCTGTACTCCCGATGATGCTTACCGATGCTTTATGTCAACCGAAATGGACTATCTGGTAATGGAAAGCTACCTTTTCAGAAAGGAAGACCAGCCTGAAATTAAGGGAGTCATAAAAGGAGCAAAAGCAAAAGATTAACCAGGTTAAATCATTCTAAGAATAGCAGTCTGATATTAGAAGGCAAAAACATTTTCATTAGCACTATATTATTGGAAAATAACTTCATAAATACGATTAATATGTCAACTATCCATCATCGCAGAGATTTTTTAAAAACAATTGGCCTTGGGGCGGCAGCTTTAACAATGCCATTTGCCGGCAAAGGTGCTTCATACAGGCAAGCTGAGATTCATAATCATTCAAGTCAGGAACAATTGAAGAATGGATTTGATTTTGAGCTCAAATTTGCCGGAGATTGCTTTTTGGGCATTGGGGATATAAAAACCAACGGGATATTACTTCGAAGTAATAAACTTCCGATGTTTGCTCAGGTGACAACACCAGAGGCTATAGATCTGGTGAACTTCAAACTGGTAAACAAAACAATTTCAGCCGATGGAATAATCCTCGATTTTTCGGTCAAAAAACAGTTGGGCAACACCATGGAATGGATGCTCCATACCGTTCGTAACCGTCGGAATATGACCGACTGGACAAAAGACCCGGAAGATGCACCTGATACCAATTTTAAAATGATTATAAAACCGGTGGAGCGGAAATTAGAAAACAAAACGGTTAAGGGATTTAGCTATCAATATATTTTTGATAGTCAAAGTCTGTCAATCTATAAAATCACTGATCGTTCTTCCTGGGAAATCGGAGGACATGCTAAGGGGAATGAATTGTGGATGCGAAACGGTGTGGTAAATTGCATACAGGCCTTTAGTGATCCCGGGGAGTTTTATTCTACGGAATGGTATCTTCCGGGGATTGCCAATCCGAATATCTTTCAGTTTCACCCATTACAAACGCAATTACAGGGATTTACATTTACTTCTGCAAAAGAAGGCACTCTCCTCACCTGGGCTACCGAAGTTTCGCACATACGTTCACTCTTTGAGAAGTGGCGGGGATATAATGAAATTGTTCATTTTCACGAACACTGTAACGATTTGTCACACGAACTTAAAACTTCTCCAATGGAAGTATTATGGATCCCTGGCGAATTAGACAGGATTGGACGATCCAATCTTTATAACGACATGCGTGAATTGGTACATGAGGAACTTCACAGACAAGCCGGAATTAAACGTGAACGGATTACAACCTACGGTGTAATTGAAGAATGGATTGAGCCTGATTTTGAAAGATACAGAGAGAAAGGTTTGCCTAAATTGACAGAAGCCGGTGTAAAAACCGTGTTCATCCCCAATCAGTGCCAGAACGACATGAACACCTGGGGGCTTTCTAATATGTGTTGTAATGTTGATTATAAAATATCCGAAACAGTAGGAGAAGATAAACTGAAGAAGTTCTGTCAGTCAGCCAAAGACGTTGGTGTGAGGATAGAAATGTGGGGAAATACAGCCTTGTCAACGACCACAGAACGATTTATGCACCACGATGGCCGTAAGAAAGGGATTGAATTTCTTCCTTATAAGGGTTCTATCATGGAAGTGATAGATAGGGCAAAATCGCCTTTTATCAGGAATGCCTCGAATGCGATCGAGGCCGATCATTATACCCCGCGGTTCTGCGCATTAAATCTTCGCGATAAGGATATTCGTACATACTGGCTGAAACAGTGGAAATATTTTCATGATGAAATCGGAATTGAAGGAATTTTTCTGGATTCTTCCTTTAATATGTCGAGCGATAAGTTTCATCATGCCCAGTTCGATAGCAGTAAGAGCTGGGGTGGAGCGACATCCGACCAGAAAGATGTTACCGGCAAATATCGTCCTGAAATTGAACCTCCAAAGCTTATTAATACCATGTATCATGCACATCTGAGCCTGGTTGCCCAGATGCAAAAGGATGGTTACCATTATTGCGGGGAAGATATGGGAGTATTCGGAGTGAACCGTACTGGTCCTGATCTGATCGACCGTATTTCTACTTTACCATTGTGGGCAGACTGCTTCTGCGACTTTGATGAAAATGTTATAAAATCAGCTGGTCTTGATCCGATTGACATTTTTTTCAAGGGGTTGGCCTATCGGATGATGTGGAAAATATACTGGGATATCAAAAAAGATAAGCTGATGATTGGAACTGATAATCCGGCAGCTTATACGCTGATCAAGGTTTTCAATAAGGTGACAGACTTTATGTACAACCGCTTAGTTCTTAAAGGAGAAAATGGAGTGATATATACTAAAAACAATACCAGCATACTGTGGGCTTTTAACAATTTCGATTATCCTCTTGCAAATCAGAGTAAGGTGAAAAATCTCCTTATGAATAAGGATTTCTCCACTAAAATGGTTAAGGCAGAAAAAAATAACATTTATATGATCAGTCAGAGCTGATTTCTGTACTCATGACTAAAGTGATAGTAACAATATTATTGGCCCTTTCAATTTGCTTTAAAGTATTTCAATGCGTAACATTTTAACTTTACCTAATAAATTAAGAATAGTCTATTTATTTGCTTACGCATGTGCTGTGTGCTGGGTTCCTGTCCTGTCGCTTTACTATAAAAAAGCCGGGATCGATGCATTTCATATAGGAATCCTGGCGAGCATTCCTCCTGCTATATTGTTTATTGTACAGCCATTCTGGGGTTTGTGGGCCGATTTAGTAGGCCGGAAAAAATTATTAATCATTGTAATGTGCCTCTCGGCAACTGTATTTTTGTTTTTTCCACAACATGGTTCGTTTGCTCATTTATTTATTTTAACCCTGGCTCTGGGGATATTCTGGAGTACTGTACATCCTTTGGTGGATTGCATTACGCTGGATATGGTCTCTGACCGTGGGGAACATGAATTCAGCTTATTCCGTATGTGGGGGTCCATAGGATGGTGCGCCGGCTCATTGATCATGACTTATATCAACTTGTCTGACAATCTGGTATTTAACTTTCGACTGGCTTCAGGTTTTCTACTGATAAGCTTACTAGTGGTTGTATCGTTGAATCCTCCAAAATCTTCCGTTACCGCCAATGAATTTCAATTAAAAATAACCGATGTGAGGGAATTATTTAAAAATACCCAAATCACATCATTTTTGGTTATAATCCTTGTGATGGCCATATTATCGACCCCAATATGGTACTTTACCTCTATTCTGTACAGTGATATTGGTGCTAATTCCTCCATGATAAGTCTCGTTTTCGGATTACAGGGCTTATGTGAAATCCCTTTTTTTTTCCTGGCTAATCGCATCATTAAAAGGTTTGGGTTACAACAGGTATTGATTTTTACATTTTATATCATTGTAATCAGGTCAATTTTGTATGCGGTTGCTCCTTCTCCCCGCTGGGCCATTTGGATAGAACTTTTGCAAGGAATTTCCTGGTCACTTATGTGGGTGTGCTGTATTGAGTATGTAAATGAAATTGTACCGGCACACTGGAGAGCTACAGGCCAATCATTGCTGTGGGCTGTTTTTTTCGGTGCTGGCACCATTATCGGAAACATCCTGACAGGATATCTTTACAGCATTATACCAATTCAAAAAGTATTTCTTTATAATGGATTTGGTATGCTGCTCTTCTCTGTTCTGATGACGTTTTTATTGAAAAGAAAACTGGCTCAGAATAAATCAAATGTTGTATAATATTTAATATAGAGGAGTCTTTAAAATGAATTCCATCTTTCAAGATTTCAGACCAAGCCTGGTGAATTCAACAATATTTGAACAAGTAGTTGAATATGCCATAAGAACTATTTGCGAAATTGGCATTGGCACTTCCAATTTAGCACTTCTTGGAAAAGCCAAAAAGTGCGGATTAATCGTCCGGAAGGAAAGAATATTTTCCGACAGAAAGATGATCATGAATACACTTGATCATTTAAGATCACTCAGGTTACCTGAAGATCATGCCTTTGGAAAATATCATAGCTGGTTTGACAATCTGGTTCATAACCCGGCTAAAAATGAATTAGTAATACGGATAAATGATAGGGCTAGTTATTTTACTGACTTTAAGGATAAATCTTTCAGACCACTTTCGCGGCAAGATGTTATAAATGGGACGAAGTTGATTCATATGATGAATAAAAACTTAGGTGTAGTTGGCTATTCATGCGGAACTCCACAGGAATCGCATGAATGGCTGAAGGGACTTGAGCAATATATAATAGGATTTCGGTACAACAAGATGGGGGGGAGCACAGAAGTTCCTTCATGTTCTGAAATAATGAATGACTATTTTGATATCCGTGAAATCGCCGAAGACGGATTTAAAAGACATTTACTCGATATCTCAATCTGGTCGGCCAGTCCGATGATTTTAGATTCTGATGAGATGAACCTCTTTTTTAAGGAAGAAACTTCAATCAGGAGGGTATTGATCGGATCGATGCCGATAATGGGGTTGACAGGTCCCGTTGATCCTGTCGGAAATTTTACACTTGCCCTGGCTGAAACACTTGGCGGAGCAACAATCTTAAATGCTCTTTTCCCGCAGACAGAATGTTATATCATGCCTCATCCCCAACCAATGGACCTGAATACCGGTCTTATTTCATTTGGAACTATAGAACACTTTCGTCTGGAACTTATAAAAAGTGAACTTTTCAGATATCTGGAACTACCTTATGCGATGGTAAAAGATACCTTAACATCGGCCCAATTACCTGATTTAATGTGCCAGGCAGATAAATTGCTCCAGATTGTATCATCAATTACACATGGCACTAACGCTTTTAGTATTTGTCCATTAAGTTGCGATGAAGGTTGGTCCCCTTTTCAATGCATGCTGGATGTGGAATACATTCGAAATGCCTGGGCCCTTCACTCGGCTGTTAATGGTAAAGACAGGGCTGCAGAAGCTTTTAGAAACATCAGGGTCGCTGTGGAGGATAACCAACTTTTTGCAAGTATGGATGATACACTAATGAATATGTTCTCGAATTACCAGACTAACGGATTGTTTACACGAGCATTTGGCTATCAAAAATGGAACGAAATGGGAAAACCATCAACATCGGATAGAATATCTGATCAAATTGACCAAATGATTTCCGCGTGGGATTATGCACCCGATCCAAATAAATGGCAGGACATAGGATACAATTATCGTAAACTTTGCGTTCGGTATGGAGTACAACCGGCTGATTTTGAAAATTGAAAGAGCAAATCAATTCGGTGTTTTGAAGCAAGAAAGAAACTAAGGAGAATACCTATGATGATAACAAAATAAACGGGAAAGATCATGTTGCATGTAGAATCAAAAAACAAAGCCAGGAAGTATTCCATTATCCTTGTTATTTTATCTCTCTCTTTATCCTGTCAGAATGAAAAGTATACAGGATGGGTTAACCCTTTTATCGGAACAGGCGGATTTGTCCAGGCATTTCCCGGTGATAGTGTGAGCTACGATTCTATAAGGAATAATAAGGCCACATTTCCATTTGGAGGATTGACTTTCCCAGGTGCAGTAGTTCCATTTGGGATGATACAATTAAGTCCCGACTGTAATACTATGGGGTTTGGGTGGAGTGCAGGATATCATTATTCCGATTCGACAATTCTTGGTTTCAGTCACATGCATACAAGTGGTAATGGTATGGGTTTCGGCCATTTCATGTTTATGCCGGGAACAGGTGATGCGCAGTTTGAGCCCGGAAATACGAATCATTCTGAAACAGGTTATCGTTCACGCTTTTCTCATACCAGGGAGAAAGCTTCACCCGGTTATTATTCTGTAATGCTGGATGATAGTAAGGTATTGGTGGAACTGACAGCAACAAAACATGCCGGGTTTCACCGCTATACTTTCCCTGAAGGACAATCAGCTCATCTTCTGATTGATTTGGTGCATGGACTAGGCGAGTGGGCAAATCCAATCAATGCCAGAGTGAAAATTGAAAACGATACAACTGTTCAACTATCGCGCCTGACGCAAAACGGTATCACCACATTTATGACAGTGATCTTTTCAGAACCCATTGAAAAGGTTGAATTGCAAGTGAATGGGAAACTGATTATGGGTAAAAAGTCGGCTTCAGGCCAAAAAGTAAAGGCGTGTTTTTTCTTTCCTGAAGTCAGCAAACCCTTACTTGCAAAAGCCGGAATTTCTTTCACCTCGGAAGAAGATGCGAAAAAAAATCTTCTTGCTGAAATTCCTGACTGGAATTTTGATCACATTGTTTCCAATGCTC
>Ga0302321_100004472_pt1 | contig 12126 bp, 3 predicted proteins | sample Fen_T0_1_FD_202505 | JGI IMG/M metagenome (GOLD analysis project Ga0302321, IMG submission 202505) | Peat permafrost microbial communities from Stordalen Mire near Abisko, Sweden - Fen_T0_1 | ecosystem: Environmental > Terrestrial > Soil > Wetlands > Permafrost | place: Sweden: Abisko...
CGCGTTGCGGAACGGCTTGCAGAACATGAAAAAGCGCCTCGAAGATGCCGGCGGTCACTTTGCGGTGACCAGTTCGCCCAACCGGGGCACGGAGGTGATCCTGGCAATCAATGTGAATCAAACCCCGCCGGCCGCCGCACCGGGATGTTAACCGCCCGGCAAAAGGATTGAATGGGTTTGTTTGGCTCCCGGCTCCCGCCTTCAAATGGTGCATCCAAATCCGGCAAAGTCACTTGGAGAAAACTTTGTTTGGGGTCGTTTCGTCATTTTCATCCTCCATTTTGCGGCCGGTTGGATGTTTGCGGACACCGCAGAAAAACTGCCGGCCGGCTCCAGTCTTCCCCGGCGCTCCGGTGAGACAGGGCGCGTTGCGGCTGGCGGATCGGTTAAATCTTCTATTCTGTTGCCAGTCTTTTGCTGCTTCCATTAATGTGGATGCGTGCGCATTAAAGTATCCATTGTCGAAGATGATCAGCAGATTTGTGAGGGCATGGCCTTTTTGATCAATAGCAGCGAGACGGCCCAATGTATCAGCATTCATCGCACGGCGGAGGACGCGATCAAGCAGCTTCCCGGGCTCCAGCCCAATGTGGTTTTGATGGACATCAACCTGCCGCAGATGTCGGGCATCGACTGCACCCGCAAGCTCAAGGCGTTGCTGCCGCAGGTGCAAATCCTGATGCTGACGATGTATGAGGACAGCGAACTGGTGTTCAATTCCATCATGGCGGGCGCCAGCGGCTATCTGGTCAAGCGCACGCCGCCGGCCAAGATCATCGAGGCCATTGAAGAAATTTTCAGCGGGGCTTCGCCGATGTCCGGCCGGATTGCGCGCATGATGGTGGAGCATTTCCGGCATGTGAAGCGGGCGGCGCCCGAACTGGAAAATCTTTCCAAGCGCGAGCAGGAGGTGCTCGAACTGCTGGCCAAGGGCTATCGTTACAAGGAGATAGCTGATGCGCTGAGCCTGGGTTTCGACACTGTCCGGAGTCATTTGCGCAGCATCTACGACAAATTGCATGTGCATTCGCGGACAGAAGCGGTGGCCAAATACCTGCAAAAGCAGGATTAAGCGGGGTGGTGTTTTTTTAGTTGGTTTTAAAAAGTTGGATCTTCAGCTGGTAATTTCTTCAAAGCTTCGGTCTTGCCTGGTAATGGGCTAGCCCTTTTTCCGGTTTGTAACCGGCTTGTAACCGAATGGCATGAATTCCTGCCTGAAATGGCTATACCGCATTGGGGGGCGCTGCCGTAAGGTTGGTTCGTACATTCAATCTCAAAACAGAAATATGACAATCCCCACGTTTAAGAAATTAGTTTCACTGGTGCTGGTGGCCCTGGTGTTAGGAATCTTAACTCAGCCGACGTTCGGTGCCAGCGGCATTTGGACGGCCGATAGCGACGGAAACTGGAGCGACCCGACCAAATGGTCCGGCGGCACAGTGGCTGATGCGGTGGGCAGCAGCGCTGATTTCAGCACGGTGGATATTACCGGGAACCGCACGGTGACCCTGGATACGGCGCGCACCATCAGTTCATTAATTTTCGGGGATGCGGGGATCACGCCTAATTTTGGCTGGACCTTGACCGGTCCGAACGCGTTGACGTTGGGAGCGGTTCCTAGCATCAATGTAAGCAACCAAACGACCACGCTTTCCGTGCCCGTCGCGGGCACTGCGGGGTTGACCAAGGTGGGGAGCGGCACGCTGATCTTTCTGGGGACGAACACGTACTCCGGCACGACTCTGGTCAGCAACGGCGTGGTGAATTTTAACGGTGCGAGCGCCAGCACCAGCGGCGGCATCTTTAACGTGGGGGGTGCCGCCGGGCGGGCGGTGGTCAATCTCAATACGACCGGCTCGGTGACGCACAACGGTGGCAGCTACGGCGTGGGTGGTTTGCAGGGAGACACGACCGATGTGGGCGTGGGCGTGATCAATATCAGCGCGGGCACATTGAACAACGGTGCGAACAACAACTACACTGAGATTGGCACGGGCTCCATCAATGGCAATACCTTGAGCGGGGTGGTGAGTTATGGGTGCATCAATCTGCTGCCCGGCGGCACGCTGAACACCCTTGGCAATTCCGGCATCCGCGTAGGTGCCGGCGGCATCGGCATCTTCAATCAAACGGGCGGCACGTTGAATTGTTCCCGCTGGTTTGCGGTGGGCTCACAGCCTAATGGCGCCGGTAACGCCAACGCCGGTGGTATTGGGGTCGTGAATTTCCTGGGCGGCACCGCCACGATTGCCTCCGGTTACCGCATCCTCATCAATGATAAAAACGGCGGCGTGGGAATTGTAAACGTCGGCTCCGCTGCGGGCGGCGCGGCCACGGTAACCTCGCTGAGTGGCACCGGCCTTGATTTCATGGATCAGGGCGGCACGACCGGCAAAGGCATGCTGAATTTGAACAATGGCACGTTGCGGCTGGCCGGCCCCATGTATCGCAACAATTCCAGCGGTGTGATGCAGGTCAATTGGAATGGGGCCACCTTGCAGTTGAATGCCAATGCGAATTTGGTGACGACGGGCAACGGGTTTCCCGGAGTGAACATCTATAAACGCGGCGCGGTCATTGATACGCAGGGCAACACGATCACCAGCGCCGCGCAATTTTTGAACCCCGGTGGCAATGGCATTTATCCGGCTGGCGGCACGCTGGCAATTTCCAGCGGTGGCGGCAGCGGCTACCTTGGCACCCCCTTGGTCACCATCAGCGGTGGTTCCGGCGCGGACGCCCTGGCGATTGCCAATATTTCCGGCGGGGTCGTAACCGGAGTGACGATGACCTGCCCCGGCCATGATTATTTGGCCGGCGACGCGTTGAGTTTTACCTTCACCGGCGGCGGGCCGACGACCCCGGCCGGCGTGTTTGGCTACACCCTTCAGGCCGCCGATCTCTCGGCTAACGCGGCGGGCGGCTTGACCAAGTTTGGTTCCGGCAAGCTCGCTTTGACGGCGGCCAGCACCTATGCCGGCGGCACTTCCGTTGCGGCAGGAACACTGGATGTCACCGTGGATGGCGGCCTGGGCAGCGGCAATGTCAATGTTTCCAGCGGGGCCACGCTCATTCTGGAAAATGGGGCGAGCAGCGCCTACATAAGTCCGACCGCAAATTTGGTTGTCAGCCCGGGGGCGCTGGTGAATCTGAACTTTAGCGGAACAGATACCATCAACGGACTCTCGCTGAACGGCGGGGCCACTTATGTGGCGCCGGGAACCTACGGGTCCAGCACTTCGGGGGCGGCCAATGTGGACGATACGCATTTCACCGGCGCCGGCATTCTGAGCGTCTCTACCACGCCGGTGGTGAACTTGACCGTCGTGCTGACTTCTTCTGCCAATCCTTCCATTTTTGGCCAATCCGTGGATTTCAAGGCCACGGTCGTCAGCACCGGCGGCGGCACGCCGACGGGTTCGGTCACGTTTAAGGACGGCACCACGGAACTCGGCACGCTGACGCTGAATGGTTCCGGCGCGGCGACTCTGACCACCAGTGCTTTGACGGTTGGCTCGCACCCCGTGACCGCCACCTACAACAGCACCGTTTCCCAAATTTTGGTGCAAGAAGTGAAAACGCCCACGGATGTTTGGACCGGAAGCATTAACAATGTCTGGGATGTCAACAGCACGGCGAACTGGACCGTACTCGGCAGCGCGGCAGCATTCCAGCAGGGAAATTATGTCCAATTGGATGATTCTGCCACCGGCAGCCCGGCCATCATCCTCAACGTGACCGCGAGTCCGCTCGGCATCGTCGTCAGCAACAGCACCAAGTCGTATGTCATCAGCGGCAGCGGCGGCATCGCCGGCGCCACGGGTTTGAGCAAATTCGGCCCCGGCTCCCTGGTGCTCAATGTGACCAATACCTACACTGGATCAACCGTGGTCAGCAACGGCAGTCTGACGTTTGGACCCGGCAGTGCCAGCCTTGGCAATGGTTCCTTTAATGCCGGCGGTTCCGCTGGCCGGGCGGCGGTTAATGTCAACACTCTCAATTCGCTGGTGTTCCAAGACCCGATGACCCTGGGCGGCAATGTCGGCAGCACCACCGACACCGGTAGCGGTGTGGTCAACCAAACTTCCGGCACGTTCACCTATTCCGGCGGGGGTAACCAGTATTTCGAACTTGGCGCGGGCGGGGCAGACGCCTACGGTGCCTACAATTTGGCCGGCGGCACCCTCACCGCTGCGGTTAACTATGGCATCCGGGTGGGCGCCACCGGCACCGGCGTGTTTGTGCAATCGGGCGGCACGCTGAATTGCGGCCGTTATTTTGCAATCGGCACGCAAAGCGGCGTCAACAATGTCGGCGGTTATGGCGTGGCGACCTTCACGGGTGGAACCGCCACGTTCGCCTCCGCCCAACGTATTATCGTTGGCGACAAGCCCGGTTCCACCGGCATTTTCAACCTCGGCACGTTGGCTGGCGGCACGGCGGTATTGACCAATTTGTTTAACAACAGCGGTTTTGGTGGTTTGGAATTGATCGATAACGCCGGGGCGGTTAGCGGCACGATCAACCTCAACCGCGGCACCATTCAACTGGGCGGTGCCATTTACCGGCCGGCCACCTCGGCGGGCACCCCCGCCTTGAACCTGAACGGGGCCACGCTCCAGGCCGGGGCCAACAACATCAGTCTCCTCACCAACGTGAACAATTTCATCTCGGGCGATTTTGTCGGCAACCTTTTCAGCCGGGGACTGGTCGTGGATTCCCTGACGAATTACTGCTCAATTGATGCCGACCTCCTCTCGACGGCGGGGAATGGTGCTTATCCGGCCGCCGGACTGCTGGCCGTGACCGATGGTGGCGCAGGTTATCTCGGCACGCCGCTGGTGACCGTCAGCGGCGGTTCCGGCAGTGGCGCGATGGCGGTGGCCAACGTCGCCAATGGTTTGGTAACCAGCGTGGCGCTGACCTGTGCGGGTCAAAACTATCAACCCGGCGATGTCTTGAACTTCGACTTCTCCAAAGGCAGCCCCACCACCCCGGCGGGAACGTTCACCTACACCTTGCAGGCGGGTGACTTGCTGGATAATGCGAAGGGCGGCCTCACCAAAATCGGTTCCGGCCAGCTGGCCTTGAACGGTTTGAACAACAACTACACCGGTGCTACGGTGGTCAGCAACGGTACCTTGGTGGTGGCCGGTAATCTGGTCGGTGGCGGAGCCGTTGAAGTTCGCGGCGGAATCTTGGGCGGAACGGGTTCCATCAACGGGCCTGTAACCGTGGCTGGCGGCGGCACCTTGACCGCCGGTATCGGCAGCATTGGCACGCTGAACGTGCCAAACGCTGTGACCTTTCTGCCGGGCGCGGCCTTCCGGGCGGTCATTAACAAGGAGGCGGGCACCCAGAATTTGGTGCAGGGCGTTTCCACCTTGACCTACGCCGGCACCTTGCTCGTCACCAACCAGGCTGGCTCCTTCGCGGTGGGCGACAGTTTCAAACTGTTTGACGCCGCCACCTATGCCGGCGCCTTCACGGCCGTCGTGCCGGCGACGCCGGGCAGCGGCATGGCTTGGGATCTGAGCCAGCTCGCGACGAGCGGCACGCTGGCCATTGTGGTGGGAAGCACCATCAACCCCAATCCGACAAACATTGTCGCCAGCGTCACCAATAACGTCATGTACCTGTCCTGGCCGGCCGATCACACCGGTTGGGTGTTGCAGGTCCAGACCAACGCTTTGAGCGTCGGTCTGGCGAATAACTGGGTGACTGTGCCTGGTTCGGAGACCTCCAACCAGGTGAGCCTGCCCATCGTGCCGGCGAATCAGGCCGTGTTTTACCGCCTGGCGCTGCCGACCCCCTGAGATTTAAACGCCTCGAGAATTTAATTATCAAAATGATTCCATCTCGTTTTCACAAACGATCCGGGTTTACCTTGATCGAGCTGTTGGTGGTGATTGCCATCATTGCCATCCTGGCCGCCATGCTGTTGCCGGCCCTGGCCAAGGCCAAGCAAAAGGCGCAGGGCATCTACTGCATCAACAACAACAAGCAGCTCATGTTGTGCTGGACCATGTACGCCGCCGATAACGGCGACCGGCTGGTCTACAATACCGGCGGTTTTGGCACCGTGACCGACCCCACGATCCAATGGGCCGCCAACACCATGGATTGGTCCGCCAGCCCGGTCAACACCAACACCTTGCTGTTGACGAAGGCGTTGCTGGGCGGCTATCTCGCCAACAATTACAGCGCCTTCAAGTGTCCGGCGGATAAGTTTGACCTCGACATTGGACCGAGGTCCCGCAGTTATTCCATGAATGGCTTTGTCGGCCCGCACGACCTGACCGGCTCGCCGTATGATGGGACGCACACTTATAAACAGTTCCTCAAGTCAGCGGACTTCTCCCGGCCCACCGACATGTTTGTGATGGTGGATGAACACCCCGACAGCATCAACGACAGCATTTTCATCGTCGCCGGCTCCGGCGCGTTGGCTAACATCTATAACGGTTCGCGGGCTTGGCGCGACATGCCGGCCAATTATCATAACCGGGCCTGCGGCTTCTCGTTTGCTGATGGCCATGCGGAGATCAAGCGGTGGCTTAATCCCTTTACGGCCAATCAGCCGGTGTTGCGCAACAGCGCCCGCTTCGCCGCGGCGCTGCCCATTCCCGCCGGTGAAGGCGATGAGGATCTGCGCTGGGTAGCGGATCATTCCAGTTACAAGATTAACTGACCGTGCCAGGAATTGTGCGCCGTAAAACAAGGGTTGGCGTTCTGGTCGCCGCCCTGATGGCTGGCTGCTTTCTGCCCGGTCTGAGCCGGGCGGATTTCAGCGCTACGAACAAGACCGTTTATGTGGTCGCCACCGCCCATCTGGATGATCAATGGAACTGGACCATTCTTAGCACGATCAATTCCTATCTGCCAGCCACGCTGCACGGGAATTTTGCGCTGTTTGAAAAATATCCGCATTACACCTTCAGTTTCGAGGAATCCTTCCGGTATAAGTTGGTCAAGGAGTATTATCCGGCCGATTACCTGACGCTCTCCAATTACGTGGCCGCGGGGCGCTGGCGTGTCGCGGGCGCGACGGTCGTGGCCGGAGATGTCCTGGTGCCATCCCCAGAATCCTTGATAAGGGAGGTGTTGTATTCCAGCGATTATTGGACGAAAGAATTCGGCGTCACCCCGGTGGATTTGTTTTTGCCCGATTGTTTCGGCTTCCCGTATTCCCTGCCATCCGTGGCCGCGCATTGCGGTCTGAAAGGATTTTCCACTCAAAAACTCCAGGCGAAAACGCCGATGATTCCCATCCCGTTCCAAAACCTTGGCAAATGGGTGGGCGTGGACAGCAATTCAGTCGTGGCCTCCTTGCAGCCGGGCTCTTACCACACGACCCTCGCGGATGATCTTTCCACGGACGCGACCGCCGTGGCCCGCGTCAACAGCATGGGCGCGGCCTCCGGGTTATATGTGGACTACATGTATTTTGGGCTGGGCGACACTGGCGGCGCACCGGATGAAACTTCGGTGAAGTTGCTGGAACAGGCCGGCACCAACACCGCTGGCTCGATCAAGGTGGTGAGCGCCGGTTCGGATCAATTGTTCCGTGATTTGTCTGCGGCGGACATCAGCCAACTGCCCGTGTATCAAGGTGAATTGCTGATGAAGTATCACGGCGCAGGCTGTTATACGGCGCACAGCGAGATGAAACGCTACCAGCGCCAGAATGAGCAGCGCGCCGACGCCGCCGAACGCGCAGCCGTCATCGCCGACTGGCTGCAAGGCGGCGGCACCTATCCGCAAACACAACTTAACCCGGCCTGGGAACGCTTTTTGAGCCACACCTTCCACGACGATCTGACCGGCACAAGCATCGATGCCGCCTACAATTTTTCGTGGAACGATGAACTGCTGTCGTTGAACGAATTCAAAGCCGTCGAGACGCAGGGCGCCGGCGTGCTGGCGAAGGCGCTGGACACCACCGCGCAGGGCGTGCCGTTGCTGGTGTTTAATCCCCTTGCGATTGAGCGGGAAGACGTGGTGGAGACCTTGGTCAAATTTACCAATGGTTTGCCGGCCGCGATACAAGTCTGCGATGAGAATGGTGCGGAAGTGCCGTCGCAGACCGGACCGGCCGTCGGCGATTCGCTGCCGGTGACTTTCGTGGCAAAAGTTCCCGGCATGGGTGCCGCCGTTTTTGATGTGCGTCCCTCGCCCAGTCCATCGGCCTTGGCCACGGGCCTGGCCATCACCACCTCGCAGTTGGAAAATGCAAAGTATCGCGTGCAGTTGAATGCCGTCGGCGATGTGGTTTCCATCTTCGATAAATCCAACCACCGCGAAATGTTGCGGTCGCCCATCCGCTGGGCGGAAATGTACGATGCCAGCACCACCTACCCGGTGTGGGAAATTTTGTATCCGGCGGTGACGGGCACACCCGTTTATCTGGGCGGCCAGCCCACCTTTACGATTTTGGAAAACGGTCCGGCGCGCGTCAGCCTTGGAGTGACCCGCTGCGACGGGGCTTCCACCTTTACCGAGCGCATCCGCCTGGCCGCCGGCGCCGGCGGAGACCGGGTGGAGTGGAATGTCTCCGCCAACTGGGGCACGCGCCAGACGCTGCTCAAGGTGGTGTTTCCGCTGGCCGTCACCAATACGCTGGCCACCTATGATCTGGGGTTGGGCACCATTCAGCGGCCCAATAACACGGCCGATGCCTATGAGGTCCCGGCCCAGCAATGGGCGGATCTCACCGCTGCCGATGGCAGCTACGGCGGCACGATCCTGAGTGATTGCAAGTATGGCTGGGACAAGCCCGACAGCAGCACCTTGCGGCTGACGATTTTTCACACCCCGGACCCGGGCGGCAGCGGTTACGGTTCCTATCAAAAAAATAACGACCTCGGCTGCCATGAATTCAGCTTTGCGCTCGTAGGCCACCCGGGCGACTGGCGTGCCGGCCATTCATTCTGGGCGGCGGCGCGGCTCAATCAACCGTTCCAGGCTTTCCAGACGGCGCCACATGCGGGCACGCTGGGCAAAACTTTTTCCTGGCTGTCCGGCAACAACTCGAACGTGATGGTGAAGGCGGTCAAACGTGCGGAGAACAGCGATGAAATCATTGTCCGGCTCCAGGAAATGACCGGTCAGCCGCAAACGGTGCAAATAAGCTGTGCCGGTGCCATCAGCGCCGCCCGCGAAGTCAACGGCGTGGAAGCCCCGCTGCGCAGTTTGTCGCCCAGTGACGGAAAATTGACGGTTTCGTTGGGCGCCTATTCCCCGCTGACACTGGCGCTGACCCTCACGCCCAATGTCAATGTGCCGGTAGCGTCTGCGTTGCCGCTATCACTGCCATACAATTTGGACGCCGTCTCCAGCGATGCCAGCCGGACTGATGGTAACTTTGACAGCGGCTGCACCTATCCCGCCGAGCTGCTGCCGGCCAGCCTCGTCCGCGACGGCATTTATTTTCAATTTGGCCCGACAACCGACGGGGCGCTGAATGCCGTCGCCTGCCAGGGACAAACCATTACGTTGGGCGGTGCCTACGACCGTCTGTATATTTTAGCCGCGGCGGCCACCAATGATCTTACCGGCATATTTACTCTGAACGGCCAGGCCACTAATTCAACGAGCTTGACCGTGCGCTATTTCAGCGGCTTCATCGGGCAATGGAATCCGCCGTCGCTGAAAAAGGATGAAGTCGCCTGGGTCGGCACGCATCGGCACACCGGCGGCGGGACCAATGACGCCTATCGGTTTTGTTACCTGTTCAAATATGGCCTGGCACTGCCGCCTGGGGCGACCTCGGTGACGTTGCCCAACGTGCCGGGCTTGCGGATTTTTGCCATGTCCCTCGCGACCAATACCACAGCCGAAACCGTGGTGGCCGGCGGTGCTCTGGCCGATCGCATTGCCCCTTGGGCGAATGCGGGCACCAACCAAACGGTCTCGGTTGGAACTGGCGGCACGGCGGCGGTCACATTGAATGGCAGCGGCTCCAGATCCATTGGCTCGATTACCTCGTTTGTCTGGTCGGAAAATGGCGTCCCGCTGGCCACCAACAGCCAGACCACCGTGTCATTGACGGTTGGCAGCCACTTGCTTTTATTGACCGTTACCGATGACCAGGGCGCCACCGCGCAAGACGGGGTCTTGGTGGCCGTCGTGCCGCCGCCGAGCAGCGGGGTCTGGCTCAATCCCAATGGTGGCGACTGGATCAATACCACCAATTGGAGCGGGGGTGCCATTGCTTCCGGTTCCGGCGGCACCGCTGATTTCAGTACCTTGACACTCGCTCGCAATGTGGTCGTGGCGCTGGGCGATGCCTGGACCGCTGGCAATTTGATCTTTGATGACCAGGCCTCGATCAAACACGTCTGGAGCGTGACGGCGGGTGACGCGAATCCGCTGAACCTGAGTGCCGGGAGTGTCGCGCCGATGATCAACGCCAGCGCGCCCGTCGTTTTGAATTTGCCGCTCACGACCACGAATGGCTTTACAAAAACCGGCTCGAATTCATTGACGTTTGCCTGGACGACCACTTCTGGCACCGGCCCGGTTAACCTGCTTGCGGGGAGTTTGAATTTTGCCGGGAACAGTTCCTACGCCGGCGCCGGTAATTTCAACCTGAGCAATGGCGTATTCAACATCACCACGCCCGGCAGCGTGAGCAGTCTCAATTTTCTGGAACTGGGCGGGCTGCTGAACAACACCAAAGATGCAGGTGTCGGTGTGGTGAACCAAACTTCCGGTACCGTCAACGTCGGCGCGAGTGGCACATATGCGGAAATCGGGGTGGGTGCCAACGCCTATGGCAGTTATCAATTGTCCGGCGGGAGTTTGAACCTGGTCAGTGCTTCCGGGATGCGTGTCGGGGCCTCCGGCAGCGGGGTCTTCAATCAATCGGGCGGCGCTTTGGATTGCGCGCGATATTTTGCAGTGGGCTCCGGCACGGGGGGCAGCGCCGCCGGCGGCGGTCGCGGAGTGGCGACGTTCACGGGCGGCACCGCCGTGCTGGGCTCGGGAAATTACCGGGTTATTCTGGGCGATAAGACCAGCTCGACTGCCGTCTTGAACCTGGGCACGCAGGCCGGCGGCTACGCCACGGTCACGGCCGCCTCCACCGCCACCGGCAACTGGGGGATTGAACTGCTGGATGTCGCGGGTGCCACCATGAGTGCGGTGCTGAATCTCAACGCGGGCACGCTGCGAACGGTCGGCCCCATCTGGCGCAATACGGCCAATACCACCGGCTCGGCGTGGCTGAACTTCAATGGCGGCACGCTCCAGGCCGGCGCCGGGCAGACGAACCTTATTTTCAGCACCTTGACGGCGGTGAATGTCTACCTGGGCGGGGCGGTGCTGGATACCCAGGGCTACAGCGTGACGAATTCCGCGCCGTTGCTCGGGGCGTTGGGGCAGGGGATCTATCCGCTTGGCGGCACGCTGGCCGTGGTCAGCGGTGGCAGCGGCTATCCGGCCCCGCCGCTGGTGACGGTCAGCGGCGGTTCGGGTTCCAACGCGCTGGCGGTGGCCAATATTTCCGGCGGCACCATCACCAGTGTGACGATGACCTGTCCCGGCCAAAGTTTTCAGGCGGGTAACGTGGTGAGCTTCGCTTTCACCGGCGGCGGTGCCACGACGCCGGCCAATTCGTTCACCTATGTCCTGCCCGCGGGCGATCTGGCCCCTAATTCCACTGGTGGCCTGATCAAGCTGGGCTCCGGCCGGCTGACACTTGCGGCGACGAATACTTTTGGCGGCGATACGATTGTCAGCAATGGCACGTTGACGATCACGGGCCGGTTGCTGGGAAATGGAACAGTTTCGGTGCGCGCGGGAACCTTGAGCGGCAGCGGTGTCATCAACGGGCCGGTGACAGTCGACAGCGGCGCCACGCTTTCGCCGGGAGGCTGGGCCATGGCCGTGCTGACCATCAGCAACCGCCTGACTTTGCTGCCCGGGGCCGTGTGTTTCATGAGCGTCAATCGAATCCTGGCCACGAATGATGTGGTGCAGGGAGTGACGCAATTAAATTTCGGCGGCACGCTGGTGGTTTCAAACTCCGGCCCCAGCCTGACGGCGAACGACAGTTTTAAATTGTTTGGCGCGGAGCAGTTCTCCGGAAATTTTAGCACGCTCATTCCCGCCGCACCCGGCGAC
>Ga0302321_100004473_pt1 | contig 12125 bp, 9 predicted proteins | sample Fen_T0_1_FD_202505 | JGI IMG/M metagenome (GOLD analysis project Ga0302321, IMG submission 202505) | Peat permafrost microbial communities from Stordalen Mire near Abisko, Sweden - Fen_T0_1 | ecosystem: Environmental > Terrestrial > Soil > Wetlands > Permafrost | place: Sweden: Abisko...
CGCCCTCGCCCAGGAGGTGCTGGAATTCCTGTTTGCCCATCAACTCGCCAGTCCCTCCGTTGAAGTGGACCTGGCCCCGACCAAAACCCACATCCAGATGGTCAGTGATGAAGCCTTTGAAATCCTAAACATTCTCCAGTTCCAGGACATCACTCGCCAGAAGATCGAAAAGGTCGTGATCCTGCTCAAGCAGTTCCAGTTCGGCTTGAACCGACTGCTCGTCATCTTCAACATTCACACCGAGGCCCTGGCCGGCAGCCAGGGGTTCTCGGAGCGAAAGGTCGCCACCCAGGATCGGATCTTCGACACCAGCCTCGAAGCAGACAGCCGGAAGGACAGCGTCGACGACATCATCGCCCAGTTCAAGAAGGCGGGCAGCTGAGTCTGCCCCCCCGTCAGATCATCACGATTTCGAGTTCGCCCAAGCCATCGATACCGCAGCGAATCTTGTCACCTCGGACAATGGGTCCTACGCCAGCCGGGGTGCCGGTAAAGATGAGGTCGCCTGGCGCCAAGGCCACGAATCCGGAGATATGGGCGATCACTTCCGGCACGCTCCAGGTCATCTGGGACAAGTCCCCTCGCTGTTTCTCCAGGCCATTCACCGACAGCCAGATGGCTCCCGACTCCCGATGCCCGCCCGTTGAAACCGGCGTGATGGCAGAGATCGGCGCGGATTGATCGAAGCCCTTGGCCGTGTCCCAGGGCTGTCCCTTGTCCTTCGACTTTGCCTGCAGGTCACGGCGGGTCAGATCGATGCCCACCGCGTAGCCGTAGACATGCCCCAGGGCCTCGTTGGCGGGGATGCCCCGCCCTCCCTTGGCGAGGGCCACCACAAGCTCCACTTCGTAGTGGAGGTTGGAGGTGGCCGGAGGATAGGTAATGTCCCCACCACCCGGCACCACAACATCGTGGGGCTTACCGAAAAAGAAGGGGGGCTCTCGGTTGGGGTCCATCCCCATCTCCCGGGCGTGGTCGGCGTAGTTGCGTCCCACGCAATAAATCCGTCGCACGGGGAACACGGCGATTGATCCCACGACAGGGATGGCAGGCGCCACGGGAAAAGGAAAGATTGAATCCATGTTGGGCTCCAGGGTGTCGCGGCCAAGGTCGTGGTTCAGCTTTGCGGCAGAAGGAAGGCCCGCCATGGCGAAGCAGGGCCTGCTGTGATTGTATGAGGGGAAAGCGGCTCCAAGGGCCTGGATTCGCTGCTTTGAGGATCCATAAGCCCGATGTGCGGTGCACACCCAGACCCTAACCCAACCTCAGAATGCTGGATCCATCCGCATAGTCTTCGGTGGGTGTTTCGCGCATTTTCTGAAGGACCTGGACCAGGGCGCGGATGCGGTCCACCATCTCGCCGATCTTGCCGAGCTTTACCTCTTCCGGGTACTTCCGTTGAAGCATCTCCACCTGCATCGAGATGATCGCCAGCGGATTGTTGATCTCGTGTTTCAGGGTGCCGGCCATCTGCCGGAAGGAATCCAGCCGTTCGGCCGCCAGGGCCCGCTGCTGCAACTCCGTGTGCCCACGCAGCACCTGCAGCCGGTGGTGAAGGGCCTCCCAACGGAACCCCTCCGCCAGCCAATCCGTGGCACCGGCTTCGATGAGTTGGGGGGTCTCATCCTCGGTGCAGCGGACCACCAGGATGGGCGTCGTGGCAAAGGAGGGATGGTGACGGTAGGCGCGGATGCAACCTTGGAGATCACTCGTTCCCCGGGCATCAATCACCAGAAACCGGAATTTGGGGAGCGGCGGTGGTGGTGGTTCCTGTTCCAGTGGATGCAGCCAAAGGTTTCCCGCCTCGGCCACGGTTTGGAAGAGCCCCAGGAGGTTCAGTTCGTCGCTCACCAGGCCCAACAGGGGCCGGGAGGGCTCCTCGGGCATGGCATCTGGACCATCCGGAATGAAGAGATCCAGAGCCTGGTCAGCCCAGTTCCACCTGACTCCGGCATCTTGCAGCACCCTCTGGGTCCAAGGATCTGGAATGGGTCCGTGCAAGCCGTTGGGCAGGCTCAACCGCAGGACCCGGAACCCGCGCTCATGATCCCAACGGGCGGAAACCGTCGCCCCAGCCGCCAGCTGCATGAACATCGGTTCCACGAGCCCGGCGAGGGCCACGACAAGCGGGCCACCGGACATCCAGATCGAGGCCGAGGGAGGCTCGGACATGGCCAGGTGGGCCTTCCGCAAGCGCAGAAGGGAATCCCAACGACGGACCAGTTCTTCCTGCAGCACACTCATCGGAAGCGAGTGCCCAGCCATGTGGGCTTCATCCAACAGCCCCTCGCGGCTGCCATGCTCGAGGAGCGCCGCCAGCTGTTCGAGCTGGGATCGGATGGCCTCCCCGGCACTGCTCGGAAGATCCACGGCCCAGCTGTGCACGCGCCGCAGAGGCGCGGCCATCGCGGCGAGCAATTCACCATGCCGGTCGGATTCCCGCTGGGATTCATTGCGCAATCGCAGCAGCTCACCTTGCTGCTCGGCCTGACCGAGGGCCCGCCGGTTGAGCATCGCCTGTCGGAGGGCCATGGATCCCAGGCGGACGAAGGCCTGGAAAATGGCCAGGTCGAAGCGGCTGAAGGGGCGTCCTTCCGCTTCCCGATCCAGGTAGAGCGCCCCATGGACCTCGCCCTCATCCACAATGGGCGCACACAGCAGGGAACCCCGGTGCAATTCCACCAGGCTCATGCCCCCGAATCGAGGGTCCGCAAGGGGCTGGTTGGACAGCACCGCGGTGCGCTCCTGGGCCACGTAGTCCAGGATGGAACGAGAGAGACCGATCCCTTCCTGCACGTCCCCAACACGATGCGCCGTGCGCCACCCCATCTCCTTCTGCTTCAAGACGAGGAATCCACGGTCACCGTTCAGCAGGCGCAGAGACTCCTCCAGCAGCCCCTTCACCATGGCGTCCGAATCCACCTGGGCCAGCAGTTTTTCCGTCGACCGCTGCAACAACTCGATGCCACGGATCAACACCATCGCCTGGGCAGGTTCCGGTCGAACCTCATGGAAGAGGTCACCCACCCGCTCGGCGAAGGTCACGCCATCCAGCCCAGGAAAGCCTTCGGTGAAGGTGAGATGCCAGTCGCCCATGACCAGTTCATCGCCTTCCTGGAGCGCGTTGCCCTGGCGTTGGTTGAGCGGCAACCCATTCAGCAAGGTGCCATTGGCGGAATCCAGATCCCTGACCCACCAGATCGCGCCGACATGATCGATGTTCGCATGCACTCTGGAAAGTCGAGTCTGACCTGGGTGAGCCACGGCACATAACACCGGATCCCTGCCGATCTGGCAGGCCTCATGGACGGCATGCCACAGCAGCTGGCTTCCCTCCATCCAGGACAGATAGGGCATCGTTCCTCCACCCGAACCATTTCGGATGGATCCGCGCCAAACCTGAATTAGGCGGGCAAACGATACCGTGTGTCGTGGGTGCGGCTGGGGCGGAAGAACAGCATGGTGTGCCCGATGGTCCAGACGTGCTGCAACCCCGCTACGGAAGCGCACAGAGCCTTGGCGGCCGTGTCTTCGTCCTCGAAACTGTTGGGATTGATCTTGACCTTCACAAGTTCAAGGCTGTCCACCATCACATCCAGCTCGGCGGCCTGGGCTGGCGTCACGCCCCCCTTGCCCACATGCATGACGGGCTTCAGCTTGTGGGCCTGGGCTTTGAGGAATTGGCGTTGTTTCGAGTTGAGCATCGGGACTCCGGATCCGACCAGTTTATCCTCGTTGGCGAGGTGCACCCATGATCCGTCCTCTGCTGCTTTCACTTGCCACCCTGGCCTGCCTGGCGGCACCACCCCGTACGATGCGTGTGGACTATGGCCACACGGGCGATGCCAATGTCGAACGCTTCGGGGTGGATCGCGTGGTGCTGGAGCCCCTGCCCTGGCCTGGGGATATGAGCAAGGCCGTGGATCACAGCAACCTCGGGAAGTACTGCTTTGAAGTGACGGACCAGGCCACCGGCAAGTTGCTCTACTCACGGGGCTTCGCCAGCATTTATGGCGAGTGGGAAACCACCGAGGAAGCCAAGACCCTGGGACGCACCTTTTCGGAGTCCCTGCGCTTCCCGCAGCCAGAAGTCGCGGTACGGATCCACGTAAAGAAGCGTGATGCGCAGAACGCCTTCAAGACCCTCTGGACCTTCGATCTCGACCCCAAGGACCCCCTCATCGAGCGAACCCCGGCCCCCGAAGCTGGTGGTCTCATCACCCTCCAGAAAAGCGGCGATTCCGCAGACAAGGTGGATTTCCTCATCCTGGGTGACGGCTACACCGCCGCCGAGCGCGGCAAGTTCGAACAGCAGGCCCGCAAGGTGATGGAGTTGCTCTTCCAGCAGACGCCCTTCAAGGAACATCGTTCCGACTTCAATGTGTGGGCCCTCTGCCCGCCTTCCAAGGAGAGCGGTATCTCGCGGCCTTCCACGGGCGTCCACAAGCGCACCCCCCTCGGCACCACCTACGACGCCTTCGGCAGCGAACGCTACGTGCTCACCTTCGACAACCGGGTCTGGCGCGACATCGCCGCCCAGGCACCCTACGAGTTCGTGGAGATCCTCACCAACTCCGAAACCTACGGCGGCGGAGGCATCCACAACCTCTACAGCACAGCCTCCGCGGGCAACAGCACCATCGGCTACCTCTTCGTCCATGAGTTCGGTCACCACTTCGCTGGGTTGGCGGACGAGTACTACACGTCGGATGTGGCCGTCACCAACAGCGCGGCTCGGCCCGAGCCCTGGGAACCCAACGCCACCGTGGATCCCAAGCATCCCAAGTGGGCCAGCCTCCTGACCCCCGGCGTGCCCCTGCCCACGCCCTGGAAGAAAGATGAGTTCGAAGCCCACAGCCACGACTATCAGAAGGAACGCCGGGCCATCCGCGCCAACAATCGGCCCGAATCGGAGATGGACGCTCTCTTCGCCAAAGAGAAAGTCTATGAAATGAATTTGCTGGGCAAGGATGCCCACGCGGGAAAAGTGGGCGCCTTCGAAGGGGCCAACTACGAAGCCAAGGGCTACTACCGCAGTCAGGAAGACTGCCTCATGTTCACTCGCGACGATGTGGGCTTCTGTGCCGCCTGCAGGGCAGCCATCGAGCGGGTAATCCGGCAGTACGCGAAGTAGCGTCGGATCGCCGATCAGGATCCTTTTTATGGGCGTTCCTCCGTGTTCGTCGGCGGCCTTTTTATTCAGTGGTTTCTACCTCCTTGGTGTCGCCAAGGCCTTCGCTCGAATCTCTTGCAGGAACCCAGCATCCACCCACCAAAGTGAGGTGTGCCCGTTTCCGCCTTGGGTCCGCTCCGCCAGGAGGTCAGTCCAGCGGAGGGGCTTGCCATCCAGCCGCGGCAGCCCGCGGTCACTGCCGAAGAACACCACCTTGCCATCGGGGCTCAGGCTGATGGAGAACTCATCTCCTGCAGCGCTGTTCACGGTGGGTCCCAGGTGGATGGGATCCGTCCAGGTACCATCCTCCCGACGGAAGTAGCCGTAGTAGTCGGCGCCACCCATAGAATCCGACCGCCCCATCATCGGCACCAGGATGAAGCGACCGTCGGGATCCACTCTGGGGTTGGCCTGACGAGGATCCGCATTGAAGGGTGGAGGCAGCTTCTCGGCCCCTGTCCAGGCGCCTTCTCTCCAGGCTGAGCGCATGATCCAGCCACCCTGGCCCTCCTCCCGCAGGAAGTGCAACACACCCTCCCGGGTGATCGTCGGATAGAAGGCGTTCTCGGGCCCATTCACTTCCTTGGGCAACCGGCGGGCTTCCGACCAGCCGCTGGGCCCGCGCTCCATGACCCAGATACCGAAGGGGCCGGGCTTGTCGGCCTTGGGATCCGCTGGCCGGTCGGACACAAAGAAAAAACGCCGGCCATCCGGGCTGATGCAGGGTTCGAGGCACCGCCACCGGGGATCCCGGGAGAAGGCCGCCACTTCAGGAGTAGTCCAGCGTCCCCCCTCTTGGTGGGTTTCCACGATCACCGCTTTGCGGAACCCGGGCATGAAGACACCGACGTTGATTTCGGATCCATCGGGCAGCATCGCCACGTCTCGCGTCGCCAGCCCGCTGTTCAGAATCCCCGGCGCGAACAGAACTGCCTCCGGGCCCGGCATGGGTTGGCCCAGGTACGGAGGAACTGTGTGGGTCTGGGCCCCGAGCGGCATCCCGCCGAGGCAACCGAGCGTCAGGCCGACTTGAATCGTTCGCTGCAACATGGGCTCTCCGGAAGGGCGTTCCAGGTTGTCACGTCAGGGCTGGAGAGAGGTTCCTCCCTGGGACCATCCGTGAAAGGACCGGGGTGAATGTTTTCAACGACGAGAGGGATGAATCGTCGGTTCCGGCCGCATTCAGGCCTGGGGGGTGTCGGGTCCCACCGCCGGAAGCAGGATTTCGACCAAGCTCCCCTTGCCGGGGGAACTGGAGAGCTTCAAGGTCCCGCCCAACCCCTCCACGATCCGGAGGGACATCGCGAGGCCAAGCCCCGTGCCCTCCAGTTCGGACTTCGTGGTGAACAAGGGTTCGCAGGCCCTGGCAAGGGTGGCCTCATCCATGCCGATGCCCTCGTCCTGGACCTGGATGGCGATCTCCTTCGTCCCCATCCAGCGGAGCCGAAACAGGAGTTCCCCACCCGTGGACTGCATGGCGTGGACGGCATTGGTGCCGAGGTTCAACAACACTTGGTGCAGTTCGATGGAATCGGCCTCCACCCGCGCCATGGGCGGATCCACGATGACCCGGGCGCGGACATTCGGGGGCAGGGTCGGGCGCAACAAGCGACTGACTTCCTCCAGAACGGTCGCCACTGGAACCAAGTGGCGCGGTGCAGTCCGGGGACGGCTGAAGGCCAGGATCCGTTGCGTCAGGTCCCTTCCCCGCTCGGCCGCGGCCAGCACGTCTCCAAGCCTTTGGTGAGCCGCAGAGCCCGGGGATTGGTCGCTTCGGGCCAGCTCCGTGAGCATCAGGATCGGCTGGAGGATGTTCTTCAAGTCGTGGGTGATTCCGCTGGCCAAGGTGCCCAGGATCTCCAGGCTCTGGGAGCGGCGGAGTTCGGCTTCCAGCTGATGGCGGGCCGCTTCCGCCTGCCGATGGTCTTCGGCTTTCCTCACAAGACTTTGATTGGTTTCCTCAAGGCCTCGGAGCAGGACCGACAAGGTCAGCGTCACCGTCCCGCCGATGAAGACGGCATTGCATCCGGTCACCACCCAGGCCATCCAGGCTGAAGATCCCACCGGGGCGCCCGGGACGCGCATGACCACCGAAAGGCCCACCAGGGCCAGGAAGCTCGCACCGAACACGGCATAGGCTGTCCGCCGAGAAAGGAAGAGCGCCGCCACGATCGAGACGAATTCAAGCCAGACCAGAGAGGTTTCCCGGAGGCCAGTCATGGGACCCAGCACCAAGGCCAGCAGCAGGACCATGGCGACCAGGGAACCGGCACGGAGGTGGTAGGGCCAGCGGGGCCTGAGGGCCAAGACGATGATCCATCCGTAGAGCAGCGTATCCAGGACCACCAACCCCCAGAGGTGTTCGCGCGTAGAGAGCCACACGCTGGGAATATAGGCCAGTGGCCCCAACAGGGCCGCCGTGAAAATGGTCCGGTCCAGGATTCGCCCTCGCCACCCAGGCAATCCAAGCGGTACTGCGCCTTCGGCCGCGATCGTAGGGTGGGTCGTCTGGGTCATGGTTGATCTGAGTTGGCGGTTGGACTCGAGACGGCTAATCGAGAATGGATGCCGTTCTTATCCAAGCAATGGGTTTGGACAACCATACTCCCATTGCCCTGATCGCCAAGGATCTAGGTGATCCCCATCAGGAGTCCACTGGACCGGAAGCCACGGTGAGAGGCGAATCTCCAGCCCCCAGCAGACGTTCCCGCCGGGCACGCAGAAGCCGATCGCGTCATTCCGCCGCATCCTCTCGGTATGCCTGCGGCATACGCGAGACCTCACGCTTCAAGGGACCACAATTAACCGTTCCCGCCGGGCACGCAGAAGCCGATCTCATCATTCCGCCACATCCTCTCGGTATGCCTGCGGCATACGCGAGACCTCACGCTTCAAGGGACCGCAATTAACCGTTCCCGCCGGGCACGCAGAAGCCGATCGCGTAATTCCGCCGCATCCTCAAACTTCATCTGGGAGGCCAGTTCCTTCATGCGCTTCTCCAGCTTGGCCACTTCCCGCTCGAAGTGTTTATCTTCCAGGTAGAGCAGCGGCTCTTCGGCAGCCCGCTCTTCCTTGGTGACGTTGATGAATTCGCGGGCCAGGGCCTCACCCATGACGTCGTCAAGGTTGCGCTTCACGGTTTCGGGAGTGATGCCGTGCTCGGCGTTGTGAGCCAGCTGCTTGTTGCGCCGACGCTCGGTTTCGCCGATGGCCTGTTTCATGGAGCCCGTCATCACATCCGCGTACAGGATGGCTTTGCCGCTCACGTTGCGGGCAGCCCGGCCGATGGTCTGGATGAGGCTGCGGTTGTTGCGGAGGAAGCCTTCCTTGTCCGCGTCGAGGATGGCCACCAGACTCACTTCCGGGAGATCCAGCCCCTCCCGCAGCAGGTTGATGCCCACGAGCACGTCGAAGACCCCCCGGCGCAGGTTCTTCAGCAGTTCCACCCGCTGCAGGGTGTCGATCTCACTGTGCAGGTACTCGGCCTTCACGCCCAGTTCCTGATAATAAGCTGTGAGTTGTTCGGCCAGTTTCTTGGTGAGCACCGTCACCAGCACCCGCTCACCCCGGGCCACCACTTTGCGGATCTCCTCCAGCAGGTCATCCACCTGAGTGCCCACGGGACGCACTTCCACCATGGGATCCACCAGCCCGGTCGGCCGTACCACCTGTTCCACAAAGGCGCCGCCACACTGCTGCAGCTCGTAGTCACCAGGGGTCGCGGATACATAGACCACCTGTTTCACCCTGGCCTCAAATTCTTCGAACTTGAGGGGACGATTGTCCAAGGCGGAAGGCAACCTGAATCCATAATCCACCAGCGTGGTTTTCCGGGATCGATCACCGTTGTACATTCCGTGGAGCTGGCCCGTGGCCACATGGCTCTCGTCCATGAAGACAATGAAATCTTCAGGGAAATAGTCCAGGAGGGTGTGGGGTGGCTGGCCCGGCTGGCGGCCGTCCAGGAAGCGACTGTAGTTCTCGATGCCGCTGCAGCTGCCCATCTCCTTCATCATCTCCACGTCATAGATGACGCGCTGGTGGAGCCGCTGCAGTTCGACGATCTTGCCGACGACGCGGAACTCGTTCTCCCGGTCCTCCAGTTCGACCTTGATGTCGCGGATGGCTGTTTTGAGCTTGTCCTCAGGGGTCACATAGTGGGTCTTGGGCCAGATGGTGAGTTCCTCCAGTTTCTCGATCACCACGCCCCGCAGCGGATCGATCTTGGAAAGGCGCTCCACCTCGTCGCCCCATAGTTCTATGCGGTAAGCCACGTCCTCATAAGCCGAATAGACCTCCACCACGTCGCCCCGCACACGAAAGATGCCGGGCTCAAAGCTCAGGTGGTTGCGTTGGTACTGGATGGCCACCAGGTCGCGCAGGAGCATGGCCCGGTCGATGGTCTGGCCCGGCTGCAGGTGCACGGACAGGTTCATGTAGGAGGAAGGATCGCCCAAGCCGTAGATGCAGCTCACCGAGGCGATGACGATGGTGTCGCGACGCTCCAACAGGCAGCGGGTGGCGCTGAGGCGCAGTTTCTCCAGTTCCTCGTTGATCTTCGCGTCCTTGTCGATGAACAGGTCCCGCTCGGGCACATAGGCCTCGGGCTGGTAGTAGTCGTAGTAGCTGACGAAGTACTCGACGGCGTTCTCGGGGAAGAACTGTTTGAACTCGCTGAACAGCTGCGCGGCCAGCGTCTTGTTCGGCGCGAAGATCAGCGCCGGACGGCCCGCCCGGGCGATGGTCGAAGCCATCGTGTAGGTCTTGCCGGAGCCTGTGACTCCTAGGAGCGTCTGGCAACGATCGCCCCGCTCAAGTCCCTCCACCAGCTGAGCGATGGCCTCCGGCTGATCACCAGCGGGCTGGTACGGTGCATGGAGGTTGAACGGGATCGCTTTGGCCATGGGAAGACAAGAAAAGCACGAAGACAGAAAGACGCGAAGAGAAAATTCGTCTTTCCTTCGCGTCTTCCTGTCTTCAGGGTAGATCCCTTCAGAAGAAGCTTCAGACCTTCCGCAGGATCAGGCACCCGTTGGTGCCGCCAAAGCCAAAGCCATTGTTCATGGCGTATTCAGAGTCGAAAGTCCCAGCCACGTTCGCCGTGACATCCAACTCGCACTCGGGGTCCTGGTTGTCCACATTGATGGTGGGGGGGATCTTGCCAGTCTTGACGGCCATGACGGCCACGATGGTCTCCAGGCCACCCGCGGCACCCAGAAGGTGCCCATGCATGGACTTGGAGCTGCTGACCTTGATCTGCTTGGAGTGGTCCCCGAAGACCCTCTGGATGGCCAGGCACTCCAGTTTGTCACCCACGGGTGTGCTGGTGCCGTGCATGTTGACATAGCCCACCTGCTCGGGGGCGATGTCTGCATCCTTGATGGCCGCCCGCATCACGCGCTGTCCGCCCTCGCCTTCAGGGGCCGGCGTGGTGATGTGGTTCGCGTCGCCGCTCATCCCATACCCGGCGACTTCGGCATAGATCTTCGCGCCCCGGGCCTTGGCCAGTTCGTATTCCTCAAGGATGACGATGCCCGCGCCCTCGGCCATGACGAAGCCATCGCGGTCCACATCGAAGGGACGGGAGGCCCGCTCGGGCTCGTCATTGCGGGTGCTGAGGGCGCGCATGGCCGCGAAGCCGCCCACACCCAACTGGTTGATCACGGAGTCGCTGCCACCGGCCATCATGCGATCGGCATAACCGAAGGCGATGAGTCTAGCGGCGTCACCAATGGCATGGGCGCCCGTGGCACAGGCGGTGGCCACGGCACTGTTCGGACCCTGCAGGCCGTACTTGATGCTGGCCTGGCCGCTGGCGAGATTGATGATGAGGCTGGGAATGAAGAAGGGGCTGGTGCGACGGGGGCCGCGATAGCCGTTGGCCTCATCCCAGATGGTGCTGAGACCGCCGATGCCGCTGCCGATGTAAGTCCCGAAGACCTCGCGCTCGGCCTTGGTCAGCTGAATCTGGTCAAAGCCCGCATCCACCCAGGCCTCATGGGCTGCGCCCAGGGCGTACTGGATGAAGATGTCCATCTTCTTCTGTTCTTTTTTGTCGATGAACAGATCCGGGTTGAAGCCCTTCACCTGGCCGGCAATCTTGCAGGCGAAGTCGGTGACATCAAACCGGTCGATGGTGCTGATGCCGCTTCGCCCCGCGAGAAGGTTGTCCCAGGTCTCGGGTACGGTGAGGCCGCAGGGATTGACGGTCCCCATGCCGGTGATGACGACGCGACGGCGCTGGACGGTCCTGATCATGGGTTCACCTCGGGTAGGATCGGGAAAACAAACATGCCGCAGGGCCATGGGGGGCGCTGCGGCACGTCACGATCGCGATGGATCAGGCCTTCGCGTGCTTCTCGATGTAGGCGATCGCGTCGCCCACGGTGCGAATCTTCTCCTGCTCACTCTCAGGGATCTCAAGGCTGAAGGCCTCTTCAATCGCCATGATGATCTCGACAGTGTCGAGGCTGTCAGCACCGAGATCGTCCACGAAATGACTGGACTCGGAGATGGAATCTTCGGGCTTGGCCAGCTGCTCAGCGATAATAGCAATGACCTTCTTACGCACATCAGCCATCGGGGGCTCCTCCAAACGAACCTGGAAACCCTACCACATGAGGGGCAAATTTTCCAAACCCCGGGTAAACCACCCGCCGCAAACACTGGAGAACAGATGGATTGCGTAGATCCTCCAGCCGTGGAGGATGGAGCCATGCCCCGCCCGAAGACTCTCGAGGAACCCGAGCACGGCTGGCCTCTCGGTTGGGGGGCCAGCCTGCAGGAATTCCGTACTCACCTGACGGTGGAGCGTGGCCTATCGGCCAACACCTCCTCCGGCTATCTCTCCGATTTGAACCACCTGGCGGCTTGGGCCTGCGCCCGCGAGATTCTCGCCGAAGCGCTCACCCGCGATCACCTCACGGTCTTCATCGTGTCGCAGCAGGCGGCC
>Ga0302321_100004475_pt1 | contig 12124 bp, 7 predicted proteins | sample Fen_T0_1_FD_202505 | JGI IMG/M metagenome (GOLD analysis project Ga0302321, IMG submission 202505) | Peat permafrost microbial communities from Stordalen Mire near Abisko, Sweden - Fen_T0_1 | ecosystem: Environmental > Terrestrial > Soil > Wetlands > Permafrost | place: Sweden: Abisko...
GTCGCGAGTGCGGGATGTTCGAGTTCCACGCGGTCCTGCTCCGGCGCGACGCGCTGGCCGAGGTGGAGCCCCTCGACGAGGGTCTGCGGTCCATCCTCGAGCACGTGGACCTGTCGCTGCGCCTCAAGGAGCGCGGGCACTCGATCTGGTACGACCCGACCGTGTCCGTGACGTACATCCCCGCGAATCCGTTGCGGGGCGACGACCGCCGGTACTTCCTCACCCGCTGGAGCGACGACTGGAACGAGCGCAGCGCGACGCGGTTCCGGGAGCAGTGGGGTCTCCCCGGAGACGACGCGCGGCTGCTCGAGACGGTGGAGTTCGGCGCTTGGCTGCGGGGACGCGCGTACCTGCCCTACCGCTCGCCGCTCCGGCCGCTGGTCCAGCGGCGGGGCCGGGCGCCGCGGCCGGTGATCGACCGCTTGCTGCAGCGCCGCGTCCTCGCGCAGTACCGTCGGGCGGTCGCGGTGGCGACGCGACCGCGACTGGTGCACCGGGCCTCCTGGACGGCGGCCGCGGCCGGTCCACCTGCGACCGGTCCAGCCGCGAGCGAAGGAATGCCGTGACCATGCCCGACCTCGCCCAGACCAACATCCAGCTGGTGCGCGAGATGGTCGCGGCGGGCTGGACCGACGACGACCTGCTCCGCCTGCGCACCGCATACGAGCTCGACATGTGGGCCTTCAGCGGTCAGTACCGCGCCAACGGCAAGACCCAGCTCGCGCACCACGTCGGGACCGCGAGCGCGCTGCTGCGGTCGGGCGCGAGGCCCGCGCTCGTGATCGCCGGTCTCGCGCACTCGCTCTACTTCCTCGGTGAGTTCGGCACCGGGCGCCGCGGCCCCCACGCCGAGAAACGCGCGGTGCTCCGCCCCGTGCTCGGCGCGGAGGTCGAGCAGCTCGTGCTCGAGTACACGGCGTTCCCGTGGGACCGCGCCGCGGTCGAGCGCATGACCACCGAAGCCGCGACCGCCACCGACGAGCGGCGCGACGTGGTCGCCATGCGGGTCGCCAACGAAGTCGACGAGTGGGCCGACGCGGCGATGCGTTTCAGCCACGAGCTCCACGCGCACGACCTCGGTGACGCCGAGGGGCTCGACGCGGTGGTCGCGATCGCCGACGCGCACGGCCTCTCCGCGCTGGGAGCCCTGCTCCGTGAGGTCGCGACGGCCGGTGTTGCGATGCGCGTGCCGGACGTCCTCGTGAGCGTCGAGGAGCACACCGTGTTCGTGCCGCCGGCGTCGTACCGTCGGCGGCTCCACGTCGCGCTCCAGGACAGTCGCGTCGGCCACGGGGTCGCGGCACGCGTGCCGGGCGCGCGTCGCGCTGCGGGCTGGGTGCGGGCGAAGCTCGGCTGATCGTCGCGGCTGCGGGTCGGTCAGGGGTTGCCGTGCCCGGCGAGCCGTGCAACCTCGTCGCGCATCCGGTGGGCGAAGCGATCGGGCGAGAAGTCGTCGGCGTGCGCGCGGATCTTGCCGACGTCCCAGTCGCGTGCGGCGAGGTCACCGATCGCGGCGGCGATGGCGGCCGGTTCGGGCTCGTCGAAGAACACCCCGGTGCGACCCTCGATGACCGTCTCGAGGTAGCCCCCGGCGCGCAGCGCGGCCGCGGGGCGTCCCGCCGCGGCGGCCTCCAGCACGGTGAGACCGAAGTCCTCGTGGGAGGCGGCGACGAGGCCGACGCTCTGCTCGTAGCACCAGCGCAACTCGGCATCGTCGAGCCGGAGCATGAATTTCACGTTGGGCGGCGCGGAGTCGCGCAGTGCGAGCAGCATCGGCCCGGTGCCCACGACGACGAGCCGCTCGTGCGGGAGCCGATGGAACGCATCGCACACGACGTCGACGTTCTTGTAGGGCAGGAGTCGGCTCACGCAGAGGAAGAAGCCGGGCTCCAACCCCTCGACCGGCCGCGCGGGCGCGTCGATGCGCGGTATCGGTGGATGCACGACGTCGGCCTCGATGCCGTACTGACGCGCCACCGCGCGCCGGGTGACCTCCGAGTTCGCCAGGTACCGCGTTGCCGAGGCGGCCGCGTGGCGGTCCCACGAACGGAGCGGCGGGACGGCGGCCGCGAGCGCGCCCTTGCGCAGCAGCGCGCGGGCATCCATGCGGTGGCCGAGGTAGCGCTCGCTCTGCGTGAGCCAGCGGGCGACCGCGTGGCAGTACACGAGCTTCGCGCCCTCTGTGCGCACGCCGTGCGCCCAGCCACTGGAGCTGCACACCACCACGTCGGCGTCGACGTGCAGCGACGAGAACACCGGCGCGTAGAGCGGGAACGCCGCACGGTGGTGCACTTTGAGGTAGCGCGACCGGTCGAGCACCGTGGTGCGCACGTCGAGGTCGCGGAACCCGTCGTACGTCAGCCAGGGGGCGTAGATCGAGGTGTACAGCGGCGCGTCGGGGAACGCGCGCGCCAGGTCGAGGACGACGCGCTCGGCGCCGCCCAGCTGCGTGAGGTAGTCGTGGACGATGGCCACCGGCGGGCGGCCGCTCAACGGCTCGACTCGATGTCTTCGATGCCCTCGATGCGGAGGTACGCGCCGGCCACGATCGGCGCGACGCGTCGGCCTCGGTAGCGCTCGGCATGCTCGCGCGCGCGGCGACCGAGCGTGCGCCGAAGGCCGGGGTCATCGGCGAGACGGGAGAGCACGGCTGCGAGGGTAGTGGTGCTACCGGGCGGCACGAGCAGGCCGTCGACGCCGTTCGTCAGGATCTCGGCCGGCCCGCCGGTGTCGGTCGCGACGACGGGGAGACCGGCGGCCATGCCCTCCACGATCACCTGGCCGAAGGGCTCGGCCGTGACGGTGGCGTGCACGAGCACGTCGAGCTCGGCGAGCTCGGCCTGCACGTCGTGGCGGAAGCCCCGGAACTCGACCCGGTCCGCGATCCCGAGGCGCGCCGCCTGTTCGTGCAGGGACGCGCGGTAGTCGTCCTCACCGAACAGGGCGTCGCCGACGACGCGCGCGCGGGCGCCGCCGTCCGGGAACGCGGTCGCGAACGCGTCGAGGAACACGTGCTGACCCTTCCAGGGGGCCAGCCGTCCCACGATGCCGACCACCAGCTCGTCCCCGTCTCGCAGCTCGTCTCGCCGCTCGTCCCGCGCGGTCGGGGGCGCGGTGAAGAACGAGTCGGGGAGCGGGTCCGGCACCACGAGGCGCTCGGGGCCGCGGCCCGTCGGCAGGCGCAGCGCCGCGAGCGTGGCCTCGGAGTTGGCCAACACGACCGTCGGCACCCGACGGGCGAGACCGCGCACGAGGCGCGTGGCCACGTGGCCGTACGACTCGGGCATCACGATGTCGCGCACGTGCCACACGCACGGCACCCGGGCGAGTCGCGCGGCGACGCCGGCCATCAGGCACGACTTCAGCGAGTTGGCGTGCACGACGTCCGGCTGCAGACGGCGGAAGCGGCGCGTGAGCCGCACGACCTGTGCCGTGGTGTCGAACACCGCCGCGAACGGAAGCCGACGCCGGACGCGGTCGCGTGAGAGCTCGGTCGTGCGCGCCGGCATCGCGACGATCTCGGTCGTGACGCCGGCGGCGCCGAGCGCCGGCAGCAGCGGGCCGTCCTCGAAGGTGATCACGTGCGCGGCGATCGTGGTATCGACCTCGCCGTCGAGCGCATCGGACGGGTCGAGCGCATCGGACGGGTCGAGCGCATCGGACGGGTCGAGCGCATCGAGCAGGCGCAGCAGGGCGAGCTCGCCACCGGAGAGCCGGGCCACGTGGTCGACGAAGACGACGCGGAGTCGGTGCGGTCCGACGGGAGCCGTTCGGGCCTCGTCGTAGACCGCGCGGGTGCGTTCGGCGACGGCGGCCCAGTCGGCCCGCTCCGCGACGGCGCGGCAGCGGGCCCGGTCGGGGAGAGGCTCGGATCCGTCGAGCGCGCCGCGGAGGCGCGCCGCCAAGGCGGCCGGATCGTTCGCGGGTACGACGAGCCCCGGATCGAGCGCGGCGACCGACTCGGGAAGGCCGCCGCTGTCGGTGACGATGGCCGGCGTGCCCGCGGCGAGTGACTCGAGGACCACGAGGCCGTACCCCTCGAGCGATCGTGAAGGGACCACGGTGACGTCGGCGGCGCGGTACCAGTCGATCAGTGCGCGGTCGTCGGGCGCGCCCACGAAGCGGACGTCGGTGCGACCGCGTTGCGCGGCCGCGCGCTCGAGGGCGGCGCGCGCGGGTCCGTCACCGGCGACCACGAGCAGACAACCGGGCACGTCGATGCGCGACCACGCGTCGAGCAGGACGTCGACCCCGGTCCGGTGCACCAGCCGCCGCACGGTCAGCACGACGCGCGTGTCCTCCGGCACGCCCAGCGTGCGGCGCGCGGCACCCCGGTCACCCGGAGTGAAGCGAAGGAGGGCGACGCCGGGCGGAAGGATGCGCACGCGCCACGGCGACACGCCGTAGTCCTCGATGAGCAGGCGCGCGAAGGCGCCCGAGAGGGTCAGGACGCGATCGGCCCGCCGGTACACGGAGCGCTCCAGCCGTTGGCGCGCACCGCGTGACACGGCGGCGCGACCGCCCCGGGATCGTGCCTCCGCTTCGTGCTCCGCGGCCCACGGTCCGTGGAAGTGCACGACGAGGGGAAGCCTGCCCGCCGCGCCATGCCGGATCGGGAGGGCGGCGTAGAGCGCGAAGTGGGCGTCGACGACGTCGGCGGCGGCCGCCGCCTGCTGCGCCGCCCGGTCGAAGGTCCGAAGCCGGCGGGCGAGCGGCGCGTCGTGCCGGGAGACCACCTGCACGGTGGCGGGTGCGTCACGAGCCGGGCCGACCACCACCGCGGTGGCGTCGTCGAGGGCCTCGAGCAGGTCGCGGAAGTAGCGGTTGAGCCCGCCGGTCTGGTCGGGCGGCCAGCCGAGACCGAGCAGGAGCGGCCGCGCGCGCCCGGGATCGCTCACCCGGCGGCTCCGGTGGGGACCTCGGACGCTTGCTCGTCGGTGGTGCGGCCGCGCGCGAGCGCGGCGTCGGCGCGGCCGAGCAGCAACCACAACAACGGCGCCAACGCGTAGTGCGCGCCCTGGAACCATGCACCGATCGACACGATGAGTACGCCGACCACCGCGACGCGTTCGAACGTGCGCCGCCAGCGCGCGACCCGCACGGCGGTGATCAGGCCCGTGATCACGATGGCCGCGGCCAACAGCACGCCGACGAAGCCGAACGCGAGGCCCGCGTCGGAGATGTCGAAGTCGGTGGAGGTCGAGTGGCCACCGAAGTGCTCGCCCGCGATTCCGGTGGAGCCGGTGCCGCGACCGAGAGGGTCGTCGAACGACTGCTCGATCCCGTACTTGGCGTTCTCCCAGTGCAACTGGAGCGTGTTGTCGGTGTTCTCGCGGTTCTTGGCGAACGGGTCGTGGATGAACACGACGATCCGACGGACACCGGCCTGCGCGCCCTCTTTGCCGATGCTGTTCGGATCCACCTGCGAGAGCGCGGTGAACACGACCACCACGAGGAGGACCGCGGGCACGAGCACCTTCCACGCCTTGCGCCCGCGGTACACGAGGTACATCACGGGGAGCGCGAGCACGAAGAGCACGAGGTACGTGCGGATCGCGGAGAGCACGAGGGCGATGCCGGCGATGCCGAATGCCGTGAGGCCGACGAGGACCACCCACGTGCGCGTGCGCCGGTGCTGCCGCTCGGCCCGTCGGCTCGCGGCCGGAGTCACGAGGAGCCGGGGCGCGAAGATCATGACCGCGGCGATGACCCCGCCGACCGCGCACGCGAGCGCGAACTCGGCGGCGGAGGCGTAGCTCGCGAACGGCCGCACGGTGCCGGGGCCGATGTAGAGCGCCGCGTAGCCGCGCAGGTTGATCCAACGCTGGTCCCAGGGCGGGAACCCGGCGACCGACTGCACGATGCCGTACAGGCCGGTCAGCGTCGTGAGGCCGAGGACGAGGAGCAGCAGTCGACGCGCCAGCCGGGTGTCGACGAGCGTGCGGCCCACCCAGAACCAGCCGGTGGGCACGACCCACACCAGGAGCCCGGCGGCGCGCGCCAGGGCCGACGAGGAGTGCGGGTTCGCCATCTGCAGGATCGCGAGCGCGGTGAAGGCGAGCAGCAGCCACGCGAGGAGCGTCAGCTTCCGCAACGCGCCGACGAGGAGCGAGCGGACGGCGAGGACGGCCAGCGGCGCGAGGCCGACGAGCACGAACGGGTCGCGTCCGGGGTCGGCGAGCACCTCCGACGCAAGGCGCCGGGACGCGCCGAGCGCGAACAGCCAGATGAACGTGACCACCACGCCCTGCGCGGTGCTGCGCAGGCACACGAAGGCGAGCACCGCCGCGATCGCGGCGGCGAGGAACCAGCGGGCCGCGGCGCCCTCGGGCATCACCGCGGCGACGGCACACGCGGCGACCAGCAGCAACGCACCGACCGAGAGGCCCAGCGGGCCGAGCGGACGTTCCCGCGCCGCCGCGGTGCGCGCCCGCTCGACGAAACTCACCTGCGGACCGCCAGGAGCTCGCGGTAGACGGCTGTCACCGACGCCGCGCTCGCGTCCCAGGTGTATGCGGCCGCACGATCCCGTGCGGCCGCGCCGTCGGCGATACGGCGGACGGGCTCGGAGGCGTAGTCGGCGAGCGCGTCGGCCAGTGCGTCGGCCAGGGCGTCGTCGCTCACGCCCTCGCGGTCCACGAGCACGCCGCCCGTGCCGTCGCGCACGAGCGCGCCGACGTCGTTGACCGGCGTCATCACGAGCGGGAGGCCTGCGGTCGCGGCCTCGAACGCGGCGATGCAGAACGTCTCGTAGCGCGTCGGCAGCACGAACACGTCGGCGCCGCGGAAGTACCGCTCCCGGTCGGCACGGAAGCCGAGGAACGTCACCTGGGCCTCGACCCCGCAGTCGCGTGCGAGCCGCCGGTAGCGATCGACGTCGCCGTGGCCCGCGACCCAGAGTCGGACCGGTCGGCCCGCGGCACCGGCGCGCCCGATTGCGACGATGGTGGGCGCGAGCCCTTTGCGGGCCCAGTCGCCACCGACGAACAGGGCCACGGTGTCGCAGTCGTCGGTATCCAGCTCGGCTCGCACCTCGGCGCGCGTCGCGGCGTCGGGCGCGAACCGCGCGGTGTCGACGCCGTTGGGAGTGACGGTCACGGGGACGCCCGGGTACGCGGCCGCGACCTCCTCGCCGACGCCGGGTGACACGGCCGCGAAGCGCCGCAGCCGGGACGGCTGGTAGCACCAGCGTTCGGCTGCCACCGAGGCGCGGTGCGCGAGCGCCGCGTTCAGCCGGTGCAGGCGACTCACCTCGGCCGCGGCGCTGCGGGCGTCGGCCGGGACGCGCGCGTGGCAGTACTGCACCGTCGCGAGGTCGGCGGGGGTCGGCACGATCGCGCCGAGCGTGTGGACGAGGTCGGCGCGACTTGCCCGTACGCGCGGCGCGGCCAGCGCGCCGAACACCGCGAGACGGAGCGCCAGCGGGGCTGCCGGGGTGCGCACGCGCCGCCAGCGGACCGAGTCGCGCAGTCCCGGGTCCACCGCGGCGGCGACCACCGTGATGTCGAACTCGTCGCTCGCGCGGCGCACGAGCTCGGCCATCGCCGCTTCCATGCCGCCGCCGTCGTGGATCTCGTGGGCGACGATCGTGACCCGTGGCCGTGCCGCGAGCGTGGCGCGGTAGACGGCGACCGTCGCGTCGGCGACGCGAGCCTGGGTGAACTCGTGCTCGACCCGGTCGCGCCCCGCCCGGGCCAGCGTCTCTCGGCGGGCCGGGTCGGCGGCGAGGGCACCCAGCGCGTCGCCGAGTGCCAGCACGTCGCCTTCGGGGACCACCACGCCCGCGTCGCCGATCACGTGGGGGATCTCTCCGCTGTCGCTGCCGACGACGGGCACCCCCGAGGCCATGGCCTCGATCAGCACCCGGCCGAACTGCTCCTTCCAGCGGGGCGTCGTGCGCGACGGCAACACGAGGGCGTCGAGGTCGCGCACGCTCGCCGGCAGTGCGTCGGACCCGAGCCACCCCGTCACCTCGACGCGGGCGCCCACTCCGAGCTCCCTGGCCAGGGCGACGAGCTCGTCGCGCTGCGGACCGTCGCCGAGCAGCACGAGACGCGCGTCGGCCGGGCAGCCTGCAGCGAACGCGCGCACGAGCGTGTCGACGCCCTTCGCGGTGACGAACCGCCCCACATATCCCACGGTGAACGGACGCGCCGCGCGGGGCCCGACGGCCGGCGCCCACACCGACGGATCGACGCCGACCTGGGGGAGCACCGTGATCGGCCCGCCGAATCCGCGCGCGCGCCAGACGTCGCGCGCGTCGCGGCTGCCGCACACGAGATGGTCGGTCCGGGCGAGCGTGGCGCGCTCGACGGCGGAGAACGGTGGCGGCAGCCGACGATCGAGGTTCTGCCACGTGAACACGACCACGCGGGCGCCCCCGCGCGCCGCGGCGCGCGCCGCGTGGAGGGTGGCGAAGTTGTAGGGCTCCTCCTCGATGTGCACGACATCGGGGCGCAGCGCGCGAATTCGACGGACGAGGCCCGGGTACCAGTGAGTGTGGAACGACCCGTTCGCGACCACTCGCTCGGTCACGAGGTCGTATCCGGGCGTCGGTCCGGGTTCGTGCCGCTGGACCCGCCCCGGTTCACGCCACGAGGGTGGCACCACCACCGTGAGCTCCACACCGGGATGGCGTGCGATCGCCTCGAGCTTGGGCCGGTAGGAGGCCACCAATGCGGCGCGGGACACCAACAGGACGCGCACCGTCAGCCTGCGCTCTTGGCGGTGTCGCGGAGCTCGTCACAGGTGATCATGAAGTCGTCGATCGTGCGGTGCCGGATCTCGCGCGTCGCGGCGGCCTGGCCGGCGAACGAGGCCCGGACCCGCTCGAGGACGCGGTGCTCGCGGCGAGCGATCGCGACCAACGCGCGACCCGCTCCCGGAGCCTCGCGACTCCCGACGAGGAATCCGTAGGCGACGTGGACGGGACCACGGTCGGGATCGGTGGCGATGGTGCCGAGCATGCGATTGTGCGCGCCGTCGCGCCAGTGCGACTCCCGGCCGCGCGTGTCACCCGGCTTGCCGACCGACTCGTCGTTCCGGAGACGGTGGTCGACGGTCACCGCCGGGTCGTAGCGGACCCGCCAACCGCGTGACCGCGCCCACGCGCACATGAGCTCCTCGCTGTGGATCTCCGCGCCGTGGCCCGCGAGGGAGCCCGGACGCGGCAGTGCGAGTGCCTCGACGCGGTACGCCATGTTCACGCCCTTCACCACGTGCACGTCGCGGGCGGGACCGCGGCCGAGGTGGTGGTCGCCGGTGTAGCGACCCCACGGAGCCAGGACGCCGACCGTGCGGCGCCCGGGTTCGAGCTCGCCGGGGACGAGGTCGCGGCCCCCGGCCGCGCCCACGCCCGGTTCGTCGAGCAGCGCCTCGAGGCCCGCCAACCAGTGGGTGTGCGCCGCCGCGTCGTCGTCGGTGAAGGCGACGCGCGCCGCAGTGGTGGCCGCCGTACCCGCACGGAGCGCGGCCACGAGTCCGGGCTCGTGGACGGCCACGACCTCGACGCGCAGCGCCTCGCGGTGCCGAACCTGCGCGGCGCGCACGGCTTCGTGGGTCGGGAGGTCGTCGGGCCGGGCCACGACGAAGACGCGTGCCGGCGCGAGCGTCTGGTGGGCGAGGGCATCGAGGCAGTCGCCCAGAGCGAGGGGCCGCCGGTAACTCGGCACCACGACGTCGATCCCGGGCGCCCGCATCCTTGGGAGCCTAACGACCCGGCCACGGTCCGGACGACCGACGCCGGATGCGTGGTGCGCGAGACTCGGGCGATGAGCGACGCGCGTCCCCGTGCCCGTCCGCGGCCCGCGTGGGAGCGCAGGTTCGCACACGTGCTGGTGCTCCTCGACGCGGGTGGCGCGGCCGTGGGCCTCGGCGTGGGATGGCTCGTCGCGTCGGTGACTCCCGCGCCGGTTGCCGGGACCAGCGCCTGGGTCACGGTCGGGCTCACGGGGTTCGGCCTGGTGGGGCTGTGGGCACTCGTGCTGTGGTTCTCCGGCGCGTACGACATGCGCTTCCTCGGCCTCGGCTTCGAGGAGTACAAGCGCGTGGTCTGGTCGGCGGTGAAGGTGCTCGCCGTGATCGCGATCGCGGGGTTCATGACCGACGCCGACCCTCCCCCGGGGTTCGTGGGCATCGTGCTCGGAGTCGGACTCCTGGTGCAGCTCGTGCAGCGCCGCGCGGTACGCAGGGGTCTGCACCGGTTACGGGAATCCGGTCAGTGCAGCCGACAGGTCCTGGTGATCGGTGCGCGCCGCGAGGTGTTCGAGCTGGTCGAGCACCTCCGCAACGCGCCGTACGCCGGTCTCCACGTGGTGGCCGCCTGCGTGCCCGACGATCCCGACGGGACCGGGCCGGAGCTCCCCGTACCGGCGCTCGGCGACGTGCGCGACCCGCTCGGCGCGGTCGAGGCGGCCGTCGTCGCCGCCGGGATCGACGCGGTCGTGCTCGCCGACTCCCACACCGTTGCGGGTGAGGTCCTGCGCACCCTCGCGTGGCAGCTCGCGGGCACCGGCGTCCAGCTGGTGGTCGCACCCGCGGTGACGCAGGTCGCCGGGCCGCGCATCGTGATCCGGCCGATCGCGGGCCTGCCGCTGCTCCAGGTGGACGAGCCCGAGCTGTCGGGCGGCCAGCGCATCCTGAAGGAGTCCTTCGACCGGGTCGCCGCGGCCCTGCTGCTCGTGGTGCTGTCTCCGGTGCTGCTCGTCCTCGCGATCGTGGTCCGCACGGCCAGCCGCGGCCCGGCGCTCTATCGGCAGGTGCGGGTCGGTCGCTACGGCCGCGAGTTCACGATGTTGAAGTTCCGGACGATGGTGGTGGGCGCGGACGAGCAGGTCGCCGACCTCGCACATCTCAACGAGAGCGATGGCCTGTTGTTCAAGATCCGCGACGACCCGCGTGCGACCCGCAGCGGGCGGTGGTTGCGCCGGCACTCGCTCGATGAATTGCCCCAGCTCTGGAACGTGCTCGTCGGGCAGATGTCGATCGTCGGGCCGCGCCCGCCGCTGCCGTCGGAGGTGCAGCAGTACGGCACCGACGCGCATCGGCGTCTGCTCGTCAAGCCGGGCATGTCGGGGCTGTGGCAGGTGAGCGGGCGCGCCGAGCTCAGCTGGGAGGAATCGGTGCGCCTCGACCTCTACTACGTGGAGAACTGGTCGCCCGCGCTCGACGCGCAGATCCTGTTCCGTACGGTTGGCGCGGTCGTCCGCGGGCGCGGCGCCTATTGAGCGCCGCGCCCGGCGACGAGCGCGAGGCGCTTCCCCGCCTTGCGCACCGCCTCGACCGGCACCTGGGCCGGGTGGTCGAGGTTCCAGTTGTCCTGCAGGAAGTACGGGAGTTCGCGTGCGGCGCGCCAGGTGCCCCACTTGTACGACTGCCGCGACCAGTAGGCACGAGTGCCTTCCAGGCCGCCGAGCAGCTCGGTCTCCTGCGTGTCGCCCATGATCCGGTCGTAGGCGCGGCGCGTGCGCCGCCGCACGGGCACGCGCAGCAGTTCGTTGACCGCGCGGGGCGGCACCGGTGTGTCGACCACCCGATCGAGGTAGCGCAGTGCGTTCGACACGGGCACCACGAGGTCACGCCGCACTGTCTGGTCGAGGACCCGGTCCCAGTCGAGCTCGTCGCCCGCAGTCCGGATGACGACCGCCGCGTCGGCGACCCAGCGTACGTTGGCGGAGGAGCCGGCCCAGAGCCCGTGCACCACGAGGTGGAGGAGCATGTCGGCGCTGCAGAGCGTGGGCACGGTCAGGCCGTCGAGGTCGAGGTCGACCGCGGCGGCGAAGAAGTCGGTGGTCGAGTCCGATGCCGCGTGCGGCAGCACGAACGGCAGCGCCAACTGCCAGTGGAGGTCGATGGAGCGGCCGTCCGGGTGCAACATGCCGGCGCCGTGGTACATCCGCCGGCGACGGTCGCGCGGGATGTCGAGCACGTCGCGGAACCCGTCGCCCTCGAGCACGTCGAGCGCCGTGTCGTAGGACGCGTACGGCACGAGCACGTCGACGTCGGCCATCGGACGCAGGCCGACGTCGCGGTAGTACTGGAGCGCGAGGGGGACTCCCTTGAGGAACAGCGTCTCCACCCCGGCGTCGTGGAGCTGCGCGATGACGGGCTTCACCGCGTGGATGCG
>Ga0302321_100004476_pt1 | contig 12122 bp, 15 predicted proteins | sample Fen_T0_1_FD_202505 | JGI IMG/M metagenome (GOLD analysis project Ga0302321, IMG submission 202505) | Peat permafrost microbial communities from Stordalen Mire near Abisko, Sweden - Fen_T0_1 | ecosystem: Environmental > Terrestrial > Soil > Wetlands > Permafrost | place: Sweden: Abisko...
GCCGCCTGAACCGCCAGGTCGCGCATACGTTGCATCATCGACTGCACCTCGTCCAGGGCGCCTTCCGCCGTCTGGATCATCGAGATACCATCCTGCGAGTTGCGCGAGGCCTGGTTCAGACCGCCGATTTGCGCCTTCAACTTTTCACTGACTGCGAGGCCAGCGGCGTCGTCCGCGGCGCGGTTGATGCGAAAGCCCGACGACAACCTTTCCATGGCGGTGCCAAGAGCATTGCTCGTGGCTCCCAAGTGTCTCTGCGCACTGATTGCACTTACGTTTGTTTGTACTGAAAGCATGACCCAACTCCTTTGTTTCTTTTCGTCTTTGAGGGGCGCCTTGCCCGTCTTCAATTAGAGCTACGGCACGCTGTCTGCACTTCGATAAGGTCTGGGAAATACTTTCCTTTCCACATCCAGAACGACGACCTTCAGACATGCCAGCGCACGCCAACACAACTGTCCCAAGGGACCTATGCCCCTGAAACAGCCTAGGCCTCGCTCAAGTTCAACCGAGCTTGTCGGCCAAAGTCATCGTCAGCGTCTTCGCGGCGGCGCTCAGGGTTGCATTCAGCGCATATTGCGCCGACGCCAAACGCGTCGAGGCATCAATGATGTCAGCGTCAAGCAACTTGCCAATCTTGATCGTCTCGTCGGCAGCGGCGGTTTGCGAGGTAGAGACCGCGTTCTGGAATGAGTCCTGTGCCATGCCAGCCTGGGTGCGTCCAGCCGCCAACTGATTGATCGACCCGTTCAACTGCTCAATTCCGGAGCGAATCGCCGGACCATCATTGGTTTGCAGGGCCTGGGACAGAGCATTCATCGTCTGGAGCAAATTGACGCCGCCATTGCCCCCATTGACAATGTTATTGGCATTGAGGGATGCATCTTGATACAGCCCTGGTGCAACCTCAACGGTGCGCACATTGGCATCGCCAACAAAGGCCCCAGTCGAATCAAAGGGCGGGACATCGTCCTTGAATCCGCCAAAGATGTACCTACTCCCATAGGTGCTGTTGAGCAAGGAGAGCGCCTCCTTGAACAAGCCATTGACTTCCACCGCTGCGGTTGCCCGGTCCGTTGCCGTGTAGGTGTCGTTTCCGAACTGGGTGGCAATATCCTTGGCACGATTGGCAGCCGTGGTGATTCCGTCCAATGCGGTGTCCGCGGCATTCAATTCATCAGCCGCCCATTGCGCGGCTTGTCCGATGGCGCCGAAGCGGGCCTTATCTACCGTGTGTCCGATGGAAATGGCGGCGGCAACGGGATCATCGCCAGGATGCTGAACCCGCGTTCCGCTCGCCACTTCATTCTGTGCCTGGCTGAGATTTTCGCGTGAGCGCCCCGTCTGCGCGATGGTATTTTCGAAAATCATCTTCTCGGTTACACGCATGACCGCCCCCTAGATCAGCTTCATCAGCGTGTCGAGCATGGTGTTGGTGGTGGTAATGACCTTGGTCAACGCACTGTAGGCGGTCTGAGCGGCGGTAAGATGAATGAGCTCGTCATCCACCGACACGCCCGAGGCAGATTCGCGTGCATTGCTAAGGTCCGACAACAGATTCTTATCGAATGCGGCCGAATCCTGCACGGTGGCCACCGCGATACCGAAGTCGGAGGTCAACTTAGCCATGCCTTCTTGCACGTTTAGGCCGTTTGAGAGTTTCGCGGATTCGGTCGCAATCATCGCCACAAAATTGGTATTGTCCCCCTGGCCACTGTTGGCGCTTCCCGCCCCGGCCAAAAGCGAAGGATCGGCAACAACGGCCGCTTCCACGGATAGATTCTTGGCTGCCGCTGACGGTGCCGACAGCATCGTGAACAGATCTTGATTTGTTGTAGTGCCGTCCAGTGCGTAACCCTGCCGGTGCTGTAAATTGACGGCCGTCGATAGATCGTAAGCCAGGGCGTCTAGGCTGGTTTCGGCACTGCCTAACGTCACGTCGCGACTGAGTAGCAGTCCACCGATTTGCCCCCCCAGCTCGGTCCCCTTGAAGGGAACGGAGGCGCTGCCATCGACTGGAGAGAAGACCACGTCGTAGTGATTGCTATTGCTGTTGTTGGCTTGGATGGACAGTTTGGAAGCGACAATACCGCTGACCAGACTGGTTCCGCCTGGCAAGACCATATTGACGGTGGAATGGTCCGCAGGCACGGGTCTAGCGCCGATGAGCTGGGCAAGCTGGTCGATGCTATTTTGGCGAACATCGAGAAGGTCGTTCGGCGACCGGCCTGAGTTGACAGCCTGGCTAATGCGGCGGTTCAGATCAGCAACCGAAGCTATCAACCCATTGACCTTGTCAACCAGCGAGCTGACGTTTTGGTCGATGGCGGTTCGCGCGGTCGAAATGGAATTGACCGTCGTATTGAAGGATTTTGCTAAGTTCTGAGCGCTGTAGACAACAGCTTGCCTTAATCCCAAATCACCAGGGTTCTGATTCAAATCGCGCAACGCCGAGTAGAACTTTCCAATAGCGTCGGTAACGCCCCCCTGCCCTTGTGGATCCAGGGCTGTGACTGTGGAGAGCGCGTCGGTCTGTGCCGAGGTACTGGCACTGTTGGCATAGGCGACATTGAGCTGGCTTTCCACGAATTGGTCACGATTCTGCACCACCCCCTGAAGGGCAACGCCGCGACCAATGTAGCCATTCACACCGATTTCTTCCGCTGGCACGGTCTCGGTCGGGACAGCATCCTGCCGTGCATAGCCCGGGGTGTTGGCATTGGCGATGTTGTGGCTTACGGTTGCGACTTGGGCGCGGTAAACGCTCAAGCTCGAACCAGCGTTCATAATAATGCCGACGAGATCCATGGCTCAGGCCACCTGCCGTGCGATGGATGCGACGCCGTCATTTCGAACGCCGCCGTAGCGATCGTAGACATCGGCCCGCGGCGACAGTGCCGAAAGGTAGCCGCGCACGCAAGCCAAAGCCCGCTTCGCGAGGATCTGGTTCAAAGAGTCGATCTCTTGCAGGGCCTGCGCCGAGGCCCGGAGTTCGGACAGCGCCTGGGCCACCTTGCTGGCCGCAAGAATGCCCGAAGTATGCATTACATCGAGCGTTACCCGCTCGACCCCGAGCACGTTCGCCGCCCCTGCCAGGGCCGCGCCCAACGCGTCCTGCATCTGCGCAAGCTTCACGTTGAATTCGCCCCGCTGGCGGGCCCGCTCGAACAATCCCTGCACGTCGAGCTTGCGGATAAGGACACGCTGTTCGCGGGCCTTGTCAAGCTCGTCCTGGAGCGCCTGGCGCATCCGGGTCGCAACGTCCAGGGCATGTTCGAGTGGGTCCATCAGCTAGCCTCCGAAGAGCATGCGCAAGCGGGCGTCAACTTCCGCGGCTTGCACGATTTTCTCCGCCAATTGTCCGGCATTAGGCCGGTAGCCGCCCTGGCGAATGGCGACTTCCAATTCTTGCAATCGCGTGTTGCGACTGGCCGCAACGTTGGTCTGCGCCGCTTGCACGATGCCTTCGACTTGTTTGGCCCCGTCTAAGCTGACTTTATCTACCTGCGGACGAACAGCGGTCTTGTCCCCCGCTGCTCTTGCCGGAGCCGCATCCGCTACTTTTACCGATGGCTTGTCTTCAACCCTCATGGCCTGTCTCCAAAGGTGGTTCTATGGTTTCCTACCAACGAGAACGTCGGCACGTTCTTGCCACCTATTAAGGGCCGGCTGTGGATCTGTCGGTTTTCCGTCTTTTCGAACTTCAAAATGAAGGTGCGAACCCGTGGCGCGGCCAGTATGACCCACGAAGGCAACGGGCTCTCCGGTCTTGACGCTATCGCCCTCTTTCACCGCCAGAGCCGAGGCGTGTCCGTATAACGTGCTGATTCCATTACCATTGTCGATTTCGACGGCGTTGCCATACCCGCCACGCCGGCCTGCTCGCCGCACGATGCCAGGCGCCGCCGCCAGGATCGGGCTTCCTTCTTGCGCCGCAACATCAATGCCGGTGTGAAATCGCTCTGTTCCGTTTATCGGATCATGTCGTACACCGAACCCGCTCGACACCTCTGGCGCCACGTTCGTGGCATCCGCAGCCGGGCCCGTCACCTTTGTGGACTTGTCGAATGGGAATTCACCCGCGATGTTGGGAGCGTCAGAGCCAGCTGGCAAAGCACCGGCGCCCTTCTCGAACGTGCCTTCGACCAGTTTGGCGATACCGATGCCACCGCCCTGGGACACGGCATTGGCCAGCGCCTCGCAGAACATCTCGCCGTAAATCTTGCCGCCGGCTTGGCTCATGCCGCGGAAAGCACCGCTTTCCTGAATCAGCTGCTTGAGCAGGATGGATTCCAGCGTGCGCGCCCCTTCGGCCGCGGTCTTGATCTGGTTCATCACATCACCTCCAGGTCTGCATCAATAGCGCCAGCGGCTTTCATGGCCTGCAGGACGGCCACCAGGTCGCGCGGGCCAACACCAATGAGGTTAAGCGCCTTGACCAGATCTTCCACGGTGGTAGTCGCTGGCAAGGCCACGGCCCGGCCGTTGGCCTCTTGAGCCGCAATGTTCGAGGTACGGCCCGTGACGGTCTGGCCACCGCGAGACATGGCATTGGGCTGGGATACGAAAGGCGTTTGGGTCACTTGAATGGAAAGCCCGCCATGGGCCACGGCCACGGGGCGGATGCGCACGCCCTCGCCAGCCACGATGGTCCCTGTCCTCTCGCTGACCACGATGTGGGCCCGCTGATCCGGGCTGACCTCCAAGATTTCGATCTTGGCGAGCAGGCTGACGATCTTGCCCTTCCACTCTTCGCTTGGCTTGATTTCGATCGAGGCCGGGTCCAAGGCGCGCGCGGAATCCCCGCCCAGGGCCTTGTTGATAGCATCCGTGATTCGCAACGCCGTGGTGAAGTCGGGACGGCGTAGACCCAGCACGAGCGGGCCCTTCTCCAGGTTGGCCATCACCGATCGCTCGATGCTACCGCCGCCCGGAACCGTGCCCGAGGTCGGCTGGTTCTTCTGCACGCGCGAACCGCCGGACATCATGTCGAATCCGCCAGCCTGCACCGGCCCTTGCGCGATGGCATAGACCAGGCCATCGGGTCCAGTCATAGGCGTCACCAACAGCACGCCGCCAGCGAGCGAGCGCGCGTTGCCCATGGAACTCACGGCAACATCGAGCCGTGTGCCGGGGCGCGAGTAGGACGGCAGGCGAGCGGTGACCATGACCGCGGCCGTGTTGCGCACGCGCACATCCTTGGGGTCGATGCGAATGCCAAGGCGGCCCAGCATGCCCGAGATGGATTGCGCGGTGAAATACACCATCTCGCTGTCGCCCGTGCCGGCCAGTCCCACCACCAAGCCATAGCCGAAGATGGCGTTGTCACGCACGCCCTGAACATCCACCAGCTCCTTCACACGCACGGGGGCCGCCGACGCAGGGGACGCGAGGCCGGAGCCGGCGAGCATGACGAGGGCAAGTAGACCGAGGGTACGCATGGTTAGAATGGCCACATCCAGCCGAGATAGCGCGAGAGCCAGCCCTGCCTTTGGTTGTCGGTCAGATCCCCGCGACCGGTGAATTCGATCTGCGCATCCGCGACGACCGAACTCTTGATGCTGTTTTGCTGATCGATGTCGATGGGACGCACCACGCCCGAGATGTAGAAGTGGTGCTCCTCGGCATTGACCAGAATGGCGCGGTGGCCTTCCACGAACAGGTTGCCGTTGGACAAGACCTTCATCACCACCGCTGGCACAGTGGCTTTGAACGATTCACTGCGATCCGAAGAGCCCGCGCTTTTGAACGAGCCCGCCGAACTGCCGCCGATGTTGAATCCGGAATCGGTGGAGCTGACATTCAGCTTTTTGAGCAGGCCCAAGAAGGCATCGATCTTGGCCGAGCTATTCGAGCTGCGGTCGATGTTGGTGTCGGTGGAGCGGCTGGCGTTGGCGATTTCCTCGATGTTGATGACGACCAGATCGTTGGCGTGCAGGGCGCGCGCATCGGTGAATAGCATCGAGGCCGGACGGCCGTCGCGCCACAGGCTGCCCGGCGACGAGGGCTCGTCCTCGCCCTTGCCTTCCGTGGCCAGCTTGTATTCGCGGTGCTTGGGCGTGTACTCGCCGATGTGCGCGGGTCCGCAGCCGGCAGCGCAACCGACCAAGGCCAGCAGCATCCATCGCGCGGTCATCGAGCAACCTCCACGATCAGGCGGCCGCTGTCGTCCATGTGGCCTTCCACGTGCTTGCCCGTGGGCAGCACCGCGCAGGCCCGGCTGCTGGCGCAGGGGATGCGCCGTCCCTGGGTCTCGATGGCCACGGTTCCGGCAGCGACGATAATCTTCACGGGATCCCCGGCCACCACGGAACTTCTGCTCACGTCCCGCGGATCGAGCGAGGTTCCCGCGGGCAAGCTGCGAACCGCCACCGCGCCGGCCGGCGGAACGAACGGCATGCGGCCGGGCCGGACCTCTTGCTCGACCATGGCATAACCCGTCTCCACCGCCTCGCCCGCACGCAAGGCGCGCGTCGTGACAGCGGTTTCGGACCAGACTTCCAGACGCGCCCAGCCCCAGCCCGAACAGTTCTTGCCGGCGAATTTCACGGCCACGCGCCCGGAACCATCAATGGTGCGTGGCACGCTGGCAGTGCGAATGTGGCAACCTTCTGGCGCCGACCACGAAAGCGGCACGATGCGCGCCCCCGGAATCGCCAGCGCGTGGGAAAGGGACTCGCTCACCGCACTGGGCAGGAATTCCCGCCCGGCCGAGGCCGGTTCGGAAGCAGAGTGGAGAGCGAGTAGGAGGGCAACTATCATTGGTACACCTGGGAATTCCTGGGAATGCCTGCCTAACGAAGCTGGGTTAGTCTCTGAAGCATCTGATCCGCGGTTTGGATAACCTTGGAATTCATTTCATAGGCGCGTTGGGTGGTGATCATATCGACCATCTCTTCCACCGCCTTCACGTTGGCGCCTTCCAGGTAGCCTTGGCTCAGCGAGCCCGCGCCCTGTTCGCCCGGCTTGGCCAGTAAGGGCTCACCCGAGGCCGCCGTCGCGCCGAGCAGGTTGTTGCCCAGCGACTCCATCCCACCGGGGTTGGTGAAGAGAGCCAGGTGGATATTGCCAAGCTCGGTTGGTTCCGTGCGGCCGGGAACCGTGACCAGCACCGTGCCATCGCCGCGAACCGTGACGCCGGTAGAGTCCTGGGGAATGTTGATTCCGGGATCCACAATCTCGCCAGTCTGGGTGACCAGGCGGCCAGTGGCGTCGGTACGAAAGTTGCCGGCGCGGGTGTAGGCGAATTCGCCGTTGGCGCGCTGGATGCGGAAGAAACCGTTGCCCTCGATGGCGATATCGAGCGGGTTTTGCGTCGAAGACATGTCGCCTTGGGCGAACGAGCGCGTGGTGGTGGCAGTGCGCACGCCAAGGCCGACCTGCAAGGGTTCGGGTCGACCGCCGCCCTGCGCAGTGGGCGCCGTGGCCGAGCGGATGGTTTCCGAGAGTAGATCTTCGAAGTCCGCGCGCGTCTTTTTGAATCCCGTCGTGCTGGTGTTGGCGAGATTGTGGGCGATGATGTCCAGCTTGGTTTGCTGGGCGTCCATCCCGGTGGCAGCAGTGTAAAGAGAGCGAAGCATGGGTTCCTCCGTCAGCGAACGCGGCCAACATCGACCACACGTTGGTCGAGCTGGCGGTAAGTTTGAATGGCTTGCATGGCAAGCTCGTAGTTGCGCTGGGCACCGATCATCTGCACCGTGGATTCAAGCGCGGTGACATTGCCCAGTTCCAGTTCGCCGACACGCACGCTGCCGTCGGTGACCTGGTTCATTTGGGAGCCCGTGGAAGGCATCATCAGCGACGAGCCAACGCGATCCATGGGTCCCTGGCTGCTCCACAAGGATAGCGATCCCACCACTTGCGTGCCCGCTTTCACCTCGCCGGTCGATTCGACGGTGACCTCGCTGTCCTCGGGCACCACCAGCGGTTCACCCGAGGCGTCGAGCAAGGGAAGTCCGGCAATCTGCAAAACGCCATCGGGCCCAGTCTCGATGTGCCCGTTGCGCGTGTAGGCGGTTTTGCCGCCCGGCATTTGCACCGCGAGCATCAGGTTGCCATCGGGAATAACGTCGGTGAGCGAGTCCGTGGTTTCGGTCGTGCCCGGCCGCATATCGATGGTGGTCGCGACCACGCCTGACAGAACTTTGTCGGTCGGGCCGCCTGGAGGAAGAAAGGAACTAAAGGCCGGCCGCGAACCCTTGAAGCCAGGCGACTCAATGTTGGCAAGGTTGTCCGCAATCGCGTCGAGCTGCGCAGCCCGGCCCATTGCCGCCGACATGCCTACATAGATTCCATCTGCCACGTTGGTGTACCTCGGCAAGAGTTCAAAGCAATACGGGTGCCAGCAAAAGTGTCAGATCCATGGCGCGCAGATGGGCGAGGCAGCCGACAGCGCAGCAGTCAGATTCATAACCACAGAGAACCCGGAGGGTACAGAGACGGACCTGAAAGAAGCTGGTTACGGATCCAGGGGCCGAATCCATTCTTCTTTCCTACCTCTGCGTTCTCTGTGTCCTCTGTGGTGAAACATCCGAGTGTGCCCACGACGAGACCGCCCTGATTTCGGCAATCCCTGCCGGGCAAGATTTACCGACCATTCTTGAGAGGGCCGACGTGCCAAGACACTGGCCCGGCACACTTCCTGCTCTGGCTACGAAATGGGCTTCAGAATTTTCCCAGACGTACCGAGGAGAAGATCGTGAGCAAGAAGAACCGTCTAGAGACCGTTGTCTGGCTCCGGGAGACAGAGGAAGATCGCGCGCGCATGGAGATGGCCGATGCGCAACGCCACGTGGCCGCCGCGAACGATGCACTGTCGGCCGCGAATGCGCGTGCAAAGACCGACGAGCGCCGCAGCGCCAGTGCCGCCCACTGGTCGCTGGTCGAATCCGCACACACGCGGGCGCTGCTGGAAGCGCGACAGGCGGAGCACGCGGCGAATGCAGCCTCGGATGGTCTTTCGCAATCGCGCGCCCGCTACCTTGGCGCGCACACACGAACGGAAGCCTTGCGCAGAGCCATCGAAAGCCGTCGCAAGGAAGAAGTGCGCATTGAAGCCCAAGCTGAACGCAAGAACATGGACGAAATCGCCATGCTCCTGCGCGCAGTGACGGCGTAGAAGAGAGAGCACGAAGATTCTGGAGAGCACAGAGTGCAGAAGCGATGCTGCACCCTCTGTGCCCTCCTCCTCTATGCTCTCTCCTCACGCCATGCGGCCGGCCAAGCGGGCGGGCAGCGCGGCCATCACGCCTGCGACGGTGTCCGACTCCAGCCCCAGCAACGCGCTCCCGCTCTCGACGATGGCCGTGATTTCCTCGACCGGCCGGGTCGACAGATCGTGCCCGGCCACCGCCGCCAGCGCATTGGCCAGGCGCACGGCATTGGCCAGGCGGAAGGGCCGCTCCTTGTCGTAGCCATCGCACTGGCCGACCGCATCGATCACCGAATCGGGCAACGTCCAGGCCTTGGTCACCGCAAGCCCAACCGTGCGCTCGCACTGGGTGATGATGTCCATCCACTTCGACGGCATGATCCAGTGATCAACGCGCTTGCCGAGCAGCCGGCCTTCCGCATCCAGCAGCATCTCGGCGACCACTGGGCGGCCGATGTCGTGAAGCAAGCCGGCCAGGTAAGCCGCCTCCGCATCGAGACCAGGCAAGGCCTCTACCAAATCGTGGGACAAGATTGCGACAGACAGAGAGTGCTCCCACAGTCCATCGCACATCAGGGCGATGCGCGGGTCGTGGCACTCAACCAGCTGGCGAGCCGCGGTTTCCATGAGAAAGAATGAAAGCTCGCGTGCGCCCAGGCGGTTCACACAAGCAAGCACCGATTCCAGCTTGGAGAAGGTGGCAAAGGCTACGCTGTTCGCTAGGTGCACCAGGCGCGCCGCCACGACCGGATCGGTCTCGATCACGGCCGACACCTCGGACAGGCTAAAATCGCGTTTGCGCAACAACGTGAAGGCGCGTGTGGCCACCCGGGGCATGGCCGCCATGGAAATGCGATCCGCCGACACCTGCTCAAGCACGGCCCGTTCAATCAGTGCGGCCAGCTCATCCGCGGAGACCTTGAGATGTGAGAGCTTCAGTTGCCCAACAACCATGAACAGCAACTCCTGTATTCACTGTATCGGCGGATCCCTCTTTCGCCTTGATGGATCTACGCGATGACGTGGATAAGCGACTGGCCAGTCTCGTCGGCCACGTGCGCCACGGCCAGATTGGCCTCGGCCGCCCTCTGGCTGACCCTCAATCCGACCATGTCTTTGGCCACATTTTCGCCAAGCGGCCGGCTGCGAATTCGTTCGGCAATTCGCGTGATGTCCTCGCTGCGCGCTGAATAGCCTGCCAGGGCGGTGTTGAGTGCTTGAATCATGCTGCCTCTGATCACCTCTTCGGCCCGGTAGCAAAAAGTGATAAGGCAGTTCGGTTCGAGCTAAACCGCATGCGTGCTTCTGCCGAATGAGAAGCCAGGCAAACAATGCTTGGTTTCCGCAAAGCAGAACGCATGGCGGTCTTACCGGACCCGTCCGAGTTGACCCAGACAATCGCCGAAGCGGCCCGCGAACTATGCCTGGATACCCAGGCCATCAAGCGCAGCCTGCCTGACGTGGCGGCTGACGTCATGTCCCTGTGTCAGCAAGCCGCCACCGATGCCCTGCGCATCGAGAAGTCCGTAACACGCGACCCATTCATAAGCGCCCAGATTGTCTCGGTGTCGAACTCGCCCATGTTTGCTCCGCGCATGCCCATTGTCAGCGTTCGCGACGCCATCGTACGCATCGGACTGTCGAACGTGAACGACATTGTGATGATGGTGGTGACCAGTTCCACCATGTTTCGCATCCGCGGCTTCGATGAGCACGTCACGCGCGTCACTTCCCGCTTCCCCGCCACCGCCCTGGCCGCGCGGTTGCTCGCCTCGGCGCTCAGGTTGCCCGTGGAATCGGCCTTCACCGCTGGACTGCTGCACGACATCGGCGATCTCATCCTGCTTGACCGTTGCGTGAAAACCAACAGGATCAGGCCCGAGATGACTAGCGAGCCCGTGTTCCAGAGTGTCATCATGGACGCCCTACATGCCAACCACGCCAAGGTCGGCGCTGCCGTCTGCACCGTGTGGAAGCTGCCCGCCAGCACCGTGGAAGCGGCTTCCCATCACCACGAGTACAAACTCGGCGGCCACCACTTCTCGGCCAATCTGGTCGCCGCCGCCGATGCCTTCGCCGACATAATGGGCATCGGCGTGCCGGGCAAGCGCATCTGCGATCCAGCCGAGCCCGTGTTCAAGGATCTCGGCCTCAAAGCCGAGCAAGTCACCTCCGCGCTAGACCAATTCGGAAAGCTGCTGCCGTCGGTAAGAGTGTTCAAGTAGCCGCCCGGCAACTTGAGATTCCGGCTGTCGCCGCCTGGCGCGACTTGTGCAAGGCGTGCAGCAAGTAGTGCGCAAACGAAAGGCCGACGAAAGGAACCACCAACAAATTGATGGGTGGGACCAACGTCAACGTACCCGCCACAAGCGCCATGCAAAACAGCCGACCACGATGGGACCTGGGCAGCGTCCGCAATTCCAGCGCGTCGGCGTGTTTCATGAGCACGTCGTAGCGGAAGGAGCGGTAGTTCAGCCACGCGGACAATGCTAGCGACACCGCCACGCCAACGCCCGGGATCAGCCACAAGGGAAGCGTGGCAATGGCGATGGCGGTGGCGATGAGGAACGACACCACCGTATTGCGCAGACTTTGCCACTGCGAACCGCCGCTCCTCCGCTGTACATACGCATAGTCGGACGCGGCGACTTTGTCCAGAATGATGGGTAGAGCGACCAGTTCCAAAATGAACACCGAGGTCACCACCATGAGCGGAATGCTGAGCAGGTAAAGGGCAAAGTGGATGCTGGTGGACAAGGCCAGCTCGGCCCCGCTGCCGGAGGAAAGCCGCGCCGCCGCAGCCGGCCAGTGCTGCAAGAGGCCGACTAGCAAGCGCGTTAGGTTGCCCCACAAGGCCAGGCCCGCGCCTATCCACAGCACGGCTGAGGCGAGCACCGGCCACAAGAAATGCCTCAACATACCGGGCACCAGCATGCTTCGCAGGGCGCGTCCGTAGGCGCGCAAGATGGCA
>Ga0302321_100004477_pt1 | contig 12119 bp, 13 predicted proteins | sample Fen_T0_1_FD_202505 | JGI IMG/M metagenome (GOLD analysis project Ga0302321, IMG submission 202505) | Peat permafrost microbial communities from Stordalen Mire near Abisko, Sweden - Fen_T0_1 | ecosystem: Environmental > Terrestrial > Soil > Wetlands > Permafrost | place: Sweden: Abisko...
CATTTCTTTCTATCATCTTCTTTTGGCTTTCGTCCCATAATATTTATTTTAATTATAAATACTAATCTCCAATGATAAAAGTATGATTAATCATTATTTTTTCTAAATTTAATTATATTCTTATCTTCGGACTTAAGCCATTCATTTAATAAAGAATTAATTAATTTAGATTTATTATAATTATTAATTTCAAGTTTTTTATTGATCTCATTATCAATAGCTAGTCCAATTTTTATTCTATTTTTACTCATAAGTAGATATTACCACACAAATATATAAAAAAAATGCCTCAAAACAAATGTTTTAAGGCAAATTTCTTAAATGAATTTAAATTTAAAACTTTTTTTCGTCCTGTAAGAACGGAAAGAAGAGTATTAATCTGTTCATAAATGCAGGTGGATTAATTACGAAATTAGGTGCGCCAGTCATTGGATTATGACCCATACTAATATAATTTGATTGTAATTCATTGAACACCTTAACAACAGTCATTTTCAGCATTCCATCATCTTGAATTCCAACACCATTTTTTAAACGTTGATTTTCATCAAAAATTTTACGATAATCTTCTTTAGCATATTGTGCTTCGGTTCTAAGTATCCCGTTTTCAGTTGCTAATGCATCAACTTGTTCTTGAAGCCATTCGAGACCATTCTTTTTATCATCACTAGTGATTTCAAGTAATTCTTCTTCTTTTTCTTCTTTAGCATTTGGACTTAAAGAAACGCCTTCCAATAATTTTTCAACCGCTTCTTTTGCTTTGATGTTACGAACTTCTTCTGGAGTCTTAGGTTTTTCAGGAACAACTGGTTTCTGTTCAACCACTTCAGGTTTATTGGCGATAACTGGTTTCTTAGTACCAGATTTTGCCAAACTAATTAATTTTTTATCTTTCTTATTCTCAGCCATATTATTAAAATTATTTTTTAATCCGTTTATTTGTAATTATTTCACTTGGTGTCCAACCCTTAATCAATCTTGATGATATTATATCTCTATTAAATATTGTTTTACTTTGTAAAATATCAATTAATTTACCCTTATTATATGAATCATATGTAATTCCATCTAATATAACAATGTGATTTCTTTCTTTAAATTTTCCCTTTGCATCTAAATATTTTTCATATTTTCTATTTAAATAGATATGAGAATCATTGTAAAGTAATCCCAATATCTTAGAAACAATTTGATTACCACCATATTTTAATACCTTAATATTTGGTTTTCGATTTCTATTACATGGACTATAATGTTCCTTTTTATCTAAGGGAAGATTTCTCAATATATATTCTTCTATTCCAACTAAAAAATCAACGTTACCTGTGAATGATATATGATATTGATTATTATCTCCACTACACCAAATTGAACCATCTCCATCAAAATATCCACGAATCATATGATGAATATATTTTTCATCTAATTCATTAGGAAATTTCAACACATGAGTTTTTTTATTAATGCACCCTAATTTTTTTAAATCACTAACAATTTTTTTTGAATTAATAATCATTTTTGAATATTTACCCATTTTAATTTTAGATGGTATTCTATTTGATTTTAAATCATTAAAGAATTTTTCCTGAATATATTTATCTTCTGTTTGTAACGTTAATTCAACATAACAATTATAACCAATATCATTAATATATCCATCAGCATATAAAAAGCCTAAATAATATGCTTTTTCTTCCGAATCAATTTTTCTAAAAAAATCATCATCATAATAATAAATTTTATGTGCCATTTGTAGTGCTTTTCACATAAATACTATCTTTCTATGAAAAATACTATAAATGGCACATTTTTATTATAAAACTAAATTACTATTAAGGTGTGCTACCATCCCTAATTCATCATTCCAGATAAATGCATCGGCTGCTTTTACTGAACCAACATACCCTTTTTTATGATGCCATTCTTCTGTTCCAGTTAAACTTGATAAGTATCTAACCGTTACTCCAAGGTCTTCAGCAAGGGTTTGTGACCTATTTAATATTGTATATTTAACATTTTTCTTGCGGTGTTGGTGACCTAAATGCCATTCATGATAAAGTGTTTCACTCCACATTGGTTTCGATTCAATGTCCGTTGCCATTAATAAAGGTAATGAAGCCTCTTTTTCTTCTGAACCATGTGTTAATCCTAATAAAACCTTACCATAACGGTAATATTTACGTGGGGATGCTCCATTATTTACGTGAACCAATGGATCATTATTAAACCATGCTTCGAGATATGAACCCATATAATAACTACGTTCAAAATCATGATTTCCAGGAATAACCACAACATCTACTGGTACACCGTTCTGTTTCAACATGTTAATTGCATCAACAAGTAATCTTGTACCGACATTAAATGTCTTTTGCCACCTAAGGTCTTCATCCTGTGGAGTTCCCTTGGTTGTGGTATTATAAATAGTGTCGCTGTTGAAAAAATCATTACCGATAGGAAATAATATTCTATTGTACTGAAAACCGCTTGCACGATGTAAAAGTGTTTCGATAGAATACAAGAATCTTTCACGGGCAATTTTAGTGTCGTAGTTTTCGAATGTTTCACCACCCCATGCTAATTTACCAATATGTAAATCAAAAATGGATATTTCTAAAAGGTTTTTCTCTCTGGTGGTTGTATCAATTGGGGTAACATCTAATAACTTTGGTACGTAGTCACGAACCATATTTTTGAATAGTTCTGCAGCATTTTTACTTACAACAAGTTCCTCAACACGTTCTAATGTAGCCTTAACCTGAAAATTCTGAATCGTTTCGGCACTATCATTCTTCCAGCTTGTAACATCCCATTTATTTATGATATGGCTTCTTACTTTCCAAACATCTAAATCAACCTCTGCTGTTTCGAGCAATTGTTTTAATGTTTTAATGTGGCCTTTGGGATAATTTGTGCCCTTCCATTCAACTTCGGCCTTTTTTCCATCTTGCTTGAAAGTGGTGTTATCGTTTTCAACCGTATTAAACTTAACACCATTTTTTTCAGTTTCTAACCTGAAATTCGAAGCTGCATTTTTAACATATTCATTAACTTCTTCATTAGGTATACCTGCAATATTGACTTTAAATATCTTAGTTTCAGTGTTCTTATACTTCATGTAAGCGTCATTGAACTTAAAATATTGTTGTTCATTAAGAGTACCATTTTTGTAGTTTTCGTAAACAATCGGGATTACATTTTTTACGTATGTGTCTGAATATCCACATAATTTCGATGCTTTTTTTAGTGAAACTCCGTTATCTATAGCATAATAAATAACATCCACTGCTTTTTCTATTCGTTCATTCGTCATATTACACAGTTAATATAAAATAATTCAATTATAATTCAAACTTATATCAAAAATATTAAAAACGCAAGGTTTTTTAAATAAATACGTTATGATTTTCCTTTAGGAAAACGAAACGATCCTCAATTATTTTGCAAATCGCTTTAAATGAAGTTTCTTCTTCAATAGATAGTCTATACCATTCGCCCTCAGCATGTAAATGGGAAAATCTATGATGTAATGCAGTTTCGATTTTATATGCGTACTCAGATCGATATGTATCGATTAGTTTAAGTGGTGCTCCATTTCCCGTTTGTAATAGCTCAATCCTCTTACTCGGATTTTTAGATACACCAATCTTATATTCGCTAGTTGATAGATTTTGAATTAAATAAATAAACTTCATTTACGTTTCATAAGTATTTTTCCATAAAATAATTGGAATGTTCCGGTGAATGTTAAAAACAATATTAATGCGTCAACCCATACATTAATAAATGGTGTATAAGTGATAATAGATGAGCAAAGTATGATTAGCATGAAAAGTTTGGCAAAATGCCATAGATCGGTTGTCCAAACAAAAATGGTTGATGATCCCCAAAATTTTTCTCCCTGAAGATAATCACCATTTTTCCATTTATTTTGCCATGATAACGGATTAGTCCATTTGTATATACGAGGATTTTTAATGTTTGATAAAATAGATGAATTCCATTTTGTTGCAATTACATCCATTAATGAATTTAAAAATCCTGAAATACTAAACAGAATTATTGTTAGTATCATTTGTCTTGGATTTTAAAAACGGATTGATTATCCATGCGTATGCAAAACCTACAAGAAAGAATCCCACAAGATATAATGCAAATGGTGATGCAATCCAAAGCAAATATGCATGTGGAGCTATTGCATATATTATACCAATTAAAACGCATAGTAATAATGAAATGGCTAATTTTAATTCACCATAAACTTCAAATATCTTATGAATTAAATTTTTCATGATTTTATTTTAATATTTTAAGTAATTATTTTTAAATTAGATAATTCTTCATTTAAATATTTTTCAATATTTTTTTCCTTATATGATATTCTAATTAATGTGATATTATTAATTTCACAATATTCATTTTTAATATTATCATTACTAATTAATTCTAAAAATGATTTATTTGCAATCTCATTAGAACAACCTCCAAAATTTACTGGTTCGAAATGTTGTTTACCGTCATATTCAATTAATACATTGTAACTTGGGAGATAAAAATCAAAACGTAATTTAGTTTTTCTTTTGGTTTGACCCTTTAGATCATCAAATGTATGTTGAAAATAATAAGTAATATTTTTATTAACCAAAAATTGTCTTATTTTCTCCTCTCCCACACTACTAATTATGCAAAATGGACACCAAGTGTTACGAGATTTAATATTAACCCAAGAACTTTCCCATTCATTACCACAATAACATCTCCACAATAATTTTTGTTTGTTATTTACATATTCAGTTGATAATAACTTACCACCTCTTGATTCAGCTAAATTATTAATAACGTTAATAGATGTTTTTAAACTCATAACGACATATATTTTTTTCTCCAAATATCACTATTCAAAACTCCAACATTTAATAATCCCGCTATACCAACCACATAACTATCAGCCATATCAAAACACATGTCTTTTAATGTGTTATTTCTGGTGTAAAACCACTCAATTTGAGGCTCTAATTTAGCAACTTTTTCCCATATATACAACTTTTTTTCTTTAATATATGCTTCGGGAAAACTTAATGTTTCAACTTTTTCACCCTTTTTATATGAAACCTTCACTAAATCAACGAGAAATGATTTTCTACTCTCATAAACGCTTATCTTAATTGGCATTATACCAAAAACCTCATAGAGTACATATCTAGCCATACCATTAAAACCAAGTAATAATGCGGTAGTATTAATATTTTTAGGTGTACTTGATAATGGTGCTTCCACGAATACATGTGTCATGTCACCATTTAAATCATTTTCAATGCGATGTTTATATGCAATGCAATATTCCTTAAAAACCTCAGCTTTGTGTATATCACGATCCTCGACATTAATATCTTTATCACTTTTTAATGATAAATGTTTTAATTCAATTAATTTACCCTTTTCATCCCAAAGCGAACAACCAACATTTGTGGTTGATATGTCCAATGACCAAATATATTTTTCCATAATTATCTTCCAATTAATCTTAACATTTCATAATCTTTTAATTCATCAATTTGTTTTTGAATCTTCTTTGGATCACTTATGTATAAAATCATTAAATCTTCAATAACTCCACCAATTTTTAAACTTTTTCCCTTACATAATACTTTGAATTTATTATGCACATTGCCATCAATGATAATTGATTTTGGTTTTGTTCCGATGATACTAACAGTATTCTCCATGCTTATTATAAATTTTATTAATTCATTATTTATAATAAATACTAAGAATTTATAAAAAATTATATTTTTTCGATTTTTTATGGAAATAAAGATCATTTAATAATTTGTAAGCCTGATCTACATTTTCAAAGACAATTATTTTAAAGGATTTTCATTAGAAATCTAAACCGAATACTATTGTTCTTGCAATACTTTCATCTTTATTAATTGGATCATTTAATTTAGCAATTGCAACTAAATTTAGATTTGAATCATATAATCCAATTTCAGTTATTGAAACACTTGGTTTATCAGCAGTTGATATATCAATCCATGTTTGATTTGAGCTTGAATTAAACTGATTTAATGGTAAATCAATAACCAAATCAGTTGTATAGGCTATTGCCTCAATATCTGATGAAACATTTCCTAAAAAATATTCTTCATCACCAAAACATAATTTATTATCATCAGTAATTAAATTAGTCGGGTAATTAATATATTCAAGATTATATGATTTCATTTCATTGTATCGATAAAGAGGTACACTAAATACCGCAGATGTGATATTTGCAGGAGTTAATATAAATGTATTTCCTGTAGTATATCCAGTGACCTGATTTGTAACGTCAAATTCTCTCCAATTACTAGATATTGGTTTAACCAAATCCATACTAGAATATAATGAATTATCAATTAATTGAATTAATACATATATCTGGTTTGCCGTATAACCCGTATTACCAATTGGACTTAAAAATTTAAAATCTTTAATATTATTAAAACTAATATTAACTTCTTTATTAATAATCGTTTCTAAGAACAATGATTGAATATAATTACAATGAATTGAATCACTATATCCAAAATTATTTGTATTACCTGAATTAGATAATCTATATGAAAAAAATACTGTATATCCGTTTGTCATAGTGTTTATAAATACTTAAAAATTCATTATTATACTATTTCTATTAATGTTAGTTATACCGTATTGATTTGTACCACCAGTTATCGGAACATTTACATCAAGCCATTCACCAATTGAGCTTAAATTAATTTGAAAATCTGGATTCATCGAATCTTTTGAATAGGTATACATAAAATATGTTTCTATAAATCCAGGTTTTAAAATAATTTGTCCATTAATATTTGATAATGGTCCAACCGTACTTTGAACAACATCAGTATGAATTTCATCACTTAAAGAATTGAATTTAAATGTGGAGTTATAACTTGAACTTATAGAATAATTTACAACTCTCTGTACCGCTAAAGGAGCTTCATTTAATGTTTTTAACCATAAAAATAATGTTGATAAATTTGGATTGGGGTATCCAACATAATGACTATCTCGATTAGTGGCACTAACATTAAATATTAAACTTTCATCCTGTGAATTACCAATAACAATGGAATCTGATGGTGATAATGTTGTCGTAGTTGTCGTTACATTAGGATCAACAGTTATTTGTTCCTGAAATTCACAATTATTCGAGTCTTTAATAATTAACGTATATCCACCATTGGGTACGTCAGAAAATTGATATGTTCCAGTAGACACATGAGTATTTACTGGAACTAAACTAGGATTTAATTCTGCTATAAATGGTGCAACACCACTAATAATATTATATGTTATAATTGCCATAATTCTAAACTTTTATTAAACGGGTACTCCACCTCCACCACCTCCACCACCACCGGATGCGTTAGTGCTTTTAGCAGAAAGAATTCCCGTATCAACACTAAATATACCACCTGCAGTGTTTGTAACTAAATTTAAGCCAACAGATGAACAATTGCTAAAACTAAATGTAGCGTTTGAAGGATGTGATGTAGCAACACTATAAAATACGATGCTATTAATATTTGAATTATTAACATCAACATAACCATATTTGCTTATTGATGACGAGTTAACGGTATTACTACCCACACTTGAAGAAGCAATACTTGTATTTGAACTACCATTAAATGCAAATGCACATGCGCTTATTGATTTAGGTAAACCACTACTTGTTGATGTTGTATCAGACAATGCTGTGTCTGTGAAACAAAGTCTAAATGATTGTCCTGATGTTAATGCTGGTGATGCACATAAATGTGCACAATAGCAATAATTTCCACTAGATACACTACATAAATTAACACTAGGACCAATATAGATGGTGATAGGCATTGTATTTAATGTTGTAAACGAAACTTGATTTCCATATGCAGTTCCAACACTATTTGTTGCGTATGCTCTAACATAATAAAGAGTATTTTGTGTTAAACCATTTAAATAGCTAGTATATTGTAATCCACCCGAATCAGTAGTATAACTATTTGCTAATGTTGGATTAGGATTAGTACTCCATACAACACCATAAGCAGTAACTAACGCACCACCATCATTGGTAATATCACCACCACTGGTTGCACTAATACCTAAAATATTAGAAACTGAAGTAGTTGTGACCGAAGGTACTGATAATGCCATTGTTGTTGCAACAAATTCTGATCCATAAGCAGTACCCACAGCATTAGTTGCATATGCTTTAATATAATATGTTGTACTTGGTGATAATGGAGCTGCTGTTGAAGCATATACTCCAGTTCCAACACCACTATTTGATTTATTATTTGCTATTGTTGGATTAGGACTTGTATTCCATACTAAACCACGTGCGGTTATAGCTGCACCACCATCAGATGTTATATTACCACCAGCATCAACACTATATGTTGTAATATTAGTATAAAAAGTCGTACTTACTGTTGGTGCTACAGGTGGAACTGCTGCAGTCATAAATGTAGTATCACTACCATAAACTGTTGCTATACTATTAGTTGCAAACGCCCTAATGTGATAATTTGTACTAGGTATTAATCCAGTAATTGGTGCAGTAAATGAACCAGTACCATTACCACCTGTTGATATTCCATCAGCAATTGTTGGGTTATTAAATGTTGCCCATACAATACCACGTGTAGTGACAGGTGAACCGCCATCATTACTTACATTACCGTTTCCAGTTGCACTTGTAGTTAAAATTCCAGTAGCTGCATTAGTTACAACAGTTGGTGCTACAGCAGGATTTGAAGTCGTTGAACCAATTACTGTTATATCAGTACTTAAATTAGTAATACTTAAATATGATTGATTATTTGGACATGATCTATCATCCTTTACGGTATTACCATTCATAGTATATTGTAAATAGCTATTAACTACGTTACTAGTACAGTCAATAGTTTGAATAATTTCAATTGTATCTGTTGAATATAATCCCGTTATTGATGAATTTACACTTGATTGTGTACTTATTACAACCAAACCATTACGTTTAATTACAAATAAATCGCCAACACCACCACTATTAAATGTATAATTAAGATTATATGTTGGTAATGCTAATGTTGTAAATGTAACATCATTACCGTATGATGTTCCAACACCATTTGTGGCAAATGATCTTACATGATATGATGTACTAGGTGCTAAATTATTTAATGAAGCACTATATAATCCAGTTCCACCACCGTTTGTTGATTGATTATTTGCTATAGTAGGATTAGGGGTTGTTGCCCATACAATACCACGTGTAGTAATTGTTGAACCACCATCGCTGCTAATATTACCACCACTATTAGCACCATTTGTAGTAATTATTGACACAGGATTTGTTATTAATGAAGCTAAAATTGGTGCAATATAAGATGAATTTACATATAGCTTAATTGGTGGTACTTGTAATAAATTAGGAATCACTGTACTAGATGAGGCACACACTAAATTAACAACAGAACACCCGCTAAAACTACTTTGTGTTCCACTAATACATGTTGTTGATATATTATAACATAATGTGTCTCCATAACATATTGGAACAACAATTGAACCATTACCCTGACCATTATACGACAATTTATTTGTAACCCAATTTAAAGGATCATTTGCAGCAGCACATTCAACACTAGCCGAATTAGCCATACCACTAGAACTATTTGTTGTTAAATCAAATCCAATATTTATCATTTCACCAACAGATAGTGGTGGAACAATCGATATAATATTTTTCATTAAACAAATATATGGTGCTGGTTGAGTTGCAGTACCAGTCATATTAACACATCTAACACCTAATGTTGGAGTTGCAGCATTATTACACGTGATAATTGTTGAACTACCAGATGGAATAGTATTTCCAATTTTATCATAAACATTTAATTTATACGATGTATTTGGATTTAATCCACCAAAAATTTTAGTCAAATCACCAATTGAGTTGTCAACAGACATTTGCTGAACAACACTACAACTAGCATTATCAAATAATTGAACCAAAAAAGGTTGACAACTACCACTCAATATAAATCTAATATCAGGCATCTTTTATTTTTCTTTAAATTATTGTAATTGGGTTTGTAACAGTATACATGATAATTCCACCCTGTCGTTCTCTAATACTTACATTAAAATTACCAATACCACCAGAATATAATTTCGCTGGCGAACCTGTAACTGTCATCCAATTTTGTGCTACTGAATTTAATGGATATATACTTGCTTCAAGAATTCCAACAACAGGATTTACACTCGGAACAATGGTCGTAATATAATTACTAACATTTATATATTTGCCACCACCATCAGTTCCTTGTGACATTGCAAATGCAGAGTTTAGTGGTGAAGCAACCGCAACGTAATTTTGAGATACAATTAATCCTGAACTTGAATTAAAATAATCCATTACATATACAGTGTATTGTAATCCAAAGTTTAAATTATTAAAATTTACTTGTCCTGCAGTAAATGGAATAAATGCAGCATCTGAAGGTGATGGTATTGGGCTTCCATAAGTTTTAATTGCTGCCTTTGGAGTTGCAAAATAAGTACCAATATCAGATAAGAAAATTGTTAAATTAACTGGACTTAATTGAGTAATTTTAAAATTAGGATTTAATCCACTTGATGTTGAATATAAACTAGTAAAATATAATGAGCTTGTTACTGCAGATATGTTTATAATCTTAGATACAACACAATTTGGTGAACCCAAGTCATACATATTAACAGTATAACCACTATGAGCACTTAAATTATTAATAACAGTTGTTGCACTTGCAATAATTGGTTGATAAAATATTTTACTTGCACCAGAAAATACTTCAAGAATTAATTGTCCTTGATTACCTGAAATATTTTTAATTGTTAAACTACCGTTTGTACCAGTAATAGTTGTTGGTGATACCGGAATGACATCATATTCAACAGTACATGCAGCACAACCAACAATTACGTTATCATTTATTCCAATATTATAATTAGGTAATGTCCACGAACGATTTGCTTTATATGACATAGCAAAAAGTAATTCTTGATCTTCAATTACAAACAATTGTAAATCATTAAAAATCTTACCCACAATATTACCAAGACCATCACCAAGATTATAATATGTCGTATTTAAAGACCTAGTAATACCAGTAAGAACTTGAACACCACCAATGGCTTTTAAAACTAACCCCATTTTATTTGTCAAAGACTTATGCCACATCACAGTTGGTAATGTTAATGTAGGAGTATTCTGATATAATTCCTCTCCATATGTATTTGATGGTGAAGAATTAGTGTAATGAATTACACCCATTTTTTTTATAACAGGTGCTTGATTTTGAATATATGAAACAAAACCACCATATGTTTTACTTTTATATTGTGTGAAAGTTCTTCCAGATGCTTGTACACCAGCAATATCATCAGTATAAATTATTGACATGTTCCAAAACGGAAATGTGATAGAAGGACATTGACAATTTTGTAAAAATGATATAACGGCTTCATTAACATAATCAGTTGAATATTCATTAAAAATTGTAGAACCAGTATAATTAATATAATCATAATATATCAATGCACCTGCAACATTAGAACTTGAACCACTGAAATTTGGTAATTCTCTATCAACTTGAACAATCAAATTATTTGATGCAAGACTTCCACTAGAAATTCCTTGAATCTTATATATTAAATATGGTGTCGGGTGAGTAGTATCAACAGTGTATCCAGTTGTACTTATACCCTGAGGATTACTCCATTTAACTAAAACTAAATCCCCGACAGTAGGTTCGTTAACATTAGCAAGATATGTTGGTGCTTTATAAAGTTTCAATATTTTACCCCCGTGAACATCCGAAATTTTCACCATCGCATCGGGTTGTTTTACATGATCAGTATCAGTGATAAATGTGGTTTTACCTGTGCTAATAGTAAAAAATCCTAATGACGGTGCAGTATTTTGAATTACTGTAGGTGTTGATGGAACATTTGTTATTAAATTAAATGGATCACCAGACAAATTTCTAGGAATAAATGAAATAATATCAGGATTCTTATCCGCAGGTCTTAAAATATGTGAATAAAAT
>Ga0302321_100004478_pt1 | contig 12118 bp, 9 predicted proteins | sample Fen_T0_1_FD_202505 | JGI IMG/M metagenome (GOLD analysis project Ga0302321, IMG submission 202505) | Peat permafrost microbial communities from Stordalen Mire near Abisko, Sweden - Fen_T0_1 | ecosystem: Environmental > Terrestrial > Soil > Wetlands > Permafrost | place: Sweden: Abisko...
GACATTCAGGAAGCGACGGGGGAATCGCCGGTTCCGATGCGATACCCAACGCCACGAACCGTTTCGATGAGCGTAGAGAAATCGCCGAGTTTTTCACGCAGCTTTTTGATGTGCGCGTCCACCACGTTTGAGCCGGGATCATAGGTAGTTTCCCACACTTTTCTCAGCAGTTCGCTCCGCGGCACGACCCTGCCGGATTCACGCGCGAGGTACGCCAAGAGAGCGAATTCACGAGGCGTCAACTCCACCAATTGCCCATTGAGGGTTGCGTGGCGCTCGAGACGGTCCAAGACGAGGGGCCCCACACGGACGACACCATCCGTACCCGAGCCACGCCGACCGAGAGCGCGAACCCTAGCCAACAGCTCACCGAGGTCGAACGGCTTGGGTAAGTAATCATCGGCTCCGGCATCGAGGCCTAGTATTCGCTCCGACACTTCGGCGCGAGCGGTAAGCATGAGAATGGGAACTCCCATACCCCGGTCGCGCAACGTCTTGCAAATGGCAATGCCGTCCGTTCCAGGAAGCATCCAGTCGAGAATGAGCAAATCGTACTCCACGCTGGCTGAACGTTCGATGGCTTCGGTTCCATCTTCGATGATATCGACGATGTAGCCCTCTTCCTGCAACGCACGTTGAAGGAAGCGCGCCAATTTCTTATTGTCTTCTACGACAAGTACCTTCATGGCGCTCGCTATTGTGCCACCGTTTCCGCTCTTCACCATGAACGGTTTTTCATTCTCGACGGGATTGCTATCGACGATCATGTGCAATGTACGCGAGAGAATGCCACGAAGTGTCGCAAGTGGGTAGAAGCCTTCTCATGTGCCATTTTGCGCCGCCCGGAGCCGCCGGTCGCGTCCCTCCGCTCGAGCCCGGCAGGCACGGGCTGTTTAGGCGCCGATCATTGCGTGCAGGCGGGCCTCGTCGATGACATCGACGCCGAATTTCTTGGCAGAATCGAGTTTAGATTGGCCGACTTTTGCTCCCGCAACCAAGTACAAAGTCCCCTTCTTTACCTTGTCGTGCACGACCCCGCCGGCAGCGATGATCGACGCGTGTACGGCTTCTCGGGGTTGGGAGAGAACCCCTGTGACGCAAAAACTCATGCCGGCAAGGGGCCCGGTTCCGACAACGGCCGGCGCAATTTGCGGCGTCGAAACGCCGAACGCTGCCAACTTTTGAAGCAGTTGGCGCTTGGCGGGGTCATTGATGAATGCAACGACAGAATCGACCATCTTAGGGCCAAACCCGTCGATGCGGCTGAGCGCCCGCCGCGCGTCTTCGGCTGACCAGGCTAGCAACTGGGCGAGCGTGCCTGCGGCTTCGGCCAATTGCCGGGCAGCCACTTGCCCGATGAGCTCGATGCCGATTCCGGCGATGAGCCTTTCGAGAGGGCGATCTTTCGACGCCATGATCGAGCTAACGACATTTTCAGCACTCTTCACGCCCATTCTGTCGAGCGCCCGAACTGTGTCCACCGAGAGGCTGTACAGATCGGCAACGTCAGAGACCAGCTTCTTATCTACCAGTTGATCGATGATGGACTCACCCAAGTGGTCGATATCCATCGCGAAGCGACGAGTGAAGTGCCAAATGGACTGTTTGACGACGGCGCTGCACTCGAGGTTCGGGCAACGAATTGCGACTTCGTCGCCGCGGCGCCCGACTGCAGTCCCGCAATTGGGGCAGGTTGTGGGCATGCGGAATGGCTCGGTTCCCGCCGGACGTAAATCGAGCGCCACAGAGACGACCTGTGGAATGATTTCGCCCGCCTTCTCGATGCTCACCGTATCGCCGCGGCGGGCGTCGAGCGCATCGATGTTTTGCTGGTTATGAAGCGAGGCTCGGGAAACCACGGTTCCTGCGAGTTGCACGGGTTCGAGCACGGCGACGGGAGTCAAAACACCCGTGCGCCCCACTTGAACGGCAATATCGAGGAGGCGTGTTTGGGCTCGTTCTGCGGCGAATTTGCACGCGATCGCCCACCTAGGAAATTTCGCGGTTCGGCCCAACCGGTGCTGCTGCGAAAAACTATCTACCTTGACGACGGCGCCGTCAATCTCGAAGGGCAATTTCGAACGGGATTGTTCCAGGTCCTCGAGGTAAGCCATGATCTCGTCAATGCCGCTGCACACCTTGTGTTTGTGATGCATCGGCAGTCCGAGTTTACCGAGCGCCTCGAGTACGCCGGCGTGTGAAGGGCCCATGGATTCGCCTTCCAAGCACTGCCAAGTGAAGAAGCGCAGCGGTCGTGAAGCCACCTCCTTTGGATCGAGCATGCGTAGGCTGCCGCTGGCGGCGTTACGCGGGTTTGCAAAGGGTTGTTCACCCTGCGAAATGCGGCGCTCGTTGATACGTTCCAGATCGCTTCGGTAGATAACCACCTCGCCTCGTAACGTGAGCGAGACCTGTTTCTCGATGACGAGCGGCAACCCGCGAATGGTGCGAAGGTTATTCGTTATCTCTTCCCCAAAAACGCCATCTCCGCGGGTTGAACCCTGAACGAAACGACCTTTTTCGTAAACGAGCTCGACGCTCGCCCCATCGAGTTTCGGCTCGATGCAAAAGTGAATTGGCTCGGTTTGCGGCAGCGCCTCGGTGACCCGACGAATGAAGTCCCGGAGCTCGGACTCGCTGTAGGTGTTGTCGAGCGAGATCATCGGCGCCACGTGTTTGACGCTAACCAAGTCCGACCGGGGAGTTGCGCCAACGCGCTGCGTTGGCGAATCGGGAGTCACGAGCTCGGGGTGTGCGGCTTCTAGATCCTTGAGCTGTCGGTAAAGCCGATCATAATCGATGTCGCTGATCGAGGGACGGTCGAGGACGTAGTACTGGTTGTCGTGTTGCCGAATCTCGCGGACGAGTTCGGCGTGTTTCGAGGCAAGGGTGTCGGAACTCATGGCAGCCTGGGCGCTAAGCATGCCGAAAACGGGCAACTCTGCGAAGTATGGCCACGGCTTTCCGTGCCGTTTCTACAAAAAATAAGGCATAGGCCCCAGGTTCGAGCCGTGCGAGGCCCAAACTTTCCGCTAACGTTGGGCCCTCGCGGTGAAAGAAACGCAAAAGGGCCAATCCCCCGAATACAAGCGCGAAAACGCCTGGACCGATCTCGGTCTGACGCTCCCGATTTTTCTCGGGTATCACCTGTGCGTCGTGTTCTTGCCGGTGCGCAATGCGGCCGATTGGGTCACCCATCAAATGGCCGAGCTCGCGGCGAACGACATGCGCGTTTACGCCGCCGTCACGTTGGCAATTGGGTTGACGTTGGTAACGGCGCTCGTGGCAATCGGCCGTGGGCATTCGCTACGGCTCACGCGCTTTGCAGGTGTGATTGTGGAGGCCGTTATTTACGCGGTCACGCTGAGGCTCGTAGCGAGCAGTGTCGTCGGTCGGCTCAAGCTCGACGGAGCGGCGGGAACGGACTTAGCGACGCTGCAAAATAGCCCATTCGCAGGCGTCGTGCTGTCGATGGGCGCCGGCTTCTACGAGGAGCTGGCGTTCCGCGTGTGCTTGTTCGCGGTGCTCGGGCGGCTCATCTGGCTCGCATTCGTCGCAACACCGCTGCCATTTCTGAGGCTCGTATTCTGGCTCGGCTGGGCCGCAATCTCGTCGGCATTATTCAGCGCCTGGCATCACGTGGGCGCGTTCGGTGAACCGTTCACGCTGCAAGCGTTCGTTTTTCGGTGGGTGTCGGGGCTCATATTTACGGCTATTTTCGCTCTGCGTGGCTTTGCACCCGCCGTTTGGACCCACGCGCTCTACGATATCTGGGTGCTCGTTCTTTAGGTTTGCTCCCGCAAACCGGCGCACCATGCCGTGAGGCGCGCCATGCGCGCGCCTGCGTGCTCTTTTGGCGTCAACTCACGCTTTTCTTATTCTGGGCATGACGGCACGCGCTACGCTGGCCGCGACCTGTGCCCAGACCCGCCGTGAACCCAGAGCCTCGGCTATTGATTGTGCTCGCGTTGCTGAGCGCCGCGGCCATCGTCGTCGTACTCGGGTTTGCAATCAAACACCATGGCAACCCGAACCGTTGTGCGCCCGGTTGGCTAAGTATCGGGCCGCGTTGTTGCGCCGAAGGTCAAATGCTGCGTGACGGCGCATGTGTTGGCAGAGCGCGCTCATGTCCACCAGGGTTTCACCGCGTCCCGAGTGGCGCCGAAGGGTGTGCCTCGAACCCGCGACACGTTCACATCGGCGCCACCCGTTTGAGTATTGGCCCCAATGATTGGCAATCCGAGCAGGTAACGCCCATTGACGCAGAGGTCCCCGGCTTCGACGTCGACGTGAACGAGGTCACCGTCGAACGCTGGCTAGGGTGTGTGATCAAGCACGAGTGCGCGGCGGTTCCCCAACAGGAATGGGGACAGCCCGTTACCGGGATTACGCCTGATGCGGCAGCACGCCTCTGTGCCTCCGAGGGCGGCCGCTTGCCTCGGCTCAATGAGCGCATGGCACTCGCTGCGGGAGCTCAATCACGCCGCTACCCTTGGGGTCAAACTGGCCTCGTCTGTCGCCGCGCGACGTTCGGCGTTGTCACGGGCCCTTGCGCGGAGCAAGGCAACCAGCCCGACGCGGCGGGCAGTCACCCCGACGGGCAATCCCCCGAGGGGGTACTCGATTTGTCCGGGAATGTAGCTGAATTTACGACCGATGGCGCCGGGCGGGCCTGGTTCTGCGGCGGTAGCTTTCGCTCACGCACCGCTCTCGAGTTGAAGAGTTGGGCGTGCGTTTTGGGCTCAGCACCCGCCGACGACATCGGTTTCAGATGCGTTTACGGGAACAAATTCTGAACGGAAGTTACTCCGCCACTCGGGGATGTGTAAAAGCCGCACGCGATCTTCGTGTAGTTGCCCGTCATGTTGATGTAGTGACCGTACGTGCTGTAGCAAGTGCCGGTGCAAGGCGTCGTTGGGGGCGGCCCTTCATCGAACATCATTTGAATGCATTGACTGATGACCTTCGTCGTCGAGTTCCAGCCGCTCCACCCAGGGCATTCGTCTTGCGCGTTGCCGCCAGGCGTACAGACTTTGGCAGAGAACCCGGCATGCGCAGTACTTAGGCCGGCGTCATAAGCCGCCTGCTGATCGGCACAGGCTTCAGCGGCCGTGTTTCGCGTAAGCGGTGGCAGGCACACGCAGGCGCGGAACTGATTCACGCGTTCGGCGCAATCAGCGTAAATATCGCCGGTATTGGGAGCGGTGGGGGTGCATGAATAATTGGGAACACAGGCCGTTCCGCCACCGGCGCCGGTGCTTCCACCCGCCGTTGCTGCGCCTCCGGTGGCTTTCATGCCGCCGGTTGCATTGCGCCCGCCCGTTGCAGTGCGCCCACCGGTTGCAGTGCGCCCGCCCGTTGCATTACCGCCGCCTGATGCTTTACCGCCGGTAGCGCTAATACCGGTGTTCGTTCCACCCGTTGCTTTCGAGCCGCCTGTGCCCGCGAGTGCGCCCCCCGTTGCCGCGGGCGCGCCGCCGGTCATCATTCGCGCGCCGCCAGTGGGAACTGCGCCACCGACGTTGGCTGCGCCTCCCGAGTCTTCGCCGCCAACTCCAGTGGAAGCGCCTGCGCTGGCGCTCTCGCCCCCGGAATCAGACGCACCCCCGATTGACACCGCGCCACCCACAGAACCTGTATTCGTGTTGCTCGCACCACTACATGCAAACGTGAATGCACCCAACACCCCAGCAATTACCCAGCTCGTTCGTAGGCTCATACGACCTCCTCTGACTTCACCACAGCTTACTGTTGTACGTGCCATTCGAAACGGCTCATAAGTGGCGGCTAATGACAAGCACACCGGAATAATCCTGCGCCGGCTTACTCGCCTGTGTTTTTGGCCTTCGCGAGCACGGCGTGAATACTGCTAGCCACGGGTGGGCACCCCGGTATGAAGGGGCCTACACCGCGGTGTGCAATCGTACAGCTGCCGAGGCACAAAGTTCCGTTCGGCAGCGATGGGTGGCCTTTGCCAATCGCAATGTCCACCGGGCGCTTCTCGCCGAAGTCATCGAACAGACTGTCTCCGTAACGCTTGAGGAACATCAGCAACGTCGATTGGCACGCGCTGCACGAGTTCTGATCGAGCACTCGTACACCGGGGAAATCCAACGACAACTCCCGGGGGGGTTCGGCAAAGGGTTGCACCAGTGTTTTCCAATTCACGGGCGAGATGTCCAAATGCTCGAGCCGTATCTCACCGAGATTGCGTTCGGCACCCAAGCGTAGATGCGGAATGGTTACGGCATCGCGACCCATCAAGTGGCAACTGACCGCGTCGGCCGCAAACGGATCTGCACTGACGACCACGACGCCAAACGGTTTGCGCGCACCTGCACTCGGACCCAACCCTTCGAGCCCAACAATTCCGTCGACAATGGCTAAGTGCGGGCGAAGCACGCCGGCCATATCTGCAATCGCAATATCGAGGGGGCGATCCGAATAACCCTCGACGGGGTTTAGCATGTGCAAATCGGTTTTACTGCGCCGCCAGAGGCAACCCTTCATGTTCTTGACTGAAAGTGTCACGCCCGTGTGCATGTGCGTTTTCATCACGGGAATCGAAACCACGAGATCCTGCTCGAGTACGTCGGCACATACTTTGAGCTGCCGAATCGCAATACCTTGCTTCAGCTCGACGATAACCGGCTGCCGGTGATCGAGGTCGAGCACGCGGACGCCACGCCGTCGCGCAACCTCCGCAATTCCGCACATCTCCAAGGCTTCGAGCGCGCGCACTCCGGCAATTGGGCTATCACCCACCGAAACGATGGCGCCCGCTTCCGTGAAAGCGTCAATGGCTGCGGCCACCACTTCGGGGTGCGTATCGATACCCGACACTGGGGGCGCCATTCGGCCCGCGTTGACCTTCAGCAAAATTCGAGCGCCGCTGACTCGGGCAAGCGGCACCATTTCTAGCGCCTGCCGCGTTGTTCGATAAGCGTCGTCACCGTGGCTGACGCTGACAGTACGCAACGAACTGTCGTCGAGCAGCGGCGAGGGCAGAAACGGGACGGGCATGGGCGCTCTATGCCGCAGCACTTGACCGGCCGCTATTGCTTTGCTCAGCCTCGGATGCGAGCGGCCACAACAGTGTTGTGAGGCAACCGCGCAGTTGGGTTCGGCACGCAGTGCGCACACTCCCCGGGGAGGCGTCGGGCAGTACCGGCCGGGTAAGTACAGGTAAGTGAGCGCGCGGCCGTCGCCTACGGCCCGGGACACCATCGGGCGCTTGCCGAGCGGCGGCTTGTCGGCGATGCTCCGCGGGTGACGATCGAAATCCAGGGGAAGCGCGCGGCTCGCACTCGATGGGCTTGGGGCATGCTAACGGTAGTTATTTCAGCATGTTTGTTCAGCAGCCCGCTGATTGCGGCCGCTGGCGACGACGCTGCGTCAGCACCCAGTGCCGAACCGAGCGGTGTGCCCACCCCCAAGGCCTCCCGTCTGGTGAAGCGCAAGGCGGAGAAGTCAAAGAAGAGCAAATCGCAGGATGCCGGAGTTGATGCGGCTGTTGATGCCGCTACGGTCGACGCTGGCTCGGGGCCCCAGCTTGAGCCGACTCAGCTGAACGTCTCGGTCGCTGATGCGGCGGCGCCCGCGCCGAGCGCATCGAGCGTCGTGTCGACTCCGAGCACGGCTTCGGCGGTAGCGTCGAGCGCGCCTCCGGCCGCCAACGGGCGCGGGATCGAAGTTCGCATTCGCGAGACGGTCATCTTTTCACTGCAGCTCGCCGACGGCGGAATGTCGGCAGCCGAGCGCGCCAAGAGAGCCAATCGCGCCATCGAGCAGGCACTCTCGAACGCCGCGCCCAAGCTGGTTCGGGTCGAACCCAAAAATGCGCGTGCCATCGTGTTCATTGGTACACAACCCGTGGTCGAGTTGACCGCGGATGACGCGTCGGTTGCCGGTGAAGGTTCACTCGATTTGTATTCGGCGTCCGTCGCGGCACGTATTTCAGACATTCTGCATGCCGAAGAGAATCGCAGCCAGTTGGGCAAAACGGTTCAGAGCGTCGTTATCGTCATCCTGTTCGGCGTGATTGCACTCTTCAGTTTGAAGCTGATTCGCGATTGGAGTGTGCGCGCTCGCAATTGGGTGGAGCGCAATCCGCACCGCATCCCCGCGGTGCGCCTCAAGTCTATCGAAGTGGTGCGCCCGCCGGTGTTGCGCAATGCGGCCCTGGTCACGCTTGCCGTGCTCAAGTGGATTGGGCAAATCGGTGCCATTTATCTGTGGCTCATCGCATCGATGTCGATGTTCGATTCCACCCAAGGCTACACTCAGAAGCTAACGGGCCTCGTGCTCTCGCCGTTGTCTACGCTGACGAGCCGCGTGGCGGCGCTCTTGCCCCTCACGGTCATCGTCGCACTGGGCACGGTGGCGCTCTTGATCCTACTCAGGTTCATTAGCTTGTTCTTTGCGGCGGTCGAGCGCGGTGAAACCCAGGTTGAAAACCTCAGCCCCGCGCTCGCGGCTCCTACGAGCTTTCTCGTGCGAATTGGCTTGGTCGTCCTGAGCCTGCTCGTGATTGCGCCCATTCTCACCGGCAATTCCGACGGCACGTTTTCCCGGCTTGGGCAGTTGGCGATTGCCGCCGTTGGCTTGGCACTCGTGCCGCTCATCACCACCGTGCTACTCGGCATGCGCGTCCTTTATACGAGTCGCCTTGCGGTGGGTCAGTGGGTGAGCATTGGTGCAGTTTCCGGGCGCATTCTCGAACTTACCCTGTTTGACACCAGAATCTGGCTTGCTGGGGGAGCTACGGCACGTGTGCCGCACTTGGTTCTACTTTGGCAAACCCTGCGCACGGCGACCGGTTCGACCCACAACGTTCGCATTGCGATCGCGACCCTCGAAGGGCTTTCGGACATCGTCGATGCCCTGCTGGCGGTGGCAGCTCGCTTCGGTACGGATGCCAGCGTTACTATTGACTCGATTGCTGCCTCACACGCAAATCTCGTCGTTCAAGTGACCCTGCCGGAATCCGCCAATCGCAACGCCTTGCTGCTGGACCTCATGCGGGCACTTAGGGAACGCAACGTTCCCATAGCCGAGGGGCGAAACAGCTCGTGAATGCGGCCTGGCTACTGCTAGGCCTGCTGATTATTGGCGCTATTGGCAACAGGATCAGGCGGGGGGGGCGGCTGCAGGGGTTCGGTTTGCCCTCGGGCAGCGAATCACTGCTGCTCGGGCTGCTCCTGGGCCCTCTCGGGCTCGGGCTCGTACACACCTCGGATTTGCAGAGTTTCAGCCCGGTCGTGCTCTCCGCCGTTGGCTGGCTCGCGTTCATCGTCGGCACTCGCTTGGCTGAACCGTCCAGTGATCAAAACCTACTTCGACACGAGGCTTCGCTCGTCTCGGCGCTGCTCGGGGTCATTCTTTCGGCGGTCTGCTTGGCGGCGGTTTCCGTCGCTTCCTACTTCACACTAGCCTGGGTAGAACCGCTGGCGAAGCCAACTCGATGGCTGCTCGGGTGCGCACTCGGCTTGGTGCTGGCGGGCTCGGCTCAACAGCTCGTCGACTGGGCAAGGCAGCGCCGCGGTGCCGCCGGGAGCGTCACCGATTCCCTTCAGAGTGTGTCGATGGGTGGCGACGCATTTGCGCTGCTCGCTATGGCCCCCCTGCTCGCGTTCAATTGGGCCGGGCACGTGAGCATCCGGCGCGCGCTATTGGCGACCTTGGGACCGCTCGTGCTGGGGGCGGTGCTCGGCATGGTTGGTCGGCTGTTGCTCGGAATCGAACGGCGCGAAGCGGAGCGCTGGGCGCTGCTGCTCGGGAGCCTTCTGTTCATCGTTGGGCTAACGCAAAGAATGGGAGCTTCGATCGTAACTGCGGCATTTGCCGCGGGTTGGGTTCTTGGCCGCGGTAACTCGACGAACGTTCGTGAGATGCGAACCTTGATCGCGCCCGCAGAATCATCAGTACTATTACCCGTGCTTGTCATTGCCGGAGCCACTGCGGACCTGCGCGAAGCCGGCAAGTTGCTCCCGGTTGCAGCCGCTGCCGTGTTGGCTCGCCTCGTGGCGCACTCGCTATTCGGATCCCTGGTCATTGCCATCGTTGGCGGCCGGATCCGCGGCGTATTCGGCGCGGGCCTCGCGCTCGCTTCATCGGGTGAGGTTGCCGTCATCGTCGCCATGGCCTTTGCCCTGGTGCACCCAGGTCGCTTCGGACAACTCGTCTTAGTAACGAGTATCGCGGCCGCGCTGGTCGGAGAAATCGTGGCTCCGGGTCGCTTGCGGCGGCTGCTGCAAAACTCCAACGAAGCCCCGGTTGAATCCCGATCTTCCCAACCGCCGCCCGAGCCTTCGCCGGAGAGCTTGACGTGACGTCACGTAAGCCGTCGCATCTGAGCGGGCTTGGGCTCTTTGCCCAGGCGTTGGCACTTCTGCTTTGCATCGGCGTAACCGCGCTCGCAGCTCACCGTTACCCGAGCGCCTCGACGCGCTTGAATGCAATTGTGGCAGTGGGCTATCTTCTTTACGCGGGAACACTCGCGGCAAACATTCTCGAGCCACTCAAGCTTCCGCATTTAACAGCGTATATTCTGGTCGGCGTGCTCGGAGGCCCGGACTGCCTCGCGTTGATGGATAACCGAACCCTCGACGTGCTGAACCCCATCAGTTCCTTGGCCATATCACTCATTGCACTTGCCGGTGGTTTGGAGCTTGAGTTCAGTGAGCTCAGACACGGCATTAAGGGACTTATTTGGGCTAATTTGGCCAATACGATCGCCGTAACTTTGATTACGGCCGCCGGCTTTTTCTTTCTATCCAGGTACCTTCCTTTTACACACATGATGAGCGTCGGAACGCTCGTGGCAGTGGCTTTAATCTGGGGCGTGCTGTCTGCGAGTCGCAGCCCCTCGGCAACGCTGGCGATTCTCGCTCAGACCCGAGCGCGCGGCACTCTATCCCGCTGGACCCTGCAATTCGTCATGAGTTCGGACATCGTCATCGTCATCGCCATGACGTTGGTCTTGGCCGTGGCACGGCCGTACTTGGTCGAGGGCAGCGAGTTCTCGTTCACTCGACTCAACGTCATGGCGCACGAGCTGCTCGGCAGCGTGGCGCTCGGGGTCACGCTGGGGTTGCTGCTCGCCGTTTACTTGCGACTAGGCGGCAAGCAATTTTTACTCGTGTTGCTGATCTTGGGATTCGTCGCGACGGACCTGCTTTCCTACATCCAGTTCGACTCGCTTCTGGCGTTTCTCGTAGCCGGCGCCACAGTTCGCAATTTTTCACGCAATACTCGGGAATTCCGCGCCGCGGTCTTCAACACGAGCGGGGTGGTCTTCGTTGTATTCTTCGGCGTGGCGGGGGCCCACCTGAACCTTCACTTATTGCGGCAGGTCTGGGGCGTCACTCTGGCGTTCTTCGTGATTCGGTTGACGGCAAGTGCGCTGGCCATGCGTTTCGCCAACCACCGAGCGGGCGAGCCTGAAATCGTCAAACGCTGGTCATGGGCTCCCTTGGTCTCCCAAGCGGGCCTCACGCTGGCGCTCGCCAATAGTCTTGCGCGTGAATTCCCGGTACTTGGAGAGAGTTTGAAATCGCTCATCATCGCTACCGTAGCCATGAACGAATTCGTAGGGCCCATCCTATTCAAATTCGCGCTCGACAAAACCGGAGAAGCACGCCCGCGCTTGCGATCGTGGACGGAAGAGTCTGACGCCCCGGCGACGACCAATAGCTGACTTTTCGGCAACGGCAGCGGCAGCGGCAGCGGCCGGAACAGGACAACACATCGGCGGCAGCAGCTGCGGCGGCGGCCCCCATGCCTACTTTGATGCCGCTACTTCTCCGTTACTGACTTGATAATACCTCGTTGCAGCCTCGTTGCGAACGAGGCTGTAACGAGGCTATAACGAAGCTACACTGGAGACGCAGTAGCCGGCGACTGAAGATGCACCCCCCGGCTCAAGGGGCCGAATCCGGGTCAGTTCGCTGCGTAAGCGCGGCGCGGAAGTTCCCCGGCAACGACCAATAGCTGACTGCGAACCTGACCCAGTCTGCCAGCTCGCATCCTTGCGCCATCTTGCTCAGCTAGGGTGAAACTCGGAGTCACCTGCTCACGGCACTCAGCACCCCCTGAATTTTTGCAGTCGGGTGGGACG
>Ga0302321_100004479_pt1 | contig 12117 bp, 7 predicted proteins | sample Fen_T0_1_FD_202505 | JGI IMG/M metagenome (GOLD analysis project Ga0302321, IMG submission 202505) | Peat permafrost microbial communities from Stordalen Mire near Abisko, Sweden - Fen_T0_1 | ecosystem: Environmental > Terrestrial > Soil > Wetlands > Permafrost | place: Sweden: Abisko...
AACACTGTTCGAGTCGCGACCCTTCCTGGGCGGCATGCTTCGCCTGGGCGTGCCCGCGTATCGCCTGCCGCGCGACGTGCTCGACTACGAAATCCAGCAGATCCTCAACGAACGCGTCGAGGTCCAGCTAGGCCGAAAGCTGGGCCAAGGCAAAGACGACATCACCATCGAGGGTCTGAAGAAGTCCGGCTACGCCGCCATCTTCGTGGCCACGGGCGCGCACAAGAGCCAGAAGATGGGCTTGCCCGGCGACGACGCGACCGGGGTGATGTACGGCCTGGATTTCCTCGGCCCGGTGAACCTGGGCGAGAAGGTCGCCATGGGCAAGAAGACCGTGGTGGTCGGTGGTGGCAACGTGGCCATGGACGCCGCACGCGCGGCCCTGCGCATGGGCGCCAAGGAAGTCACCGTCGTCTATCGCCGTGGCCGTGCCGAAATGCCGGCCCTGCCCGAGGAAATCCTGCAGGCCGAAGAAGAGGGCGTGAAGTTCGAGCTGCTCACGAACCCCGTGAAGGTGATCGCTAGCAACGGCCGCGTGAGCGGACTTGAATGCCTGCGCATGAAGCTGGGCGAGCCGGATGCGTCTGGCCGCCGTCGTCCGGTGGCGGTTGAGGGCTCCAATTTCACCGTCACTGCCGACAACGTCATCATCGCCATTGGCCAAACCGCAGACATTGAAGGCGTACCGCTGGAGAGCGGCAAGATCGCCGCCGATGGATCGCTCGCCACCAAGATCCCAGGCGTGTTCGCTGGTGGCGACGTGGTGCTAGGTCCAGCCTCGCTGGTCGAGGCCATGGCCCACGGCCACCATGCCGCCGAGGCCATTCACGCCTTCCTGCGCGGCAAGGCCATGCCCGTTCTCGACACGGCCAAGAAAGCCGTCGCGGGCAATCCCAACCCGGCGGCCGAAATCGCGGCCAAGCAGCAGATGCCCAAGATCATCGTGGAGGATCGCACGCGCGACTTCCGCGAGATCGATCTCGGCTTTACCGCCGAGCAAGCAGTGGCCGAGGCCAAGCGTTGCCTGGCCTGTGGATTGTGCAGCGAGTGCGGCCTGTGCACCAAGGCGTGCGGACCGGGCGCCATCGATCACAACATGCAGCCCAGCGAGCGCACCGTGCGCGTGGGCTCGGTGGTGCTGACGCCCGGCTACGAGGAATTCCAGGCCTCCCTGCGCGGCGAGTTCGGCCACGGTCGCTACGCCAACGTGCTGTCCAGCGTGCAGTTCGAGCGCATGTTGAGCGCGTCCGGTCCCACGGAAGGGCACGTGCAGCGGCCGTCCGACGGCAAACCGGTCAAGAAGATCGCCTTCATCCAATGTGTCGGCTCGCGCGACAGTGCGCGTGGCAACGGCTACTGCTCGTCCATCTGTTGCATGTCCGCGACCAAGGAAGCCATGGTCGCGCTGGAACACGTGCAGGGACTGGACGTGTCCATCTTCTGCATGGATGTGCGCGCCTTCGGCAAGGAATTCGACAACTACGTCAACCGCGCCCGTGATGAGCACGGCGTGAAGTTCATCCGCGCCATGCCCTCGCGTATCGTCGAGATGCCTGGCAGCAAGAACGCCCGCGTGCGCTTTTTCGACGAGAAGGGCGAGGAGAACCAGCAGGAATACGACCTGGTCGTGCTGTCGGTCGGCTTGCGGCCCAGCGCTTCGGTCAAGGACACGGCGGCCAAGTTGGGCCTGGATCTGAACCAGTTCGGCTTCTGCCAGACCGATCGACTGGCGCCCATGGCGGCGTCCAAGCCCGGTATCTACGTTGCCGGCGCCTTCCAGGAGCCCAAAGACATTCCCGAATCCGTGGCCCAGGCCTCGGGCGCGGCGGCCTGCGCGATGGAGAAGCTGTCTTCTGCACGCGGCACGATGATCAAGCGCCACGAATACCCGTGGGAGCGTGACGTCACCGACGAGAAGGCGCGCATTGGCATTTTTATCTGCCACTGCGGCCACAACATCGCCTCCGTCGTCGATGTGAAGGCCGTGGCCGAGTCCGCGGGCAAGATGCCCGGCATCGTGCATACCGAAACCAATCTGTACGCGTGCTCGGATACCAGCCAGCAGCACATCAAGGATATGATCCGCGAGAAACGGCTGAATCGCCTCGTGGTCGCGTCGTGCTCGCCACGCACGCACGAAGTGCTTTTCCAAGAGACCCTGCGCGAGTCGGGCCTCAACCAGTACCTCTTCGCCATGACCAACATCCGCGACCAGTGCTCGTGGGTGCATCGCAATGACCCGGTGGCCGCGACCGAAAAGGCCACCGACCTCATGCGCATGGCCGTGGCGCGCGCGCGCAACCTCAAGGCGCTGGGCACGGGCAAGTTGCCCGTCGTTCAGTCGGCGCTGGTGCTGGGCGGCGGCCTGGCCGGCATGACCACGGCGCTGGCGCTTGGCGACCAGGGCTTCGCCGTGCACCTGTGCGAAAAGGAGGCCGTGCTCGGCGGCCAGTTGCGCAAGATCCACTACACCCTCGAAGGATCGGATGTGGTGGGCTTCCTGGCCGAGATGATCGCGCGGGTGCAGAGCCATCCCAAGATCACGGTGCACCTGCAAACCAAGCCGGTGCAGATCACCGGCCACGTGGGCAACTTCAAGACCCGCGTGGACGAGGCTGGCAAAGAGCAGACCATCAGCCACGGCGTGATCGTGCTCGCGGTGGGCGGCTCGGAACGACAGACCGAGCTGTACCTGAACGGCAAGCACCCCGGTGTGTTGACCCAGCGGCAGCTCGAAGAGAGATTGGCCGCCGCCAAAGCGCCACGACTCCCCTCCCAACCCCCGCCTATCCCTTCCGCGATGAGGCGACCAACGCCGGTGTCGGTGGGTGAGGGGCCGCTCGCCTCCGCCGCGCCTTCGGTCGTCATGATCCAGTGCGTGGACAGCCGCAACGACGCGCACCCGTATTGCAGCCGCGTGTGTTGTTCGGCCGCCATCAAGAACGCCCTGGAACTGAAGAAGCAAAAGCCCAAGGCCAAGGTGGTCGTCCTGTTCAAGGACATCCGCACCTACGGCTTCCGCGAGCTGGCGTACCAGCAAGCGCGCGAGGCGGGCGTACTCTTCATTCGCTACAACGACAAGCAAGAGCCCGTGGTCAGTGACAAGGGCGGCTTGCAGGTCAGCGTGATCGACGCCAGCAATGGCCGCGAGATCGCGCTCAAGCCCGACCTGGTGGTCCTGTCGACCGGCATCGCGCCGGCCACCGACAATCCGGTCATCTCGGGACTTCTGCGCAGCGCCTTGACGGCAGACGGCTTCTTCCTGGAAGCCCACCCCAAGCTGCGCCCGGTGGATCTGGCCAACGAGGGGGAATTCCTCGCCGGCCTTGCCCACTCGCCGCGCTTCATCGACGAGACCATTGCCCAGGCCAAGGCCGTGGCCGGCCGCGCGGCCACCGTCCTGTCGCGTGCCTTCCTCGACATCGCCGGCCAAGTGGCCAAGGTCGACCCGACCGACTGCGTGGCCTGCGCCACCTGCGTGAAGGTTTGCCCCTACGGCGCGCCCATGATCAACGAGTTGCACAAAGCCGAAATCCAGGGTGCCAAGTGCATGGGCTGTGGCTCGTGCACGGCGGCCTGCCCAGCCCACACCATCACCTTGCAACACCAGGAATGCAACCAGATGACCGCCATGCTGGACGAACTGTTGGTCAGTGACGGAGGTGCGCCATGAGCGAGCTGCAAACCGACCGGGCCAAGCCGCTGGACGCTGGCGCGTGGGTGCCGGAAATCATCGCCTTCTGCTGTAACTACTGCGCCTACGCCGCCGCTGACCTGGCGGGCTCGCGCCGTATGCAATACCCGTCGAATGTGCGCGTGATCCACGTGCCCTGCACCGGCAAGATCGAGATGGAGCACATCCTGTCGGCCTTTGAAAAGGGCATCGATGGCGTGCTCATTGCCGGTTGCCTGGAAGGCGGCTGCCACTTTCTGGAAGGCAACCTGCGCGCCAAGCGGCGCAGCGAGTATTTGCAGGAAATGCTCGACCAAATCGGCGTGGGCCGCGACCGCCTGCGAATGGTGAATTTGTCCGCGGCCATGGCGCCGACCTTTGTTCAGCGCGTGGAAGAAATCGTCGACAAGGTGAAAAGCCTGGGCCCGAATCCCCTGAGAAAGAGTGGAGTTCCATGATCGTTGCCAGCCCCAAACCCGTCACTGAACTCAAGCAACTGATTGACCGGCACAAGAAGGTGCTGTTCGTTGGCTGTGGCACCTGCGTAACCGTGTGCCTGGCTGGCGGCGAGCGCGAGGTCGGCATCGCCGGCTACGCCACGCGCATGGCGCGTAAGCTGTCCGGCCAGCCCGTCGAGCTGGAGCAGGTCACCATCGAGCGCCAGTGCGAAAACGAATTCATCAAGGATCTGGCCGGCCCCATCGAGCGCGCCGAGGCCGTGGTGTCCTTCGGCTGCGGCGCCGGCGTGCAAGCCATCGCCGAACGCTTCCCGAGCAAACCTGTCTACGCCGGCCTCAACACCAACTTCCTCGGCATCCTCGAAGAGCAAGCCGTGTGGACGGAAAAGTGCATGGCCTGCGGCGATTGCATGCTGGCTGAGTTTGGCGGCATCTGTCCCATCACCCGCTGCGCGAAGCACATGCTCAACGGGCCGTGCGGCGGGAGCACAGAGGAAAGGTGCGAGGTCGCAGAGGATCGCCCGTGCGCGTGGCAACTGATCTACAAGCGCCTTTCGGCAATTGGCCAATTGGACCGCCTAGAGAAGATCCAGCCACCCAAGAACTGGAGCCTGGCCTGGTTCGGTGGCGCGCGGAAGCTGGTGCGGCCGGAGCACCGGGTCTAGCTGCGAAGCGACCTTTAGTCCTCTCGTACCGGCAAGCACACGGCGCATGACATAGCTGTCGGGCCGTGGTCTTCTGGCTAATCCTAACCCCTCGAATAGACAAGGGGTTGCATTGGCCACGAGATTGCAGGAAGTCTCCTGGCATGAACAGGCTTTCCCGCTGTCTCTCAATGCTCGTGGTCATCGTGGGGTGCCAACCTAGCGGCAGCGAACCTAGTGATGCCTCTCATGCTGACATCGTTTCCCAGAATGACGTTGTCGTTGATCCGGGCATTGCTCCCACTCCCGACGCGGCATCGCAGCCCGACACCCTGCCTCAGGCCAGCGGCGCCCCCCACCCACCACCGTGCGGACCCGACGAGTTCCTCTACGACGACAAAGCCTGCAGTACTCCTTCCGCCGCCTACCCCGACCCCAGCAACCCTCACTGCTCGCAGATGGGTGACGGCTGGTGCTATGCGACCTGCAAGCAGGGGGGCTCTTGCGCCGGTGGTTTCGGCTGCTACGAGAAGACGCTCTGCCATGGAAGCGACTATTGCACGGACAAGATTTACATTTGCAGCGGATCGCTGCATGGGCCCGTGGGGGCACCCTGTCGCAATTCGTACGTGGATGATTGCAACGCTCCTGCAACCTGCTCTCTTGCGACCTCCACCGACTGCGGTGACGCTTCCACCTGCGAGAAGATGGTTTGCCACCTGTAGGGTGAGTACAAGCGCGCTCGCGGGATGCACGAAAAGGGCCCTGCCAATCCCAACCAAAGTCCCCCATAGTCGTCCTGTGCATTCAAGAACGTATGCCATTCTGCTCCTCCTGCTTGCCTTCGTGGGCTGCCGGCGCGGTGACGGCATCCAGGGGGACGCCACCATCAGCGGCATACCTGCGCGGGTTTCTCGCTTCGCCACGCGCCCAGTGATAGATGGCCGCCTCGATGAGGCTGTCTGGCGGACGGCGGCCGTGCTCGGGCCTTTCGTCGACACCAATGACGGTCGGCGCGTATCGGCGAGCCACCCCGTCGCAGCCACAGCCCGTATTGGCTGGGACGACGAGCGCCTCTACCTTGGTTTCGTGGTGGCCGATGGTCACCCTGCCTCTCCCTTTGCGCGCAACGATTCGGATCCCCACCTGTGGGGCAGCGCCTCTGCCGTCGAGGTCATGCTCCAACCAGGAGACCCGGGCGACAACCGTGACTACTACGAGATCCAGGTCGACACTGTGGGTGCCATGTTCGACACGCATTGGGACGACTACATGACGCCTTTGCAAGGCGGCTCCACTGATCGCGTGTTCGGCCACCAAGAATGGAGCTGCGCTGCTGAGCGCGCGGCAACGGTGGATGCGGGCCGCTCGTACACGATTGAGATGGCGCTACCCTGGTCGGCACTGTCGGCGGGGCGCACGCCCATCCCACCGCGCGCGGGCGATATCTGGCGCCTCAACTTGTACAGCTTCCGCGACGGACAGCGCCAGGCCTTGGGCTGGTCGCCCATCCGCGGGCAAGGCAACTTCCACCGTAGCTCGCGCTTCGGACGCGTGCGGTTCGAATAGTCGCCTCATCTACATCGCGCGCTGAATTGATCGTTCATGCACCTGCTTCTTTGGCAGGCGAATCAAGCGTGGGTCTCGCAATGGATCGTCCTTCTCGGGGGGCTCGTCCGCTGCTGTCAGGTAGCGGACCTGGATGAGCTCGACCGCGTGGGGATCGAAACGCGGCTTGGCAGGGGGATGCACGACGTGCAATGCCAGCACGAACAGAGCGATGGCACCGCAAACCGCCAGGTAGATTCCATGTTCGCCCCAACGCCAGTGAAAGTGCGGCGTGAGATCCTCGTCGAGAATGGGTTCGTATGCCTGAGACATCGCAGCCTCCTTGGTTGGCCGCCATAGCCGGTGGTCGCCGATCCACAGACAACGCCCGGGGCACGCAGGTTCCAGCGATCTTTCCCACACCAAGGAATTTGAGCTCATCGCGGCAATGACTCTGGCCAGGCATGCATGCCGTGCTCCTTTCCGGCGAGCGGACTCACTCTTTTGAGCCGTTCACAAGCCGCCGGCTGACTTAGTGAGGCGTGTGATTCGACCGATAGGAGCTCTCTGCATGCGACATTCAACAAAATGGTTCCGCTATTCCGCTCTCCTTGGCCTCGCTCTTGTGCCCATCGCTGGGTGCGATTCCGGAGGTGCCGGGGTCGCCACCGGGACCGGAGGCAAGTCCGGTTCGGGCGGAAAGGGAACCGCGGGCGGAAGCTCCGGCTCGGGCGGTAGCACGTCTACCTCGGGCAGCTCTGGGGGCGCCTCTTCGGCAGGTGGCAGTAGCGCCAGCGGCGGGAATTCAGGCGGCTCTGGCGGCAGTTCCGGCGCGGGCAGTAGCATTGGCTCTGGCGGCAGCTCTGGCTCGGGTAGCGGTGGCAAAACTGGCGTGGACGGGAGTGCTGGCGCTGGCGGCTCGGCCGGATCCGGCGGCAAGACCGGCTCGGGTGGCACCGGCGTTGGTTCTGGCGGCAGCGGCACTGGAGGCATTTCTGGTTCCGGCGGCAAGATCGGAAGCGGCGGATCGGGAACCGGTGGCGGCACAGGAACCGGTGGAGGTACCAGCACCGGTGGCAGCTCGGGCACCGGTGGTTCGGGCGCAGGTGGAACGACCGGCCCCGCCTGCGAGGTCGAGTACACCTGGCCGACCTACAGTCCGACCATTGCCTACGACTACGTCGACGAATTCGGCACTCTCGCGGCTCCGACCAAGGAATCCAAGGACTGCAGCAACATCGCGGGCTCGTACCACAAGGACTGGTGGGCCTTCTATTACGGCGCCAACAAGAACGCGGTCGTGTCGTCCGCGGCATGGATCCCCATGGTCGATCGGTTCAACACCGACTTCGGCTACATCTCGGATACCTTGCGTTGGCCGCGTGACGCTCGTGCTCGCGCCGGGTACTACAGCGCGATCTATCTTTATGGTTCCGGGCTATGCACCGACAGCGCGGCGAACACCGAGCAAGGTGGCTGGCAGAGCTCAGTCGGCGGGTATCCCATGGTGCTTGCGTCGTACTATCCGGTCTACAGCTTCGATCCGGCCTGCACCTACAACGACAAGGTCAGCCAGCAGGGCGCCATGATCCACGAGGGCATTCACTGTATCCTGGCCAGTATGCCTGGCTGCAAGAACGCCTGCTGGTTCCAAGAGGGCGGCAACACGTCGCTGCAAGCCCTGATGGAAGGCAAGCGCAGCGGCAAGACGCCGACGTCGATGGGCTTCTTGAGTGCCGGGGCGGCGGTTGCGCCCTTCATGCCCATCGAGTGCTATTCGGGCTGGCTGCAGGACGACAGCTTCGGCGGCCCCTGCGCCGAGCGCGTGAACATGTACGATTCCAGCGGCAAGCAGATATGCACCTGGCGCAACCTGCTGGGCGGCAACCAATACGGCGAAACCTTCCCGCACGCCATGGAGGTCATCCTGGGCGAAAAGGCCCTCGCATGGATCTGGCGAAACGCTTCGAAGAGCGGTCGCGTGCTGCAAGATCTGGCCGAGGTCACGAACGGCCTCGGGGCTACCCAGACCCGACGCTTGATCACGGAATACCGCGCGCGCCAGGCCTTCGGCGATTTCGGCATGTGGCAGACCGCCTACAAGAATCTGATCAATGACAACTGGAAGCTAGCCATCAAGGCCGAGTCGAGTCCATCGTGGATGACTCCCGCTGTCTGGAACGCCACGCCCTATGTCTCAACCACCGTAAGCGGAAGCACGTTGACCCCGGAAACCAGGACCCTTCCGGGTTGGTCGGGAGCCAACCAGATCCCGCTGACCATCAGCGCGGGTGCTGCCTGCGCAACCGTGACCTTCACCCCCACCGGCAAGAACATGACCTGCCAGCTCGTGTACCAGGACAGCACCGGCAAGAGCCACTATGGCAATCCGGTGTCGAGCGGCGAGTGCTCGGTTCCCACCACCGGAGTGAAGAACAACGTGGTTATCGCGGTGATTTCCAACAACGACTACATCTTCGTCGACGGCACCACCAAGTACGCCTACACGATTACGCTCGGCACGGGTGTGTCTGGAAAAGCCGATATCTATACCCAGTGGTATAAATAGCAGCCGATGCGTCCGCTGATGGCAGCCCTGCTGATTGCTGGACTCGGCACCGGCTGCCATCGCAACGCGGACAAGCCCATCGCCACCTTGGACGGTCAGTCCATCCGCGAAGGCGATTTTCGGCGCTATCTGGAAAACGCCTACCTGCCAACCGAGCTGGGCCAGATTCGCGGCGATCCGTCTCGGCGAAAAGATGCACTCAACGCGTATCTGGACGCCCGGGCCATCGCGGCCAAGGCACACAAGCAAGGTATCGACCAGGAACTGCGTTTCAAGAAGGCGGTCGAGCTGCTGGATGTGAAGATCTTGTCCCAGCTCGTGACCGAGCGGAATCGCAACCGCATCGTTCAAGCCACGCAGGTTTCTTCCGACGAGGTGAAACGCTTCTACGAGGAGCACAAGGGCGAGTACATGGTGCGCCCGAGCTTCACCGCTCACCATCTGCTGGTGTACGTGCAGGGCAACCCGGCCTTCCCGGACCAAGGCCTCAGCGAGGCAAAGGCGCGGGCCAGGGCTAGCGAGGCGCTGCGCAAACTGCGCGGTGGCGCGAGCTGGGCGCTCATCGCCGCGAAATACTCGGATGACGTTGCCACCAATCAGCGGGGGGGACTTCTTCGCGAGGCACAATTCGGCTTCTTCGCGCCCGAGGTTGAACGTGCGGTGCGAACCCAGGCGCTGGGCCAGCCCGGTGACCTGGTCAAGAGCGCCTTCGGCTATCACGTGCTGCAGGTGGAAAGCCGCGTTCTCGAAGAAACGCCCGAGCCATTCGAGAAGGTAGAACGCTTTCTGATCGAAAGGCTGTCGCAGGATCGCACCGCCGAGGCTCGCAAGCTGTTCATTGAGCCGATAGCGGCGGAGGTCGGCTTGAAGCTGATGGACGCGGCGAAGCGCGATGCCTTCTTGCTCGACGAAAACGCAGTCCCGCCAGACTCCGTCCTGGCCGAGGTCGGCGGCAAGAAGATCCTGGAATCCGATTTTCGCTGGTTCTTGAAGGACGCCCTGATCCCCGCGCAACGAACCACCGCCTACGCCAGGCCAGGCGCGCGGCAGGCCATGCTGACCTCATTTCTGGACATGCTGGTGCTGGAGGCCAAGGCGCGCAAGGAGCGCATCGACAAGAGCCCTGAATTCTTGTGCCAGCGCTTCGCCATGGAGCAAGGCCTGCTGCTTGAGTTCCTGCAGGAGCGGGACAAGGTCGGACCGTTCTGCCAATGTCAGGAAACGCCGGAAGCACGGCAAGCGTCACAGAAGCGGTATTTCGCCAGCATGCGCGCCGAGATGCGGCTGCGGGTCGTCGACGATCCAAACGCGCATTCCGACAGCCATTGATGCGCCCACTGTCGCGTGGCGTTGGGCGCGGTACGGATCGTGAGCCGATTCGATCACCGCGGTACGACTGTGCTAGAGAGCCAATTCCATGGTGCCCGAAGTGCAGGCGGGCTGGTATGCCGTGTCCGTGGTCGGTGCGGCTGCACCGACGTTCGTGGCGCAATTTTCGGCCATCGCATCAGCGTTTGGATGAATGGGGGGTCGTCGAGGCTCCAACCCTGCAAAAGTCAGATCCATTGCCTGGAGGAAAACGATGAAGCGCGCGCTTGCCTTGGTTGCCTGCCTGGAAATCTGTGTCGGTTGTGGCAAGTCAAGCGGCGGTGGTGCCGCAGGGGCGGGCGGTGTCGGAGGACAAGGCGGGGGTGCGCCCAGCACAGGCGGTGTGACAGGTTCGGGCGGTGTGACAGGCTCGGGCGGTGTGACAGGTTCGGGTGGTGTGACAGGCTCGGGCGGTGTGACAGGTTCGGGTGGTGTCACGGGTTCGGGCGGAATCTCGGCCACAGGAGGGAAGCCGGGGACGGGAGGGAAGCCGGGCACGGGCGGCGCCACCACCAGCGCGGGCGGCAGCGGCACGGGCGGTGGCCCGGCTGGGACAGGGGGCACCATGACTGTTTCTAGCGGCGGTAGCACGGGGACCGGCGGTGGAGGTATGGGCGGATCGGCCACCGGCGCATTGCTTGACCGCCTGGTGGTTTCGGACGTGACAGCTCCTGCAGGGGTCAAGCCTGGACGCAGCAACTACCGCATCTGGGGCACGGGCTCGCTCAACATTTCGCCGGTCTACACGGTGCCGCTGGACAACTGTGGGACCCTGGTATGCATCACCACGGGCACGGCTGACACCCGCACGGGGCTGGGCACGTCGCACGCCTATGCCATCAAGTTGGACGCGAACGACCACCTGGTGACAGCCTACGATCTTGGCGCCTACGAGTGCCGCGGCCTGGCGGCCGAGCCGGATGGGCATTTCGCGGCGCTGCTCTGGGCTGCATCGACGACCAAGGACTGCGCCGATCCCACGGCGAACGGGCACATCTTCGTCAGTCGCTTCGACGCCGCGGGCACACCTGGCTGGTCGACCGAGCTGACCAACACCACGGGCAGCGACATCAACTGTCCCACCGACTTCGATCTGGGCGAGAGCCGCATGGAATTCGGGGGCGCGAGCTACGGCGCCTACTACCACGTACACTCCCAGTCAGGGCACGAGGGCGACACGCTCAAATACGTGGATCTCACCGGCAAGCAGATCACGACCTGGCCCTGGGGCTGCTCGCACAGCATGAGCAACCTCCTTCGCTACAACGCCGCGGACAAGAAGTTCATGCCGGCTTGTGTGACCGACTGCTATCCGGGCACGTCGAGCTCGGACTTCGCCACTGGCAGCATGGGCGGTGTCTACACCAACAATCGCAACAAGGTGCTGGACGTGGACGCTGGATGCGATGGCAACGTGGCGGGTGAGCTTGGCGGTGCCGCGCTCGCCCCGAGCGGTTGGAAGATCGTCTTCAACGCGCACCAGGCGGCAGCCACCCTGGGACAGTCGTCCTACAACAAGACGACCATGAACCAAGACATCGGCTTTTCCAGCATTGGCTCGGGTCTGACCTCGGGCGGGGTTGTCTGGCTGACCACCACGGCGTCGATCAACGAGGCCGACTCGGGCATCGCGCGCTGGATCCCGTCTGATGACGCCACCGAGCAGTACGTCGCTGGGTGGTCGGAACCAGGCAGCGCCTACAAGTACAAGCTCAGCCGCGTGGACGCGACCGGGAAGTTCCTAGAGAGTCCGATCGACGTCACCGCCAAGGCCAAGTGGGGGCGACGGGACGATCCGTTCCGCGCCCACGGCAATGGCGACGTCGTATGGGCCTGGTTCGACGCTGCCTCAAGCAC
>Ga0302321_100004480_pt1 | contig 12114 bp, 10 predicted proteins | sample Fen_T0_1_FD_202505 | JGI IMG/M metagenome (GOLD analysis project Ga0302321, IMG submission 202505) | Peat permafrost microbial communities from Stordalen Mire near Abisko, Sweden - Fen_T0_1 | ecosystem: Environmental > Terrestrial > Soil > Wetlands > Permafrost | place: Sweden: Abisko...
CAGCGACAAACTAGCGATCATGAACAGCCAGCGCGGGCACCTCGTGAAGGCCATCTGCGACGCACAACGTAGCGCGCCTCGCGACCAAACCTCACTAGGGATTCGCCGGCTTCAATAGCTCATTGAGCGACATTCCCGCCTCAGGATCGAGATCTTGGGGCAGGCCCGCGATCTGCCGCACGGTCGGCGCGAGGTCTGCCAAACGCCGCTGACTCGGCGCCGCCACGAAGCCGCTTCCGCGCACCGCACTGCCCGCCGCAATCAGCCAGACCCGCGCTGACTCGGGGAACTTCGAGCCGTGTTCGACGAAGCTGTCCGCCCGACCGTGGTCGGCCGTGACGAATAGGGCGGTTCGGGTCCCTGAGGCGGCAAGCAGCGACAGTTCGTGGTCGACCTCGGCGATGCGCGCATCCGCACGGCGCACCGCGTTCAAGTAGCCGGCGTAGTCGTTCTGGTGCCCGAATTCGTCGGGCTCGCCCAGGCCCAAGAACAGGAACTTCGGAGGGTGCGCCTTCAGATGAGCGATCGCCAAATCGGCCGTGATGTTATCGGGACGAAAGCCGACGCTCCGGGGCAGCGGTTCGGAAACCATCCCGCGCTCGCTGGCCACCCGCGCAATGTCTGGCCAAGACGTGAACAAGGCGACTTGCGATGCGTCGCTGCCCCAGGTCGCGGTGAATTCATCCAGCAGCGTGCGCGCCCCGGCTCCTGCGCATTGATTGTCGCGGCAGTGCGTCGCGCGCCGGCCGCTGAGCAACTCCGCGTAACCGGGCAGTGACACGTAGTTCGGACCGGAAGCGCTAATCGGCGCGCCGTGTCCAGGAGCCCCCAACGCCACACCATGAGTCGCGATGATACGATGCAAATTCGGCGTGAGTTCAGCCGCACCCACGATCTCGCTCGACGGAAGCCCGTGGCTTCCCGCAAGCTTCGCGTCGACGCCCTCGAATACTTCGCGCCAGCGAACGCCATCCAGAGTCACGAGTACGATCGTGAACGGCGGCTTCGATGGTTCGACCCTGGATGGCAGGCCGCGTAGGCGTCCTGCGTTGGACGCCCCCGAACCCGCTTTGGGCGCCGCGAGCAAACAGCCAGTGACGGCGAACGCCGCACACTGCAGCACCAAGCGACGTAGTTGTCGGCCGATACGGGACCGGCCCGTAGCGGCGTCGACTTTGGCTTTCACGGTGACCGAGTCTGCACGGTGTGAGTGGCAAGCGCGGAGCAATCAAGTGACAAGCGCGGAACGTCTTGGGTGGCTGGGAGCACGGCGCAAACGACGACTGAGCGCTTGGGCTGCGCCCTTTCACCGATCAATCAACCAGCGTGTTTGCGACTGGCCGCGGTAGACGAGCTCTTGCTATCGAAACTCCCCTGCAATTGCTTGGCTTGCTTCAAGTGCTGCTCTACCTTGGGTTTGATCTCCTCCAAGTAGGCCTTCAAGTTTGCATCCTTCACATTGGGCAGCAGCTTGTCGTTGATGGTATCCAGCACTTTCTGGTGCCCCGCCACTTGCGCGGTGATGTACGCCTTGTCGAAGTCCTTCCCCGAATCGGCCCTGAGGGCATTGAGCGTTGCGCCGGCATCCGCGGCCATCGCCGTCGAGATCCCGCTCTCCTCGGTCTTGAGCTTTAGCTTGGCTTGCTTCTTCTTGGCGTCGCCGTGATGAGTGATCATCATCGCGGCGAAGCTCTTCACCCCCGCATCCTTGGACTTGGTCTGCGCCACCTTGGCCTGCTCGATTTCGGAGCTATTGGCCGCCTCGGTGATGGCGGCGATTTGCGCGTCATTCAAAGCTTCCGTCTTCGGTTCCGGCGGCGGCGCGCCGGTCTCGGACTGTGCGAGCTCGGTGCTGGACGCGGCCGGCATCTGGGCGGTCCCCGCATCCGAATCGGGGGCTTGATCCGAGGGCGGCTCGGCACTGGGCATGGTCGGACCTTCGGCGGGCTTTTTGTCGCCGCCACATTGAATGAAAGCAAGCGCGGACAGCGCGACCCAAGCCGAAGTTCGGAGCCAGTTGGTGGTGGTCATTGAAACGTTCCTTTGCTCAACGGGGGACAGCGGTGTCAGTCGACTGAGTTTGTGGGATGTCGAGCCGCGGCGACGGGACAGTGGAGATGCGCCAAAATGAATAGACCATGCCGACAACGAGCAGCACGGCCAGCGCCCAAAGCGCTTTCATGAACCAGGGCGTCTTGCGCGTGGGGATTTCCGGCTCGGGCATGCTCGTGTCGTAGGGAAGCCGATTCGCGTCGCTCGATTGACTTGAAGCCATGGCGTCTCTCCTTTTCTTTTCGCAAGAATTTTCGCAATAACTAGGGGTGCAACGGGTGTGCCGCGTCGCCGGCCACTCGCTGGTTCAGCGCTTGCATTAAAGTCCCACGCCCCACTCGATGCGCGCATCTCGCTCACTTTTCCGCCGATCCCCTCGCTTCCTTTCGTTGATGGCTGCCGCGGTAGCCGCGCTGGGGTGCGCCGCCGAAGCAAAGCGTGCGGCGCGCCCGCCCGGCGTGGCAACGCGCCACGCCCCGCAGCTGGGAACAGCCGCGGTCGCGGAGGTACTTCCTCGTGCTTCGGGAAATCCGGAAGCCAGCACCGCGGCGAACGCCTTCGACCCGCCCGCGCGGCTCCGCTTGCCGGCCACGCTGCAGGCGGGCGAGCGCGTGCCCTTGCTCTTGGTGCTCCATGGCTTTGGCGTCTCCAGCAGCTTGTTGATCGCCAAAGCGGGGCTGAACGCAATCGCGGACGAGAAGAAGTTCGCCTACCTCGCGCCGGAAGGTACCCGCGACGCGCTCGGACGCCCCTTCTGGAACGCGGGGAAAAGCTGCTGTGATCTGGATCACACAGGCGTCGACGACGTCAAGCGACTGCGGGACCTTCTGGACGCCAATCTGGGCAATGCTGCCGTCGACCCGAAGCGTGTGTTCATCATCGGCTATTCGAACGGAGGTTTCATGGCCCAGCGCCTTGCCTGTGACGTCGGTAACCACATCGCTGGCGTGATTAGCGTTGCCGGTGCGGCGCCGAGCTCGGAGGTGTCATGCACACAAGCCAGCTCGCTCGCGGTTCTGGAGATCCACGGTGATGCTGACCCAATCGTACACTATGCCGGCGGCACCGTTTTCGACCGCACGGATGTCGAGGCTCACCCTTCCGCCACCGCGACTGTCGCGTTTTGGGCTCAGCAATTGTCGTGCACTCTTGGCCTGCGCGACGCCGAGCCGATCGATATCGAGCCGCACTTGGAGGGTCGTGAGACCACCGTGCACCGGTACGACGGTTGTCGCGGCTGGGTCGAACTATGGAAGGTTCAGGGCGGTGGCCACTATGTTGCGCTCCAGCCACCAGCCCTGGCAGCGATCTGGGGCTTCGTTCAGGCTCATCCCAAGGGCGGGCAGTGAACACGCATTTCGACGTCGCCGTGCTGGGATGCCTCGGGCGCGAGATCGGTCGACTTAGCCATTCCGGCGCTTAAGTTACGCCAAAGGATCCGGGCATCCCCCCCGTGGCTGGAGAAATCACGCGCTTGGCCGCGGAAAGCGGTCTGCCTGCCTGCCCGTTCAGCGCGCAATCTTGTAAACGTGAACGACGTTCGTGTCTGCGAACTTGTCGCTCAATGTCCCGCCACTGGCGGTCAGCGACCGTGCCTCGAAGAGCACTTCGACCGATCCGCTCGCTCCGCCAGGTAGATTCAGACTCTGGATCCCCGCCGTGCCCAGCTGACCCACCTGCGTAAACAGATAATACGCGTTCGGGGTTACTTTGAGCATCGAGTCGACCCCCGAGGCGGCCACCCATTCGTAGGACTGCGTGTTCAGGATCGTCGCGACGCTCTTCACGTTTGCGAATTCTTGAGTGACGCGGGCTCGCATGTCGGGATAACAATCGACGAGCACGTGCTGGCCGCCGCAGCGGGCACCTTCGAAGGCATGGTTGAACAGGATGATGCCTCGTGCTTCGTGGATGATGCTGCTCCAGATGGCACCTGCCAGCTTATCGGGGCTCATGCTCTTGGAGCCGTCCGCGGGTTCGGGCTCGCCCCAAGGGTAGCTGTATTCGATGAAGTTCCAGGTCGGGTGAAGATCACTGGCAAGAAATGATCTCATGCGCTCGACGGTCCAGCCGTAGGATGCCGCCCGACGTACGGTAGCGCCGGTCGGCCACGCACTCGAGTTGGGCGCCTCACCCGGTAGGTTGGGGTCGGTGAAGAAGTAGAGATCGTCGCTCGCGACATCGACCATGCGCACGAGGGCGGGCATGTTTTGGGGATTCCAGAACGTGCCCAGGGCGGCCTTGCCGTAGTTCGAATAGACAAAGCGACCATCCGCCGCGTTTCGAGCAGCGTCTACGATGCTTTGCTGATCGCTCACCGGGTTCTGGCCGAGCATGTCGATCTCGTCGGACGCGAGTGCTCCGACCGCAAGCTTGTCGTTGTTCCCGAAGTCCGCAACGCTCCATTCGTCGTTCATGATGAAGAACACACCGTCGGTGCCGCTCAATGATTTGAACGCCGCGATGTCGGTCGACGAGTGATTGGCGCCAACATAAACGTTGAGCCCCACGCTCTTCAGGCGAGGCAGATTGTCCACCGCTTCGAACCAAATGCCGATTGGGAAAAACGCAGGGTCGGTCCAACCCGCGGCTTTCGCTCGGGGGAATTTCGACCAGTACGCGGGGCCGCCTTCCCAGGGAATTGGACGCAAATTGGCGCCCCCGCCGGAGCCGACGGCGCCTGCGCTGCCGCCCTCGGTGGTTGCACCTCCGCCGTTGACCGCTCCGCCCGAGTGGACCGCGCCGCCCGAGTGGATCGCGCCACCGCTGTTTACCGTGCCACCGCTGTTTACTGCGCCAGCCATGTGCCCTGCCCCCCCAGTGCCCACGGCGCCGCCCGTGCTCGGAGACCCCCCTGCGGCGCCTGGTCCACCGGAATTCGAAATGCCCGACGCGCCCGAGCCCGCTACGTTCGTACCTCCACTCACTCCGCCTGAAGGATAGCCGCCCGAAGAGCCGCAAACGGTTCCGGGCTTGCACGCGCCACTCGGGTCTGGGGACGCGTCCGACGAGCAGCCCGGCGACGGAATCAAACACAAGAGTAGCCACGCGAAACGACGCATCATGATCGGATCCTTTTGGGCGCGAACCGCCTTCTGCCGAGACTCTATCTATTGTCCGCGCGGTCGAGCATCCGTGAAGAAAGCGACACGAGCCTCTACAATCCCCAGAGCTCGCGGTAGCGCGTGGAGGCGCTGGGCGCCTCCACGGGGTCGAACAAGGAGGTGCAAAATTCACCGGGATTAGGGTCGTTGTAGTAGGTCTCGTAGGCGATGATGTCGGCGTTCTGCGCGAATACATCGTGCATCTTCTGGAGGTAGAGTGGGTTGTCTCCTCCGCGGTCGCCGAAGCCGTTGCAAGTGACCACTGCCCATTGACCCACACCAAGACGTTTGCCACGAGCGCGCGCGAACCGCGCAACCGAGCACAAGCCCACGGGGCCGTCGCACTGGGCGTCGAAGGCGGCTTGGTCGCGCGACGATGGGGTCATGTCGAATGCGTCGATGCCCACGACATCCACGAAGCCGTCGCCGGGGTACGCATCGAATGGTCGCCACTCGGGGGCTCTGACGCGCCGTGTGCGCCCATCGACCAATCGATCACGACGCCGGGGGTTCCCGTTCGAATCGCGGATACGACGTGCTGGAAGCACGCGATGAACGTGACAGGCTCTCGGGCGCTCCACTCGACGTCGTCACCATTGAACTGCCACGCGAGCCGCACGATGGACCTTCCTCGGCCGTGCGCCTGCAGCAAGGCGCCAAAATCTTTCCATTGTGCATCGTACGCGCCGGCGGCGCAGTCAGAGAGCGACCCGCCGGAGTGCGAAGGCCAGAACGGCTGGGCGATCACCAAGGTCCCGACGAACTCGGCGAATCGTGCCAAGAGGGCTTCAGGGCGAGCAACACCGTCCCAGCTCGTATAGTCGGTGATCACGAGCGCTACGTCGTTGGCGCGACCGCGATAAGTTGCCCAGGCGTTCAGACGCGCAAGATCGTCAGCGTTGGTGCCCGAGGGCCAAGCGAGGCCGGAAGGCGTTGCGCTCGCATCAGAGCCATCGTTCTTTCCAAGCGATGTATAGCCGCCGGTGTTGCAGGCCAAAAGCCAGGTCGCGGCCCAGAGACCGGTAACGAGCGTGCGGCTCACGGGCCCTTCGTACGTCGCTCGTCTGCTCCCTCTGCTCCCTCTGCACACGAGCGACGCACCCGCTCCGACAACGGTGAATTCGGGTGCTGGGCGAGGAAGTGTTGTGCAGCGGACCGCGCTTCCGCTTGCCGGCCGAGTTCGCAAAGCGTGACGACACGCGCCGCCTCTCGCTCCTCGGCAAGCGCGCCCAGTCCTCCTTTCGCTCGCCGCGCATCCAGCAAGGAGAGCGCTCGCTCCTGCTCGCCAGACGACAGCGCGGCATGAACTTCGCGCAGAAGGCGTGCGTCCTCGCCGAACCCACTAGTGGCACTCCCCGCGCGCGCGAGCGGTGCCGCCGGGCGACGCTCCGGCGCCGCCCGAGGATGAGGGACACGCCGCTCTTGCTCGGTGGCTGCGGGTGGCTCCCCGAGCTGAATGGGGCGAGTCTCGGCTGGAGTCCCCGGAGCCCCTGAAATCCCCGAAGTCGAGAGTCCCGGGGGTGGAGGCGCCCGGAGCGTTCCGGCGGCAGGCGATCGGAGCGGCGCGCCACGCGCAGTCAGTACAGGAGCTCGACCGGGGTGGCCCGCGTTGAAAGCGTAATAGGCGCCCGCGCCTCCAAGCAGAAGCGACGCGCCGACGAGCAGCGATGAAGCGCTCGCTGCCTTCAGCAGCGTGAGCTTTACAGCGGCCGCGCTCGTGAGGGAGAGCGAAGTCGTGGCGGTCGCGGCGGCCAACAAATTTTCCCGTATCCGCGCGCGCTCGTCGATCGAGAGCGGCGCCACGTGCTCGCGCGCCGCTTCCACCAGCGCGCGTGCCTCGGGTCCGAGTGCGGTCATGGTCGCTCCCGGTCTTTCGCTTGAGCCTGCAGCCGCGACAGACCGTGCTCGAATCTTTGGCGCGCGACACGCAGCCGGGCGTACGCCGTGTTGAGGTTGATCCCGAGCGTCTGCGCGATCTCCGGGACAGTCAGCTCCTCGAGTTCGGCAAGAACGAAGACCGCGCGTTTCTCGTGATCGAGCGTGTCGAGTACGCGGTACAGGATGTCGACGCGTTCAGCGTGGGCCGCACGGTCGAGCGCCTCCTCAGATCGACCGCCCAGGCAATCGGGATCGGCTCGTTGGGTGATGCCGGTGCACTCCGGGGCCTTGCGCCGCGCAGTTCGACGCTGATTGCGGGCGACGCCCAGGGAGACCGTGAACAGCCACGCTCTGGCCGACCGCGACGGATCCAGTTCGCGCAGTCGCCGGAGCACGACGATGAACACATCCTGCAGCGCGTCCGCTAGGTTCTGTTGCGGCACACCGAGACGACGCAGCGACTGATACACATAGTCCGCGTGGAGATCGTAGAGCTCTTCGAACGACGGCCGCGAACGCGCTGTTTCGCTCCGCACCGGCAACGTCTGAAAGAGGAACAGGGGGCTAGTCACGGAGATTCTATCTATTGTCCTATTGTCCGGCGCGACGCGTTTCCGTGAGCGATAAACAGCAAGCCTTCGGCGCGCCCGCCCTCGAACGCGAAATGATTGATAAATTCGCGTGATTTAGAACACGAGATACAGGCCCAGCGCTGCGCGGCCCGACGCAACGGCCGGCCGGTGGAGCATGCCCAGGCCATCCAGGCCGAAGCGTTCACGGCGGGTCGGCAGGTTCAGGCCGAGCGCCACTGCCAGCTCGAAGGGCCCGGCCAGCCGAAATCGAGCGTCGGCTCCGAGCGCCAGCGAGAGCCACGTTACGGTTGCGGAGCGGGGCGCGTCGACGCCGAACCCGTGTGCGACGAGCCGGTCGAGTTCGGGGCCGGCGCAGGCAGCCATGCGCCAGGAGGGGGCTGCAGCTATGGGGCTGCCGCAAATTTCCGCGCGCACGCTCGAAAGAGCGAAAGATGCGCCGAGCGTGGCCTTCGGGTCGGGCAAACGTGCTTCTACGGAATTGAACAGCGCCCCCCGCGCCATCAGCTGTAGCCTATCGGATCGCAGGCCGGCGGCGAGCGCGGCGCCGAGCGCGGGCGACGGTAGCGTTCCTTCGTCAGCGAGCATCTCCACCCCGAAGACGGGCTGCCACTCACCCCGGCGGGGCGACACCTGGACCGCCCGCGTCGGCAATGACCGCGGCGGCTGGCTCGCACGCGTACGGGGCGCGTCAGAGCCCACGCTCGGCGGCGCGTCCCTCTCACTCGACTGCGGAGTGCCCACGGCTTTGGGGTCGATCATCCAGGCGAGGATCAGCACCGTGGCCTCCGCCATTGCTTGACAGGACTGCTCCTCGATCGCGCGGTGTCCGGCGCGGCCTTCCATTTCCGTCGTGAGGTCCACGCGAAAGCGCTGATTGCCCGTGCGCTGCACGTCTGCGCGTGCCCGCACGAATGCGCGCTGGCTCTGCCGCGACGATTCGAGCAACTGAAGCACCTGCGCGACGACTTCTGCCTCGCTTGGGCACTGCGCCCCCTCGGGGGCATTCCACTTGAGCGAAAATGGAGCGTCTCCCGCGCGCAGCGGGCTCACCAGACACGTCCACGCCGTGACGAGCAGGGCACGGGCGAAGGGCAGGTAGTTCCGGAGGGAGCCGCGGGCCATCGTCATGGCACGTGGAGAGTAGTCGGCGAGGAAGCTTTAGGCCACAGGCGCGACCTACCTAATATCTATGCGGCCATGTATTGCGGCTGGCTTGCTGCAGAGGCGAGCCATGATGTGGCCCGCGAAAGGCCTGCACGCTTCGCGGCGCAGTTCGCAGCCGGCGAGCGTAACGTCGGACGTGACCCTCCGCGCCAACCGCTGAGCAGCAACCCGCCCTGTCACTTACCGATAGTTTTGGCGGCCTTGGCGGCGCTCGGCAGCTTCTGCCGCGCCTTCAGCAGCGACGCGAACGGATCCACGCGGCGTTTGCTCAAGTACCTCTCGGCCGTGCGCACGCTGAAGGACTCTGGTTTGAATTTGGCGGACAGATCGTCCCATTCCACGGGCATGGCGATCATCGCGCCCTCGCGCGCACGCGGCGAATAGGGAGCGATGAACGTCGCGCCTCGACTGTTGCGCAGATAATCGACGAAGATTTTTCCGCGGCGTTTTGCTTTCGACATCGTGGCCAAGTAGCGCTCGGGGTCCCGCCGGGTGAGCTCTTCGGCGACGGCGCGACAGAACGCCTTGACTTCGTCCCATCCGGGCTGCGGGACAATCGGCACCGTCACATGCAAGCCCTTGCCGCCGGTGGTCTTCACCCAACTTTGCAGGCCCAACTCTTCTAGTAACTTGCGCAACGCGTGGGCCCCGGCGATCGTCTCCTGGAACGCCAATTCGGGAGCGGGATCCAGATCGAACACCAATCGGTCCGGATGTTCCGCGTCGCTAGCGAGCGCACCCCACACATGCACTTCCAAGACGCCCATCTGCACCAACGCAGTCAAACCGCGCGCGTCGGCGAGCGCAGCGTATTCGCTACTGCCGTCGGAGGACGGCGCTTGAACGCGAACCAACCCCTCGGCCAGCGTTTCCCCCGGATGCTTCTGGAAAAAGCATTGCTTCTGGCGACCTTCGGGGCAACGCAGCAGGGTCAACGGCCGATTGGCCACGTGCGGCACCATCAACGGGCCGACGAGTTCGTAGTAGTCGGCCAGCTCACGCTTCGTCAGCCCGAGCTCGGGGTACAGCACCTTGTCAGGGTGAGTGAGCGCCGGCTTCGAGGCGGCAGGCGCTGGGTGCTTCGAGGCGGCAGGCGCTGGTCGCTTCGAGGCAGCACGCGCTGGCTGCTTCGAGGCGGCAGGCGCTGGCTTCCGGCGAGGAGTTCGTGAAGCCATGGCGCGTGGTTGCTCCAGTACGACTTGGCTAGCTGGCTTGTCTTCGCGCAGACCCTTGAAGGTGGGGTGTCGTAGCAGGCCGTCGTGCGTGATTGCCGTGTATGCGACCTCGGCCACCAGCTTCGGCTTCACCCAGTGAACACCGCGGAGCTCGCTGCCCCGCGGTGCGTTTTCGAGATTGGGCTTCGCAATCTCGAGCGGCGAAAGGCGGCCGAGTAAGTCCTTCAACGAGCGTTCACTGAAACCAGTCCCGACGCGCCCGGAGTACACGACACGCTTTTCGCGGCGCACGCCGAGCAGCAACGCACCGAGATGAGACCGCCCCCCGCCAGGCTCCGTGTAGCCGACAATCACGAACTCTTGCCGAGCCAGGCTTTTGCTCTTCTGCCAATCCTTGCCGCGCCCCGAGCGGTACCGGGAGTCCGCGCGCTTCGAGACCACTCCCTCCAAGCCCAACTTGGCGGCTTCGGCGAAGAAACGCGCGCCATTGCCGCGCGTGTGATCGCTGTAGCGAAGGATCGACTCTGACTTCGGCAGACGCGCGAGCAAACGCTCGAGCTTCGCTTTGCGTTCGAGCAGCGGAAGCGGCCGCAAGTCTACGCCATCGAGGTACAGCAAATCGAAAGCATAATAGGCGAGAGGCGATTGGCTCTTCCCGCTGAACGAGTTCTGAAGCAGCTGAAAATCAGTCACTCCGTGCTCATCCAGCGCAACGAATTCACCGTCCAAGATGGCGCTCTTGGCTCTCAATGTGCTCAAAGCCGACTTCAGGCTGGGCATTCGGTCGGTCCAGTCCTCGCCGCTGCGCGTCAGCAACCGGATCTGTCCGTCGTCGATGCGCGCGATCACGCGGTAACCGTCGAACTTCACTTCGTGAATGAAATCATCGCCGGTTGGCGTCTCGCTGACGAGCGTAGCCAATTCTGGCTCGATCTCCCGTGGCATGCTGGCCGCTTTGCCAGCGCCTCCAGCGGTTTTGGCCACTTTGGTTTTGGCCACTTTGGTTTTGGCCACTTTGGTTTTGGCCTTCTTGTTCGCCGAACTGCGCCGACTCTCGGAAATGCCCTTCAAGTCGCGCCCGGTGAGGACGCTCTCGGGCTCCGTCTCGAGCAAGCGAGTGTCGCCCGGCTTGGCCGCGCCGTCCTTGGCCTTGAACAAGAGCCAGGTATTTTGCTTCTGTCCGGCGCGCTGAGTCTTCACCAAGTGCCAACCCCCGGTCAGCTTCTGGCCGTGGAGTTGGAACGACAAATGACCCTTTTTGTATCCCGCTCGGGCGTCCCCGTCCGGTTCCCAGGTGCCGCGATCCCACACCATCACCGTGCCGCCCCCGTACTCACCCTCTGGGATAGTGCCTTCGAAGCTGCCGTACTCGATGGGGTGGTCTTCGGTTTGAACGGCCAAGCGCTTCACGCTCGGGTCGAGGGTTGGGCCTTTGGGGACCGCCCAGCTCAGAAGCACGCCGTCGAGCTCTAGACGGAAGTCATAGTGCAGATGACTCGCGTCGTGCTTTTGGATGACGTAACTATTGCCCGCCTTGCGACGAGCCTTCCCGGAGGGCTCTTTGGTCTTGGCAAAATCCCTCTTCCTTCGATACTTCGCGAGACTCATCGGGATGCTCCTGGGGCGGCGTGGCGGCTGACTCAGGCAGACTTACGGTGGTGCACGTGGTCGCTGCGACGCTTGCTGGTAGTGCCTGTTTTGCGCGTGGAGTTCTTGACGGGTGTCGCCTGCGCGCGCTTGGTCGGAGCGTGTGTTGCGGATTTCCGGTGAGGCCCCGCCTCGACGCTCTTGGCCAGGAGAGCCACCAAATCAACCACCTTGGCAGACTTGCCGGCGCGGGGAGCCTTGGCTCGCTCTTTGGAGATCGTGTTCAAGTCACCGGCCTTGGCACGCGAGTGGATCAACGCCAACAAATCCTTACGGTAGTCGTCGCGATACCGCTCCGGCTGCCACTTGTCGACCATACCGGACACGAGCTTCTCGGCCATATCCAGCTCTTTGCTGGTGATGCCGAGCTTCTTCAAGTTTTCGTCGGGCAAATCCAGATCACTCGTATCTCGCAACTCGTCCGCAAAACGCAACACCAGCAGCGAGAGCGCTTTACCGTGTGGGATCACCGCGCACAGATGCTGCCGCGTTCGCAGCACG
>Ga0302321_100004481_pt1 | contig 12111 bp, 7 predicted proteins | sample Fen_T0_1_FD_202505 | JGI IMG/M metagenome (GOLD analysis project Ga0302321, IMG submission 202505) | Peat permafrost microbial communities from Stordalen Mire near Abisko, Sweden - Fen_T0_1 | ecosystem: Environmental > Terrestrial > Soil > Wetlands > Permafrost | place: Sweden: Abisko...
ATGCAGAATTTGAAAACGGAAAGTGTGCAAAGCTTTACGGAACATTGCAAGACATCGACAAGCTAAAGAGAAACGAATTTAAAATCCAGAGCCTTTTATCCCAACAGCAAGAGGATAACAAGATGCTGCAGGAGATGACCGACAAAATTCAGTATTCCAATAGCGAGCTCAATGCTTCCAGAAAAGAACTCATGGCCAATCTGGAAGAGGTAACAAAGCTGAGAGACAATTTGATTGAAAGTGAGCGAACCTTAAGACGTGCCCAAGAGATTGGTAAAGTCGGCAATTGGGCAATGGACAAAAATAAATCCTTTACATGGTCAGAAGAAGTGTATCGTATTTGGGAGATTCCCAAAGGAGAGCTAATAACTTTCGACGATTATCTTGCCCTCATTCATCCGGATGACAGAGCCCGAGTCATTGATGCATGGGCCATCGCGATGAAAAGCTTAGATTCGGATATCAAGTGGATTGAGTATCGCGTTGTAGTGAAGGGCGCTATAAAATGGATGAAGGCAAGTGGGCAGTTTGAGTTCGATAGTGATGGCAACTTCCTTCAAACATCCGGCATCCTTAAGGATATCAGTGCTTACAAGTTTTTTGAAGAAAGTCTTCGTAAAGCAAAGGAAGAAGCAGAAAATGCCAATCAGCTTAAAACTATTTTCATGGGCAACCTTTCTCATGAAGTACGCACACCGCTTCAAGGTATTCAAGGATTTGCCGAGATATTGGAAAATTCAAATATCTCTGATGAAGATCGAAAAAAATATCTCACCATAATAAAAAACCGTACTCACGATCTTCAAAACATTATTGACTCCTTGCTCGACATGGCCAGCCTGGAAACGGGAGAATTTAAATCGTTCCCTAAGCTGATCAACCTCCATGAACTCATCGAAACAACGTTCATTTCCATTCACCAGGATAAAATGCATCAGCAAAAGCACTTGGATCTTCTATTGGAAAATAACTTGTCTCCTTCTTCCACAGTGATAATAGACGCTACGCATCTTAAGCAAGTCATCATCAATCTGATGAGAAATGGATTGAAATTTACAAACCATGGATTTGTCAAATTATCAGCCAGCGAACAAAACAGTCAGTTCATTGTAACCGTTGCGGACTCTGGCATCGGTGTTCCTATAGAAAGGCAAAAAGATATATTTGTTGCGTTTCGTCAAGCCCATGAAGGGTTGAGTCGATCCAAAGGTGGGATTGGTCTTGGCCTTTCCATTTGCAAAAAAATGGTGGACATGTGGGGCGGATCGATTGGTGTAGTCTCCGAGGCCGGAAAGGGAAGTCAATTTAGTTTTAGTATACCAAAATAAAAAAGAAGGGTTATGAGTCAGTTGCCAATGCCTGAAAATGAAGCGGAGCGATTGAAGGCGCTGAAAGAATATAATATTCTGGATACTGAATTCGAGGAGGAATTTGATCGCATCACAGAGTTAGCTTCACTGATTTGCGAAGTGCCCATTTCATTGGTAAGCCTGATTGATGAAAACCGACAATGGTTTAAATCAAGGTTGGGTTTAGATGCCGCACAAACGGCAAGGAAGATTTCTTTCTGTCAATTTACTATTGGAAATTTAGAAATGTTTGAAGTGGAAGATGCAATCCTGGATGAGCGCTTTAAGAAAAACCCCTTAGTAACAGGGCAACCGGGTATACGATTCTACGCCGGATATCCCCTGATCGACCCCAATGGTCATGCATTAGGTACATTGTGTGTGATTGATACCAAGCCAAATAAACTAAATGAGAATCAACAGCGGGCTTTGATTATGTTGGCTAATGAGATTGTATCGCAAATCATTGCCAGGAAAGAAAGAGCCGAGCTTAAAATTGCTAAAGAGGTGGTTAAGAATGCAGAACAATTAAAAGCTTCATTCCTTGGAAATATCTCCCACGAAGTACGAACGCCCTTGCAAGGAATTCTTGGCATTACCGAACTGCTGGAAAATAGAGACATAGATGAGTCGAAGAAATTGGAATATCTGAAATTGATCAGGAGAAGAACATTAGAACTTCAGGATATTATTGATTCTTTGCTTGACCTTGCCAGCCTGGAAGCTGGAGGATTAAAACCTGTTCCCAAGACCTTCGATCTACACGACTTCTTTGTAGAAATCATACAGCCTCTTGCAATTGAAAAACAATTGGCGGCTAGGCACCTCAAGTTGTTTTTCGAAAACGAGGTGAGGCAAAAATCATTTGTCACTGTTGATCCAAAACATTTGAAAAGAGTAATTGAATGTTTAGTACTAAATGCGTTAAAATTTACTCCATATGGTTTTGTGAAAATAAAAGCACACGAAGAGGCTAATCAATTCAGAATTTCAATTTCTGATTCTGGTCAGGGAATCGATCCGGATCATCTTGAAAAAATCCTTTTGCCTTTCCGTCAAGACAAAGAAGGATTCAATCGGTCAACTGGCGGAGTTGGCATCGGTCTTTCCATAACCCAAAAAATGATCGCGATGTGGAACGGTCGTCTGGAAATAGTTTCTTTACCAGGAAAAGGAAGCACCTTTAGTCTTTTAATACCGATCTAATAATCCTATTTTACTAAATTTACAGGTTACTTAAACATGAAAAAAATTTCTTGCGCCATTGTAGAGGATGATTCCATTTCGCTGACAGTGGTAGAATCTCTTGCTAGGAAAACTGGTTTATTAGATATTCAAGGAACTTTTTCTTCTCCTCAAGAAGCCATTTCATGGTTTACTGAGAATGAAGTGGATCTGCTTTTTCTAGACGTAGAGATGCCTGGCATGACTGGGATTGAAATGCTTCGTTCATTACCTAATAAACCAGATGTAATTATCATTAGCGGAAAGTCAAATTATGCTGTTGAAGCTTTTGACTTATCGGTTGTTGATTACCTAATAAAGCCGATTAAAGACTATCCAAGGTTTCTTGAAGCGGTGAACAAAGTAATATCCAAACGAAAAAAGAATGCAACACCAGTAACGGCTACTGACGAAAATCTCTTTGTAAAAGTAGATTCACTGCTCTTGAAGTTAAACATAGATGGTATTTTGTGGGTGGAGGCCTTCGGCGATTACATCAAAATCGTTACTACGGAAAAAACCCACACGGTCTACGCTACCCTAAAAAAAATAGAAGATAAACTCGATCGAAAAAAATTTGTAAGAGTACACCGTTCTTACATTGTCAATGTTTCAAAGATCACCAACATTGATCCGAACAACCTGGAACTTGACAAAAAAATAATTCCCATTAGTGGAACCTACAAAGAGGAGCTGCTCAATAGAATCAGCGTACTTTGATTTCTCATCTTCAATGTGGCAAATGGGTCTGCTGATCATCTTGACTTCAGGTAAACTTTGAAGACAACAGCTATAGTGTTAGGCACCGCGACTGGTTTCTCAATGCTTAAATGATTCTCGCCTTGCGCTCACTTAATTTTTTCCTTGTTGCCTAGCATCTCTATTTTAGAAATTTCATTTAGTTCATTTGAAGAGCTCAGGCGTTTGAAGATGATGTTTTGATCAGGAACTCCCATTAAAATTTAATGACCGTTTTTACTCCATTATAAATTACCTCCTTATCATACTTCTCAGCTAGACTTGTTCCATATCCTTTGCCTGGTGCAACCTGGATGAAATTAAATCTTCTTTCATTGAGCATTCCTGGAAAAGAACCTTCTCGATCACTAATAGTTAATGTCTTTTTTGAATCATCCCACATGAAAGTGATGGTTGAGAATGCTCCTTTTTCATAGTTGTAGTTGTCATTCTCATCTTCATAGAGCACAAATTCACCATTGGCTCCAGGATAGATTCTTATTTCAAGATTGTCCCATTTTTTTTCGGTAGCATATTGCACTTTGGGGCCTACGGGTAAAACAGAACCAGTTTTTACATATAAAGGAATTATATCGATGGGAGTTTCTTTGATAAGCTTTTTTCCTCCGTTATGTTTTTCACTAGTCCAGAAATCAACCCAGTCTGAACCTTGAGGTAGGTACACCTCTTTGCTTTTGATGGACGTGAAATCTTCTTTTGTGTCTTTCGAGTACATCGAAGAGGTTACGGGGCATACCAGAAGTGATTTACCAAACAAGTACTGGTCGTTGATGTCCAACGCTTTCGGGTCTTTTGGAAAATCCATCATCAAAGCCCTCATCATGCTTGACTGATTCGCAGTAATGCTCCATGAGCTTGAATATAGGTAAGGAAGTAAACTGTAGCGCAGATTGATATACTTTTCTATCGCATCATAAACCTTGTCTCCTTTCTTTCCGAACTGATAAATTTCTCGTGGAGCACCTTCGCCATGCGAACGCATCAGGGGTGTGAATGCGCCAAACTGCAACCAACGTGCATAGAGTTCGCGGTATTCAGCATCCTCCAGTTTTAACTTATAGTTCCAAAGAAAGAAGCCACCGATATCACTGTTCCAGTACGGAATACCACAAAGTGAAAAATTTAGCCCGGATGAAATTTGATTTTTTAAAGTTTCCCACGATGCCACTACATCACCAGACCAAATGTTGACAGCATAACGTTGTTGGCCTGCAAATGCTGAACGCGTGAGAATAAATACTCGCTTATCATTTGTAACAGACCGTTGATGTTGGGCTACCCCACCCACTGTTACCAAAGGGTAGGCATTTCGAACCTTTCGAAAAGAACCGAAAAAAGTTTTGGTATCAAAATCGGCTGGCTCAGGACGAAAGTGATCAGGCTCTGTTGAATCCATCCACCAACCATCAATTCCAAGTGAGAACAAACCCTTGTTCAAATACTTCCAATAAATTTCGCGTGCCTCAGGGTTATAAGCATCGTAAACGCGAACTCCTGAAGGGTAGTCCATAATAGGCGGCCATTTTTCTGAACCAGATTCAGGCCAAGTTTTTATGTTATATAAAGCGCCTATTTTTTCTAATTCACGATAAGGTTTTGTTTGAGGACCAAACGAAGACCAGATTGAAATAATCATGTGTGCATTCATGTGATGGACATCATCAACCATCTTCTTAGGATCATAGAACTCAGGATTCAAAAACTCCATGGCATTCCATAAATAATTATTTCCCCAATATTGCCAGTCTTGAATAACGCCATCAAGTGGAACACCTAAGTCGCGGTACTTCCTTACAACATTCACCAACTCATCCTGACTTTTGTATCGTTCTTTACTTTGCCAAAATCCGAACGTCCACAAGGGAAACATAGGAACTTGCCCGGTTAAGTCTCTCATGTTAGCTATCACGCCATCAGCATTGCCTCCAAACATAAAATAATAATCGACGCAATCGCCTACTTCGGAAACGAAGGAAGTCTCTTCTTGATTGTCGGAGAATGTGGTAGGAGAATAGTTATCCCAGAACAATCCATAACCTTTTGCCGAATGCATAAAGGGTATATAGTCCTTTGTATTTCCCTGAATCATTTTCACCTGTTGGTTGCGCTGCACCATTTTACCGTTTTGCAACTGACCCAATCCATAAATTGATTCATCCTTGTCTAACACAAAAGACTGTGATACACTGTAGGTGGAGTCTCCGCTGTCGTTAAACGGTTTGAAGGCTACGCCATTTAATTTTTCGGTTAAGAGAATATTTCCTTTCGCATCATAGAAAGCCACTACTCCTGTTTTTAAATTCAGGTTTATGAGCACCTTTTTAGTTTGAATATGAAGCTGATCTCCTTCAGGCTTAGAACGAAAATCAGTTTTTTCTGGATTTTTTATTACTGAGAGAGTTTCCTTTCTAAATTTTTTATCGTGTGGCGATTTTATCACTCTAATGATGGATGGTGAGTATACCTGAATCTCTATATCCACAGCTTCCACCGTTGTCTTAACACCATAATCAGTTTTCTGATAGGTTTGTGCAGATAAGTGAAGTACACAATCAAACAATAACGCGAGCGTTAAAACCAATCGAATTAAAGATTTTAGTTTATGTGTGTACATAAAATTATAATTAAGTGTTTCAATTTATCCTTGCCTTATGCAGCCGCGCAATCCGTTTAGCTGGTAATCGATAATTCATTTGCCCAACAACAGGTGAAGCAAACATCCCGTGGTCAACTGCAAGGCAACATTTTGATTGTAAATTGAGCCGAATCTCATTTCGCCCATTCTTTTCCTTCCGGTGTTCGCCGCCATTTAAAGTAAGCATCCAGCACTTCCACCGACTTAGTGCTGGGCACCGGCCCAATGTGCGGTGTTTGACTGAAATACATTACTTCCGGTCTCGCATCAGTAAATGCTGGCCAGGCCGGAACTCCATTACCGTTTGGATCGCTATACTTTGCAAAATTTGTCCAGTAAGTGCCCATCGCTTCCGAGATTTGCTGATCTGTTGAAGAAGCATCTTGGCTTGATGTGTTTACATGCTGAAATACAAAAGCAACCTCCTGACCGTGCGGCGATCCATAGCCGAAACGAGGAGAATCTTTAGGATGATCAGGATGCTGATCAAAATAATAATAATAGACTTTAGACTTTCCTGTTTTATTTTGGAGCCTTGCCCAACTCCAGGTGTGCCAACCAAATGCTGCATCGCGCGATAAATCGCGAGCCGTCTTTGGTACAGTGTTTTCATCAACAGGATAAACTTGAAGTAGATCCTCAGCAAACTTGCCATAGCGAAGCTTTACTGCGGCAATAAACTCCTCTGGTTTTTTCTCTCTTGAAAAGCTGGCGCCTTCATCTGAATTATAGCCTACTAAAATTGGTGTGTCATTATACTTCCCGGCTTCATATAATTTATATTGATCATCCGGGATCACCCAACCGTCAACAATAGGCCATGCACTTCCCATGCCCCACCCGCCAGGAAGTTTGTCGGCATTGATCTTGCGCAATTCTGCAATAGACAAAGCGCCTGCTTTTTTAGCATAGTCATTGCCCTCACGTTCCGCATCCTTAAGTGGCTTCATGTTTTCACCGGGAAAAGTAGTAGGACGTGTAGGCCCAAAAGATCCACCGCTTTGCGAAATAGCACCATGAAACAATCCCTTTGCTAACGGTGATGCGCACAACATGCTCACCGCAATTCCACCGGCTGATTCACCGAAGATTGTTACTTTGTTAGGGTCGCCACCAAACTTTGAAATGTTCTTCTGAATCCATTTGAGACCCGCGATCATATCTAACAACCCATAATTTCCGGAAACCTTATTCGGGCTTTCAGCGCTTAACTCGGGATGTGCTAAAAAACCAAGTTGACCAACACGATATGCAACTGATACAAGTACCACACCTTTTCTGGCCAATGCCTCACCGCTGTAAACAGGTTCGGATGTAGCTCCAAAAGCAAAACCTCCGCCATAAATCCAAACAAGCACGGGTACTTTATCCATTGGAGATTTTGCCGGCGTCCACACATTCAGATATAAACAATCTTCGCTCTTACCCGATGGCGGATTCCCTCCTTGCATTGGAGCTGGACCAAATTTTTCTGCTACTCGCACTCCATCCCATTTTACAAGCGGTTGCGGTGCTTTCCATCTCAACTCACCCACAGGCGGGGCCGCAAAAGGAATCCCTTTGTAAACCATCAAACCCTCTTCGGCTATTCCTTGCAACAAGCCTCCATCTACTTGAATGGGCTTAGGTTGCTGAGCAAATGCAAGGCTTGTACTCGAAATGAATATCAATAGAATTATTTTTTTCATAGAAGTTATTTTTTTAGTTACTAAAAACCGTCCGTGCGAAATGGTGAAGCTGGCAGTCCTTCTTTATTATACAAATTAGCTCCTTCCGGATCGTCTGCCCAGGCATAACGTACGGCAATTGGTTTGTCAACTTTTTCATTCCACACAATCGCTTTATTCTTCTTTATCTCTGCCGTTGCCCAAACAAATTTTTTATCATCGCCTGCAATAGCAAATTGTTTTAAGGAACCACCTTTCGCGATGAGGCCGCTTCCAGCATTAGTGAATGTTATAGTAACCTTGTTTCCTTTTACCCTCATTGATTGATACATAGGACCAGCGTACACAACATTTTTCTCATGATAGGCTACTTTTTGTGCTGCCAAAGAAAGACGGTAACCCAAATCTTTTTTATTCAAAGGATGAATATCATTCCACTCGCCTATATCAATGGCCACTGCCATGCCGGTGTTGGGCACGGTGAGTGAGGCCGTTTGTGTTTCTCTAAATCTTGCCCAACTGCCATCGGAAGGTTCCTTTTGTGGTTCGTTGAAATTGGGTAATTGAACAAACAAAAAAGGAAAATCACCTTGATTCCATTTTTCTCTCCAATTTTTAATCAATGCGGGAAATAGTGTTCGGTGTTGCTCAGCCCTACTTACATTGGATTCTCCTTGATACCAAACTGCACCTTTGATAGTGTAGGGAAACAAAGGAGCTAACATCCCATTATACAGCCCAGTGGCCTTCCACATAATAAACGATGACCCGACCAAGCTCTCCATTTTACAGCCCAGTTTGAATTTCCATGTTCCGGTCAAATCTATTTTTTCGTTATCTATTACAATTGCATATTCCTTGGCAGGAACAAATCCACCTTTTCCCGATGGGCAAACTACTCGAACTGTAATTGAATTTTTTCCTGACTTCAATAAGGTAGTAGGAATTTCATAGGTGCGCGTGATGTATTGTGAAGGTCTGCTACCTACAAATTTTCCGTTTATAAAAACGGAGTCCGCTTCCACAATATTTCCAAAATTGAGTTTGGCAGATTTGCCTGCAAATGAGGAGGGAGTATCAAAATCTCTTCTGAACCATACCACTCCGTTGATGGGACCTAGCGAACTGTTTGCCCACAATGATGGCATTTTTATTTCATCCCATTGTGTTGCATCATAATTGGCTTTATGCCAAGGCCCTGAGGGATCAGCATAGGAAGCATCAGTTTCCTTTGCACGTTTATGCCATTCGGCAATCCGAGTCTTATCATCAGTCTCTGTCTGGATGATAGCGGTAGTGTCTTTATACTTTAATGCATCCTGATAGAGTGTAGGAAAAGGTTTCAGAGCCTCATCACTCATCCATGACTCCGTTCTCGATCCACCCAACGTTGCGTTAATTATTCCGATAGGTACTTTATATTTCTGATATAGATTTTTTGCGAAGTAATATGCTGCTGCAGTAAATCGAAGCACACTGTTGGGATCAGCACTTACCCATGAACCTGATGAAACATCTTCTAATTGTTTTGAAAAAATATGTTTGCGGGGCACAGCAAATTGCCTGATGAATTTGTTTTCAGATGCTTTGATGTCTTCAGGATATTTGTTCTTAAGACTCATCATCGACATTTCCATGTTGGACTGGCCTGAGCAAATCCAAACATCGCCAACAAGTATATCGTGAAGGGTTATACTATTACTTCCCTTAATCTCCATTTCATAAGGTCCACCGGTTTTTAGTTTATGAAGTTTTACCTTCCATTTGCCATGATCATCGGCCACTGTGCCGTATGTTAAACCAAGAAAACTTACGGAAACCTTTTCACCTATACTGGCCCAGCCCCAAATATTTACCTCGGCATCACGCTGCAACACCATACCATCGCTTACCAATTTCGGTAGTCGCACCTGGCTGAATGACGCAACCGTTATGAATACCCCTGATAAGACCAATATAGTTATCCGTGCGAAAACTATCACCTGGTAATTCTTCTTATTCAAATCAAGTGCAGACATTCTTAAGTTCTTTAAATTTTTAAACCACATTTTTTATTATTTATTTCAGTTCCTCTATTTTTCTACTTTTGGTAACACCCTTTTCATTAAAGGCATCAATGGTAAAAAAATATTTCTGAAAACTGTTCAAGCTACTAATCGTGAGAGAATTTGTTCCCAGCACTTGGTAGGTATGATACAACTTATCTTTTGCAATGCCATACCTAATGTTGTAACCTATAGCGCCATTTGATTTTGTCCAGTCCAATTTTGCAACACAGCGATCATTGTCCTGTCTCTTAATATTAATACTCTCAACAGTTGCAGGTGCTTGTACATCAGCAACACCAAAAATTCGTAAACCGGCCAGGGCAAAAGTTCCATCGGGCACTTTGTAGTTCGTTAACCTCACGTAACGTGCTTTAACTGGTGTTTTTAATTCAATGTAATCCTGAGGAACATCAGTTTTATTCTGTGTTTTGTCAACTAACGTTTTCCAGGTCTTATTGTCCGTTGAATATTCTAGTAAGTACTGGTAATAAATATCAGGACTGCGGCCCATTATGTTTGTGTTGTGTTCAGCATAGTTTATCTGAATGGCCTGCAAAGTCGATTCCTTTTGTAAATCCATGTTTATCCATTCACCTTTATTGCCTGTCTGTGCGCTCCAGTAGGTACGTATCTCTTCATCGACTGCGTAGGCCTTTGGGTGATCTGGTAATTCTGAGGAAACTTCCATAGGCTTATTGTAAGAAAGAAGCATCCATCCAGGAAACAGATCTTCAGGCTCGCTTACTTTTTTTGTCGGAACTTTGAAAGGAAAATCACCGAAGCCCGTGTACACATACATTTCACCGTCCTTATCAAAGAACACGGGAAACAAACCGAGTCTTCGTTCGAACATGTGCTTTTGCGAAATGGTCATCGTAGAGATGTGCCAGTAATTGCCATGCTTATCTTGAAAAGTACTGCTGTGCCCAGCGCCTGCAGCGAACCCTTCCGGTTTATAGGATGCTGGATTGTGCGCGGCTAGTATAAAGGGACCAAGAGGTTTATCTGAAACATAAACGCCATCACTGTAACTTTTGAATTCTGTTCCTGGTCCTGAGTATTGCAAATAATATTTACCCTTGTGCTTTGTCATCCATGATCCTTCTATCCACGGATTTTCACCCTTGTCGTTATAATCGCCTTTACGTTCCCATCCATAAACATCGCGCTTACTATTCAATACGGATACTGGTGAACCTATGGGATTCAGTGTTTTTGAATCAAGCTCAACGGCATATAGTGGGTTTACGTTGGAACATCCGTAATAGAAAAAAAGACGGCCATCATCATCAAGAAATAAATCGGGATCAATCATCCCGATTGGGAAAGTTGAATTTACCGCTTGCCAGTTTCCTGATTTTGGGTCATCAGTTCTATAGATAGTGAGAGGAGTCCCGTGAGAAGCCATAAAATAAACAGCATTATTCATCACCACAGCCGTAGGTGCATAATCCTCCAAGGGAAGATCGTTTGTTGTTATCAAATCCCAATTGACTAAATCGGTGGAATGAAAATATCCTCCCGACTTGGAGGCGAACAAATAGTATTCTCCTTTAAATAAAATCATGGTCGGATCGGCAGCTTCACGTCTGGAAGGTGCGTCAAGGCAAAACCGGTAACTTAAGTTTAGTGGATTGCAAATGGTGGTTGGATGCAAATTATTTAAGTCAGCAGGTTGAGCTAACAGGGTGGCCCAAAATGCAATACTCATTATCAATGAGGTTGCGATTTTTTTTAGTCTACTGTTCATAATAAATTTTGCTATTTAATTTTTCGAACGTACAAGGATTTAACTTCGACTACTGTTGGGTTGTGCATATGGCAAAGTTGGAAACCAATCTTTCCTTCTAGATAACCTGTATCATGTACAATATCAATCGTTTTAACACCATTAAGCCAAGCTTGTACATGATGGCCTTTTGCAATAATATAGTACTGATTCCAGTCATTCTTCTTTGCCACTTTCATGGCCAGTGAATCGGGAAATTTCTGAACCATGTTGCCTCTTCGTTCTTCCCAAAGCGAACCCCAATATCCCTTCCCCATGTCAACCTGATATCCGGGAGCATCATCCCAACTAGTAGGATTGATACGAACGCATACTCCCGAATTTGCATCTTCATCACCTACCATTTTTATCAACACAGTCAATTCAAAATCTCCGTATGATTTTTTTGTATAACTGTAGTGATGTTCTTTTTCTTTACCCATCTCTCCGCGAAGGGTGTTATTATCTAGTTTCCAAAAAGCGTTTTCAAAATTCCATTCTTCCGATGAAGACAGAAGATTTGTCCATCCTTTACCGGTGGGTTTATTATCCACCAGTTTTCCTGATTCCGGCAAAGTATTTTTTAAAGTTTTATCAGGTTGTGCAAAGGCAACCATAGAACTTATCGCTACCAAGAGAATGATTATTAGTTCAATTTTAT
>Ga0302321_100004483_pt1 | contig 12107 bp, 12 predicted proteins | sample Fen_T0_1_FD_202505 | JGI IMG/M metagenome (GOLD analysis project Ga0302321, IMG submission 202505) | Peat permafrost microbial communities from Stordalen Mire near Abisko, Sweden - Fen_T0_1 | ecosystem: Environmental > Terrestrial > Soil > Wetlands > Permafrost | place: Sweden: Abisko...
TCGGCAAGACCGCCGTCATGGCGCCCGATGCGCCGGGCTTCATCGTGAACCGCCTGCTGGTGCCCTACCTGCTCGATGCCATGCGCTGCGCCGAACAGCGGCTGGCCACCGTGGAGGACCTCGACACCGGAATGAAGCTCGGCTGCGGACATCCCATGGGGCCGCTCCACCTCAGCGATTTCATCGGCCTCGACACCATGCAAAGCGTGGCCGAAGTGCTCTTCGAGGCTTTCGGGGAATCCCGGTTCAAGGCTCCAGCCCTGCTCCGCCAGCTGGTCTCGGCCGGTCGTCTGGGTCGCAAAACGGGATCCGGTTTCTACCGCTGGGAAGGCGAGAAGCGGTTGGAGGCCCTCCCTCTGTAACCCCGTCGGTGTAGGCTGGCGGGATGCTCGATATCCTGCTGATCCCTGCGGCCTTGCTCTTGGCCTTGGCGCTCCAGGCGGTTCGCCGGGGGGAGCACCGCCTGCACGGACACCTCATGACGGCGGCGTTCACGTTGATCGGACTGCGCCTCATCCTGCATCCGAGAAACCTGACGATGCTCCACCTGTCCGTCTGGCTGGCCTCCCTGGCCGTGGCCACCGCGACCCTGTTCCTGGGGCGGATGGCCCTGGCTTGGCGGGAAACCCGCAGCAGCCACTCGGCCATCCCCCGGATCCACCGAGCCTTGGGCACCGCCACCCTCGTCGGACTGGCGCTCACCACCCTGATCTGGCTGCTGCGCGATCGCACCTGATCAGATCCCGAGCTGGCGTCGCACCTCGTCCATGCGGCGCCGGCTGATGGCAAGCCGCCCCGTGGACATGACCAGTTCGTCGTCCACAGTGACTTCCTTCACCGCGTCCAGGCGCACGAGCGCGTTGCGGTGGACCCGGGTGAAGCCATGGTCGGAAAGCCGCTCTTCCCAATGGGCGAGGGTGCCATCCACGGGCAGGCGTCCTTCCGGGGTCCAAGCCATGCAATCCCCCAGGTCCGCCACCAGGGCCTCCACCTCCTCGGGCCGCAGCAGGCGCGTGGAGCCCTTCTTCCGCACCGGCAGGCGGAGCCATTCCTTCTGCAGCGGTTCGTCCTTGGGCCGGATGCGCGACATGGCCTGCGCCACGCCCACCCGGGAGATCGGCTTCAGCAGGTAGTGCACCGCCCCGCCCGCAAAAGCTTCGATGGCGTGCTGGGGATAGGCGGTGACAAACACCAGCGAAGGTCGGGGTTCCGGCAGCATGTGCATCAGTTCCGTACCCTTGATGCCGGGCATTTCGATGTCGAGGAACACGGCATCCGGATGATGCTCCGCGATGGCCGCAAGGCCCAGGCGGCCATTCTCCGCGGCAGCCACCACCGACAGCCCTGGCAGCTCGTCGAGCAGGTCGATCAGGTGCTGCCGGGCCAGTGGCTCGTCTTCGATGACCACAATCCGGATCATGCCTGCCTCCAGTAGAAGCCCACACAGTGTCGGCCGCCCACCATGCCCATTTCCAGATCCTCTGGGCGCTCCAGCCGCTGGCGCAGGGTATCCAGCGCGGTGCCGGTGCCGCGTAGCTCACTGAACCCCGGGCCGGGGTCTTCGACCCACAGGTACAGGGCGCCTTCCCTTCGTTCGGCGCCGATGCGCACTTCCCCGCCCCGTTCCAGCGGCGCCACGCCGTGTTTGACAGCGTTCTCCACCAGCACCTGCAGAGAAAGAGGGAGAACGTTCACCGCCTCCAAGTCCTCTGGAACCTCCACGGAAACCCGCAAACGGTCACCCAACCGAGCCTGCTCGATGCCCAGGTAGGCTTCCACAAAGGTCAGTTCCTGCTTGAGGGGAATGGTGGTCTGATCCGAGGCTTCAATCACCTGCCGGAAGAGCTGGGCCAGGCGTTCCGTGGTCGCCTGGGCGCCGCGGGGATCCTGCTCGATCTGGGCGTGGAGCGTATTCAAGGTGTTGAAGATGAAGTGCGGCGCCAGCTTGGCCCTGAGCGCCTGCTCGCGGGCATCCAGCAGATCGAAGCTGGCGCGCTTGGAAGCGAGCGTCTGCTCCATCACACACACCAGCACACCAAAAATAACCAGGGGCAGCACCGTCGTCTGGGTAAAGAGGGAGGGACGCAAGCCCATGATGAATCCCGTCACCCCTAGGAGCATGGGAAGCGCTGAACGCCAGCCGCCGAAGCGACCGGAGGACTCCTTCCGCTCGATCCTCCGTCGTTCCCCCTCGTAGAGGCGCGCAGCCAGCCACCAGAGCGACATGGCGGCCACCAACGCTCCGACGGCGGCAGGAAGGGCCCACCATTCGTCCCTGCGGATCAATGGCTGGAGCGTCCCCTGGAGGAGGCCGAACGTGATGACCACCCGGGTGCCCCACCAGAATCGAGACCCGGGGCGCTGCTGCCGGAGCTTGTCCCACTCGCATCGGAGGTTGGGTGGGATGGCCATGGACACTCCTCTTCTCACCCAAGTCTGGAAGGGCAAGGGCCCAGGTGGCGCGATGTCCCATCCAGCGGAGCACGATCTGTCACGAACGGTTCACCAGGGATCCTGAACGGTCTTTCCCGCCTCGGCGTGTTTCAGGGCCTTGAGCCCGATATCCCGACGCACCTGCATGCCGGGCCACTGGACCTGGGACAGGGATGCCTCGATGGCGGCGCGGGCCGCGGCAAGGTCGGACGCGGAGGTGGCCAGATTCATCACGCGGCCGCCGTGGGTCACCCAGTGGCCATCCTGCTTGCGGGTTCCCGCATGGATCAGCGTGGCGACAGGTGCTCCGATGTGGATCGGGACGCCCTTCTTGGCACCTTCCGGATAGGCTTCCGCGGCCAATACCACTGTAATGGCCGTGTGCGGCTTGAGCTTCAGGTCCCGGGCCACCAGCCGGCCTCCGGCCACTTCCAACAGCAGGCTCGCCAGATCCTCATCCAGCAGCTGCATGAGCACCTGGGTTTCGGGATCGCCGAAGCGCACGTTGTATTCGAGCAGTTCGGGTCCCGCGGCCGTCCACATGACCCCCAGGAACAGCACCCCACGGGCCGCGAGGCCATCTTTCTGGAGTCCCTTCACTGTGGGCTCGACCAGGTCCATCCGCATGCGTTCGATATCCTGAGGCCGCAGGAAGGGGAGCGGCCCAAAGGCACCCATGCCACCGGTGTTGGGGCCCAAGTCGCCCTCGAAGATGCGTTTGTGATCCTGGCAGGCGGGCAGCAACGCGTAGGTTGCGTGATCAGCATCCACGTCCACCAGCACATGCAGCGAAAGCTCCATGCCCATCAGCGGCGCTTCGAAGACCACCGTCTTGCTGGCATCCCCGAACTGCCCGGCCATGAAGGCTCGGAAGGTTTCCAGCGCCTCCGTTTCGCTCGATGCCAGCACCACCCCCTTGCCCGCGGCAAGTCCATCAGCTTTCAGGACGATGGGGAAACCGTACGACCAGCCCCGGATCAACGCTTCGCCCTCGGCCAGATCCACCACCGTGTGGCTGGCGGCACAGGGGATGCCGTGCCGCTGCATGAATGCCTTGGCGAAGGCCTTGCTGCCTTCCAGGTGGGCCGTGGCGGCATCGTGGCCGAAAAACGGGATGTCCAGGGCCCTCACGGCATCTCCGACACCCGCAACCAGGGGCACCTCGGGACCCGCCACCACCAGATCGGGGTGGTTAGCAGCGCACCAAGAGGCCACTGCCGCCGGAGCTTCCAGGTCCAACATCACGCATTGCCCCAATTCCGCCAAGGCATCGCTGCCCGGGGCCGACACCAGCTCCACAGGCATGGCCGAGGCCCTGAGCTTCAGGGCCATCGCGTATTCCCGGCCGCCGGAGCCAAGGAGCAGGATTTTCATGGGACCTCCCGGAACCTCCAGTATCGCCGAGCCTATGCGGCCCTGGGGGTTGGAAAGCCGCCCACGGTTCACCCCGTGGTCACACCTCTTTGCCCTGCCCTCCATCGCCTCGCCCCGCAGCCGTGGCCAGGTACGGGAATCAATCCCATCTTGGCTGGCATCACCCCCGCCCGACACCACCCCGTACCGGGCTCCTTTCATCCATCGCTGCTTTGGGCAGCCCTTCCTTCCGGAGGCACCATGAACCGCCTTACAACGTCGCTCAGCGTGGCCGCCATTGCCTTCGCTGGTTTCGCTCTTTCCGCAGAGGACTTCCAGCCTCTGATGAAAACCACCCAGGCCACCTGGCCCGAGAAGCAGCACATCGGCGTGATCTGCAACTACGGGGCGAGCGAGGCCCAGGTGTGGGCCCTCGCCAAGGCCGCCGGAGAGGGCGCCCGCATCACGGTGGTGGATGCCCGGGTGGCTGACCAGTCCGCCGCAGCGGCCATCCTGCTGGCCAATCAGAAGACCGACTACGTCGTCCTCCTGCCGCAGGATCGCCTCTTCCGGGATGGCTCCTTCGGCGCCACCGTGGCTGTGAACCATTTGGCCAGTCGGGGCGTGCCTGCCATCGGCACCACGCCCGTGGCCCTGAAGCAGGGTGCCGTGTTCAGTGTGGGGGATGGCACGGAGGGCCAGATCCTCGTCACAGACCGACTCATCGGAACCGTGGATGTGATCCTTCCCACCCCGGCCAAAGCAAGCGAGAAGGCCGCCCTGGTCCTGCATCGGGAAGGCATGGCCACGGTCTCGGTACGCAAGGTGGAATGAACGACACCCATCCAAGGAAAAGCCCGGCGCTGCCGGGCTTTTTTCGTTCAAAGCCACTCTCCGAACTGTTCCCGGAAGGTTCGGCTCAGGGTCAGCTTGGTGCCATCGCGCATGATCACCAGATAGTCCCCACCTGACCAGGGTTGGAACTCCTTGATGCAGTCCAGGTTCACGATGGCAGAGCGATGGATGCGCCGGAACTGGGCCGGGTCGAGCCGCGCCAGCACGCCAGTCATGGTCTGGCGGAGCAGGTGCGAGGTGCCCTCCACATGCAGGCGCACGTAGTTGTCCTCGGCTTCAATCCACTGGATGGTGGCGGTCTTCACCAGGATGTGGCGATCCCCCAACCGCACCAGGAGGCGATCCACCCAGGGCCGTTCCTGGCGAAGCCCGTCGATCAGCGCCTCCAGGTTGGGCCCCTTCCCGTCCTTCTGATGAACGCACCAGCGGCGGGCCCGCTCCAGAGCCTGATGGAAGCGCTCCACGGAGAATGGCTTCAATAGGTAGTCGAGGGCGTGGACCTCGAAAGCTCGAAGCGCGTGCTGATCATAGGCCGTGATGAACAGGGTGGGCGGCATCCGGTCGGCCCCGACGGCCTCGACCACCCCAAAACCATCGAGTTCCGGCATCTGGATGTCGAGGAACACCAGGTCTGGTGAGAGATCCTCGATGGCCTTCACGGCCTCCAATCCGTTGGTGCACTCCTGGGTGACATCAATGTCGGAGGCACGGCGAAGCAGGTGCCGGATCCGCTGGCGCGCCAGCGGCTCATCATCCACCACCAGGGCCCGGAGGTTCATGGCTCGCTTCTCAGCGCTGCGTCCAAGGGCAGCCGCAAAACCACGAGGGTGCCCCGCCCCGGAGCTCCCAGAATGTCCATTTGATGTCTGCCCTTGTAGAGCAGGCCCAGCCGGGATCGCACGTTGGCCAGGCCCACACCCTCGCGACCGGGGACATAGCCCTCCCCATCGTCCTGCACCTCGAGAACCAGGTGGCCGGATTCGTTCCTGGCACGAAGGGTCAGCGTGCCGCCCTGGGGTCGGTCCGCGAGGCCATGCTTCAGGGCGTTCTCCACCAGGGGTTGCAGGATGAAACTGGGCAGGCGCAAGTCCATCAGGTCTGCGGGAATATGCGTTTCCACCCGGAGACGATCCTGAAAGCGAATCTGCTCAATGGCCAGATAGTCCTGGATGAAAGCCAGCTCCCTCCGCAGCGTGACGAACTGGTCGTGGGGCGCATCCAGGGTGGTGCGGAGAAAATCACCGAGACGGCTGATCATCTCGTCGGCGCCGTCCGGGTTCGAGTGAACCAGGGCCGAGATGGAGTTGAGCGTGTTGAACAGGAAATGCGGCTGGAGCTGCATCCGCAGGGCGAGGTTCTGCGCCTCGGCGAACCGGGCCTCCAGGCGCGCAGCCTCCACCTCACGGGTTTTGTATTTGCGGTAGATCTTCAGGGCATGAAAGGCCGCCACCACGGCCCACATGAACAGCAGGTTCGTATGGAAATAGGCCCGGTAGAACCGGGGCAATCCCTTCCGCACCATGGCCATGTCGAGAGGCCGCTTCCACTCGTCGGACTGCACCACCAGGGAGATGCAGTAGGCCACGAAGAGGCCGAGGGCCGCCACGGCCACGCTGGCAACCAGGTGGAGCATCCAGACCCGCCACTGGGACCACGCAAAGCTTTCAATGGGCCGACGGTTGGCCAGCCACAAGAGGAAGAGCCCCAACAAACCCCAGGTTCCGTTCTGAAGCAGGTTCATCACCAGCAGACGCAGGATCGAGGCGGAGGGGTACATGACCAGATCCCAGCTCGCCATGTAGAGCCCCATCAGGGCCCAGATGCCCCAGTAGAGACTCCACCTCGGTTGGATGCGTTCCATGCCATCAAGCCTAGACGCACCAGAGGGCTCTCACCAGCAACCCTGGGACGAAGCGATGGATTCCAGGGGCGATCGCCCCTCCGAAAGGATCATTGGGTCAAGAATGCCTCCCTACAGCCCCTGAGTTGGGAGTAGGATGGGCCGCCGGGAGGATCCCATGGCCACCATCACCTTGAATGGACACCCCGTCCACACCTGCGGCGAACTGCCCCTGCCAGGACAGGCGACGCCCCGCTTCACCCTCACCCGCACGGATCTCAGCGAGCTCACCAGCGTGGATCTGGAGGGGAAACGGGTGGTGCTGAGCATCTTTCCAAGCCTCGACACGGCCACCTGCGCCCAGAGCGTGCTGACATTCAACACCCTCTCCGCAGACCTGAGCGACATGGTGCTCCTGTGCATCTCCATGGACCTGCCGTTCGCCCAGAGCCTCTTTTGTGGAACCCAGGGCCTTGAGCGTGCCCAGGCGGTTTCAGCCTTCCGCCACGCCGACTTTGGCAGGGCCTTCGGCGTCACCCTGGTCGATGGGCCCATGCGCGGCCTTTTCGCCCGGGCCGTGGTGGTGCTGGACGAGAACGGCACGATCGTGCACACCGAACTGGTGTCCGAGCTCACGCAGGAACCCAACTACGATCTGGCCATCCACGCCATCCGGAACCACCACCATCCCTGCCCCGAAGACGCCCTCGAAACCACGGAATAAACGAATGCGGCCGGTGAGCAGTCACCGGCCGTTTCATCGTTCCTGAGTCGGTTCAGGCGTGCTTGGCCATCAAGCGAGCGCGCGTGTATGGGATGAGCCCACCCGCATCCATGATGCCCTTGCGGGCCGCAGGCAGCTTCACCTGCTCGAAGGCCTTGCCCGTGGTGCGGTTGAGGACCTGGTCCGCGGTGATCTCCAGCTCATCGCCCTCGCTGGCTTCAACGGAGGGGCAGATCACAACCTGCAAACCCAGGTTGATGCTGTTCTGCAGGAAGATGCGCGAAATGCTCTTGGCCACCACCGCTACCTCATGGCCCTTGAGGGTCGAACAGGCCTGCTCGCGGCTGGAGCCGCAGCCGAAATTCTCGCCACCCACGATGATGGACCCGGCTGGAAAAGCCTTGGCCTTCAGCTGGGCGTTGAACTCCGTGCGGTCGAAGAACGCGAATTGGGGCGTTTCAGTGGGCAACACGGTGGCCATGAAGCGGCCCGGGTAGATGTCATCGGTGCTGATGTCGTTCTCGAGCTTGATGATCACTTTCGACATATCAGGCTCCTGTCCGGGGATCAGTAATGACGCCGGTGATGGCCGATGCGGCGGCCACCACTGGGCTGCAGAGGTAGACAAACCCAGTGGGGTTGCCCATGCGGCCCTTGAAGTTACGGTTCGTGGTGCTGAGGGCGCTCTCACCATCGCCGAGGGCGCCCTCGTGGACACCCAGACACGGCCCGCAGCCGGAGTTCATCACCACCGCACCCGCCCGCATGAAGTCATGGATGTAGCCCTTATCCAGGGCCTGCGCGAAGATTTTGCTCGAGGCCGGGAACACCAGCATGCGCGTGCCCTCCGCGACCTTCTTGCCGCGCAGGATGGCCGCGGCATCAGCCAGATCATCCAGCCGCCCGTTGGTGCAGCTGCCGATGACGATCTGCTGGATCTTGGTGCCCAGCACCTGATCGATGGGCTTCACGTTGTCGACCATGTGCGGGCAGGCAATCTGGGGCACCAGGGCGGACACATCGATCTCCACCGTCCGCACGTAAGTGGCATCCGCATCGGGGCTGATGCAGGTGATCGCGTCCGTGACGCTCGCTTCCTCGCGGAGGTAGCGGACCGTTTCCTCGTCACCGGGCACGATGCCGGAAGTGGCGCCCGCTTCGACGCTCATGTTGCAGATGGCGATGCGGCCGCTGGTGCTCATCTTGCGGATGGTCTCGCCGTGGAATTCCAGCACCTTGAAGTTGGCGCCCTGGGCGGTGAGCTGGCCGATGAGGTGAAGGATCAGATCCTTGGGGCCCACCATGGATGGGAACTCGCCCTTCACCACCACCTTGATGGTGGCGGGGACCTCGATGTTCACAGCGATGCCCAGGCTCCAGGCGGAAGCCATTTCCGTGGCGCCCACGCCGAAGCTGAAGGCGCCGAGGGCGCCGTGGCTGGTGGTATGGGAATCCGTGCCCACCACCACGAACCCGGGCCGCACATAGCCATATTCGGGCAGGATCTGGTGGCAGATGCCGCCCACATCGCCCCGGACATCATGAAACTTGGTGATGCCATTCGCCTTCACGAAGTCGCGGATCTTCTTGTGATTGGTGGCGGTCTTCGGCGATTCCGCCGGCACGCGGTGATCGAAGATGATGGCGATCCTGGAGGGGTCCCATACCTTGGGCTCAATGCCCGTGCCCTGGAACACTTCCTGGAACTGGTTGATCACCAGCGCCGCGTTCTCGTGGGACATGGCGAGATCCACCTGGGGTTCCACCACGTCGCCCACCTTCACGGAGGGCAGACCCGATGCGCGGGCCAGGATTTTTTCAACAACGGTCATGCCCATAAACCCTCCTTAGATGACGCCTTTGGTTTTCAATTCTGCCTGCTCGGATTCGGAAAGCCCCAACGCGCCGAAGATCACCGCATTGTGCTCGCCCAATGTCGGTGGTGGGGCATCTACCGAACCCGGCGTTTTTTCGAACAGCGCCGTCAGCCCGAAGACTTCCACCTCCCCCACGCCCGCCACCGGCACCTTCTGGAGCACCTTCCGGTGCTGCACCTGGGGCTGGCGCAAAGCGTCTTCCAGACTGAGGATGTCGCCGCTGGGCACATCCTTGGCATTGAGGACCTCCACCCAGTGGGCTGTGGGCCGTTCGGCCAGCTTCGCCTCCAGCAGCGGCGTGAGTTCCTTCCGGTTCTTCTTGCGGGTGTCGCGTTCCTGGAAGCGGGGGTCCGTTTTCAATTCCGGAACGTCCAGAACGTTGCACACCGCTTCCCACTGCTCCTGCTTGTTGGCGGCGATGTTGATGTGGCCGTCCTGGGTGCGGAAGGTGCCGCTGGGGGCCGCCGTGAAGTTGTCGTTGCCCATGAGGACTGGCTGTTCGCCGCCAATGAGCAGGTTGGCCGCCACCCAGCCCATGAGAGGCATGATGCTGTCCAGCAGCGCCACATCAATGAACTGCCCTTCGCCCGTGCGTTCGCGGTGGAAGAGGGCTGCCATCACGGCAAAGGCCGCATTGAGGCCACCCACGGTGTCGCACACAGGAAAGCCTGTGCGCAGAGGGCTCAGGCGCTCGTCGCCATTCACGGCCATCTCGCCCGATAACCCCTGGATGATCTGGTCGTAGGCGGGCTTCAGAGCGTCGGGTCCCGTCTGGCCGAACCCCGAAATGGCGCAGTAGATGAGCTTCGGATTGATCTCCGCCAGAGTCTTGTAGCCCAGGCCCAGCCGTTCCATGACGCCAGGGCGGAAGTTCTCCACCACCACATCCGCATCCTTCACCAGCTTGCGGAAGATCTCCTTGCCCTCAGGCGATTTGGTATTGAGGGTGATCGACTGCTTGTTGCAGTTCTGGGCCAGGAAGCTGGTGCCCATGAGCTTCTTGTTGAGCTCCGGCATGATGCCCAGCTTGCGGGCCAGGTCGCCGTCCTTGGGGTTCTCCACCTTGATGACCTCGGCCCCGAGCAGGGCCAAGTGCAACGTGGTGAAGGGCCCGGACAGCACGTTCGTAAGATCCAGGACCTTGATGCCTTCGAGGATTTTCTGACTCATGCCATCACCTTCGCCACGATGGGCCCGGTCTTGTAGACGCAGCCTGGGAGCTCGCGGCCGAAGTGACGGGCCACGTCCTTGGTCACGCCGATGAGCGCTGACAGATCGATGTCCGTGCGCTGACCTGTGCGCTGGAGGCCGTGCACGAGATCTTCGGTCGCCACGTTGCCCGCCGCCACCTTGGTGAAGGGGCAGCCACCGAGGCCGCCGAAGCTGGTTTCGATGGCAGTGGCGCCCGCTTCCATGGCTGCGTAGACGCTGGCCATGCCCAGGCCATAGGTGTCGTGGATGTGGGCGGTGATCTCGGCGGCGGGATCGAGTTCCAGCACTTTCTGGACGTAGCGCCGTACCTGGGCCGGGTGCGCATGGCCGGCGGTGTCCGCCAGACTGATGGAGGTCAGTCCGGCATCGAGGTACGCGGCGACGATGCCGAGCACTCGGGCCTCGTCGATGGCGCCCTCGAACCCGCATCCGAAAGCGCTCTGTACGCTCACCTGGACCTTGCGCCCGGCCTTCCTGCCCTCGACCGCTGTGGCGATGATGCGGCGGGTGGCGTCTTCGGTGCTCATGCCCGTGTTCTTGCGGCTATGGGTATCCGAGGCCGACACGCCCATGCAGATGAGCGGGACACCCACTTCCAGGGCCCGCTCGAGCCCCTTCTCGTTGAGCACCAGGCCCGATAAGACGGCCCGGTGGGATTCCTTCCCGAGGATGCGGAACAACTCGTCCGTATCCGCCATCTGGGGCATCTTGTCGCCCCGCACGAAGGAGCCCACCTGGACGATGTCCACACCCGAAGCCGCCACGCGGCGGATCCAGTCGAGCTTGACCTCCGTCGGCACCACGGTTGATTCAGCCTGAAGACCATCGCGGGGTCCGACTTCGTGGATGAGGATGTGGTTCATGGTAGGGCTCTTTCTCGTTAACCGCAGGGGGCGCAGAGAAGTGAATTCCTTTTCCTCTGCGATCTCTGCGATTTCAAATCAAAGTTTCCTGGCGATCGCTTCGCCCATTTCGAGGGTGGTGGCGCTGCCGCCCATGTCGTAGGTGCGGACCTGACCTTCGGCGATGACGGCGGCGGTGGCCGCTTCCAGACGGGTGCCCTTTTCGGTTTCACCCAGCCAGTCCAACATCATCTTGGCGGCGAGAATGGTGGCGATGGGGTTCACTTTGTACTGGCCCGCGTACTTCGGTGCGCTGCCATGGCTGGGTTCGAATACCGCCAGCTTTTCGCCGATGTTCCCAGAGCAACCGAAGCCCAGGCCGCCCACCATCTGCGCGGCGAGGTCGCTGACGATGTCGCCGAAGAGGTTGGTGGCCACCATCACGCCGTAGTTCTTCGGGTTCTTCAGCATCCACATGGTGATGGCGTCGACATTGGCGTCGTCCATCTCGATGCCCGGGTATTCCTTGGCAATGCGCTTGCCGGTTTCCAGGAACATGCCCTCAGTGGCGCGCACCACGTTGGCCTTGTGGATGACCGTGACCTTGGGATAGCCGAACGTCTTGGCGTATTCGAAGGCAGCGCGGATGATGCGGTCGCAGCCCTTCATCGTGTTCACCTTGCAGGTGATGGCGAACTGATCGCCTGGGAGATCCGCGAAGTGGCCGAAGGGCTTGCTGAGCGACTTGAGGGTCGCCTTCAGCTCATCGGGCACGGGGCTGAATTCAACCCCGGCGTAGAGATCCTCCGTGTTCTCCCGGAAGATCACCATGTCGATGCCTTCCTTGTAGTTCAGGGGATTGCCCGGGTAGGCCTTGCAGGGCCGCAGGCAAGTGTAGAGGTCGAACATCTGGCGCATGCGGACGATGGGGCTGCGGTAGATGAGCCCCTTGCCCTTCAGTTCCGGCACCA
>Ga0302321_100004484_pt1 | contig 12106 bp, 9 predicted proteins | sample Fen_T0_1_FD_202505 | JGI IMG/M metagenome (GOLD analysis project Ga0302321, IMG submission 202505) | Peat permafrost microbial communities from Stordalen Mire near Abisko, Sweden - Fen_T0_1 | ecosystem: Environmental > Terrestrial > Soil > Wetlands > Permafrost | place: Sweden: Abisko...
GAAGCTGGCGCCGCCGTCGCAGTATTCGGACGAAGCGATGAAAAGAATCAACGTGTGCTTTCCGAATTGAAAGCAATCGGTGTACCGTCGCTGGCGATGAAGGTTGATGTGAGCCATCGCGACGAACTGGAGCCGGCGCTCGAAAAGGTCGAGAACGAGCTTGGCCCCGTTAGCATCCTGGTGAACAATGCCGGCATCGCGTCCTTGAGTGGCGGCGTGCTGAACGAAAAACCTGAAGACTGGGACCGTGTGATCGAGACGCAATTGAATGCAGTCTTCCTTCTCTCCAAGCTCGCCGCCCGATCGATGGTGAATCACAAGGGCGGCAAGATCATAAATATCGGTAGCATGTACTCGTATTTCGGTTCGGCGCTCGTTCCCTCCTACAGCGCCGCTAAGGGAGCAATCGTTCAGCTGACCAAGTCAATGGCCATTGAGCTGGCTCCTCACAACATTCAGGTCAACGCCATCGCTCCCGGATGGATCGAGACCGACATGACGGCTGCAGTTCACACGATGCCTCTGAACGACGAAATCCTTGCGCGCACCCCCGCCGGTCGATGGGGCCAGCCCGAGGAACTTGCCGGAACCGCTGTGTATTTGGCCTCGCAGGCCTCCGACTTCGTCACTGGAACCACTATTCGAGTCGATGGCGGATACGCGATCCGATAACACTCCTACGGTTGCAGACGCCCTCTTCCCGTGGTCTGCTTTCCATCGTGCGGCTCGTCCTTCTGTTGAAGTACGTTAGAGCTGTTTCAGGGTTAGCGTAGACCGATCGTGGGTGGAGCACCTCTTCAGGCGTGCATTCTATCGCCGAAGACGAATCGGCTTTAATCGCTGGGTGACTAGTTTGGAGCTCACTTTACCTTTAAAACAAATGTAATCGTCGAGCCCACCACTCTCTCCATTGGGTATTCTGCTGCAAGTTGTGCGTCACACTCTTCGAGGAATCTGCTTGCCCGACTTCGTCCGAAGCCTCTCCCGGTCGACGGCATTCTTATCACCGCTTTTTGTGATCTGTGTCCTATCGCATCGAACCCCGGTACGGTAAAAAGACTACGCGAGCCAAGGGGATTTGTGTCTCTTGGCCCCCGCCGCCCAGGCGGCGAACACTCGATCGTTGACAATCGAAGCCTCCCAGCACTCGGAAATCTGTGAGTCTAAGTCCTTATTCCACAGTATTTTGACTGTTAAGTTATTTGTTTCCAGTATTTTACGAGAGCTTACGCGTATCTCTAACAAAACAAGTATTTTGCAGGGTGGGGGGGAGGGGGGTATAGCACCGTCCGCGACCCACCGGGAGCACTACAATCACGGTGAAGCGACACGCAATTCTATGCAGGGGGATAGATGACTACCCACACAGAAGCGATCCGCATTACAGGCCAGCCGACCGAATCCCAGTCCAGCGTTCTTACACCCCAGGCAATCGAATTTCTTCTGGCGTTGCACATGCGATTCGAACCCACTCGCCAGTCGCTGTTGGAGGAACGCAAGCAACGCCAGGCCAGGCTGGACGCCGGCGAGAAGCCGCAGTTCCGCGAGTCCACCCAATCCGTTCGTGACGGATCGTGGAAGGCCGCGCCCATCCCGGACGATCTGCGGGACCGGCGAGTGGAAATCACCGGCCCCCCCGACCGCAAGATGATCATCAACGCGCTGAACTCCGGCGCCTCGGTCTTCATGGCCGACTTCGAAGATTCGAACTCGCCGACTTGGGAAAACTGCATCGAAGGCCAGCATCATTTATACGATGCCGTGCGGCGCACGATTGAGTTCAAGTCGCCCGAGGGCAAAGAGTACAAACTCAGTTCGAATGCGGCGGTGCTGTTCGTACGTCCGCGGGGATGGCACCTGAATGAGAAGCACTTCCTCGTGAACAACACGCCGATCTCGGGATCGCTATTCGACTTCGGATTGTTCTTTTTCCACAACGCCAAGGCGCAGATGGAACGAGGCACCGGCCCGTACTTTTACCTGCCGAAGCTGGAGAAGCACGAAGAAGCGCGGTTGTGGAATGACGTATTTGTCTTTGCTCAGGAATATCTCGGCATTCCCAGGGGCACGATCCGCGCGACGGTACTGATTGAGACGATCACGGCAGCGTTCGAGATGGACGAAATTCTCTACGAGTTGCGCGATCACTCCGCGGGGTTGAATTGCGGACGCTGGGATTACATTTTCAGCTTCATCAAGAAATTCCGCAATCATGCCAGCCACGTGCTGCCAGACCGTGGCGAGATCACGATGCAGCAGCCGTTCCTGCGGTCGTACGTCGAGCTTCTGATTCACACCTGCCATCGGCGGGGGATTCACGCCATGGGCGGCATGGCGGCGCAGATTCCCATCCGCAACAACCCGAAGGCAAACGACGAAGCAATGGAACGGGTGCGGGCCGACAAACTCCGTGAGGTCAAGGCCGGACATGACGGCACGTGGGTGGCGCACCCCGGACTGGTGCCAATCGCCAAGGCAATCTTCGACGAATATATGCCGCAGCCAAACCAGATCAGTCCCCCGGCAGCCAAGCACTCAGCCATTACCGCGGCCAACCTATTGGAGTTACCGAAAGGCAAGATCACGGAGGCCGGCTTCCGTCGCAACATTGATGTTGGATTGCAATACCTGGAGTCGTGGCTGCGCGGCAATGGCTGCGTCCCGATCTATGACCTGATGGAAGACGCGGCGACGGCGGAAATCTCGCGCTCGCAGCTCTGGCAATGGCTGCGCTACCAGGCAAAGATGAACGACGGGCGCAACATCACTCCGGAGATGTTCGACATGATATTGCGCGAGGTGGTGGGGCGGCTGAAGTCGGCGGAAACGACGCCCAAGGGGCACAAGTTCGACCGCGCCGCCGAGATCTTTACCGAAATGTCGAAGGGGGAGTACGAAGAGTTTCTGACCAGTGTGGCGTATCGGGATTTGGCGTAAGCGGTCGTTCACCACAAAGGCACCCAGGACACGGAGTTTTTTGAATACTATCGTGCCTTAGTGGTGAAATCCTCATCTTTTCCCGAAATGGGAATCACTTCGACTGTGTTCCATCGTCACATCGAAATGGCCACAGCGCGGCCTACAATGTCACGTTAGTCTGTGACTCTTTAAATTCGGATTATTACGACCATGAAGAAGCTGGAAGCAGTGGAAGAAGCCCGCGCCATCATGACCCTAGGAATGGACTGGGGCGTTTTCAAGTGGTTGATGGAGAAGCCAAAAGTGCGCAAGATCGCTGACCGCGCAACCGAGGCCTTGAACAACGCCGAGGACAAGGTGAAGGCCGCTTGGAGTGATGAGCTAAAGGTAGCCTACAACTACCTGGCCACTCTGGAAGATGACGACTCGGTCAAGGGCAAGAAGGGCGGCAAAAGCAAGGCCGCGGCCAAAGGCATTGATCCAGAGGCGCTCGCCATAGCCAAAGGCGTGTATCAGGCTGACGAAGAAACCGAGACCATGCGACTCGATGCCGAGGACACGTTCGACGAAGGCGAAAGGAAGCTAAGTGTGGCTATGGCGCGCGAGGGTGCACGCAAGGCACTGGCAACCTACGATTTGCATGAGAAGGCGATTCGCAAGGCTGAGGCAGCGGCGAAGAAGTGAAGTGGCTGGTGACCAATAGGTGGTAATTGGTGAGTGGTAATTGGCTGTTCGTCGTCTGCAAGTAAGAAGTTGGGCCCATGATGTTTTCCTGGTTGCCGCGCGACCCACTGAGTGTCGGCTCTAAAGCACCCGATTTTTCCCTGCCTACGGAGACCGGCAAGAAGGTGAAGCTGTCGTCGCTGCGAGGTAAGATCGTCGTTCTGGTGTTCTATCCCGGCGACGACACCATGATCTGCCGCAAACAGTTATGCGAATTCCGCGATGCCTGGCCGGACGTCAGCGGGCAGAACGTCGTGGTGTACGGAATCAATCCTCAGAGCGCGGAGAGCCATCGCGAATTTCGAGAGCGCTATCACTTCCCCTTTCCTTTGCTGGTGGACTCGGAACAGAAGGTTGCCGCGCTGTATAACTCGGATGGCGGCATGGTGAATCGCACGGTGTACTTAATCGGGCCGGACGGGAAGATTCGGTATGCCTGGCGGGGAATGCCGAGGCCGGAAGAAGTGTTGGCGGCGATAAAGAAGAAGAGGCAACTAACAGCTAGCAAGTAGCTTTGGGTGACTGGCAGCTGGTTGCCGGTCGTCGGTTAGCGGAGTCGACTCTATGAATCGCACGAAGAGCGAATACGATTTCGATTACATCGTGGTCGGCTCCGGCTTTGGTGGGAGCGTTACCGCGCTGCGCCTGATGGAGAAGGGCTACCGCGTCGCTGTGATGGAAATGGGACGCCGCTGGACAGCAGAAAACCTGCCAAAGACGAGCTGGGAGATGCATCGTTGGTTCTGGCGTCCGGGCATTGCGCTGCGCGGGTTCTTCAACATGCGGTTTTTCCGACACGTCACGATCATGCACGGCTGTGCCGTGGGTGGCGGATCGATTACCTACGCGTGCACCATGCTGCGGCCGCCGGACAAAGTCTGGGACAGCGGCTCATGGAAGGGGCTGGACGACTGGAAGTCGGTGATGCCCCGGCACTACGACGAAGCGTCTCGCATGCTGGGCGTGACCACCAACAAGATTCTCGGGCCAGCGGACAAGCTGTTGCGCAAGGTGGCCGAGTCGGTCGGCGTGGGTGATACGTTTTATCGCACCAGCGTCGCCATTTTCCAGGCTCCGGAAGGCGTGCAGGGCGGCGTGACCATGCCGGACCCGTATTTCGGTGGCGAAGGCCCGGATCGTACGACTTGCGAAGGCTGCGGCGGATGCATGATGGGGTGCCGCCATGGCGCGAAAAATACGCTCGACATGAACTATCTGTACCTGGCGGAAAAGCGCGGGTGCCAAGTGTTCGCCGAGACCCGGGTGACCGACATTGTTCCGCTCGACGGCGCAAACGACGGCACCTTGGGTTATCGGGTATCGACCGAGAGGTCCACCGCATTCTTCGCCAAGAATCGGAAAACTTTTACGTGCCGCGGAGTAGTAGTGGCAGCGTCTGCGCTGGGCAGCATGGAATTGCTGTTCAAGTTAAAGGACAAGAAATCGCTGCCCAACTTGAGCGATAACATCGGGCGCTACGTGCGAACCAACTCCGAATCGCTGATTGGAGTGCGCGTGCCGGACACGAACGACGACTTGTCGAAGGGCGTCGCCATCGGCTCCGGAATTTATATCGACGAGCACACGCACATCGAGGCGGTGCGCTATCCCAAGGGATCGGATTCGATGTCGGCGTGGACAACGATTTTGACCGGCGGCAGACCGGGGCCGGGGCGCGTCGGGCTGTGGCTGAAGAACCTGATCGTGTCGTCGATCTTGCATCCCATACGGACCTTCCGCAGCCTGCAGCCATTTGGCTGGGCACGCGAGTCGGTCATCCTGCTGTGCATGCAGGCGCTGGATGGGCACATTGACATGCGCTGGCAGCGCTCGTGGCTGTGGCCGTTTCGCAAAGTGCTGGCGAGTCACGGACAACGGATTCCGACGTTCATTCCAGCGGCCAACAAGTTTGCCGAGCATTTCGCCAAAGTCGTAGGCGGCAGCCCCATGAGCATGCTTCCAGAAATTCTGTTCGATATTCCTGGTACCGCACATTGCCTGGGCGGCTGCGTTATGGCCGATTCCCCGGAGCGAGGCGTTGTGGATTCGCGCAACCGCGTGTTCGGGTACAGGAACATGTATGTGTGCGACGGGTCGGTGGTAGCGGCTAACCTCGGCGTAAACCCCAGCCTCACGATCACAGCACTGACGGAGCGCGCGATGAGCTTCATACCCCCGGCGAGCGCGATGGATTGGAAGGATGATACGGAAGCGGTCGCGGTGGGCCGGTGATCAGTTCCTCTTCTTTGCCGCTTTTTTCGCGGCCTTTTTTGCGGGCTTGCGTTTTGCTGGAACTTTGGACGGCGGTGCCGGCGTCTTTACACGCGCCTCGAGCTCTGCCAGGCGTTGGCGCAGTTGGCGAAGTTCTTCGGTAGCGTCGGGGTGAGTCTCCTGAGTCGGTGGCGCGGGCGCCTGCGTCTGCAAGAAATTCTTCATCATGTTAAGCGGCGAGAGGGCCGCGGACTGCACGCCGGTCAGGCCTGTTTGCAGCTTGCTCTGCACAGACTGATACGCATCGTAAGCCGACTTCAGATACCACATGATGAACTCGCGTCCCATGCGATCGGAGGAGATGATGAGCTGGCGCAATAGCTCTACAGGCAGGCCGGTGGGCTGCTGCTTGGCGTCGTCCATGATGATTTGGGTAAGCGTGACCCGGGTGAGGTCCTCGCCCGATTGCGCGTCGAGCACCTGCACGTCGCGAGCTTCGCGCACGAAGACGGCGATGTCTTCGAGGTTGATGTAGCGGCTGGAGGAAGTGTCGTAGAGCCGGCGGTTGGGGTATTTCTTGATGACGACCGTGTTGGCGCTCATGGTTCGGCTCCTTGCTGCAGCGCACAATATATCCTTATCTTGCCACAGAATCCGGCGCGCCGCGACTGAAGGTGTTACGGCCAGCAGCGAGCGGGAGTGGGAGGGCGCTAAGCTATTCCTTTGGCATTGGACGCGAAAGCGACTATAGTGTTTTTCCGACGGACGTGGTTCGCAGTCATTCGGCTTGCGGGGATGGCAACCGGCATTGGATTGCGGCGAATCGAATAGGTGTGCGGAGAATCAGTACATTGTCATCGGGCCCGCAGCGCGCTTCATTTCAGGAAGACCCCAAAGAAGCGAACGTTTCCATCTGGCAGGAGGCGCTGTTTGCGGCGGACATTCTTCTGCTGCACGCGTCGCCGGTCTATTACGGATGGGGTGTACCCCGCGGCGATAGCTCGGCCGTTATCCTGATTCCGGGGTTTCTCGGCACCGATGCCTACCTCAGCCAGTTCCATTCGTGGCTGGAGCGGATTGGCTATCGCGCGTATTACTCCGGCATTGGCATCAATGCAGAGTGCCCGAACATTTTGATTCAGAGGCGGCTCAACGCCTGCATCGAGAAGGCACTGAGCGAGACTGGGCGAAAGGTTCACCTGATAGGCCACAGCCTGGGCGGCATCATTGCACGTTCGGTTGCTGCGCAGCGTCCGAGTGAAATCGCCTCGGTCACTACACTGGGTTCTCCGTTTCGCGGGACCGTTGCACACAAAACTGTTTTACGCGCAGCAGAAGCTGTGCGCGGCCACATTTTGCGCGACCACGGTTCACAGGTGCTTCCTGCCTGCTATACAGCGCGGTGCACGTGCAACTTTCTCGACTCGCTGCGACGCGATGTGTCACAGGAAGTGCTGGAAACAGCGATCTACACTCGCAATGACGGCATCGTTGACTGGCACTTTTGTCTCACGGGACAAGAAGGTTGCGACTTCGAAGTGCCGGGCACACACATTGGACTGTCGTTCAACGCATCGGCGTATGCGGTGATTGCGAATCGTCTGGCAAAATCAACGGCGCGCAACAATTTGCAATTGAAGTAGAGCGCAGCGCATGCAAACTGCTCATCCTGCGAAATGTGCTAGTGCAAAACGTGCAATTTGCGGGAGACCGTTGATTCCCAAGGATTCCCATTTTGGGAATTTCCCTTCCGGATTGCTCGAATTTGCAACAGCTTGAGGGCGGCGATAGGCGAGACTAGATATGTCAGGTTCGGCGGCGACGGTGGTTACGGGGTTGCACAGTACCAAGCGCTGCTGACCCGGATTCGGACCCCAATTCAAAAAGCTCGCAAGGAGAAGCCCTATGCGGCGTTCTATCCTCATATTTTTGTTGCTCTTTATCTCTTTCTCCGTGGTGACATGCCTGGCACAATCGCAGGAGTACGTGGGCAGGTACGATGCGTACGTTGGTTATGCGTACCTGACAACTCCCAACATGAATCTTGACCAGCACGGGTTCCAGGCACAATTCGGTTACAACTGGAAGCGCTGGGCGGCACTCGGTATCGATACGAGTTACTTCGGCGGCGGTAGCTCACTCACGGTGCCAATGCTGAACGACGCCACCCTTGCGAAACTGGCGCCGATCCTGCCGCATCTGCCTCCGGGATTTCAGGTATGGACGCCGTACCACGCGAATACCTTCACGATTACTGCTGGACCGCAGCTTAACTATCGTCGTTTCAAGTATGTGACTTTATTCATTCACCCTGACATCGGCGCCATGTACCAGAGCGTTCAGGCGCAGCCACCGAATCCCATCATGGTTTCGATCGTGACCAACCTGTTGGGACCCAGCATGAGCACTAATCAATGGACTGCGTTCTATGGAGTTGGCGGCGGATTGGATTTGAATGTATCGAAACACGTGGGCATTCGCATGCAGTCAGACTGGGTTTACACGCAGCTGTTCGACAACCTGCTGAGGAATCCGCAGTATACGTGGCGGATGTCGGCCTCGCCGACATTCCGCTTCGGCAAGAACGTACCGAAATAAACAGTTTCGGGCCACGTTTTGATGCAATGAAAGGGAGCTTTGCGCTGCTTACGGCAGTATGAGGCTCCCTTTTGCCTTGGTGTCCAGGGCTTTCGAACTGTTCAGATAAAATCGAGACGACCATGTCAAAACGCATCGTCGTGCTTATTGTGATCGCGATACTGGCGGTGCTGGGGTTCCGCTATGCGGGATCGTTCCTGGTGGTGAATGCACCCGAACACGCCGACGTAATTGTCGTGCTGGGCGGCGGCAACAATGATTTGCGCTACTGGAACGGCGTTCGTCTTATGAATGAGGGCTGGGCACCGCGGCTCCTATTGGACGTGTTTGCCAAGGGTCAGACCTTCGGGAACATGGACATTGACCTGGCGCGTGATTTCGTTGTCCGAACGACCCCGGGACAATCCACAGTGTGTCCTGTCATCATTAACTCGACTTACGGTGAGGCAAAGCACATCGCGGATTGCCTGCGCGGTACGGGCGTGAAATCAATTCTGGTGGTCACGTCGAACTACCACACGCGGCGGGCGCTGGCGATTTTGCAGAAGCGACTTCCTCAATATCGCATTTCGATTTATGCTGCGCCCGATCCGTATTTTTTTGGACAGCGCTGGTGGCAGACGCGCGAATGGGCCAAGACGACTCTGTCCGAGTGGCAACGTTACATCTGGTGGCTGTTCGTGGACCGATGGAGTAGCGACCTAGTCGTCGGGTAAAGAGGGCTTTCACCGCAGAGGCCACGCAGTGCACGGAGAAAGCTATTAGCTGAAGCACGTGGCCTTCCATAGCGCAGTGCCGCACGCAGCGAGAAAGACCAGCAACACGGCCGACAACAATGCGATTGCTCTCCAATCCACTGCGATACTGGGGACGCGAGCGGCGGCGGCCAGCGCGACGAAGATAGCGGTGGCAACCGCCACGATGCACCAATCTAACCAGGTGCGACCAACATTGGCGCTCACTGACGCGCCGGACTCCTCCCCCGCCAGGCCCGCGCGAACATAGTCCGAGGAGACGCCGTACTTTTCACCCTCGCGATGCGCCGCGTCGCTCCATCGGCCATGCTCTTTCCCCGACACTGATGACAGCGCAATGGCGCCGGCGCCAGCCGCCATCAGCAAAGAACCGCCGATCACTTCGCCATACAGAGAGGTGCCCCGTCCGCGCAATTCGCCGAACACTAAGATGCCCCACGCCAGTCCCCACAATTGGTTGGTGTTCGACAACGGAATACCGCGACTGATACCGACGTACTTAGCAGCATATTGCTGGAACAGGTCGCCGATAACCCAGACAAATCCGCCTAGCATTAGCCAGAAAAGCGCGTCCTTTGCCAGCGAAAGTTGCTGAACGAGTGGTGACACACCGCCACTATAGGAGACAGCCAGAATCGACATAGTCACGAGTTCGCCGATGGTAAAAAAGGCCACGAATGATAGCGGGTTCATTCCCGTGAGATAGGCTTTGCGATAAGGGACGTACATGGTTCCCCACAACACACCGGCCGCCAGCGCCGCGATAATGCCGCGCAGCGCATGTTGCGGCGTAGTTTGCGATGAGGACGCATAGGCGAGGAGCGAAGCTCCAGCAAACATCAGCACCGCACCACCCAGCACGGTGAGCCAACGGCGGGCACCGGCGCGGCGCAGTTCGTTGAAGAGCGTCACACCCCAAAAGATGCCGATGAGGCTGTTCATATTCCACAGGGGAAATGCGATGCTGAGTCCGACGTCGCGAATGGCGAAGATGGTGAGCGTGTTGGCTACGGCCCAGAGACACCCGGCGAGAACAGCCCACACTACGAGATGCGGGGCCTGACGCAAATCCCAGCCGACCTGCCCGGTGCCGCGAATGAGCGCGGGCACACTCCATCGGGCGAGAAAGACGCCTGCGACCATCAGTAAAGAAACGACCACCTGTGAAATGCCGACAGTCACCAGCTTGGTGGGCGCTTCAGCCGCGCCCAGCCATGCTCCGGCGCCGAAGCCGCAGAGAATCCCTAGTGATTGGAGTTTTCGCAGACGTTGCGGCGTAATCGCTGACGAAGGTCCGGCGGGTTCCATTGTGGACTTCAACTGATCCAACGCAGCACCGCCAATCCGCCCAGCAACACGAACACTGGAATCCAGAAGTGAACGTCCGTCAGGACAGCCTTCGTCAAGCTTTGTGATCTTGCTGACACGCCGGTGTCGCGCACAGACGCCTCCAGGCACTGCAGGAATTACGACTGGATAGTTATACCAACAACGGAGTGCCGTGGCCGGAGCGGATGCCGACTGATTCGTTCCGCCCAATTGCAGCATCTACTGAAAAATACTCAGTTCAAGCCCCTCTTAAGGATTTCCTATGTCTGATCGAAGCTTGCCACTGCCGTCCGCCATGAGGGCACTTGATCCTTATACCCAGGCGTTCCCGACACTGACCGCAGAGCAGATCGACCGCGTTCGGTCGTATGGAAAAATCAGGGCTGTTGCGGCGGGTGAGACGGTTTTTCAAGCAGGCGACAGCCACATCTCGATGTTCATCGTGCTTTCAGGTAAATTGGACATCCTGCAACCGACCAAAGACGGCGAGCGATTGATTACAACCCATTTTCCTAGTGCATTTACGGGCGAAATCAACATGATTTCCGGACGGCGCGCCCTAGTTCACGGCCGCGTTGCGGAAGCCGGTGAATTCCTGGAGATTGGCCCGGACAATCTGCGCACGTTGATTGCGAAAGATGCCGAACTGAGCGAAGTGTTCATGCGTGCCTTCATCTTGCGTCGCCTCGCACTCGTAAAACAGGGCTTCGGTGATGCGGTCGTCATGGGTTCCATGCATTGCGCCGCCACCCTGCGAATCCGCGAGTTCCTAGGACGCAACGGACACCCGTACGAGTTCGTGGATCTCGACAAAGACCGCCAGTCGCAGGAGCTACTCGACCAGTTCCAGGTCTCAATCGCTGATGTGCCCGTCTTAATTTGCCGGGGTACTAAGGTTTTGCGCCATCCGACTTTGCAGGAGGTTGCAGAATGCCTCGGCTTCAACAGTCCGATCGACGAGGCACAGGTGCGCGACCTCATCGTGGTCGGTGCGGGCCCGTCGGGACTGGGAGCCGCTGTTTACGCGGCGTCAGAAGGGCTGGATGTGCTCGTAATTGAGAGCAACGCCCCCGGAGGACAAGCGGGATCGAGTTCCAAGATCGAGAACTACCTGGGATTCCCCGTCGGCATCTCGGGATCGGAACTGGCAACACGAGCCATCAATCAAGCACAAAAATTTGGAGCGGAAATGATGGTCGCACACGATGTGGTGCGACTCCATTGCAACCAGCGTCCCTACCAGATTGAGCTCGATAACGGCACCAGGCTCACCACGCGGTCCATTGTTATCGCTACTGGCGCGCAATACAACAAGCCGGCAATTCCCGGCCTCGCTCGATTCGAAAGTGTCGGCGTGTACTACGGCGCGACCAACATGGAGGCTCAACTGTGCGAGCACGAAGAGGTTATCGTGGTCGGCGGCGGAAACTCAGCGGGCCAAGCCGCAGTGTACTTGTCGGGCTATGCCAGCCGGGTCCACATACTCGTGCGCTCGGGGCAGCTTTCCGACACAATGTCGCGATACCTCGTCCAGCGCATTGAGACGCATCCGAAAATCAGTTTGCATCTAC
>Ga0302321_100004487_pt1 | contig 12102 bp, 14 predicted proteins | sample Fen_T0_1_FD_202505 | JGI IMG/M metagenome (GOLD analysis project Ga0302321, IMG submission 202505) | Peat permafrost microbial communities from Stordalen Mire near Abisko, Sweden - Fen_T0_1 | ecosystem: Environmental > Terrestrial > Soil > Wetlands > Permafrost | place: Sweden: Abisko...
ACGCGTGCGCGCACCAGGGGCATGCGCGTCGAGCCGCCGACGAGCACGACCTCGTCGATCTTTTCCGGCGCGAGCTTCGCATCGGAGAGCGCCTGACGGCAGGCGCTGATCGTGCGCTCGAGCAGTTCTGCGCCGAGCGCCTCGAACTCCTCGCGCGAGACGCGCCGGCGCCAGCTGACGCGCTTGGCGGGGATCACGACGTGCAGTTCGGCCTCGGGATCGGTCGAGAGCGCGATCTTGCACTGCTCGGCCGAGAGGCGGATCGCCTGCTGGAATCCAGGGTCCTCGAGCAGCGCGCTGCCGTGCAGCGGACCGAGCTCGCGCCGCGCAAGCCCCGCGAGCAGCTGGTCGAAGTCGTCGCCGCCGAGGTGCGTGTCACCCGCGGTCGAGAGCACGCGGAAGACGCCGTCCTCGATCGCGAGCACGGTCACGTCGAACGTGCCGCCGCCGAGATCGAAGACCACGACGTTGCCCTTGTCGCGCTGGTCGAGACCATAGGCGAGGCTCGCGGCCGTCGGCTCGTTGACGATGCGCAGCACCTCGAGGCCCGCGAGGCGCGCCGCGTCGCGCGTCGCTCCGCGCTGCGTGTCGTCGAAGTAGGCCGGCACGGTGATCACGCACTTGCGCACGTCCTGTCCGCCGAGCGCCTGGCAGGCGAGGTCGTGCACGCGCATCAGGATCAGCGCCGAGAGCTGTTCGGGCGTGTACTTCTGGCCGTGCACCTCGAGCTGGATCAGGCCGCGCTCGGTCTCGCTCGCGCGGTAGGGCAGCGCGGCGAGCTCGCTGCGCACGTCCTTCAGGCCGCGGCCCATGAAGCGCTTGACGCTGAAGATCACGTTGCGCGGATCGGCCACGGCGTGGTCGCGCGCTTCGCGGCCGACGACCGGCATGCCATCCGAGGGGAAGTGGATCACCGAAGGCACGAGCCCGCCCTTGCCTTCGGGGTGCAGCACCACCGGCCGGCCGTCTTTCCAGATCGCGGCCAGCGAGTTGGTCGTGCCGAGGTCGATGCCGAGTGCCAGCGTGACCGGAGTGGTGGTCGGCGCGTTGAGGACGTTGAGCTCGATGTAGCCCATGGGGGATTCAGCGTAAGGAGGCGCGCGTGAGGCTCAAGGCCTCGATCTCGGAGAGCGCGCGGTCGACGTAGCGGATCGCGTTGAGCTGCGTGCGCGCTTGTGCGAGGCGCGGCGAGCCGCGCTCGGGCAGAGGCTCCAGCAGCGACGCGACGGCCTGCAGCAGGCGCGCGCGCTCCGCGGCCAGGGTCCGCGCCAGCGAATCGAGGCGCTCCTGCATTCCCGGAGAGGCCGGCGCGCCGCGCGCCTCCTCGAGCAGCTCGTTCCACTCGAGCACCTCGGCCAGGAACGCGGGCGGCATGGCGCGCTGCTCGTTCTCGGCCGGGCCGCCGCGTGCGCCGACCAGCCAGTCCGCACGGTTCCAGTCGTCGGAGAGCAGCTCGTTGGCGCGGTTGAGGCGCGCGCTGTTGCGCTCGGCGAGCTCGCGCTCGGCGGCCGGCGCCTGCGTGAAGAAATCGGGGTGCACCAGGCGACCCGCGCGCAGCACGCGCTGGCGCAGGTCGGCTCCGTCGAGCGCGTAGCGCTCGGGCAGGCCGAGCAGCGCGAAGGGCGAGAGCTCGGCGGGCGGGTCGAGCAGCCGGCCGCACTGCGCGCAGCCGAGCGCGCTCGCGAGCACCGCGCCGCAGTGGGGACACTGCATGCGCGGCCTCAGACGGAGAAGGACTCGCCGCAGCCGCAGCTCTTCGAGGCGTTCGGATTGCCGAACTTGAAGCCGCGCCCCATCAGGTTGTCCTCGAAGTCGATCTGCGTGCCGTTCAGGTACAGGAAGCTCTTGGGATCGCAGACGACGCGGATGCCCTCGAGCTCGGTCACCTGGTCGACCTCGGCAATCTGGTCGTCGAAGCCGAGCGTGTAGCTGAAGCCGGAACAGCCGCCGCCCTTGACGCCCACGCGCAGCGCGGTGCCGGGCGCCAGGCTCTGGTCGGAGAGGATGCGGCGGATCTCCTTGGTCGCGCGTTCGGTGAGCTCGATCACTTGTGTTCGCCTCCCTGGCCCTGCTTCTGCTTGTAGTCGGCGATGGCGGACTTGATCGCGTCCTCGGCCAGCACGCTGCAGTGGATCTTGACCGGCGGGAGCGAGAGCTCCTCGACGATCTGCGTGTTCTTGATCTCGAGCGCCTCGTCGAGCGTCTTGCCCTTGATCCACTCGGTGGCGAGCGAGGAACTGGCGATCGCCGAGCCGCAGCCGAAGGTCTTGAACTTCGCGTCGACGATGCGGTCGCCCTCGACCTCGATCTGGAGCTTCATCACGTCGCCGCACTCGGGTGCGCCGACGACGCCGGTGCCGACGTTCGACTTCTGCTTGTCGAAGGAGCCCACGTTGCGCGGGTTGTTGTAGTGGTCGATGACCTTGTCGCTGTATGCCATGGTTGTGTACTCGTTCCTCCGGCCTAGTGGCCGCTCTGCCACTGGATCTTGGAGATGTCGATGCCTTCCTTGACCATCTCGTAGAGCGGCGAGAGTTCGCGCAGGCGCCGCACGGCGCGCACGACCTCTCCGACCGCGAAGTCGACTTCCTCGGCCTTCGTGAAGCGCCCGAACCCGAAGCGGATCGAGCTGTGCGCCAATTCGTCGCCGACCTTCATCGAGCGCAGAACGTGGCTCGGTTCGAGGCTGGCGCTGGTGCAGGCCGAGCCCGAGGAGACGGCCAGGTCCTTGATGCCCATGATCAGCGACTCGCCCTCGACATAGGAGAACGAGAGGTTCGAGTTGCCCGGCAGACGCTGCTCGCGGTCGCCGTTGAGCGCGACGTGGTCGAGCTCCGCGAAGATGCGCTTCTCGAAGGAGTCGCGCAGCTCGAGCGAGTGTGCCTTGTCCTTCTCGAAGTCGACGCGCGCGAGTTCGCAGGCCTTGCCTAGGCCCACGATGCCGGGGACATTGAGCGTGCCCGAGCGCATGCCGCGCTCGTGGCCGCCGCCGTCGATCTGCGCCACGAGGCGCACGCGCGGACTCTTGCGCCGCACGTACAGGCAGCCGACGCCCTTGGGGCCGTAGATCTTGTGGCCCGAGAGGCACAAGAGGTCGACATGGTCGGCCTCGACGTCCACCGGCACCTTGCCCACGGCCTGCGTCGCGTCCGTGAAGAAGAGCACGCCCTTCTCGTGGCACAGCGCGCCGATCTCGCGCACGGGGTTGAGCGTGCCGACTTCGTTGTTGGCCCACATCAGCGCGACCAGGATCGTGTCCGGACGCAGCGCCTTCTGGACCATCTCGAGCGTCACGCCGCCGGTCTTCGTGGGCTCGAGGTACGTGACCTCGAGACCCTGCTTCTCGAGGTGCTTGCAGGTGTCGAGCACGGCCTTGTGCTCGGCCAGGCTCGTGATCACGTGCTTGCCCTTGTCGGCGTACATCTCCGCGACACCCTTGAGCGCCAGGTTGATCGATTCGGTCGAGCCCGAGGTGAAGACGATCTCCTTGCCCGAGGCGCCGATCAGCGCGCCGATCTCGTTGCGCGCCTTCTCGACCGCCTCCTCGGCCTTCCAGCCGAAGGGATGGCTGCGGCTCGCGGCATTGCCGAACTCGGAGGTCAGGTAGGGCATCATGGCCTCGAGCACGCGCGGGTCGAGCGGTGTCGTGGCCTGGTAGTCGAGGTAGATCGGCAGCTTCATGAGTGTGGGTTCCTCTGCGCCAGCAGCGGCTCTGCTTCGAGCGGGAAGAGCGGCGTCGATTCGCGCAGCGAGCGCAGCGTCGTGCGCTCGAGCATGGTCCAGATCGCCTCGCGGATGCGCTGCAGCGGGGAGCGGATGCGGCAGGTCGGCTGCATCTCGCACTCGGCGTTGCGGTGCAGCGAGGAGGTCTCACAGTTGGAGATCGCCGGCCGGCCCTCGAGCGCCTCGACGATGTCCCCGACCGTGATCACGTCCGCCGGTCGGGCGAGCGTATAGCCGCCCGCTGCGCCGCGCTGGGACTCGACGAGTTGCGCGCGGCAGAGGTCCTTCAAGACCTCGGCCAGGAGCCGCTTGGGAATCGGGTAACGCTCGCCGATCTCGCGCACGCTGACAGGCTCTACCCCACGGTCCACCATGTGCACCATGGCGATCAGGCCGTACTCGGTTCGCTTGGTCAGTTGGAGCATCGAAGATAGCGCACTGAAAGGGTGCTAATTGGAGCCAAGTGTAGGCCCCGTGCCACGTGGAAGCCAGCGAAAGCTTGCCAAACCTTCCGTGCACGGAAGAGTTTGGACTGGGATGCGTTCCTGACAGTCTGCTGGGGCTCAAGCGTGGGGGGATCCGAGCCGATCCATCCGACATGAGCAACCTGACCAACGCGGTCTGCTTCACCTGCGGCCTCGCGATCGAGTCGCCCCCGCGGCTGAATCGGTTGACCAGCGGGCAGGTTTGCCCCGCCTGCCGCGAACGCGTGCTGGACGGACTCCCGCCTGCCCTGCCCTCGAGTCCAAGCGGGGTTCCTGAGGCCTCCAACCTCGGCCAGCGAGCGCTCGATCCCGCCGATCTCGACGACGGCGAGACCGATCGCGGCCCGGGTGGCTGGGGCAGCGCTTCCTAGCTGACTTCTGCCGCGAGCGCCTGGCGCATTTCGTCGGGCAGCAGCGCCAGCTTGCGCGGCGTGCTGCGGATGTCGATGCAGGCGAGCTCGATGGCTCCCGATGCGATCAGCGTCCGGTCGGCTTCGCGCCAGACCTCGGAGGCGAAAGTCACCGACGCCGGGCCGAGCTTCTCGACCCAGGTCCGGACCACGAGCTCGTCCTCGTAGCGCGCCGGCGAGCGGAAGCGCAACTCGGCCTTGCGCACGGGCAGCGCCCAACCCGAGCGCTCGAATGCGGCGTACGAACAGCCTCGGGCGGCCATCAGGGCCGTGCGGCTTTCCTCGAGGTACAGGAGGTAGTTCGCGTGGTGGACGACGCCCATCTGGTCGGTCTCGCCGTAGCGGACGCGCAGGCGGTGCTCGTGGCGGGCAGGCGGCATTCCGCGATGATCGCACGCGGCCTGGCCCGGCTCCAGCGACCGGCCTGGTTGGCGCGGGAAGCGCCCGGCTGGTAGAACCTCGCTCGAGCATGAACTGGGCCGCATCCAAGAAGGACACACCGCGCGGGGACTCCACGGTCGCGGCCGTGCTGACCTGGGTGCTTCCGGGCGCCGGCCATCTGTACCTGGGCATGCCGGTCTTCGGCCTGTGCGCCTTCCTGCTCGTCTCGGGGCTCTACTGGATCGGGCTTCAGCTCTCCGGCGGGATGCTCTTCGAGTACCTCGAACCCGACTTGCAGAGCAACTTCGCGGGGGTGCTCACGCCCGAGGTCGGGAACCTTGGCGCGCTGGTCTACCACATGAAGACCTATGGCTACGGCATCGGGCACATGCGCCCCTGGCCGGATGCGATGTGGATCGGCTGCTGGCTCACGGCCTGCAGCGGGATCCTGAATGCATGCTTGATGGTGCAGGCGCACAGCGACGCGCGCGCGCCGAAGGAGGGCGCCGATCCGGGCTTCGGGAGCATCGCGCGCCCCGTGCTCGCTGCCTGGGCCGTGCCTGGACTCGGACACTGGCTGCAAGGACGCAAGCTGCGCGGGGTGTGCTTCTTCGTGCTGCTCGTCGGAATGCTCGTCGTCGGCACGTGGCTCTCCGGGGGCTCGAACCTCAGCCGCGAGCGACACTTCTACTACTGGGCCGGACAATTCCTCGCCGGGCTTCCCGGTCTGGGACTCGAGGCCATCTTCGGGCACGCGCCCTTGACGCGCGAGATCCGCTATGCGGACGCGGGGCTCGACCTTGCGTGTCTCGCGGGCCTGCTGAATGTCCTGGCCCTGATGGACGTCTATGCTTTCGGCGAGAAGCGCGCCCTGGAGTGGCGCGCGCAGCCCACGAGCACTCCGGCAGCGCCGGTGGTGAGCGTTCCATGATCGACCCGCTGCTGCACACGGCCTTTTTCGTGCTCGCGGCCCTGGCGATCGTCTTCGCCGGCTCGACCTTCTCGGAGCTCGAGGACGCGCCGCTCTTGCGCGCGCTGCCGAAGAAGGTGGGCTGGTTCTGCCTGTGGTGCGCGGTGCTGGCGCTGCTGATCGTCGTGCTCGAGCACACGCTCGCCTCTACGCGCTGAATTCGCCCCGATCGAGCAGGCGGAACAGTCCGCCCGGCGTGCGCGCCACGCGCCCGGCCATCTCGGCTTCGACGAGTTCGACGATCACCGTGGTGAGCGGCCGCCGCGTGCGGCGCGAGAGCTCGTCGGCCGAGAGCGTCTCGCCGCGCAACTCCGCCAGCACGGGCGTGTCCACAGCGGGAGTCGCGACTCCCGCGGGCGCGCAAGCAGCGGGGCTGAGCCCGAGTTCGGCGAGGATCTCCTCTGGATCCTCGACCAGGCGTGCTCCCTCGCGCAGCAAGCGGTGGCAGCCGCGGGCCATCGGATGGTCCACCCGTCCGGGCAAGGCAAAGACCTCGCGTCCCTGGTCCGCGGCCCAGCGCGCGGTGATCAGCGAGCCCGAGGCGTGGGCGGCCTCGAGCACGACCACGACCTGCGCCAGGCCGGAGATCAGGCGGTTGCGCAGCGGGAAATGGTGCGGCCGCGGCGGCTCCTCGGGCTCGCGCTCGGAGACGAACAGGCCGCGCTCGAGCACGCGCGCGAGCAGATCGCATTCGGGCCACGGCCGCGCGACGCCGTTCCCGAGCACAGCGATGGTGCTCCCGCCCGCCTCGAGCGCCGCCCGGTGAGCCGCCTGGTCGATCCCGCGCGCATAGCCCGAGACGATCACCACCCCGGATTCCGCGAGCACGCGTGCGAAGCGGCGCGCCTGGGCCTCGCCGTACGGGGAAGGGGAGCGCGACCCGACGAGCGCCACGCGCGGCTTGGTTGCAAGCAGTTCGGTCCGGCCCCGCAGCCAGAGCGCTTCGGGAGGGGCGTCGATGCTGCGCAACTCCGCGGGCCAAGAGGCGGATCCAGGCTGGATCCGCAGGGTTCGATCGCGTGCTTCCACATCCGCAAGACGTTCCGGATCGCCGCAGGTTGCTCGCTGGCGAGCAAAATCCATCGGGCTCGAGGCGCGCTGGCGAAACAACCGCTCTGGTGTTTGCGTAGTGGGGGCCCGGAGCCATCCCCCTCCGCCCTACCCGACGATGAAGATCACGCTCCTTGGCTGCCTGCTCCTGTTTGCCTGCCTGTCCGCCTGCGTCATCGATACGAGCTCCCGCTCCGAACACACGGGCCGGCAGGTCGGTCCCCAGACCCTCGAGCAACTCCAGCCCGGCCGCACGCAGGAATTCGTGCTGGCCCTGCTCGGCGATCCGACGACGCGCAGCAGCGCGGGAGGCGGCACCGAGGTCTGGAAGTGGGAGTACACCTGCCGCGAGCACCACAGCGGCTCGCTGATCTTCGTCATCGACAGCGACAAGACGACCGAGGTGCGGCGCACGACCTACGCGCTCTTCGAGGGCGGCCAGATCGTCAAGGCCTGGCAGGACTGAGGCGCGCTCACTTCGCGCCCGTCGCTTTGCGCTCGGAGCCGTCCTGCCCGCGCTCGCTGCGCTTGCGTGGGCGCAGATCGCCCTGCATCTCGCCCCAGTAGACCTTCCATTTGCGCTCGAGTTCGCGCGGCAACGCCGGCGACTGCTCGTCGAGCTTGAGCTTGGCGCGGTTCTCGTTCCACCAGTTCTGCCAGGCGGCCTGCGAGCCGCCCTGGTCGACGCCGGAAAGGACCGCCAGCGCGAGGCGGAAGTCGGGCATGGCTGCCTCGCCGCGCTGGGCGGTCGCGAGCTTCATGCCTTCGATCAGGCGCTCGAGTGCCTCGCGCGTGCGGATGCGCCCCAAACCCAGGATGCGCGCCTGCAGCACCTGCGGATCCTGGGCCGATCCGAGTTCGTCGCCGAGCACGTGCAGCGAACTCGCGCTCCCGTACTGTCCGATCGCGCGCAGCAGCAGCGCGAGAAGTTGCGGGTCCTTCTTCGGGGACTTCTCGTCGTGCGCGAGCGCCTGCAGTTCCTTGAGCGCATCGGGATGATTGACGAAACGCAGCGCCTCGATCGCCGCACGCTGCACGTCGAGTTCCTTGTCGCGCAGTCCGCGCGCCACGAGCTTGACCACCTCGGGGTCGGGCAGGTCCCCGTTGGCCTGGATCGCGCGCGCCCGCTCGGCGGCGGAATCGCTCTTCCAGGCCTTGTCGAGTTCGACGATCGCGCTCTTCACACGCTGCGCGTCGACCTGCGGCTCGCTTGCCCGGGCGGGCAGCCAGAGCGCGAGCAGGCACAAGCAGAGCAGCGGCATGCCCCGATGATAGGCGATCGAGCGGCCCGCAAACGAGCGCGCCCGGCGGCCAAGGGCCCCGGGCGCGTCCGGTATCCGCTCGAGCGCGGGTCAGGCAGCCGGCGGTGCGCCGGCCGGGATCGGCTCGGCGGGGACGACCGGGCTGTGCTTGAAGACGATGTTCTCGCCCTTCTCGTCGAGCATGACCGTGATCACGTCCTTGACGGAGAAGCTCGTGCGCAGGAGCTCTTCGGCCAGCGGATCCTCGATGTAGCGCTCGATCGCGCGCCGCAGCGGACGCGCGCCGTAGTCCTCGTTGAAGCCCTTGCCGATCAGGAAGTCGATCGCGATCGGGTCGAGGACGAGGTCGACACCCTTCTCGGCGATGCGCTTCTTCACGTCGCGCATCTGCAGCAGCACGATGCGCTGCAGGTCCTCGTGGTTGAGCTGGTTGAAGACGATCAGCTCGTCCACGCGGTTCAGGAACTCGGGCCGGAAGTAGCGCTCGACCTCGATCATCACGTCGGCGCGCATGCGCTTGCTCTTGTCCTCGGCCGAGAGCTTCTGGGCCGAGCCCGAGAGCCGGTCGAAGCCGAGCTTCGCGCCCTGCTTCATCTGCTGCGAGCCGAGGTTGCTGGTCATGATCAGGATCACGTTGCGGAAGTCGACGTGCCGGCCGAACGAGTCGGTCAGGCGCCCTTCCTCCATGATCTGCAGCAGCATGTTGAAGACATCGGGGTGCGCCTTCTCGATTTCATCGAGGAGCACCACCGAATACGGCCGGCGTCGGACCTTTTCGGTCAGCTGGCCGCCCTCTTCGTAGCCGACGTAGCCCGGAGGCGCGCCGACCAGTCGCGAGGCGTTGTGCTTTTCCATGTACTCGCTCATGTCCATCGTGATCACCGCGTCCTCGGTGCCGAACATGAACTTCGCGAGCTGCTTGCAGAGGTAGGTCTTGCCGACCCCCGAGGGGCCGAGGAAGACGAACGAACCCATGGGCCGGCGCGGGTCCTTGAGGCCCGAGCGCGAGCGGCGCACGGCGCGCGCGATGGCCTTGACCGCGTCCTCCTGGTTGATCACGGTCAGGCCGAGCTCGGCTTCCATCTGCAGCAGGCGCTCGGCTTCGGCCTTTTCCAGGCGCGTGAGCGGGATGCCGGTCATCTTGGAGACGGTCTCCGCGATCACGTCCGCGTTGACCTCGCCGACCTGCTCCTTGTCGGCCTGCTCCGAACGCCAGCGCTTCTGCATCTCTTCCTTGTTGCGCTTGAGCTGGTAGGCCTTGTCGCGCAGCTGCGCGGCCTTCTCGAAATCCTGCGCCGAGACGGCCTCGTCCTTGGCGCGCTCGAGGCGCTCGATCTCGACCGAGACCTCGCGCATGTCGGGCGGTGCGACCATCGACTTGATGCGCACGCGCGCGCCGGCCTCGTCGATCACGTCGATCGCCTTGTCCGGCAGGAAGCGGTTGTTGATGTAGCGCGTCGAGAGCTCCACGGCCAGTCCGAGCGCCTCGTCCGTGTAGTGCACGCGGTGGTGCGCTTCGTACTTGTCGCGCAGGCCCTTGAGGATCTCGATCGTCTCGGTCGGAGTCGGCGGTTCGACCATGACCGACTGGAAGCGGCGTTCGAGCGCGCCGTCCTTCTCGATGTGCTTGCGGTACTCGTCGAGCGTGGTCGCGCCGATGCACTGGATCTCGCCGCGCGAGAGCGCCGGCTTGAGCACGTTGCTCGCATCGATGGCACCTTCGGCGCCGCCGGCGCCGACCAGCGTGTGCAGCTCGTCGATGAAGAGCACCACGTCCTTGACGCGGCGCACCTCGGTCATGACGGCCTTGATGCGCTCCTCGAACTGGCCGCGGTACTTCGTGCCGGCGACCATCAGCGCGAGGTCGAGCACGACGATGCGCTTGTTGCGCAGGATGTCGGGCACGCGGTTCTCGATGATCTGTTGGGCCAGGCCTTCGACGATCGCGGTCTTGCCCACACCCGGTTCGCCGAGCAGCACGGGGTTGTTCTTCGTGCGGCGCGAGAGGATCTGGATCACGCGCTCGATCTCGTTGGCGCGGCCGATCACGGCGTCGAGCTTGCCTTCGCGCGCGAGCTCGGTCAGGTCGCGGCCGAAGGAGTCGAGTGCCGGCGTCTTGCTCTTCGAGTTCGACTGCTGCGCGGCCGGTTCGGAGGACGGTGCGCCCTCCTCTTCCTCTTCTTCCTCGCGGTCGGCGCCGAGGAAGTCGAGCACTTCCTCGCGCACGTCCTCGAGCTTGACGCCGAGGTTCATCAGCACCTGCGCCGCAATGCCCTCGTTCTCCTTGATCAGGCCGAGCAGCAGGTGCTCCGTCCCGATGTAGTTGTGGCCGAGGTTGCTGGCCTCTTCCATCGAGAGCTCGAGCACCTTCTTGGCCCGCGGCGTGAAGGGCAACTGGCCCATCGTCACCATCGAGGGACCGGTCTTGACGATCTTCTCGACCTCGGCCCGGATCTTGTTCAGGTCGATGCCCATGTTCTTCAACACGTTGGCGGCGACTCCGCTGCCCTCCTGGACGAGCCCGAGCAGGATGTGCTCGGTGCCCAGGTACTCGTGGTTGAAGCGCTGGGCCTCCTGACGGGCCAGGTTCATCACCTTCTTGGCGCGGTCGGTGAAGCGATCGAACATGGTTTCCTCAGACGTCACTCAATAGTGGATAGGACTCCCCCGGCACGCACGCGGACGTCCCGCGGGAGGGGTGATGGTAGCTAACTCCAGTGTTTCGTCCTTCAAGGGGGCCGGGGTTTATCCCGCTGCGCACATGTGCGTGCGCCCGAGAAGAAAAAGCCCTGCAGAGGGACTCAGGGCCTCCCAATCAGGCCCCGCTCCCGTCCTCGATGGCGCGGATCTCGTCGCGCAGGCGCGCGGCGCTCTCGTAGGCCTCGGCCCGGATCGCGTTCTCGAGTTCCTTGCGCAGGTCCTCGATCCGCCCGCCGCCCGGGTTCGAAGCGGCCGAGCCAGGGATGCGGCCGGAGTGCTGCACCGCTCCGTGGACGCGCTCGAGCACGTCCGTCAGGTGCACGCGGAACACCTCGTAGTCCCGTGGGCAGCCTAGACGCCCCTTCTTGCGGAACTCCTCGAGCGTCATCCCGCAGTCCGGACAGGACGGGCCCGGTTTCTTGCGCGCCTGGTTGGCGGAGAGCTGCAGCAGCTTCCAGATGTCGTTCTGCGACGGCTTGGAGAGCGAAGCGTGCGGAAGGTCGAGCGCCTGGGCGCAGATCTCGCACAGATGCTGTTCCACGACCTCGCTCGACGGAGCGCCGGTCTTGGTTTCGTCTTGAACCTGGGCGATCTCGGTGACGGTCACCGTCGCTTCGTTCTTCTGGCACTTCTGGCAGAGCATGGGGTCGTCCTGGCCGCAGGCGCCGGTGGGTCCACCTATAACCCTTGCGATTCGTATCGTCGAGTGCGTGTCGCGACTGGAGTCTCGGCTCGGCCCCGGCAGAGGTCTGCGCCAGCCCGGCTCAGGGCGGGAGCGCCGCCCGGAAAGCCAGGGCGCGCTCGCGGAAGTTCAGGTAGCCGTCGAAGCTCGCGCAAGCGGGGGAGAAGAGCAATTCCTCCCCGGGAGCGAGCCCCCCGAAGGCGGCCTCGACCGCGTCCTCGAGGCGGCGGGCCTCGAAGCACTCGAGGCCGGCGGCCCGCAGCGGCGCCGGAAACGAGTCGACGGCCGCCCCGAAGACGCCCACACGCCGAGCGCGCCCGCGCAGCGTGGCGGCGAGTTCGGAGATCGGCAGCATCTTCGGCTTCCCGCCGATCAGCAGGGTGAATCCCGGCTGCATCGAGAGCACGGCCGAAATCGTCGAATCCGGCGTGGTCGAGAC
>Ga0302321_100004490_pt1 | contig 12098 bp, 5 predicted proteins | sample Fen_T0_1_FD_202505 | JGI IMG/M metagenome (GOLD analysis project Ga0302321, IMG submission 202505) | Peat permafrost microbial communities from Stordalen Mire near Abisko, Sweden - Fen_T0_1 | ecosystem: Environmental > Terrestrial > Soil > Wetlands > Permafrost | place: Sweden: Abisko...
AAGCGTTGCCCCCGCCGCGAAGCGATTGGTGTAGGCGTCCAACGATCCCGCCATGAGCATCGGAACCAAAGCACCACCGGAGATGGCCATGCACATCAGGCCGGAGAGCTCATTGGCACACTCGGGTTTTTCTTCAACCGTGATTGAGAAGAGCATCGGCCAGATGTTGGCGAAGCCGAGCCCTGCGAGCACGATGCCAACCAATGCCAGCGTCTTGTTCCCAGACATTAACAGCACACCACCCACCAAGCCCAAAAACGCCGAAATCCGGAAGAAAACACGGGGGCTGACTTTTACGCTGCCCGCCACCAACCGTCCAAACGTGAGGATGCCAAAGAACAAGGTCGCCCCGAAAAACGCCGTCTGGCTGGCATTCAACCCGAGCCCGGCCAGCGTCGGCTTCAAAAAGGTGGCCATGCAGACCTCGGCGCCGACGTAGAGAAAAATGCCGAGCACCGCCATGGCAAACATGGGCACGCCGAGCAGGGCGAGTGAACTGCCAATGCTTGGCGGAACGTCCGCCTTGGTCTCATCAACCTTCAGCGTCAACACCATCACAAAAGCGAGCGCCATCAGGACAAAAAACACCGGAAAAGCTCCGCGCCAGCCCATCGCCGCCAGGAACCCCACGCTGAGCACCAGCGCCGAGAGGGAGGCGGAAACAGAACTGCCCAGGCCCTTGATTCCCTGCGCCAGCGCCAGATTGCGGCTGTAATCACCTTTGGCGCTGACATCGCGCATAATCGGGTTGCCCGCCACTTGCAAAAATGTGGTGCCCACGCCCAGCAGGAAAATGCAGCACAACAGCAGAATGTAGGGGGGATTCATAAACGCGGGAACTGCCACCGCCACCGTATTCAGAGCCAACCCCAGCAATAGCACGTTTTTCTTGCCGATCCGCGCCGCCAGCAACCCGCCCGGCACACTGAAAATCGCAAACGCGATGAACACAAAGAACGGCATCAGGGTCGCCATCATCGTGGATATCCCGTAGTTCTCCTTGACTGCGGAAGACATCGGTCCCATCGCGTCCGCCACCCCCATCAGCAGAAAGGCCAGAAAGATCGGCAGTGTTTTGATTTGCATAGTTTATTGAATGATTATTGGTTTTGAGTGTTGAGTGTGTCTGCGGGTGGAATTATTTCGCGGTCGGCACCGTGCCAAGTTGCGAGATGGCCGAGGGCGGCCGGCTGGTCGGCGCGCTGCCCCACCGCTGTTCCGGCGCGGAGGTCATTTTGAACACGAGACTGCCGCCGTTCAGCAGTTCCTCATGGCTGATAAACGTCCGGTTGAACGATTCGCCATTCAACTGGGCCTCGCGGATGTACGGCCGCAGCGGGCCGTTGTCTTCCGCCGTGATCGTGAAGGGTTTTCCCTGCGTGGTGATGGTGGCTGAGTCAAACAGGGGCGTGCCAATGATGTAGTTCACGTCGCCGGGGCACACCGGATAAAAACCCAGGGCGCTGAACACATACCAGGCGGAGGTCTGGCCGTTGTCCTCGTCGCCGCAGTAGCCGTCCGGCGTGGGGGCGTAGAGCTTGCCCATCGCCCAGCGCACGCGCGACTGCGTCTTCCACGGCTGGCCCACGTAGTCATAGAGATAAAGCATGTGCTGGATGGGCTGGTTGCCATGCGCGTATTGCCCCATGTCCGCCGCCACCATCTCGGTCATTTCGTGAATCATGCCGCCGTAGCTGCCGGTGCGGACGTCGCTCGAGGTGGTAAACACCGCGTCCAGCTTCGCCGCAAAGGCCTCGTCGCCGCCCATCAGCCGGGCCAGGCCGGGAATATCGTGGAACACGCACCACGTCCAGTGCCACGAGCAGCCTTCCGTGAAACCGCCGCCCCATTGGTTCGGGTAAAACGGCTCCACCCATGAACCGTCCACCTTGCGTTCGCGCACGAAGCCGATCTTCGGATCAAACACATTCGTCCAGTTCATCGAGCTGCGGAGAAACGCATCGGCCTCGGTCTGGCGGCCGGCCGCCAGCGCCACCTTGGCGGCGCAGAAATCGTCGTAGGCGTATTCCAGGGTCTTGGCCGTGGCCTCGCTGAAGCTGATTTCACCCTTCACCGGCGAATAGGGAACGTAGCCCAGGCTTTGATAATATTTCGCCCCGTCGCGGCCGATGCTGGGGATCGGGCCGCTCTGGCTGGAGTCATGCACCATCGCATCCACGGCCTGGCCGGCGGCGAAGGAGCGCACGCCCTTCACCCAGCCATCCGCGAGCAGCGAGAAGGAATTGTTGCCGACCATGCAGGCGCGGTGCCCGGGGCTGGCCCAAGCCGGCAGCCAGCCGCTCTGCTGCGACGCATTGACCACGCCCTGCAAAATCTCCGCGTTCACTTCCGGGTACAGGAGGTTGTACAACGGCTGCGCGGCGCGGAACGTGTCCCAAAAACCGCTGTCGGTGTAGAGCACGCCGTCATGCACTTTGCCGTCGTAAGGGCTGAAGTAAACCGGTTTCCCCGACGCGGCGACTTCGTAAAATTTGTGCGGGAACATGATGCAGCGGTAGAGGCAGCTATAGAACGTCCGCCGCTGGTCCTCCGAGCCGCCGGTCACCTGCGCCCGGCCCAATTTCTCGTTCCAGCGGGCCTCGGCCTGCTGCCGGATGGCGTCAAACCCGGCGTCGCCCACTTCCTGCTGGAGAGTTTGCAGCGCCTGCTCCGGGCTGATGAACGAGGAGGCCACCTTGCAGCCGACCACCTTGTCGCTGCTTGTGTCAAACTGCACAAACGCCCCGGCCTGCTTGCCGGCCAGTTGCGTCACGCCCGGCTGGATGCCGTCCGCCGACCACACGCCGTTCGTCGTAAACGGGCGGTCGAAAACGATCACGAAATAGTTGCTGGAATAAATGTTCGGCACCTGGCCGCAGTGGTAGCGCACCGACCCGACGATTTTATTTTCGCCGGGAATCAATTGCACCGACACGCCCTTGTCAAAGCCGTCGAACACCACGTACGAACTGCCCGCGCCGTCAAAGGTGAAACGAAAACGCGCGCAGCGTTCGGTGGGCGTGACTTCCGCCCGCACCTTGAAGGTGTCCAGATACACGCTGTAATAGCTCGGCTGGGCGGTTTCCTCCTCGTGGCGAAAATCCGAGGCCCGCTCCGTGTCTTTAACGACGAGCTGCCCGGAAACCGGCATGAGGGAAAACATGGCGTAATCACCAATCCACGGACTGGGCTGGTGCGTCTGCCGGATGCCGCGAATCTTGAGGTGCCGGTATTGGTAGTAAAACGAATCCCGCTGCGGCTCGGTGTAGGGCGCCCAGGTGTTCATCGGAAACGGCGTGCCGATGGCCGGATACTCGTTGCCGTGCGAGAAGCCGCCCGTGGAATCCGTGCCCATCAGCGGATTGGCCAGGGTGACCAGCGATTTGCCGCCGGTGTCGGCGGGTGCCGCCACCAGGGAACTGACCGCCAGCAGAGTGCCGCCCACCAGCGCCGCCAGCGGGCCAGCAGACACGTTAAATATACACGCTTGTTTCATAATTAAATTTCACCGTCACTTGCCGCCAGCATCGCCCCCAGTTTGGCGGCGAGAAAATGATATTGCGGCAAAGAATTATAGAGCTGCGCTGAAATACGCAAGCAGCGTTTTGGAGCAGCGGGCCACGGCATGATAGGGACTTCAATTCCCCACTGCACGCGCAAATTGTCCTGGAGCGGATATTCGTTCACCGGCAGCCGCGGCCAGGCCGTCGGCGGCGCATCTGTCAGCGGCACCGCCGCCAGCGAACCCACCATGTCCGCCGGGCACGGCGCCGCGACGCCCAGCGCCTCGCAAAGAATTTTTCGGGCCGCCAGCGCCAGCGCCCGGTTGCGCGCCATGAGCTCCGGCCAGCCGCCCGGCAGGCGCGTGCCCATGAATTCCAGCGCCGCCGGCACGCTGAGATACGCGGTCACCTCCCCGGTCCCGGTCCAGCCAAATTCAATCAGATAGCGGGAGCGGTCCGTCCGCGGCGAATTGGCGCCGTGGCTGATGGCCAGCGGCCGGATCAACGCCTGCCGGTCCGGCCGGACACACAGGAACGCCGCGCCCTTCGGGGCCGAAAGCCATTTGTGGCAGTTGCCGGTGTAGTACGCCGCGCCCAGCGCCGATAAATTCAGCGGCACCATCCCCGGCGCGTGTGCGCCATCCACCAGCGTGTCCACGCCCCGCGCCGCCAGCCCGGCCACCAATGCCTGAAGGGGCATCACCAGCCCCGTGGGACTGCTCACGTGATCCAACAGGGCCAGCCGGGTGCGCGGCGTCACCGCCGCCAACACCGGGGCCACGATTTCGTCCGCGCTGCGCAAGGGAAAGGGAATCTCCACCACCACCACGCGCGCCCCCGCGCGGGCGGCCACAAAATCCAGCGCGTTGCGGCTGGCATTGTATTCCTGGTTGGTCACCAGCAGTTCATCCCCCGGTGCAAACGTGAGGGAACGCAGCACGGTGTTGACGCCGGTCGTGGTGTTCGGCACAAAGACCAGGTTATCGGGTTCGGCCCCCACAAACGCCGCCAGGGCCGCGCGGGCGGTGTCGAGCGCCGGTTCCAGCTCCCGCGCCAGAAACTGCAGCGGCTGGCGCTCCAGCCGCGTGCGCCACTCGGTTTGCACCGCCAGCACCTGCCGGGGACACGCCCCAAAGGCGCCGTGGTTCAGAAATACCACCGCCGGGTCCAGCAGCCATTCGCGCGGATCGCACGCGGGCTGGTCCAACAGCAGCGGGGACAGGTTGGTTTCAGACCCGGCCATCAGTTTACTCGGGATTACCGGGGTTGCTGCCCCACTGGCTGGGCTTCGCCCCCATTTGGAAAACCAGCGTGCCGCCGTTTTTCAGTTCTTGGTAGGGCAGAAACGGCGAATCCCACGGTTTGCCGTTCAGCTTCACGGATTGCACATAGAAGTTTTCATCCGAAAGGTTCTCGGCGGTCATCGTGAATTTCTTGCCGTTGGAAAGGTTCATCACCGCCTTGGGAATCTGCGGCGCGCCGATCACATAATAATCGCTGGCCGGGCACACAGGATAAAAACCGAGGCAGGTGAAAATATACCACGCGGACATCTGCCCGCAGTCGTCATTGCCCGTCAGCGAGTCGGGATGGTTGCCGTACTGGGTCTTGACGATGCGATGCAGCTTTTCCTGCGCCTTCCACGGCTGGCCGGCATAGCAGTAGAGGTAAATGATATGATGGCTGGGTTCGTTGCCATGCCAGTATTCGCCGATCCGGCCCTGGATGTCGTCCAGCCCCAGGCTCGCATTCGCGCCAAAAGTAAACAGCGTGTCCAGTTGGGCCACGAACTTTTCCTTGCCGCCCATGAGGCGGATCAGGCCGGGAACATCCTGCGGCACGTACCAGGAATACTGCCAGCTCGTGCCTTCCGTGAAGTCGCCGCCCTGCACAAACAGGTGCGGGTCGAACGGCGTGCGCCAGTTGCCCTGCGAATCCCTGCCCCGCATGAAACCGGTGCTGGGATCAAAAATATTGGTGAAACTCATGGCCCGCTTCATGAAATGCGTGTAGTCGTCCTTTTTGCCCAGCGACTTGGCCAGTTGCGCAATGCAGTAGTCGTCGTACGCATATTCCAGCGTCTTGGAAACCGCTTCATTTTCCTGGTCAAACGGCACCCAGCCCAGCTTGTCATACGCGGCCACCCCGTCATAATCCGGGTTCATCGCGGTGGCTTTGATCGCTTGGAAAGCGCGCTCCTTGTCGATGCCTTTCACGCCCTTCAGGAGGCCGTCCACAATCACCGGCACGGCGTGGTAGCCGATCATGCACCACGTTTCATTGCCGGGCAGCAGCCACATGGGCAGCAGATGATCCGCGCTCTCGTCAAAGTGGGCCAGCAGGGATTGAATCATGTCCGCATCGCGCCGGGCCTGGATGAGCGTAAACAGCGGATGCGTGGCGCGGTAGGTGTCCCACAGGGAAAAGACGCTGTAGTTCGTAAAGCCTTTGGCCACATGTGGGTTGGAATCCATGCCGCGATATTCGCCGGTGACGTCCTGATACAGGCACGGGGCCTGGAAGCAGTGATACATGGCCGTGTTGAAGGTCTCCTGTTGCAGCGGCGAACCTTCGATCTGAATCCGGGCCAGCTCCTGGTTCCATTTCGCCTTCGTGGCCGCGCGGACGCCTTCAAAATCCCAGCCGGGGATTTCTGCATCGAGATTTTTCAGCGCGTTGGCGGCGCTGATGGAGGAGACGGACACCTTCACCGTGATGGCTTCATCGGCCTTCGTCTTGTATTGCGCCAGGAACTGGAGATTGGTGCCGGCCGCCTCGTTGCGGCTGCGAAAGCGGTAGTTTTTGAAGCTGTCATAGCGCGCTTCCTTGCCGTTGCTCATGATGCGGAAGCTGTCAAACGGCCGGGAATAGCGGGCGGCGTAGTACAGATAGCGTTCCTTGCCCCAGCCATTCACCAGATGAAAGCCGGTGACGGTGTCCGGCCCTTCCACGCGCACGTGCGACCAGATGAGCTTGAAGCGGTTGCCGCTCAGGAAATGCTGGAGATCGGTCATGATGCTGGCCTGATCGCTCGCCGGGAACGTGAAACGCAGCATCCCGGCGCGCTCGCCGGCGGTCAGCTCCACATTCACACCATTGTTCAGCAGCTTGACTTGATAATATCCGACCGAGGCGGATTCCTGATCGTGGGCGTAACGAGCGCGATAACCTTCCTCCGGCTTCTCCTTGGAGCCAACCACCAGCTTGGGTTCGCCAAGCTGCGGCATGAAGAGAAAGTCGCCCATGTCCGGAATGCCCGTGCCGGACAGATGCGTGAGCGAGAAACCCATGATCGACGTGTCGGAATATTCATAGCCCGACGCCGTGTCCCACAGGTCGCGGTCGGTATCCGGACTCAATTGCACCATGCCAAACGGCGCGGACGGCCCGGGATACGTGTTCCCTTCGCCTTTGGTGCCCACGAACGGCCGGATGTAATCCGCCCGCTGGACCTGGTTTTTCCCGGTCGCTTCCGCGCGTGCATCCGCCACCGCGAGGCCCAGCAATGCGGCTCCCGCCAGGAAAAAAATCTGCCTGTAATGTGGTGCTTTCATGAATAGTGAATGGTGCGAGGAATAACACATGGAAAAATGAATTGCATGTCAGATGTTTAATTGAAATGGGCTAGGCAGAAAAAAATCGCAAAACGCCCGTTTAGGGCTGCTGGCGGGCTCGCCTGCCCGCCAATCTGCGCTAGTGTTGCTTTCCGTTGTTTTTAGTCAAGCCTGCCACCGCGTGAGCCCCTGCCCCGGTGCAGCTCGAGGCTGTCCTTGCCCGGGCAATCAAATGGCCGGAGATATAATTTGGCAAGACGCTGGGAGCGTTCCTCCCCCGCCGCATTTTGCGCTGGCAAAATGGGGCGAGGGCCGGGGAGATGTGCTTCGTGCTCATACTTTGCCTTAAAACACTGGCTGCGGTTGCGATGAATTTAACCAAGGGCCGGGTTCAGATGCCCCCGGCCGCCCCTTGGGTGTTCGCAGCTTGCGGACGGACCGCCGCCTTCCATTCGGTGTTCAGCTCCGCCAGCGTTTTACCGGTGAGTTCCTGCCACAACGCCTCCGTATACTTGCCCTGGCGGCAGGCGGCGTTCACTTTCAAGATGAGCGTCTGGTTCGGATCATGATGCGTCACCACATAATCCAGAAAATTGGCGCTGATCCGGTACATGCCGTCGTACTTGAGCGGCATTTTCCGCCGGGCTTCCAGCCAGACCTGGTCGGCCCCGTGGCTCTGCGGTTCATATTTGAAAAACCGGATGTAATCCGGGATGCCCTCCACCAGCCAGCCGGGAGCGTGGCCCGCCTGATGGCGCCCGCCTTCGTATTGCTGGACCACATGCACCACCTCGTGGATGATCGCGCCGAGGGCTTCGCCCTTCAGTTCGCCGCCGATCCACACCGAATTGGCCACGATCCGCGTGCCGCTGGTATACGCCACCCCGTCGCCGGGGCGCAGGATAACGCTGAATTTTTTCGGCGCGGTGTAGCCATCGCTGGCCAGCATGGCCGTAATCTTGGGATACCATTGCGCCAGGGCCGGGGCGAGCTGCTGCTCCGCCCAGTCCCCCAGGGCCGGCTCCTTGGTGGTATCAATGGTGATCTCGCAGGAGCCGTCCGCCACCGGCACGACGATCGGCGGCACCCCGCCCGTCAACGCGGGTTGCACCGGGGCGTTCAGTTCCACCACATCAATTTCGCTATAGAACGTGTTGCCGAAATCGTCGTCAATTTCAGCCGGCGTGATGTCGAACAGCAGATAACGGTAGCTCCCAATGGCCCCCGCAGTGTCCGCAATGCTGACCCCGCATTGCGCGCTGTCATTGGGTCGGCTGGGCCGGGTGTCCACCTGGGCGATGTGTTTCCAGCCGCAGGCTTCCGGGGCCACCCCTTTGCCGGGCAGGGCCACGAAACCCTCCGCCACCCCCGTGCTGGCGAAAAGCTGATATACCTGCGGCCCGCGCGTGGTGGGATGCCACGAGTACGTGTTGACCTGCTTGATTTCCTTGGCGCTGCCCAGATCCACCTGGATCCGCCCCCCGGCGCTGCCGGAGACGAAGAAAAAGTTCTGCTGCGGCTCGTCCGCCTGCTGGGGCAGTTTCCCGTCATGCAGCAGATCGAGGGTGATGTCCGTGCTGGCCGGCTCCCCGGTCACCAGCGTGAACTTGGCCGTCGTGGCGGCGTCATTCCGGGAGGGCGGCGGCACCTTCGCAAAACTGAACGCCGCCGATTCCGCATCGTCCATATGATAGTCGATGGTCGTCTGCACCTCGGCTTTTGCCCCCAGGGTCAAGGCCAGCAGCGCCGCCGTGGCGACAGCCAGCCGCCCCCGGCAGTGATTGGGCCGGGCGGTGATGACCGCCGGCAACGCTTTGCTTGTTTGTTTCATACGTTCTCCTTTTGATTGTTTTGTTTACCGGGCCAGCGGTTCCATTTCGGAGGCGAACTTGTACGTCCCCGAGCCCACTTCAAACACCGCCACACCATCATCCGCCCGCAGGAATTTCACGCCTTGGGCGTTCGCCACGACTTTGCCGCTCTCGGTGATGCCCGCCGCGTCCCGGGTCGGCACGTGCACCGTGGCGGTCGTGTTCACCGGCACCGTGACCTCCAGCGTCAGGCGCTGGCCATCGCGTTTCCAGGCCGTGGCAATCTTGCCGTTGATCGAATCGTAGCTGGTCTTCGCCCACGTCAGGCCGCTGCGGATGACCGGCGCAATCTGGATGGTTTTGTATCCCGGGCTGGCCGGCTGGATGCCGCCGATGCCGCCAAACAGGTATTCACCGCACGAGCCGAGCGAGTAATGGTTGAACGAGTTCATGCCCGGATCTTGGAAACCTTTTTCCGGGGTCCATCCGTCCCAGCGTTCCCAGATGGTGGTGGCGCCGTGCTTCACGGAGAACAACCACGAGGGGAACGTGTCCTGCAGGAGCAGGCCGTAGGCGGTGTCCGCCTTGCCCGCCTGCGTGAGCACCGGCAACAGGTAGCTCACCCCAACAAAGCCGGTGGACAGATGCCCGCCCTTGGCTTTGATGTCGTCATCCAGATACTGCGCCGCCTGGGCCCGGAGGTTTTCCGGTAACAAGTCAAACTTGAGGGCCATGGCATAGACGCACTGGGTGTTTCCCTTGATGCGGCCGTCGGGGGCCACATACGCCTGGTTGAACGCCGCCTTGATTTCTTCATACAGCTTCTCGTATTTCGCCGCCGCTTCCTCCTGGCCCAGCGCCCGGTAAGACTTGGCCAGCAGGTGGGTCGAATACGCAAAATAGGCGGTGCCGATCAAATCCTTGGGCGTGTCCGCCTGGATGGACAGCCAGTCGCCATAATCATTGCCCCGGTCCTTGTCGCGCAGCAAATCCGTGCTGTGCAGGTGCAGATAATCCACCCATTTCGTCATCGCCGGCAGATGCTGCTCCAAAATGCGCTTGTCCCCGTACATCTGATAAATGGTCCACGGGCAAATCACCCCGGCATCGCCCCACGCCGGCACGCTGTAACAGCCCATCGTATTGGGATTCACGTCCGCAAACGAACCGGCAACCGACTGGCCGTCATCCACATCCACCATCCACTTCGTGAAAAAGGCCGCCACATCCGCGTTGTACGTGGCCGTGCGGATAAACACCTGGGCATCCCCCATCCAGCCCAGCCGCTCGTCGCGCTGCGGGCAGTCGGTGGGGATGCTGATATAGTTGCCGCGCTGGCCCCATTGAATGTTCGACTGGAGCTGGTTGATCCGCGGATCCGAGCAGGCAAACTCGCCCGTCCGGGCGGTATCGGAAGCAATCACCACCCCCGTGACCAAATTCTTGGCGGGCTTCCCGGTCAAGCCGGTAATTTCCACATAGCGAAAGCCATGGAAAGTGAAGCCCGGCTCCCACGTTTCCGTGCCCTTGCCCGCGCAGATGTAATGGTCCACCGAAGGCGCCCCGCGCAGGTTTTTGGTGTAAATCGTGCCATCCGCATTCAGCATCTCCGCGTGACGCAGCGTCACCTTCGTGCCGGCGGGGGCTGAAACTTTGAGGCGGACCACGCCTACCATGTTCTGGCCCAGGTCATAAACCCAGCAGCCCGGCTTCGGTTCGGTCACCGCTTTGGGCTTCAGCTCCACGATCTGCCGCACCGGCTCCATGACTTGCGCCTCCAGCTTCCGGGCGGATTCATCCCGCACCCCGACCGCTGACCAGTCGCTTTCATTCAAACCGGCCCGGGACCAGCCTTTTAGCTCCAGGCGGGCATCATAGTCCTCACCCATCATGAAATCGGCCGCCAGAATCGGGCTGGGATGCGATTTCCATGAGGCGTCCGTCACAATCCGCTCCGTATGGCCATCCGCATAAGTCACTTCGAGCTGCGCTAAAAACGCGGGCACCTTGCCAAAGAAGGCATTCGCGCCATTGCCAATTTTGCCGCTGAACCAGCCATTCGCCAGCAGCGCCCCCATGGCATTATCGCCCTGCCGAACCAGTTTGGTCACATCATAGGCCTGGTAGCGCACCCGCTTGCGATAGTCCGTCCAATCCGGCGCCAGCACATGGTCGCCCACCCGCTGCCCGTTGAGCTGCACCTCATACAGCCCCAGCGCCGTGGCATACAGCACCGCGCTCTTCACAGGCGATTGCAGTGCAAAGGCTTTCCGCATATACCGAACCCCCGTCGTGCCTTCCGGCAGCACCAGGGTCTGATGCTCATCAATCTCCTTGGTGAACGACTTGCCTTGGAACTCATATTCCACCCGCAGCCGTTTAACGATATTTTGCGCCGGATCAACTCCGAGCGTCTTGTTATCCACTTGCAACCTGAGCCGGTTCCCCTTCACCTGCCGGGCCAATGCCTGCGTAACATCCGCCACTCCATGACTTTCCACCGCCTCATACGTCGCCCGCCGGATCACCAGATTCCCCGCCCCCACCGCCGGCTCCGCCGTAATCCACTGCGCACTCCAGTCATTGCTGCTCAAAAGCCCCATCCGCCACTCCGCCACCTCGCTCCATTCGCCCGCTTTGCCGTCCTTTGCCCAGCTCCGCACCTTCCAATAACACCCCTCCCGCCCCCCCAACTCCCTCCCACCGTAAACAATCTGGGCGGTGGCATCCGAAGTCACCTTGCCGCTGTCCCACAAATCGCCCGTGTCCGCCTTGAGCAACGCGGGCGAGGAGGCGACAAGAATTTGATAAGCCATTTGTGTTTCGCCTCGCTGATCGGACTTTAAAATCCAACTCAAACGCGGGCTGCCGACATCAATCCCCAGCGGGTTGACGAGGTATTCACAACGGAGGTTTTTGGCAGTCACCGCCGCCGAGCAGACGCCCGCGAGCAAGACAGCCCCCAGGGTCAGGATGTATTGGGATCTTTTCATTTTAATTCAAAGTAAATTTGCTGGTTATTGATAGAACAAACGGTAAAAAACACTGCCATTCACCGGATTGACCGGCAACGTCATCTGGTTGGTGGTCGTTGCGCCGACAACTTCCACCCAGTTGGTGCCCAGTCCTTGGGCCAGAATATTAGTCTGCACTTGCAAGTGCCAGCCAGTATGATCGTCAGGCCAGGACAAGGTCAACTGGCGACCGACGACCTGCGCGGTCAGACTGGT
>Ga0302321_100004491_pt1 | contig 12098 bp, 7 predicted proteins | sample Fen_T0_1_FD_202505 | JGI IMG/M metagenome (GOLD analysis project Ga0302321, IMG submission 202505) | Peat permafrost microbial communities from Stordalen Mire near Abisko, Sweden - Fen_T0_1 | ecosystem: Environmental > Terrestrial > Soil > Wetlands > Permafrost | place: Sweden: Abisko...
GTACAAAGGCCCAAACCGAACAGTGGGAGCAGCGTTTCGGGACAGTGCAATGGTTGGGAGCATGGACCCCGAAGGTCTATCATCCCGCGCGCGAACTGGGGGACATGCCGGAAGGCAAGCCCACGACGAAACCTGCTGACGAAGACGCAGCGCATTTCCTGGTACGCATGGTGCGGAAGTATCCGCATGAAGTAACGATCTATGAAGGCGGGCCGATGACAAATCTCGCGCTCGCTCTAACGATCGATCCGGAATTTGCCAGCCTCGCGAAAGAGTTGGTGTTCATGGGCGCGAGCCTGAATCCGCGCACGGAGGATCCCGAGTTTGCGAACACGCCCCGTCACGAATTCAATTTATGGTTCGATCCCGAAGCAGCGCACATCGTGTTGCGAGCTCCATGGAAAAAGATTGTCTGCACACCCGTGGATATTTCAGTGAAGACGAGCATGACGCAGGCATTGCTCGACCGCATTAAAGCAGGGAATACCCCGGTAGCAAAGTACATTGGTACCTACGGCCGCCTGTACGGAACCTACAACTATCTCTGGGATGAGTTGACCTCAGCAGCATGGCTCGACCCAAGCCTAATCACCAAGTCCGAGAGGCGCTACATGGACGTGAGCCTGGACCGAGGCGCAGGCTACGGAGACACATTGACCTGGTCTGAAAACGACAAGCCCAAGCACGAAGTGCAGCCAGTCGAAATTCAAGTCGATCTGGATACGGAGCGGTTCTACAAGATGTTCGTGGACCTGCTAACGGCTGAGACGCCCAAGCCTTAGCAGGAGGCGGAAAGAGTGTTTTCTAAACTTAGCATTCCCCCAGCGGCTGGAAGCCGACGTTGATTGTGCGGCAGTTACGGCACGAGTGCAACTCGTGCCCTTCCCCAGGCTGGCGCGAATCGGAGTTTTCCGCAGCCTGCTAGATTCCCGCAGAAACTGCCGGCTAGGTCGAATCCAGTTCAGGCTCGTCTATTTGCTGAGTTGGGACAGCATTTGCTGGGCGGCGGGGTTGTTGGGGTGGCGGGTTAGCAGGTCTTCCAGTACTTTTCTCGCTTCTTCCGGGTTTCCTTCGACGGCGTACACTCTCGCTAAATTCAGGTATGACTGGTCGAATTCTGGGGCCACGGCGATGGACCATTTGAAATTGGCTACGGCCTGGTCGCGGCGGTTGGTGCGTAGATAGAGGATGCCGAGGTTGTTGAGGGCTTCGGGGTAGGTGGGGCGAAGTTGCAGGGCTTTCTTCAAAGATTCTTCCGCGCGTGCGTTATCTTCCTTTTGGGCATAAATCATGCCCATGCCGTAGTTGGCTTCGGCGTCCGTGGGTTTTAGGGCGAGTCCTTTCTCGTAGGTTTGTTTCGCTTCTTCCCAGCGTTTGCTCTGGCGAAAGGCGCTGCCTAGATTGTTGAGTGCGATCAGGTGATCGGGGCTCAGTTTCAAGGCTTCCTGAAAATTTGTGATGGCCACTGAGACGCGGCCTTCGCGTCCGGCTAGCAGACCCAGGTTATTCCAGGCATTGGCTAGCGTGTCGGGATAGCTGGCGCGCAGTTTCAGGGCGCGCTCGAAACAGTCGCGGGCTTCCTTGTTCTTCTGCTGATCGAGATTGACGCTACCGATGCCGTAGAGTGCTTCGGCGCTTTCGGGATCATCGCGCAAGGCGATCTGAAAAGCGGCGGCAGCCTGGTCAAGATATCCTCGCTGAAAATAGACGGAGCCGAACGAGAGGTAGTTGCGGCCGAACTCAGTGACTTCGGCGACGCCGGGGTAGGGAAGGGCGTGCGACATACGGTCGGCGGAGGTTGCCGGGATGTTGCGAGCGTCGTGTTCAATGTGCTCGGGATCGATGGGGCCTTGATAGACCTTGACGATTTCGCCATCGGAATTGATGAGAAAAGATGTTGGGAGATCGAGGTCGCGATGACGATCGAAGAGGTAGCGGAAGAGAATGCTGTAGATGGCGGCTACGTCGTCGGTGCCCTGGAGGATAGGAAACGCCGGTTCTGTGGCTGAATGGGTGGCGCTGAAATTGATTGAGACTAGTTGGAGACCTTGGGCTCTCCACTTCGCATCGTGCTGAGTAAAGTTGGACCAGTCTTTTTCCGTGCGGTCGTCTCCCGCGGCGCCGAAATGAAGTAGAACGGGCTTGCCTCGAAGCGTGCCGAGCGACTGCTGGGTGCCTTTCTTATTCGGGAGAGAAAAGTCTGGGGCGGCGACGGGGGCTAGTAGCCAGGTTTCGATGGTGTGCTCGGATAGCCAAAGATCGCGGGATGAGTTCGAGGGCAGCGAGGCATCGTACCAACCCGGCTGTGGAGTTTCGCGGAATGGTTCGATGCGGGTTGGTTGGGGCGTGCCTTCTTCAATCCAGATGCGGTGATTGGGGGGCAGGTTTTGAAATTCTTGCACTTGGCCGCTGGGCCAGTGGATCTTCGCGGTCATCGGCCCTCTTGCATTGCCCAAGCCGAAGAAGACGTCTTTGCTGTGCTGGGAGATGAAGCCGGAGCCGGCTTGGATGGAACGCGTCTGGGTTCGCGGATCACGCTGAGGAGACGCGGCAAGCCGCGTCTCTACGGGTGGGATGGGATCGGCGGGAGCGATTGGAATGGCGGGGGCGATTGTGACTACGGCGCCGATGGCGTCGCGATTGCTCTTGGTGCCTTGCAGTCGGAATGAGATTGAGGGCGGCAGATTCGGGAGATTGTTGTGGAGAATACGCAGTTGCGGGGCGTTGCGATTTTTGAGGAAAACTTCCTGTCGCCCGTCGAGATCGAAATCGGCTAGGGCGAAGGATCGGCCATCTTCGAGGAAGTCGAGGTTGATGGCGCCAGAAATGTCCGAGAAAGTACCGTCGCCGTTGTTGGCGTAAAAGATGTTGCGCTCGTATCCGCTCCAGGTGCGATCGGCGCGGATGAGTTCGTTGATGGCGCCCCAGCCTTGTTCGTAATCGTGGGAAGGTTTCGGTTCGTCGGGAGAGTTGGCGACGACTTGTCGCCAGAAGAAACTGTTGAGGTCGTTACGGTCGAGAGAACTGACCATGCCGTTGGCGATGTAGAGGTCGGGGAAACCGTCGTGGTCGAAGTCAAAGCTGTCGCTGGACCAGGCCCAGCGGCCGATGCGGGCGCAGGAGAGATCGGTGGTGTCCCAGAACATCGACTTCGTGTTTCGTTTCGCAGGCGAAGGATCTTTCACCACAGAGGACACAGAGGTCACAGAGGAATTCATACATTCGTTTTTGAATAGCGAATTGCCCATGGCGTGTTTGTGGTAGAGGGCGCGGACTTCAGCGGGGGAATTCTTTTTGAATTCGTCTTGCATGGTGATGCGTTCGCCGGCTGCGGTCCACATGTTGGCTACATAGAGATCGTCGTAGCCGTCATTGTCGTAGTCGAACCAGCAGACGCTCATGCCTGCGCCGATGTCTTCGACGCCGGATTCGGCGGCGATATCGGTGAAGGTGCCATCGCCATTGTTGCGGTAAAGATTCTTGCGGCCGAAATCATTGACCACATAGAGGTCGGGCCAGCCGTCGCGGTTGAAATCGTTCCATCCGCAACAGAAGCTGTATCGGTTGTTGTTCTGGCTGAGGCCTGTTTCCGCGGTCGCGTCGCGGAAGGTGCCGTCGCGATTGTTGCGCATCAGGAAATTGGGCGGGCCGTTTTCGGCGTCGAAGTAGGGGGACGGGTATTTGTATTGATTTGCGCCCTGGTAATAGATGTAGAGGCAGAAATAGACGTCGAGCCAGCCATCGCGATCGTAGTCGGCAACGGCGGCGCCTACGAAAGTGCCTTGCGGTGGCTGCGCGAACTGGAATGCGTTGGGCTTCTGGTGAAATTTTCCGGTGCCATCGTTCAGGAAGAGCAGCGGGCCGCTGTTCTTTACGACAATGAGATCTTGATGGCCGTTGTTGTTGACGTCGACGAAAAGGGCGCACGCGGTGTTTTCGATTACTCCTACACCGGAGGATTCGGTGATGTCTTCGAAGGTGCCGTCGCCACGATTACGGAAAAGACGGTTGGGGATGCCGCCGGGTTGGCAGACGTAGAGATCGTCGAAGCCGTCGTTGTTGATGTCGGCGACCGAGACCCCGTTGTGGCCGTAGATGTCGATGCCACAGGCGCCGTCCAATACGGTACGCCAGTAGTCGCTGCCGTGCTGGAGTTGGTCGAGAGCAGGGCTATGTCTCAAGGCGGCCTGCGTGATGTCGCGGAAAGCTTCGGTGGGGCAGCGGCTTTGAGTTTCTTCTAACGATTGCCAGGTTAGGAGTTTCCAGTCGTTGTTGGAAGAGAGTTCCCAGAGTTGGTCCCACGTGCCGACTCGTTGTTCGAAATGGAGGTCGGAGCCCTGGCCTACCAGTTCGTAGCGGATGGCGATGCGGAGTTGGTTTGGGGCGAGCGGAGATTCATTCGCTCCACTCAGGGCGGGCGATCTTCTTTCCATTTTCAGCGCGTTTGCGCCGATGCCCGTGACTTGAAATTCGGCCGTGCGGATTCTGTCGAACTGGCTTAGCGTCGTGCGGAGGGCTGAGAGGAACTTTGTGCGATTCTGCGAGAGAGCTTGCGCAAATTTGTTACGGCGGATTTCGATTGGCGGGCCGGGGCGGACGGTTTGCGATTCAACAGGAATCGGGGAAGCAGCGGTGAAGTTTGGGTGGAGCGTCTTCTCGAAGGCCGCCATGTCGGTGGGGAGGCGCAAGAGACTTTCGCTCCACTGACTGAGAATCGCGGTGATCTGGTCGGCATATTGTTCGGTGATGAAATCATCGAGGCCGGATTCGGTCTTCGCCAACAGAGGATCGAGCGGTAGCGCGGTGCGGTAGTGCGGGTGGAGATGAAACTGGCCGCTGGGCAGGCGTTCCAAGGGGGAGTTTGGTGGTGCGGTCTGAGCACTCCCAAAGGCGCGGAGGCTTGGAGCCAATAAGGCTGCGGAGGCAAGTTGGCCGGAGCGGATTAGGAATTCGCGGCGGCGGAAATCCACTGGACCAGGGATGAAGGTAGGCGGAAACTTTTTGGGCCGGCTCAGAAGGTTTTGTCTCCGCTTGGCACTTTGGGGTGAAAGTAACATTGGGGGCTGGGGGCGTCAAGGAAGGGCGGCTTTTTACCCTTGCGATTGTTGTTTTGTAGCGTTTTTTTCGAGCGCGACCCTTTTCGCTTTGACCGAGGGCGAGTCGCCCTCGGAACCGCCGGCGGGGCGCCGGCGCTACTTTCTTCTTGGGTCTGATTCAGTATGCGAATCCTAGTTCCTCAACTACACTTTTGTTTCGGATATTGAGGTTCGGACGTTTCGGATGTCGAGATTTGACGGGGAGATTGAGGTTGGTCGCATGACGAAGGCACCGCTGATTGCTGTTGTTGGCAGTTACGCCACAGGGCTCACGATGAAGGTGAAGCGATTGCCTTCTCGTGGCGAGACTCTGCTGGGGACGGGATATCGCGTTGATTTTGGCGGGAAGGGGTCGAATCAGGCGGTGGGATGTGCGCGGCTCGGGGCGCAGGTACGTTTTGTGGCAAAGGTGGGAAAAGATGCATTTGGAGAAATGGCGCTGGGGTTGTATCGCGATGAGGGCGTGGACGCTTCAGGAGTGAAGCAAGTCGCGGAGGGGCCTACCGGTGTGGGTTTTATTGTGGTGGAAGAAGGCACGGGGAACAATTGCATCGTGCTGGATCCGGGAGCGAACGAATTGCTGACGGCGGAAGAAGTCGCTGGAGAGGCGGCGGGGTCGCAAGGTTGCGCGGTGGTGCTGACGCAGTTGGAGATTCCCGTGGCTGCGGCGGAGGCGGCGTTGCGGATGGGACGGTCGCAGGGAGCGATTACGATTCTGAATCCGGCGCCGGTACGGGAGTTGCCGGCAGCGGTGCTGGAGTGTGTGGATATTCTTACGCCGAATCTGACGGAGGCGAAAGTGCTGGCGGGGCTCAGTGCGGAATCGGCAATTGATGCGAAGGAAGTGGCGCGGGAGCTGATTGCGCGCGGCGCGAAGCAAGTCGTCGTGACTTTGGGCGAAGAGGGCGCGCTGATTGTGAGTCGAGACTCCGCGGTGCGGGTGCCAGCGGTCGCGGTTACGGCGGTGGACACAACGGGCGCGGGCGATGCGTTCAATGCGGGGCTGGCTACGGCTCTGGCTTCGGGAGCTTCGTTGGCGGCGGCGGTTGAGTTTGCGGTGGTGATTGGCGGGCTGGCTGTGACTCGAGAGGGCGTGATTCCTTCGTTGCCGACGCGGGCAGAAGTACGCGCGTTTTATGAACGAGGCGGAAAGGCACTTCCGGTCTGGTTCCAAGGATGATTGCGAAATGACAACGCAGGCAGAAAACACCGGGCAGAGTGAGGCCGCGAAACTGGCGGCGTGCATTCAACACACGATTATTTCGAACGCACTAACGACGCCGCAGTGGGAAGCGCACGTTACCGATTGTCTGAAGTACGGATTCCATGCGGCGATGGTTCCTCCGGCGTGGGTGGCGTGGACCGCTCAGACACTGCGTGGTTCGCGGGTGCGGACGGCGTCGTTCGTGGATTTTCCGCTGGGGACTATGACCAGTGTCGGCAAGGCTTTCGAGACGGTGCGATTGGTGGAGGCGGGCGCGCAGGAAGTGGATCTCATGCCGAATGTCGGGTTCCTGCTTTCGGGCATGGAGAAAGAATATTTCGAGGACATTCGCGGCGTGGTGGCGGCGGCGGGCGATGTGCCGGTAAAGATCATGCTGGAGCTTCCGCTGTTGAATGAAACGCAGAAGAAGCGCGCGGTGGAACTGAGCGTGGAGGCGGGGGCAACGTATCTGAAGAATGCCAGCGGTGGGGCGGTAGGCGCGGCGACTCCGGAACAGATTCGGTTTCTGCGCGAGTTGGCGCCGGCGCGGGTTCATATCAAAGCATCGGGCGGAATCAAGTCAGCGAAAATTGTGCGAGAACTCTTAGCGGCGGGAGCGGAACTGGTGGGGACGAGTTCGGGAGTGGCGATTATTCGGGAAGTGTTGGGGATGGAATCTGGTGGCGAGGGGCGGGGTGCGGCATATTAGCGGGGGGGGTGAGTATCGGATGCGCACGAGGGCGCAGCGATGGATCGTAGCGATCATCGCGGGTCTTACGATGGGCTGGGTGGGCCCGACCGTCGCGCGATGTCAGTCGGCAACTTCTGCGGGTGCATCTTCGGCAAAGGCGACCGAAGTTGATTCGGTTGAGGCTCACCTGGGGCGAGGCTATGACGCGCTTCGGGATAGTCGGTACGAGGTGGCTGCCGATGAGTTTCGGGCGGCGCTAAAGTTGGACCCGAAGCTGACCTTACGCGCGCGGTTTCCGCTGGCGGTGGCGCTGTTTGAAATGAAGAAGGCGGATGAGGCGCGGGCTGAGTTTGAGGCGGTTCGACAGGAGACTGGGAATCATCCGAATGTTGCGTACTATGTGGGGCGGATTGATCTGGATGCGCAGCATTATGAGGATGCGATTCGCAATTTGAGGGCGGCGGTCGCGGAACCTCCATTTCCGGACACGGCGTACTACCTGGGATTTGCGTTTTTCAAGAACGGGGATCTGGCTTCGGCGGAGAAGTGGTTGAAGCAGGCGACGGAAGTAAATGCGCATGATTCGCGGGCGCAGTATCAGTTGGCGATGGTTTATCGGGCGGAAGGGCGCGACGCGGAGGCGAAAGCGGCGATGGCGCTCTCGGGAGAGCAGCGGCAGCGCGATGCGAGCACGAGTCAGATTCGATTTGAGTGTGCGAAGAAACTGGAGCAGGGGTCGAAAGAAGAAGCGCACGCGGTGTGCGATCAACTTTATGATCCGAACGATGCGGACAAGTTGACGGAGTTAGGGACGCTTTATGGGCAGCATGGAGATGTGGAGTCGGCGCTGAAGCCGTTGGAGCGGGCGGCGGAGTTAGCGCCGCAATCGGCGCAGATGCAATACAACGTCGCGCTAGCTTATTTTCAGCTGAACCGGTTGGAGGAGGCGCGGGGTCCGCTGAGTAAGGCGGCGGCGCGGTGGCCGGATATTTTTCGAATTGCGGCATTGTATGGCGCGGTACTGGCGAAGCTTGGATACAGTGCGGGGGCGTATCAGGCGCTTTCGCATGCGCATCGGTTGGACGGTAAAGATGTCGCGACGGGAGACTTGCTTTTCCTGACTACGCTGGCCGTGGCGCGTGGTGCGCAAGGCTCGAAGAAATATGCGGAGGCGATGCGATATTTTCAGGAGGCTGCGAAGCTGAAGGCGCAGGAGCCTTCGCCGCATCGGGGGCTGGCGAGTGTTTACCGGTTGCAGGGAAAGGCTGCGATGGCGGTGGCGGAGGAGAGAGAGGCTGGGCGGTTGGAGAAGGCTTTACAGAGCCGGTGAGAGCGCTCCCCTGCGCTTCGCTCAGGGTCGGAATGACAACAACTAAGAACAGTTTTTCGATGAGGGACAATGGAGACACACGAAGAGTTGCGGTGGCCGGGGATGATGGGGAGTCCGGTGCTGGATAGCATTCGTCCGGTGATTGAGTTGTCGCGCGATGTGCAGACGAATGTGGAGAAGATTTCCGAGGTCGCCGGGTGGATGGCTTACGAAGAGCTTCCGATGCCGGATTTTGCGCTGCCGTTTGGAATGGGCGCAGGCAATGCTGACGAGACGATGGATTTTGTCTTGACTGTGGCTTCGATTGATACGGCGTTTACGGATTTCAAGAAGCATGTCGTGTTTGAGGTGGAGTACGGAGGGCGGACCTGGCTTGATTCGGATGCGCTGTTTGCCTGCATCAAACGAGCGATGGATGCGGGTGTGCCGATTCTGGACGGGGCATTTATGGCGCGGGTTACGCGACCGGAGCTGGAGCGTATTGTGGCGGCGAATATTGAGTTGCCGATGCTGGATGAGAAGCTGGAAATCCTGCACCAGGTTGGGGCGGTGCTCGCGGCGAAGTATGGCGGACGGTTTCACAATTTTGTGAAATCGTGTCCGGCTCGGCTTTATGACAATGGGAATGGGTTGATCGAGCGGTTGGTCAGTGAATTTGCGCGATTCAACGACGTGACTTTGTACGACGGGCACGCGATCAAAATTTATAAGTTGGCACAGCTTGCCATCTGGTTTCTGTATTCGAGTCTGGGGAAGATCGGGAAGCTTCCGATCGAAGATATGGGGAAGATGACGGCGTTTGCCGACTACATTGTTCCGGTGGGATTGCGGCTGCTGGGGGTTACTCGTTATTCCGCGGAACTGGAGGCGGCGATTCGTTCGCATCAGTTGATTCCGCGGGACAGCCGGTGGGAAGTAGAGATCCGGGCGCACTGCATTTATGCGATTGCTCTGCTGACGGAAGAGATCAACAAGCTACGGCCGGTGAACCGCCAGATTATCATGCCGCAGTTGGATGCGCGGCTGTGGACGCACTATCACACGACGTGGTGGCCGCATCATTTGACGCGGACGATCATGTATTAGTCCGCCGGGGCTAAAGCGCACATGATTTCGTAGGAGCTTACGCGGCTCTGAAGGGCCGCTCTTTCACGTGGTACCACTTTCCGCGCTAGTGCCAGTTTTCCATTTGCAGAGGTGCGGCCTAAAAATGTTCGCTAGCCGGCGGTTCTTCGGCGGGAGCGAAATGTTCTGCAGCGAGGGAGTCTTCAATGTGCAAATCGTTGCGCTTGCGCACTCGATAAGGCTGATTCGGCTTGCTTTTGCGGGGGCCAACCGTCATGATTGCGCACGGCATTTTGCCGACTGCTGATAGGAGTTACAGAGAATGAATCGTTTCCGCAAAAGTGTAATGATCGCTGGGATGACGGCTATGGGGATTGGATTGTTCCTCGGCGTGGCATCGTCCCCGGCTTCCGCGCAGCGCGTAGAGTCTGTTTTCAACGGACACAGAATTATCTATCCGGAATCGAGCATTCCGAAAAAGGGCCGGATTCACACTAACTACTTCTTTGTTGACTCCGATGTGCCGAACGCGAACGGGCCGCTGGCAGGCGCGGAGACACCGGGATCGGTTGCTTGTGTGTACCAGTTGGTAAGCGGTCCCACCGGTTGCCCGATCTCTACGAGCACCAATGTGCCGACGGGCGGCGTAGGAGCGATCGCGATTGTGGATGCTGGCGACTATCCAACGGCGGCGGCTGATCTGGCGGCATTTTCGAGCCATTACGGAATTCCGGCGGCGGACTTTACCGTGGTCTGGCCAGGAACGAAAAAACCTCCGGTGTATTCGGATTGGATAGTCGAGGAGGCGTTGGACATCGAGTGGGCGCACGCGATGGCGCCGAAGGCGAAGCTGTATCTGGTCGAGTCGGTACTGTGCACAAAGGGATGCCAGACGGATCCGACATGGGCGGCGATCAAGCTGGCGGCGAAGCTCGTCGCGAAGGCAGGGGGCGGAGTGGTCAGCATGAGCTTCGGCGATGCCGAGGTGAGCCAGGATCTGGGTTGGGACAAATACTTTACGAATAAGAAAGCCGTTTTTTTCGCGGCCAGCGGCGATAGCGGGTTGGGAGTGAGCATCTATCCGGGATCCTCTCCGAATGTTGTATCGGTGGGCGGCACGTACTTCAATCGCGACGGTAGCGGAAAATTCACCAGTGAGATTTACTACACGGGCGGCGGCGGAGGCGACCTGAGTCCTTACGAGCCGAGACCGAGCTATCAGGATGGGGTTGCAGGCATCGTTGGAACACACCGCGGGTATCCCGATGTGGCTTCCAATTACTGCTGCGCGTCGATTTACGTTCAGGGAGGTTGGTATTCGGTGGGGGGAACGAGTTGGTCCTCGCCGACGTTTGCCGGGATTTCGAATGCGGCAGGCAACCTGGCTAAGGGAAGCGTGGCTGAACTGACGATGTTGTACAACGAACTGGCAGATCCCACGCAGTACAGCGCCGACTTCAACGACATCACCGGAGGTGACTCGCGTTGTAAGGCCGGGTTTGATCTGTGCACCGGGATAGGCTCGCCGAAAGGCTACACCGGGAAGTAGGGGTTCGACGAAGGAATTGCAAGACGTGCTCCGGATGCCGCTGTCGAGGTGTCCGGAGCGCGTTGTTTTTTGGGGCATGGCCGCGGACTTTGCGTTTAAACTGTTGATAGCTGCCGAGTGTTGAATTGTGCGAGAGTGGCGGAATTGGCAGACGCACCAGACTTAGGATCTCGTATCCACCTTTAGCAGGGAAGTGGAGGCAGTTGGATCGGCTTGTATTTCCCGTACTTTGCAAGTACTGGTTCTCACTCCGTGCAACTCCATCTAAGCAGGTAGTCGCTACAGTATCCGCTACAGTGGCGGACCTTCCTCCCACCCTCAAACCCCGTCCCACCGGAGGCTAGTCCCGGCGATTTCTGGGTCCAATTTCCCCTGAGTTTAGGCCTATCGCCAGCCGGGTGCCTTTCTGTGGAAGGGTCCCATCCACCCTCGGCAAAAATTTAGAAAGTCGAGAATTGAAGGAGGGAATTGCGCTGGTACGCGGGCCGCATTCGCGAAGGCTACCGCCAGCATTCGATCCATAGGCAAGCGTTGGCTAGGTTAGTGGGTAGTGGTTTGACTGCGATTTGTTGGAAGTTCTGCTGCATGTATCTTCGCTTAGGGTGGTGACACAGCAACAGTGCTCGCAAGACTTATTGCGTCCTTTTCCTGTGCGACAATAAATGGACAGATTAGATTCCCAAGGAGGCTGTCAACATGAGGTTCCGCCTTCTAGCATTCGTACTTTCAATAGTCTGCGTCTGCATTGCGTCGCCAGTTCCGGAGGTCCCATCGTTTACAGCGGACAGGCTAGAAATATCAGCCGGAGATAGTGTCAGGTTGAGTTGGCGGTGGGACTCCGCGAGACGGGGGTACCTCTCAAGCGTCGGCTTGCTAGACCACCCTTCCGGCGATTCGGTGATGCTATCTCCAGACGAGACTACTTCGTATGTTCTTATCCTTGAGGCCCCAGGACTATCTCCAAGAATATTGACGCAGCACGTCGCGGTGCGCGGGTCTAAGGGCAGTTCGGGTGACTGGCCCCGCGAGCCGTTCGGTCCGCTGGCTTACGAGACAGATTACGATATACATTCCACATCTTTGGCTGCAGTTTCAGCTAGAATTCGAAGTGTTCTGCGAGACGATCGAGGATTCGAAATTCGACAATTCTCTCAAGCCGAGGA
>Ga0302321_100004492_pt1 | contig 12095 bp, 11 predicted proteins | sample Fen_T0_1_FD_202505 | JGI IMG/M metagenome (GOLD analysis project Ga0302321, IMG submission 202505) | Peat permafrost microbial communities from Stordalen Mire near Abisko, Sweden - Fen_T0_1 | ecosystem: Environmental > Terrestrial > Soil > Wetlands > Permafrost | place: Sweden: Abisko...
GAGGCGGGCATTGACCTCAGGTAATCTATGCCTTTCCAGTTACCCCCTACGACGTTACCGACTTTACCAGCTACGCCGCCTAAGATACCCTTGTTGATTACTGCCATAATTGACAAATTTTAAATTAATACTATTTTTTTTCGAAGCAAAACGGACTTGGTATTGAGCAAACAATATTTTGGTTCTGCTTTCTGGTATAAAAATACATCAAATGTCAGGCTGTTAGAGGGTTTACGGGGCTTCTGCGGTGCTTTGCTGTCGTTTGCCATTTATGGAGTAAAAATTTGGTATCTAAGCCAGTCAAAATGGGAAAAGGAGGGGCGAATTAACCCCTCTTATTTTGATACCTGTAAAAGATGGATTTGCGAACATCTTCAATGAGCCTCAAATTTTCGTGGAACTGCTTTTCTTTCAGTTCGAGCAACTTTAAAACGGCAATGTTTTTTTGGAACTGCTCAAGATTGGTTTTTGCTTCAATGGTTCCGGCTTGAATAGAGGTGTAAAAATCTCGCAAAATAATGAACGGAATAACAGAGCCACGCAAATAAGGAAGAAAGGATTTTGAACGCCACAGACCGAAAATAAGCCAGTAGTAAAACTCTCTTTCCTGTTCGGTTTCGCAAATAAACACAAAACAGTTCGGACATGGCATTTGTAGCGGTTTTCCGCTGTTCATTCCTTTATTTAGGATGAAAAAATGAGGTTTTTGAATTTCTGAACCTCGGCTAATTGATTTGATGTTAAAATTGTGCATAGTATGAGCGTTTAAAGTTTTGCTTTGCTGCGCTCCGCACATATATTTTGACAAAGAAGAAAGAAAAAAAACGAGAAAAAAAAGAAAAAAGAAAGCCTTTTAACAGGCGTGGCGATGGGGTTTGTCAATGTTTTTTGGAAAAATACTACCCGACGAAGGAGGTGTGGAGATTTTTGCAAAAACCCGCAGGGCTTGACATTGATAAACCTTATAGGTTGGTATTGTGTGCGCCACGCCTAACTTGCTTTCCTTTTTTATTTTTTAAAATACCTAATATTTTTTAGATGCCTATTAAATGGACATAATGTGATGGAAAGAAAGTAAGTGGACAGTAACGAAGCGAGCACGAGCAAACAACGCAGTATAACGGAGAGTTTGTGAAGGGTGCAGCGAGATAGTGGTCGCTTAGTTTGTGCTATTTATAGGAAATATCAAAACGGTCAATTGAAAAGAGGTAGCCTAACGAGGTTAGCAAATTACCATAAAAACGGAATAAGCCTATAACGTGTTTGAGATGTAAATTCAGAATAACCTGACAATTCATTTACAAGCGTTTTATCTTCCAAATATGCCCTTGTTACCAATAAAACAATTGAAATAAATACAGGAATAATGCACCACAATGAACCAAACAATAATGGGAACCCAATATATTGAATAATATTCCCCATGTACGCAGGATGTCTAACTATCTTATAAAGCCCTGTATTACATACTGTATGACCCCTGTCAGTTTGTATTCGAACTATGCTTGAGAAAAATTTATTCTGTTTCTGAGCAATAAGAAATAGAAGTTGACCCAAGGCAGTTAATAGAATGCCTAATACATATAATACTAACGGAAAATCGGGCGACCACAGAAAACGACCTGAATCAAGACCAGCCACTACATACATGCCTATTGTAGCCAAAAATGATAATCCTAAAATTCTTTTATCCCATTTTTTTGCATCCTTACCGGGTTTTGAACGTTCAGCCAAAAGGTTTGAATCTAAACTAAGAACGGTATAATTCAATACAAGCATTATTAAGCCGATACAAACATAAACCATACCTTGCCAATAATAGAAACGACCAGCACTAATAAAAATGACTGCAAAAAACAGTAAGGCACCAAATGTTTGTTTTATAAAAAGACTTGCTTTCATATTCTTATTTCATTTTACTGAGAACAAAACTAATAATAAAATGGCTGATATGAATAAGCCAATTTATAACTATTTTTACTCAACCAATTTGTAGATTTATGTTACTATCTGTAATAAAAAATAGCAAGACCAAAATATCTGAACAGATATTTAATCAAATAACAGAACTAATAAATAAAGGCACTTTAAAAGTTGGTTCACGGTTACCCTCAACACGAGAACTAGCAAAGACGATTGGGGTAAACAGAACTACAGTGATACATGTATATGAAGAATTGGAGGCTGAAGGATATATAGAAAGTACACCTGGCTCCTACACAACTGTGAGAAAAAGGCAGCCAATAAACTATTTGAGAGAAGATGAGAATATAGAAGATAATTTAAACAAAGATATATACCGAGATAATCTTGATTTGCAATATGACCCAATAATGCAATACATTGAGAATGGGAAAACAATTGAAAAAGGGAAAATTAATTTCCTACAACTATCACCCGACACTAGATTGCTTGACATGAGAAAGATGAAAGCCAGCATGAGAGATGCGCTGGACGAAACAGAAACTAATCCGTTTGACTTTACACATGCACGAGGATATCAACCTTTAAGACAGGAAATTGCTAAGCAAATGAAATTACATAATATTTATACAGATGATAGAAATATATTGATTACTAATAGTTCTTTACAATCGTTACAATTGATATTTCAAGTGTTTTCGAAGCCTGGGGACTATGTTGCAATTGAGAACCCTACCTATTCAATTGTATTACATTTTATTAAAATATTCAAGCTTAAAATAATTGAAATACCTATCACAAACGAGGGTTTGGATTTGAAAGTTTTGGAGATGGAGCTACAAGACAAATCTATAAGGTTTATTTACACGATGCCAACATATCATAACCCAACAGGAATATCAATGATACAAAACAAAAGAGAAGAACTATTGAAATTGTGCGAAAATAACGACTGTATAATTATTGAAGATAGTATTGAAGAAGAAATGAATTATTATGGGAAAGCTTATCTGCCAATCAAAGCAATTGATAAAAAGGGACAAGTAATTTACCTTGGTACTTTTTCAAAAGTAATAGCACCCGGTTTGCGAATTGGTTGGATAATTGGGACTCAGGAATGCATAAAAAAACTAACAGTTGTAAAATCCATATTCGAAATATCATCAAGTACAATAAATCAGATATTTCTCTATAAATTAGTTAACAAAGGGATTTTTGATTTGCACTTACGGAAAACCATAAAGGTTTTCAAAAAAAGAATGAAAGTTGCTGTCAATTCAATTAGAAAGTATGTACCTGCTGAAAAAATTGAATGGAAGGAACCTTATGGAGGATATATGATTTGGGTAAAATTATTAACAAAACCGATTCAAAATATTGAAAATCATTTTTCGGATTATGGAGTAATGATACATAATGGACAATATTTTTTTTCAAAAGAACAACCCTTTAATTACATTAGAATATGTATTGCACAAACAAATGAAAAGGAGATAGATGAAGGCTTTAAAAAAATAGGAGAAGCAATAAAAGCTCTCAATTAATTTGAGTTTGAATTTAATAATATGATATAAAGTCAAGTATCACCAAAAAAAAGTAAACCCCCTAAAAAGGGAGCTTACCAATTGAGAACGATAGCCACAAGAGCTGAATAGAAACCAACGGAACTGCACCACCTAAAAATGAAAAGTGAATGCGAACCGAACTACAAGTGTAGATGACCAGCCACCAGCCAGCCAACCTACGGCGAAAAATACAGTTAAACATAATGCCCATGTGTCCACAGGCTGGGGGGCAAAGATGCAAGGGCAGACCAAAAAATACTACCCGACGAAGGAGGTGTGGAGATTTTTTGAGGCTGGCGCAGCGAACCCTTGTCAGCTTTGGCAACCATACCTGTAACTTTGCTATTATGTTTTGGTGTATTTGAAAAAAAGAGATGTGAAACACCTTGGTCTTTTGGGGTGGTGGTCGGGGTTGCCGGAGGAATATAAGAAGCGCAAGTGCTGTAAAAAAGACAATTTAGGTTGGTTTTGTGCGAATGCTGGCTTTTTTACAGCTCTTGCACCATTGGTATGGCAGACGGGCAGCTTTTTGGATTTTGCTTTTACCATTAAAAATAAAAGATAGAAAAGCAAAATACAAAGTGCTGAACGTGTGTGTCGAGGCGGGTTGGCGTGCGGCTATTTAACATAATGCTATTATAGGACAGCTTGTGTTGCGCCTGCGGCAAGATGTACTATAATGCCGCATTATGTTACTTAGCTTGGGGTTGTTTTCTCTGGCGGGCTTTTTGTTTGTGCGTTGGGGCAGCTCTTTGACTTTTTACTTTTACCTTATAAAATAATATAAGAAAAGTAAAACGGCAATGTGCTGCATGTGTGAAGGGTACAAAAAGCATGACAGAAGAAAACAACAGAAGGGCAGGGAGAGCGGAGAAGCAAAAAAGACAGGGGGTGTTTGGCTAAATGCCTTTAAATTAAACGACTTATTTAGCCAAACATCTGGGTTTTTTGCTTTGTGGAGAGCGTTTATATTTTATTCATAGTGAAACACGTCAGAAGTGTTATTTGCAATTTTCTGTGCAAAGACCTTCCCAAACGCTGGAAAGGGGAATAAAATCAATAGAAATATTGCAACTGCTTATTTTAAATTCAATTATTGGTTTTGACAATAACAAAAGATAAACGATTTTGATTGATGTAAAAAGTGAATATTTGAATTCTATGACCGACTGTATTGTTTCGGTTTCATTCCGATATGTTCATTAAATACTCTTGAAAAATGGCTCAGGTTGGTAAAGCCCAATTGAAAACCCGCATCTGAAACAGATAGTTTTTCAACTTTCAACAAACGGGCGGCTTCTTTCATTCTGAATTCCTGATAATAACTGAAAATGCTGTTGCCGAAAATTTGCTTGAATAAACGTTTCAGTTTGGATGGACTCATACTGGCACGAACTGCCAAGTCTTTAATAATAGGAGGTGTTTCCAGATGTTCAAGCATTTGCTCTTTTATATTGTAAATGGCTTGTATATCCTTAATGTTCAATGCTACAAGATGCTTTTCATCTCGCTTCACCAATTCCATTAATAGTCTGCAAACTAGTTCTTCGGCCTTTATTCTATGAAAAAGCAGTTCAAATGTTTCATCCACCTGTTCAATAACTATTTCATCCACAATTTTCTGTAAAGAAGGATAAATGATTTGTTCGAATAGTAAGGGTTGTTTATTCAGTAATAGGCTTTGCAAAACAGGCGATTTTTCAGACAAGGCAAATAATCCGTTCAAATAATTTGCGTCCACTTCAATATTAATAGTCGCAGTATTTGTGTGGATTGAAATAACGTTGTCGGTATTTATTCTACTGGTTCCAATTAACACAGAAGGTATTGCCTTTAATGGTTTTTCGGATAAAAGTGTTTGTCTTTTCGGGAAAATGTTTTGAAACTTAAAAAATATCATTCTCTTAGAAGTATCGATTTCCGGGTTTTCAACCATCAAGTCCTCATGTAGTTCATAATTACTGATTAGCATACGGATATGCTCATTAAAAACGAATCCGGCACAGTAACCTTTACCAAAATTTTCAGGTATTTCTAATCGTCTGTTTTTTACTTCTGTCTCTAGTAACTGTGCAAGCCTATATAGGACATTAGGTACGGTTTGCTGTTTTTCTTTTTCCATGTAAAGTCTTTTACGACTATTTATAGGTCAAAAATAGCTATTATACTTCTAAAATATCCTACATTTTTGCAATGTCAATTAATATAAATGAAGTTTATGAAACAGGTAGCAGTATGTGGTAGTGATAGAAAACAAGGCAAAACTTCAAAAATGGGGATGAATATGAAAAAGATAAAACTGTTGATAATTGTAGGAATTGTGATGCTGAATTCCATTGGCTATTCTATAGTGCTACCACTACTCCCTTTTTTAGTAGGGAAATATCTTCCCTCTCAACAGGTTGTAGTAGGTATGAGTTTACTCATGTCGGTATTTGCTGCCTGTACGTTTTTTGCAGCACCTGTTTTTGGGGCATTAAGTGATAGGTTCGGACGGAAAATCATTCTTATCATCAGCCTGTTGGGTTCTGTTATTGGCTATGTATTGTTTGGAATAGGGGGAGCGCTCTGGGTGCTTTTCTTGGGGCGCATTATAGACGGACTTACAGCCGGGAATATTAGTACTCTGTTTGCGTATATATCAGACAGCACTGAACCCGAAGAACGAACGAAATGGTTTGGCTATATCGGAGCTGCAATGGGAATTGGAAAAATTGGAGGTCCTGCATTGGGTGGATTATTGGGAGGTATTGCTCTTTCGTTGCCTTTCTTTGTTACTGCCGGATTAATTTTTCTTTCCGGTGTGGCTGTTTATTTTCTATTGCCTGAATCTTTAGCTCCAGAAAAAAGGACTAAACATTTAACGCTTGATAGTTTCAATGCCTTTTCACATTTTAAAGATATATTCAGCCTGAAAGAAGTTAAAAATATAATCATAATAGGTGTTCTTTTTTATGCAGGCCTATGTGTTTTTCAGTTTAATTTTATCATTTTCCTGAAAGATATTTATAAATGGGGACCGGTATTTATTGGAAGTATGCTAACAATTGTTGGTGTTTGCGAAATAGTTACGCGTGCATTGTTATTGCCAGCGTTATTGAAACGATTTAACGAAAAAAGCATTGCAATAGCTGGTCTAATATGTTTTGGAATTGGTTTAGGGTTAATTCTGGCAAGCCTATATATCCATACAATAGTTGGTATTGCACTTGCTGTTATATTCATCATTTCTGGCGAGGGTTTATTCGACCCAACTTACAACAGTAAATTATCGCAATCAATCGACGAAAGCAAACAGGGAAAATTACAGGGCGTGAACCAAAGTTTGCAATCGGCAAATAACATGCTCATTCCACTGGGTGCAGCTGCAATTTATTTTTACAGCCCAGCTATGTTGTATGTGACAGCAATATTTGTTGTACTAACCGCAATACTTATGTATGCGAAGTACAACAAATGTTAGCAATTCAAAACGATAATTAAAGCTTTAATAATGTTTATACCTTTTTTCTGTAAGCACTTACCGTAAGAGGGGCAAATATGCAAAGTATAACTATACCCCCTATTACCGAAAGCCAGAAATCATGGGTAATTACACCGTGGTTGATTATTTCACGGATTGCCGTAACTAAATGTGAAACCGGATTAACATTAGCAAACCATTTTAGTGCAGTTGGCAAAGTGTTTACAGGAACATATGCATTCGATAAAAAGGTAAGCGGAAATAATATCATCATTGAAATACCTTGTACACTGGCAGCACTTCTACCAACTACCCCAGCCAAGGCAAAAATCCAACTCACACACCATGCAAATGCAATTACTAAAGCACTTACTGCAAGTATGCCTACTATTCCTGTTTCGGGCCTATAACCCATAATATAACCAGTTGCGAAAGTAAGAATGGTAACCATTGCATAGCGAATCGTGTCGGCCAGCAAAGCTCCGGCTAATGGAGCAATACGTGCAATGGGCAAAGATTTGAAACGGTCGAAGACACCTTTTTCCATGTCTTCACGTAGTTGAACACCTATGGTTATGGCTCCTGTAAGAATTGACTGTACCAATATTCCCGGAATGATTATGGGAAGGTAATTATGAACGTTGCCTGAAATAGCCCCTCCAAAAAGATAACCGAACATGAGTGTAAATAATATAGGTTGAAGGGTCACATCTATTAATTGTTCAGGTGTGTGGCGTACTTTCAGCAAACCTCTGTATGCCATAATTAACGATTGGCGAATGGTAAGTTTTAGACTTGTATGATTTGAAAGATTTGCCTGAGATATGTTGCTTGAATTATTCATAAATTACTATTGCTTTAATTATTGTTTACTGAAACGGAGTATTGGTTTGTTATGTCACTTTGTGTAGTTTCATGGCCTGTAATAGCTAAAAACACTTCATCCAGTGTTGGCGTTTTAACGCTTACTTCTGATAACTGAATGTTATTATTTCTTAACGCTAATAAGACATCAGTAATGAGTTCAGGGTCAGACAAAGGTGCGGTTAAAACCCCTTCACCTGATAAATGTCCTTCTACCATAAGTAATGATTGGATTACCTGTTTGGCTTTTTCTTCATCGGCTGTATTTTTAAGCTTAAGTTCAAGAGCAGCTGCACCTACCGATGCTTTTAGTTGTGAGGGCGTACCATTGGCTATGACTTTACCACGGTCAATCACAGCAATGTAATCGGCTAGTTGGTCAGCTTCGTCAAGATACTGCGTGGTAAGAACAACGGTAGAGCCATCGGAAACCAGGTTACGAATAGTATTCCACATCTGTATTCTTGTTCTTGGGTCTAAACCTGTTGTTGGTTCATCTAAAAAGATTAATGGAGGTTTTGAAATAAGGCTAGCTGCCAAGTCGAGCCGACGACGCATACCGCCCGAGAATTTTGACAATGGTCTTTTTGCAGCCTCTGTTAACCCAAATTCTTCTAATAATTCGGCTGTTTTTTTTCGGGCATCATGTCTGCTTAATCCTAATAGTCTTGAAAAAACATAGAGATTTTCGTTAGCCGATAATTTTTCGTCAACAGAAGCATATTGACCAGTAAGGCCAATCAATTGCCTTACAATATGCGCTTCCTTTTCGATGTCGTGGCCGAAAATCTTCGCATAACCTTTATCGGGATTCATCAGAGTAGACAATATCCGTATGGCCGTTGTTTTACCTGCCCCGTTAGGACCCAGGACTCCGTAAATACACCCTGTTGGTATTTTTAAATCGATACCGTCTACGGCACGATTATCACCAAAGTGTTTCACTAAACCACCGACTTCAACAGCCAATAAAGGGTTTTTAGTCATAGAAAGTATTTGATGCATATACTACAAGTTTTTATTTGTTGTTAATTTTTTCGTCAAAATTGGTTGTTTAAAAAAGGTGCTGGAATACTTAATCGGCAAGCCATAGGGTATAATCGGTGAATCGAAGATTATAAACCTATAACAATTGGTTGTGTTTTCAAGTATCTTACAACACTTTTAAGATTATAAGTATGCGAGTCTAAAGAAGTTTGTCATTTTTATTATGTGTTTATTTAAGTTTGGTTTATTCCATAATAAAATCTCCCAAAATTTAAATTCTCTGTCTATATATGGGTAGACGAATGTACCGGCAAAATATTGCAAATTTTGTAAACAAGTTTCGTTAAATTTTTTATCGGTTAGAAATGGATATTCGCCGAAAAATATATTAGAGATTCATTCCAACTTCATACTTTCGTTTGAGAAAAAATATAATTACTGTTTAAATAATAGAATATGTATTCTACCTGGTTAAATGACATATTAAGATGTCCAGAAACACTTAAAGCACTGCATAGTAATGGAAATAGTTATAAGTCGGATGAAAAAGAGTATCCAGTAAAAAATGATATTTTGTCGGTAGTGCATCCCAAAGAGTTAGGTGGTGACGATGCAAAATTTAATAAGCTCTACAACTTTTATGCACCTCTCTATGACTTAAATGAACGGGTTATGGGACGGTTACTTGTGGGCATTGACATGGTGAAAGGAAGGGAACATATTATTTCTTGTTTGGGATTAAAACCCGGAATGCGTATTTTGGAAGTTTCGCCGGGACCGGGTGTGTTTCAGAAATTTTTAAGGCATGATATTGGTGAAAATGGCGAATTGGTTGCCCTTGACTTGTCGATGGGCATGTTAAGGCAATGTCAGAAAAGAAGCAAGAACCTTAATGTACAATTAATTCATGGAAATGCTCAATATCTTCCATTTGCTGATAATAGTTTCGATGCATTGTTTCATTTTGGTGGTGTAAACCTGTTTAACGACCCTCAAAAGGCAATTAGCGAGTTTATTAGAGTAGTTAAAAAGGATGGTATAGTAAGTTGGGGCGATGAAGGATTTTCGCCCAATTATAAAAATGAGCGACGTAAAAAGATAATGTTGAAGGTGAACCCGGGCTTTTCAAAGCCTCGCCCTATTATACCCGATTCGATTTATGATATAAAAGAAAATGAGGTTTATGATGGGCTTGCGTATTTGGTGGTTGCAAAGAAAATTTAAGAGAAATTGAAAAAAATTAACGATTAAACTGCTTACTATGAAAGAATCAGAGCATATACGGTTAAATGAAAATAAATGGGACAGTTGGGCACCAATAGCTGATGGAAAAGGATGGAAGTTTGATTATTTACGAAAAGGTCAAAATCATGTACTTTCCTTAACAGGTATTAAAGAGAATATGAATTTTCTAGATATTGGTTGTGGAACAGGTTGGGCAGTGGGGCAAGCAGCTAAGATGGTCAATAATAAAGGTTTATTTTATGGGGTTGATATTTCACCTAAAATGATAGAAAAGGCGAAAGAGAACTTTATAAGCTTCAATAATTTTCATTTTATAAAGGCTAATTCAGAAGCTATTCCTTTAGATAATGATTTTTTTGATATTATCATTTGCACTAATTCTTTCCATCATTATTTGCATCCTGAGAAAGTGATGAAAGAAATTCATCGGGTTCTTAAAAAAGGAGGAAGAGTCTATATACTTGACCCAATTGCCGATAATTGGTTAATTAAACTGGTAGACAAAATTATGAGATTGATAGAACCTGAACATGTAAAAATGTATAGTTCAAAAGAATTTTATGTATTAATGGAAAATGCCGGAATAATATATATATGCTGTGATAAAACAAATAAACAGCATAAAGTTCAAATAGGGGAAAAGTGATTTTTATTTACTACAGACATACTGTTGTCACATGCATATCATAAATTTGCTATGTCATAGTTTCTAAAGGCAAAAGACCAGGCTTTATTAATTTCCTATATGTATGGTTAAGGAAAGCAAATCAATGGAGAATTCAAATGCCGCAATATAACCTGGTCATTGTTTCCGCAAGTGTTGTTTGTCATTTTTTTATTTGTCAACCGATTGTATATGCGTATCATTCATTCGGCCAACAAGGATTTTCATTTTAGAAGAGGTAGTTTCAAGTTCAAGAATATCGGTAAGTGTTAGCGACTGCAATTTTTTCATTATTCGCGAACCAGCCAATACCAATGAGATGCAACAATTCTTCTCCTGCTAAATGTAGACTTTTTTAATTGAAAATTGTTCTCAAATTGTTTGGCAATATAATCGGGACTTAACTTTATACCACTTGGTGAACTGTCCAATGCCCATATCAAATGTGTTGCACCAGGCTTTAATAATCTGTATATCTCAGAGACATATTTTTGTTGACTTTCTTCATTCAAGCAATGAAAACAACCAACATCATAAGATACATCGAACTGTTTGTTAATTATTTCCAGATTAGTTACATCGCCAACAATATATACAGGTTTATCTGTATTGTTAGCAACTCGTTTATTTGCTTTTTCTATAGCTACAGAAGAAAAATCAACTCCTGTTGCTTTTATTCCTTGCGATGCCATAAAACTTGAAAAAATTCCAAGTCCACAACCTAATTCTAATGAAGTTTTTGGATTATTTAACTCTACTATTTCTTTCAGTTCCTTTGGAATACGACTGTCTGTCCAAATTAAAGGTCCAATAAAAGAACGATAAACTTTATCAAATTCTTCCCCTGTAGTTGTTGATGATTTACCCATATTTTAAATGTTTTAAAATTATGATGTAAAATTACTTGTGTGTAAGGGTTGAAAATTGAACAAATCGGTCGTTTTTATTTTTGAACAATTCTTTAGGTGTCACTTTTGTCAATTTTTTAACTTCTCTAATAAAATGGGCTTGGTCGCTATAATTTTGTTCAGGATAAAGAATCCCGTGTTTTATATGTTTAAACGAAGCTTTGAATCGTAGAATATTGCAAAATAATTTTAAAGAAAGTCCAAAAAATTGGTTGAAATAACGATTGATTTGCCTTTCCGACCAAAATGTTTTTTCAGCATATTCCTTTATTGACAATGAACCATCAGTTTCATAAATAAGATTGAAAAGTTTTTGTTTTCTAACGTCAATTTTGGGATGAATACAAGCCTTAATTTTATTTGATATTTTAGTGCAAAATCCTTCAAAATTATTAAAATCATCCTGTGTGAAATCCCAAAAATCGATTGGCAAATCCTTAGCGGTGTTCAATATATCAGAAATGCTTGTGTTTAAA
>Ga0302321_100004493_pt1 | contig 12095 bp, 11 predicted proteins | sample Fen_T0_1_FD_202505 | JGI IMG/M metagenome (GOLD analysis project Ga0302321, IMG submission 202505) | Peat permafrost microbial communities from Stordalen Mire near Abisko, Sweden - Fen_T0_1 | ecosystem: Environmental > Terrestrial > Soil > Wetlands > Permafrost | place: Sweden: Abisko...
GCGAGTTGTGACACCATGCAAACGGCCTCGGGATCGTCGCCGTTGACGTGGAAGATTGGGGCTTCGATGGACTTTGCGATGTCGGTGCAATAGCGGGTCGAACGGGAGTCCGACGGATCGGTGGTAAAGCCGATCTGATTGTTGATGATAAAATGAACCGTGCCGCCGGTGCGATAGCCGGGCAGCTGGGAGAACTGGAGCGTTTCGGAAACGACGCCCTGGCCAGCGATCGCAGCGTCGCCGTGGATCAACAGCGGCATCACCTTGCGGCGTTCGACCGTGTCGGCGCGAATGCGCTGGCGGGCGCGGGCTTTGCCTTCGACCACGGGATTCACCACTTCAAGGTGGGAGGGGTTCGCGGCCAGGCGCATCTCCACCGTTTTGCCGCACGTCGTGGTCAGAATGGATTCATAGCCGAGATGGTACTTCACGTCGCCGTCGCCCGCGACGGAGTCAGCGACGTAGTTTTCGGAAAATTGTTCGAACAGGACGTCGAAGGATTTCCGCATGACGTTGCAGAGCACGTTCAGGCGGCCGCGGTGAGCCATGCCCATGACGATTTCCTCGACGCCATGTTCCGGGCAATGCTCGATGACGGCGTCGAGCGCCGCAATGATGGTCTCGCCGCCCTCGAGCGAAAAACGCTTTTGGCCGACATACTTCGTGTGAAGAAACTTTTCGAAGAGCTCGGCTTTGTGAACGCGGCGCAGGATACGGAGTTTCTGCGGCTGGGAAAAGGCCGGTTGCAGCCGGGTGTTTTCAAATCGTTCCTGAAGCCAGCGGCGGCAATCCTGATCCTGAATGTGAGTGTACTCGACGCCGATGTGACCGCAGTAGGTTTCCTGCAAGGCGGTGAGCAGGTCGCGGAGCTTCATCCGGCCGATGCCACCGCGAAAATTTCCGGTATCGAATGCGATGTCGAGGTCGGCGTCGGAAAGTTTAAAGGCGGCGAGAGCCAGCTTCGGCAACGGAGCCGGCCGGGCGGGATCGAGCGGATTGATGTGCGCCTGGCCGTGGCCGATGGAGCGATAGGCGCTCAGCAGGTAATAGATTCCCGCTTGCTTGACGCTATCGACGGCTGGGCCAGTGGGAGTGGAAGCGCCGTTGAGCTGTTGGCCGTCGGAACCAAGGGTGAAGCCTTGGAAGAACGCGCGCCAAGTCGCATCGACCGCTTCGGGATTGTCGAGCCAGCGCTGGTAATACTCCTCGACCAGCGCAGTGTTGGCGCGTTCGGAAAAATTGACGGGATTCATGTGAGCGAAATCTTGTGCTGCCCGGGCTTGCCAAAGAAGGCGGGAGCGATAACCGGGAGGTTGAAATCAACACCAGCAAGACTTTGACACAAGACGTTTTAGACCGAGCCAAGCTTAATACCGGCGACAGCTAAGGCACATTACTCGCTGACATTTATCACTTAACTGAATTACCCCACTCGCAAATGACCGAAGCAAAATTGAAAGAGGCGCTTATCCGCTTCAATGCCGGCATTAAGGCCGCTGATGGCAACGCGATCTCGACCGCCTTGAACGAAGTCGAATTACTTCTCGTGGCGAATCGGGCTGAATTGCATCCGCGCCTCGTGCATTTCTTGGAAGGACGCAGCTACGCCAAAGCGCTGGCGTTTCTAGGCGGCGACCAAAGCGCCATGGGCCAACCGGCGTCGCCTCCCGGTGGCTGCGGGGGAAACCATTGACGGGATTGATCGCAAACCGCAAAGGAATGGACCCAAACTGACGCATAGGAAAACCGTGGAACGACAGTACACATGAATAGCGGCAACAAGATCACCACCGATGGCGGAGAGTCGCTCGGTCAGAATCCATTCGGCGCACTTAGCGGCATGGGACTGCCATCCGTCTCAAATTCGGTGGCGAGCAAGCTCGCTCCCACCAAGAAGGAACCTGCAAAAAATCGCGGGCGAGTGGACATCAAGCGCACGACCGCCGGGCGCGGCGGCAAGACGGTGACGCTCGTAACCGGTTTTATTGGCATCGGTCTCCCGGAGAAAGAGCAGCTCGCCAAAAAGATCCGCGGAGCCTGCGGCTGCGGCGGAACCGTGAAGGACGGCGACATCGAGATCCAAGGCGACCAGCGGGAAACGGTAGCTCGCATTCTCACCGAAGCCGGCTTCCGCCCGGTGTTGGCGGGCGGTTGATCGTTATGCCGCCAGCCCGGCGGCCATCGCCAGCGCGCTCTTGGCGCGATTCATGATGTAAAGGTGGTAACCTGGCGCGCCGTGAGCGAGGAGATCGCGGATCTGGGTCAGCGCCCACTCGATGCCGATCAACTCCACGACCTCGGTATTTTCTGCGGCGACTTCGAGGCGGGTGGCAAGTTTCTGCGGCAGGGCTGCGCCACACATGGTAGTGAGACGTTGCACTTGTTTGAGCGACAGCACGGGCATGATCCCGGGCACGATCGGCACATTTATCCCACGGGCCCGGCAGCGGTCCACGTAGCGGTAGTAAGCGGCATTGTCGAAAAAGAGCTGCGTGGTGACGAACGCGCCACCGGCGTCGATTTTGCGTTTGAGATTGTCGAGATCGCTGTCGATCGAAGCGGCTTCAGGGTGCTTTTCCGGATAACCGGCCACGCCCAGGCAAAAGTCGGCGTGACGGGCCTTGAGAAGGGTGACGAGCTCGCTGGCGTAGCGCAGGCCATCAGGCGCGGGCGTGAAGGTGGCGTCTCCCTTGGGCGGATCGCCACGGAGGGTCATGATATTCCGAAAACCGCTCGCGTGGATGCGATCAGCGACGTCATGCAGTTCGGCGCGGGGATGCCCGACGCAGGTGAGGTGAGGCATTACCGTGAAGCCAAATTCGTTCTTCAGCATCGCACTCGCTTGGGCGGTGCGGTCGCGGGTCGTGCCGCCAGCGCCATAGGTAACCGAGACGAAATCGGGGGAGATACGCTTCAATGCGGTGGCGGCGCTCCGCAGCGCTTCCAAACCCGCGTCATCCTTGGGCGGAAAGAATTCCAGCGAGCGTAGCGGGCGCGGGTGAGCGAAGAGCTCAGAGATGGGACGATCAGGCGTCATTTATATATCAAGAAATGCATATATGACGATGCGTGTAAAGCGAAGACTTCTAGCCAGAGCACTCACTCACGATTTCCCGTGCCTTCTCGGTCTTGAGCCTGAGCTGCCCGCAGGCGGCATTGATGTCGTGGCCTTTTTCCCGGCGGAGCGTGACGGAAATGCCGGCGGCGCGCAGAACGTCGGCGAAACGTTCGCAACGGTTATTGCTGGGACGTTTCCACGGCAGGCCTTCCACCGTGTTGTACGGAATCAGGTTCACGTGCGCATGCAGATCATACGCGATGTCGCGGAGCTTTTCGGCCTGATCGATGGCGTCGTTGACGTCCTCGATGAGAATGAACTCCAAAGTCACCATGCGGCCCTGTTTTTCGGAAAACACTTTCACCGCCGGCAGCAGATCGGCGAGCGGATAGGTCTTGTTCACGGGCATGATCTTCTCGCGGACTTCGTCGGTGGCGCCATGGAGCGAAATCGCGAGACGGATACCAAGCGGTTCCTCGGCGAGTTGAATGATTTTCGGCACCAAGCCGGAGGTGGAGAGGGTGATGCGGCGGGCGCCGAAGCCGAGTCCCCACTGGGCATTAACGATGGTCAGGGCACGAATGATGGCGTCGTAGTTGTGGAGCGGTTCGCCCATTCCCATGACGACGATATTGTCGAATGACGCCAACTCGGAACGGGCTCGCGGGGTATGAGCGTCTTCCTGCCGGCAAACTTGGATGAGCTGGTGTACGATTTCGCCAGCGGACAGGTTACGCTTCAAGCCGGCGAGCCCGGAAGCGCAGAACTTGCAACCCATGGCGCAGCCAACCTGGGTCGAGATGCAGATCGTCTTCCGGGATTTGTCGACGCCGACCCCCAGCATGGGCGCGCGGATGATGACCGTTTCGATCAGGGATTTATCGCCAAGCTCGAGAAGAAGCTTGTCGGTTTCGTCGCCGGATTGGCGGTCGAGCACGAAGACGGTGGGTTCCAGTTCAAAGTGGCCGGCCATCCACGTGCGAAAATCCTTGGGAAGATTCGTCATCTCGTCCCAAGTGCGGACCCGCTTCTTGTAGAGCCATTCCAGAATCTGTTTCGCGCGGAAGGCCGGCTGCCCTGCTTCTTTGAGGGCAGCAGTGAGCGAGTCGAGGGTTTCGCCGTAGATGGCGGGTTTATCGGGATTGAACTTCATGCGCGCGGAAATGTCTTGGACAGGATGACGTTAAAACCACAGCCTACAAGCTCAGCATGAAACTTCTGCACCGTCACATCTTCGCCAACGTCGCCCTGACGAGTCTGGCGGCCGTGGCGGTTCTGACGTTTATCGTGGCGTTGGGAAGCGTGCTGAAAGATTTGTTGGCTCCTGTACTAACGGGACAGCTTCCGTTGGATACTTTCGTCCAACTAATCGGGCTGACGGTCCTGTATTCCATTTGCTACACGCTGCCCGCAGGCATTTTGACTGGCGTCCTGCTCGTGCTCGGGCGGATGTCTGCCGATCGGGAAATCACCGCGATTCGCGCGGCCGGGGTGAGTGTCGCAGGGATTTCGGCTCCGATCTTCTTCTTTGCCTTGTTGTGCACGGGAACGAGCCTGGCCGTGAACTTCTACTATATGCCCGAGGCGAAGGTGACGTATGAGAAGAAATTTGCCGAGGCCGTGCGGAGTAATCCGCTCAATTTTCTCGTTCCGAAGACATTCATTCGCAATTTTCCAAACAAGATCGTTTTTGTCGGCGAAAACAAAAATCTGAGACTCAAGGATGTCTGGGTTTGGGAATTGGACAATCAGTCGCGAGCCAAGGAAATGTATCATGCGGAACGGGCTGAAATTAGCTTCGATGAGCCGACCAACAGTCTCCTGCTGACCGGCCATAATGTGACGGTTGAGTCGCGGAATAGCAGTGATCCGGAAGATTTTCAGAACGGGCCCAAAGGATTCGGTCACTTCGAAGTATTCTCGCGTACGCTGTCATTGGAAAAAATGACGGGGGTGCCGACGCACAAAGTGAAGACCGACTGGTTGACGTATAATCAATTGATGGCCGAGGTGCAGAGACTGAAACGACCTGATCCAAAAATTTCCCTGGCGGAGCGCGATCGGCAACGCATCAGGGTGCAGACGGTGATTCAGGAAAAAACCTCAAAGGCATTTTCGGTCCTGTCGTTTGCGTTGATTGCGATTCCGCTCGGCATCAAAGTCTCGCGCAAAGAAACCTCGGCCAACCTTGGCATAGCGGTCATTTTGGCCATGGCCTATTTCATTTCAACCGTCGGGGTGAAATCTTTGGACAATTTGCCGCAGCTTCGCCCTGACCTCTTGATGTGGCTGCCGAATCTCTGGCTCCAGGCATTGGGCGTTTGGATGTTCTACAAGGCCGACCGCAGCTGATCGTCAGGAAACATCGGAAAGGCTCACCGGCCGACAACTACGATCTCAAATGTATCTTTGAGCAATGGCGCGCGTACTGCGGTCCCCTCAGGCTTCGCGGCGGGTGGCGCGCCGAATCGGGCGGTGGGTAGAAAAATACGATTACTCTTCCTATCAAATGCAAGCGTTCGGCAGCCGGGAACCGTGGCGGCGTTCTGCACCACGACAAACTGATCCGGCGTGTCCTCGTGAATCACCGTGAGAGTGCCGTCGCGATTGGAACAGAAGATGAAACCCGTACTGGGGTCGAAGACGGCTCCGTCGGGACCGGATCCAATCGGAACTGTGGCGACCAGACGGCCAGTCTCGCTGTCGAGAACGATAAGCCGGTTATTGCCACAGGCGGAGAAAAGACGGTGGTGGGCGCGGTCGATCGCGAGGCCGGTCGGACTCTCTCCGGGGGAAAGCTTCCACTGTGCGACGGGCACGAGTCGTTTCAGATCAATCAGGTGGACCACGTTCTCGTCCTCATCGTTGACGAACATCCGCTCCCCATCAAAGGCGATCTGCTCCAGCTTCCCTTTGCTGGCTAGAGTGATGGTGTCTGTGATATTCCCAGTGGCGGGGTCAATGACCGTCACATCGCAGGTGGTGCTGCCGTTGGCGACGTAGATTCGCTTCGTTTGGGCGTCGTACTCGATGGCATCTGGCTTGACGCCAGTATACTTGATGAGCTTGAGCGGAGCCAAGGTGGCGAGATCAAACATGACCACGGACCGGTCAAGACCACTGGTGGCAAAGCCATGGTTGAATTCTGGAGCTAGCGCAATGCCGTGAACTCCGTTGAAACCGGAGACCTCGCCGATTTTCTTGCCCGTTTCGGTATCGAGCACCTCGATTTTCTGCTGGTGGGCAACAAACAGTCGAAGCCTGGCTTCATCGAAGCGTATATAGTCGTAGCCGCCCTCTCCGCCAATGGGAAAGTGCGCAATGACATGATAGTCGGATGCGCGGACACCAATCGTCAGCAATAGGAAAAGAGAGAGGAATCGCATCGCGGTTAGCATCGGAGTCATCTGGTCTTTTCGAATTAGGCGTAAGCCGATCTAGGCTGCGTGGGTGGATTGCACGGCGAGGGTGCCGGAACGCCCATCTACTGCGGCTTGGATCATTTCGCAAACGGGGACTTTTTCACGACGGACCAAGAGGGTTTTCGCGGCTTGCTCGAGTGACACGACTTCGACCCCGGCGCTTTTCACCGCAGAGAGAAACTGAACGAAAAGCCCGCGTTTGCCCATGCCTTCGAGTTCGGCATGCAGGGTGAAGACATTGAGCGCTTCGGGCCGCAGCAGCGACATGAGGTGTGGTACGATACGATTCTCAGGGTACTCAGGTCGGCCCAGCAGTTCATCGAGAGTGGGCAGGGTGGAGGGAATCTCGAGGGTGGAGAAAGTACGTCCGCCCGTGCGGGCGAAATGCGGGAAGCTGCCGCGCGTGTCGCTGGCATAGAGCAAACCGGCTTCGTCGTAGGTCTGCCGGCTGTTGGCATTGGCCTGCCAGCCGGGGGCACCGGCGGTGGGAGCTTCGCTACCGAAGATGCGGCGGAACTCGGCGCGCGCGGCGTCGAACTCAGCCCGTACTTCCGCCAGACCCATCGTTTGGACATAATCCTGCCAGCGATAGTGATTGTTGCAGTGAATGCCGATTTCGAAGCCGGCGTCGCGCACGCTGCGCATCACCGCTTCATTGCGGCGGCCGATGTGCGGAGCGGGCAGCAATGTGCCATTGAGGAGCGTGCGTACGCCGTAAAGTTGGACAACGCTCGTGCGGCTGACCTTTTTGAAAAAACCCGGACGGAAGACCCGCGTGATGGCCCGGCCCGTTTGATCGGGTCCGAGGGAAAAGAGAAAAGTAGCGGGTACCCCGGCTGTGCGCAAGTCGTGGATGAGATTGGGCACGCCAACCCGAGTGCCACGATCTGTATCAACGTCGATCTTGAGGGCGAGACGGAGGGAAGGCATCGGGCGAGTGGATGAATTTGGGAGGACCGAACAGCTGGGCCGGCCATCAACTTGTTTACCGGCGATCCCGCCCTCCCTTCGATTTTTATTCGAGGGAATAGTCCTTGTGCGCGAGATGGTAGTCGAGAGTCAGGCGGATGGCGGTCTTCAAGTCGACCTTAGGTTTCCAGCCGAGTTGCTTGGTGACGTGGGCGATCGAGGGCACGCGCTTCTGGATGTCCTGATAATATTTGCCAAAGTATTTCCCGGAGGAAACGGCGATCACCTTGGCTTGTGCAGCATGCTCGCGGTATTCGGGATAGTGCTTGAAGGCCGAAATGATGTATTTGGCGAGTTGGGCAACACTCACGTCGTTCTTTGGATTACCGAGATTGAAAATCTGGCGCGAGGCCTTGCCATCCTTGTTCTCGATAATGCGGAGCAGGGCGTCGATGCCGTCGTCGATGAACGTGAACGAGCGACTCTGTTTGCCACCGTCGACGAGTTGGATAGGTTTCTTATAAATCACGTTCGAGATGAACTGGGTGAAGAGACGCGAGCTGCCTTCCTTCGCTTCGAAGACGTTGTCGAGCTTTGGGCCAATCCAGTTGAACGGACGGAAGAGGGTATAGTCGATGTTGTCGCGAACGCCGTAGGCGTAGATGACGCGGTCAAGGAGTTGTTTCGAGCACGCGTAGATCCAGCGCTGCTTGTCGATCGGCCCATAAACCATGTTGGTATCATGTTCATTCAGCTCGCGGTCGGGGGACATGCCGTAGACCTCGGAGGTGGACGGGAAAATGATGCGCTTGTTGTACTTCACGCACTGGCGGACCACCGCGAGATTGGATTCGAAATCGAGTTCGAAGACGCGCAGGGGGTTTTTGACGTATTGGGCGGGGTTCGCGATCGCGACAAGTGGGACCACGACGTCACATTTTTTGACGTGATACTCGATCCATTCGTGGGAAATCATCACGTCGCCCTCGACAAATTTGAAACGCGGGTTGCCGAGGCTGTCGCCGAGCTTGTTGTCGCCGACATCCATGCCATAGACCTCCCAGTCTTTCTTTTTCAGGATCGCATGGGTGAGTGAGCTGCCAATGAAACCGTTGGCACCGAGGATGAGGACTTTGAGGGGCATAAGTTAAAATGGGTTAACCACGAATAGCGGGAGAAGGCACTAAAGAATAATGCAGTTGTTACCGGAGGAAGACCAGATCTTCAAAGCATTTGTCCCACTTGCAGGACTGGTGCGGGATCGCCCCGCCACTCGGTTCGGGTGCATTCCACGGCGCCGTCGCCGGTGGCGATGACGAGGGGAGTGAGCGACAGGATTTCGCCGGGGACCGATTGTTTGACCGTAGGGCTGGCGCTTGTCGCCCTGCCTTGAGACGGCGCGCCGGCGAGCGGCGGCCCTACAAATTTCCGAGTGGCCGGGGAGTCGGTCTCGGCCCACCAAACCATGAGCCGGGTGCCGTTGACGTCGGTGAAGGCGCCGGGGTACGGATCGGTGACCGCGCGGATCAGATTGAAGATTTGTCCCGAGGGTTGCGTCCAGTTGATGCGACCATCCTCGGGTTTGCGTCCGCCGAAATAAATGGCTTTGGCCTCGTCCTGCGGGATTTCCTTGGCCGTGCCGGCAAGCAGGGCATCGATCTGGCGAGCGAGCACGCTCCGGGCGCAGGGAAGGACTTTGCGGAAAGCCTGCTCCGCGGTGTCGCGCGGGCCGATGTCCACTCCTTCCTGGTCGACGATCGCGCCGGCATCGGCGCTTTTGACCATCCGGTGGAGCGTCATGCCGATGCGTGGTTCGCCGTGCAACACGGCCCAATTGATCGGGGCGCGGCCGCGGTACTTCGGCAGGAGCGAACCATGCATGTTAAACGCACCCCGCGGTGCCAGCCCGAGAACTTTCGTGCTGATCATATTCCGGTAGTAGACGGAAAGGATCAGATCGGGCGCAAGGAGGGCAATCTGTTCCAGCCAACCGGGCGTGGTGATCTTTTCCGGCGTGAAGACCGGCACACCTTTCTCGCGGGCGGCGAGGGCGGGAGTCTTGAACCAAATCTTTTCGTTCGGGTTGTCTTCGTGGGTGAAGAGCGCAACGACGTTGTCGCCGCGTTCCAGCAGCAACGAGAGACAGTCATGGCCGACCTCGCTGTAGCCGAAGAAAAGGATGCGGGGTTTGCCCATGTTCATGAATTCAGTTTAGCGAACGCAGGAGATTCCACGACCACGTGGTCCTCGTCCAGATCGAGCGGTTCAAGCTGCCTCAGCAGGAAATCGAACGTGGCGCCGGTGATTTTCAAGGTATTGGGGAGCATTGCCGCTGTCCGGGTCAGGACTCGTCGTCGGGCCTCCGCGACCGTGCAATGCAGCGCGTAGAGGCGGAAAGGCACGCCGAGTTCCATGGCGTGGCGTCGGGCATCATCACGGGAAGACCGGCTCCAAAATCCGCCTTCCAAGACCACATCACAGCCGGCCCGCAGAACTCTTCCGGCATGTTCCCAGACCAAAGCCATGATCCGTTCATGCTGTGGTCGGAACAAGGCTTCCGGCGGATTTGTGCCATGGAGCGCAACCATCCATTCATCGGGAGAGAATCGAACCGCGTTGCAATCACGCTCCAGCTGAAGGGCAAAGGTGGTTTTGCCCGATCCGGGAATTCCATGCAGAAGAGGCAATATCGGCATTTTCTATTCTTTTGATTCCAGCATGTCCTTCACGTGATACCGCTGGCGGGCGCGGACCACCTGGTAGGTGCGGCCGACGTATTCTCCGATCAGGCCGATACCGATCATAGCCACGCTCAGCAGGAAGAATAGAATGCCGAACAAGGTGAACACGCCGTATGTCTCGTGGTCTAGGTCGAGCAGGAAGCGCCGGTAAAAGAGCAGGCCCACCAGCGCGAGGCTGCCCACAGCGCTCAGCATGGAGAACATCGTGAAGTATTGCAGCGGCGCGATCGAGAAGCCGGTGATGAGATCGAAGTTCAGTCGGATCAGGCTGTAGAAGGAGTAGTTCGAAATGCCGGCGTGGCGTTCCTCGTGCTTCACGCCGACTTCACCGGGGTTGCCGGAGAAACTGTAGGCAAGGGCGGGAATGAAAGTGTTGATCGCTCCACTGCGCACGATGGCTTCAATAATGGGCCGGCGATAGGCGCGGAGCATGCAGCCTTGGTCGGTCATCTTGATGCTGGTGAATTTTTCCCGTGCGAAATTGATCAGCTTCGAAGCATAGGTGCGAAAGAAAGAGTCCTGACGCTCTAACCTGAAACCGCCTACGTAGTCATGGCCCGCAGCGATTTTTTCGAGCAGCTTCGGGATTTCCTCAGGCGGATTCTGCAGGTCGGCGTCGAGTGTGATGACGGTCTCGCCACGAACACGCTCGAACGCCGCCATGATCGCCATGTGCTGACCGTAATTGGCGTTGAAATCGATCACGCGGGTGACATCGGGCCGGGCCGCGAATTGCGCCTTGAGCAGCTCGATCGAACGGTCGTGCGAGCCATCGTTGGTGAAGACGATTTCGTAGCGTTGACCCAGTGCATCCAACACGGGATAAAGCCGCGTGAATAGTGTCGGTAGATTAAGCTCCTCATTGTAGACGGGGATCACGATCGAAAGTTGGGGGGCGGCTGAGCTCATTTGCGGTTGGCCTGGAGGATGGAGATCAGTGCGGCGACAACTCGCTCGACATCGGCGCGGGTCATGCCTGGGAAGAGCGGAAGCGTCAGGATATTGCGACCGGCATATTCGGCGTGGGGAAAATCTCCCGCTTTCCAGCCAAGCTTACGATAGACGGCGAATAGGTGGATGGCGGGGTAATGAACCTGATTGCCGATACCGGCGGCCTGAAGCTGGGTCATCACCTCGGCCCGCATGATGGTGAGCTTGGCTTCGGGGAGCACGACCTGGAACATGTGCCAGTTGCTGTTGGCAAAGTTGGCGGGCGGCAGGCCGAGGCCGAGTTCCCGGACGACCGGGGTATTGAGCAGCTCAAAGTAGATTCGGGCGAGTTCGCGGCGTTGGGCGTTGAACTTCTCAAGGTGAGGCAACTGCCCGAGCCCAACGCGGGCGGCGACGTCGGTGAGGTTGAATTTCCCGCCGACCACCTCGACTTCCATCCCGTCGGTGCCGGAGCGGACCACGCCTTGCAACCGGTACTGCTCGGCGAGTTTGGCTTCGGCTTCGTTGTTCAGAACGAGGCAGCCACCCTCGATCGAGGTGATGTTTTTATTGGGATGAAAACTGAACGACACAAAGTCGCCAAAGCTGCCGATGCGTTTCCCGGTCCAAGTGCTCCCGATGGATTGAGCGGCATCCTCGACCACCCGGAGATTATGTTTTTTGGCGATGGCGTACAACCGGTCGCGGTCGACGGGTTGACCGGCGAGATCGACGGGGATGATGGCCCGTGTGGCTGGGGTTATGGCGGCCTCGATGCGGGCGAGATCGATGTTGCGGGTGACCGGGTCGATGTCGACGAAGACGGGGCGCGCGCCGACTTCGAGGATAACGTTGCTGGTGGCGACCCAGGAGAGCGGGGTGGAGATGACCTCATGCCCGGGACCGATGCCGGCGATCCGCAGGGCGATTTCCATCGTACAGGTGCCGGAATTGAAGGCGCGCACCGGACGCCCTCCAAAGAGCTCGGAGAGTTTCGCCTCGAAGGCCTTCACCTGCGGACCCGAAGTGATCCAC
>Ga0302321_100004494_pt1 | contig 12094 bp, 8 predicted proteins | sample Fen_T0_1_FD_202505 | JGI IMG/M metagenome (GOLD analysis project Ga0302321, IMG submission 202505) | Peat permafrost microbial communities from Stordalen Mire near Abisko, Sweden - Fen_T0_1 | ecosystem: Environmental > Terrestrial > Soil > Wetlands > Permafrost | place: Sweden: Abisko...
ACGGCGGGCATTACCGTGAAGATGCTCACCGGAGACCATCAAGGTACCGCCACCGCCATCGGTCGGCAACTGGGGATCCTGTCGGAAGGTGCCGCCATCACTGGTGCAGAAATCCAGGCAATGTCAGATGAGGAGCTTAGAGCGGTCGTCCTCAAGAACAATGTCTTCGCGCGCGTGTCCCCGGAGCACAAGCTGCGCATGGTTCAGGCACTTCAGGCGAGCGACCAAGTGGTCGCCATGACCGGCGATGGCGTCAACGATGCTCCTGCACTAAAGCATTCGAATATCGGTGTGGCCATGGGCATTACCGGAACAGCCGTCTCAAGAGAATCCGCCGACATTGTCCTGACCGACGACAACTTCGCAAGCATCGCGGATGCAGTCGAAGAAGGTCGCCGGGTGTATGACAATCTAGTGAAGTCACTGGCGTTCGTTCTGCCCACCAATTTGGGTCTTGCGTTCATCCTAATCTACGCCGTCGCTTTTTTCCCCTTCGACCTGAAAACGAAAGCCCTGCTACTGCCGATTTTGCCAGTGCAACTGCTTTGGATAAACTTGGTGGCGACTGTAAGCCTGGCACTTCCGCTCGCCTTCGAAGCCAAGGAGCCCGGCCTTATGCAGCGTCCTCCGAGGTCGCCAAACGAGCCAGTACTTAGCAAGTTCGTCGTGTTCCGAACGCTATTGGTAGCCCTGCTCATGGCGGCTGCCGCAATAGGGCTGTTTGAGTTTGAATACTCGAAGGATCTTGCAGCCGGAGTCGCCCCAAGCCTTGCCCTGGCCGAAGCCCAAACGATGGCGGTTTCTACCATCATCATGTTTCAGATCTTCTATATGCTGAACTGCCGCAGCCTAATGGGATCCATTTTCGGGATTGGTCTCTTCAGCAATCCAACGGTATTTGTTGGGATGGCGGTGTTGTTACTGTTGCAGCTTGCACTCGTATTCTTGCCAGCCCTAAATCGCGTGTTCGGCTCTTCGCCGCTCACACTTGGCGATCTAGGATTGGCGACCTTGGTAAGCGCGTCGATTCTACCCGTGATCTCGCTGGAAAAGTGGTGGCGAACCCGCGCAAACGCAGCATCCAGCGCCTCAGCGCGGCCCACTCACTTTGCCAACGGAGCCACCGGCGCTCGACCACCGTCCATCGGGTAGCCTGGTAGCAAATGCCGCCACCCTTCCGCCTATGGGTTCCTGGCGCAACGGAACCCGACGCCGTAGTTGTGAAAATCAGGGGTGCGGTAGTCACGCACGGCGGCACGAAGGAAGTCGGGCCCGTAGCCAAAGCCACCACCGCCGACAACAATATTTGACGACCGGCAAGACTAATTGTCGTCGATCAGGCGCTCACCCGATTCTTGACAGATGCAAGCCTTCCGATTTCAAACAACCATTCGGAGAGGCAATTGAGAGGCATTGCGTTTGGCCGCAAGAATTACATGCGCCTTGGTCACGCAAAGGCGGGACAGAAGATTGCTGCGCTTCACACGATCGTGGCTTGCTGCAAAGCGGTGGACATCATTTTAACCGCGTACCTAACCGACATACTCGAACGTCTTGCCGAACAGCCCGAAGTGCCAATCGATTCGCTCCTACCAAGCAAATGGAAACCGCCAGACTAGGCGGTCACCACGGGCAGCGTGACCTTTCGGGCCCAAATGTCAGGCTTTGTTGGCTGATCTGCGGGGCATCCAACCTGAGACGGGTACCGAGCGCTCGAGGCTCAGGGCCTCGTTTTGCGCGATGCCACCTTTGCTATCCGCGTGACCGACGAGCACTAGCGTGTCGCGTTGGTGCTCGTCATATAGATCCTTGATGCGGCGCATGGTTGGCAAGGCCGTGGGCAAGAGGAAACTCTTGTCGGTATCGAAGTTGACACCCACCAAACGCACCATGGTCACGTGCGGTTGCACGCTCAGCTGGTGTTGATCACCGGGCTTTAGCGGGATGCTATCGAACGCTTCGTACTTGTCTGCCAGCGTTTGGCTTACGGTGGAAGCCACAGCAGACTTGGCCCCAGAAACAGCGCTCTTGAGATCAGGTTTCGTCGACGTGCCTAGTGCGGGCAATGCCGCACTGGCATCGGTAGCCGTTGGCAGCATCCGCTCCAACTTGCCGTTGCGGAGCGAAACGACAGTTGTCTTGCCCTCTTCGGGTTTGACCCAAGCGGCTCTCACCGAGACGCTCGCTGTGGTCCAAACTGGGCGCATCGACTGCGCCAGCGCGTCGGTGCTCTCGAACGTAACCGTCACCGACTCCGCATCAACGGACTTGTACGTCGCTACCCCGTCGCCGTCTGTGATCGCGAGATTTTCCGCTTCGCCGTGGCGGAAATACAGCCACACGCCCGCGACTGGGTTCTTCATCTCGTCAACGACGGTAACCTTGAATTCCTTCTCCTCCGGCCATTTAGGAGCCTCGGATAGACCGGGCTCGTTATGCTTGGCTGCCCCAACTCGCGCGGCCGCGAGCGCATGAGAGCAGGCGAGGAAACGTGCATAGGAGGCACTGGCTTCGCGGCCTTGCGGTCTTCCCCAAATCCGGACTCGCGCCTGCAGCAGCATCAGAGGACGTGAGGTTAGCACGAGTACCACTCATTCCACGGAGATGTTTAATCGCGGGCTGCAGTCGCTCGCGCGGATGGGGAAGACGGGGGCGGTGAGGGGCGTAGAAGGCGGCGGCGATGGGGCGGCGCGGCGCGAAGTCAGAATGGGCCACGGTCGACTCACGTTAGCCGCGTGTGGAATCGGCGGGTTGTGCTGCAATTCGCGACGTTCGGGCTGTCGCACGCCGCCCCAGTGGCACGCTGCCGCGACGCGACTCCTTTGGCCTCGCAATGCGGGCCCACTTTAGGTGAGGCCCGCACCGCTCAGTCCAAAGGAGAAGGCCAATGCTGCGTCAACGTGCACCATCAGTCTCACCTCATCGTCAAGTTCAGCTCGCGGAGCACGCACGCTCAATGCGCATGCAAATGACACCAAGCGAAGCCGCGTTGTGGCGGGCTATTCGCGCGGGGCAGCTCGGGGTTACGTTTCGCCGACAGTATGTCATTGCTGGTCGCTACATCGCGGACTTCGCCGCGCCTGCGGCGAAACTAATCGTTGAAGTGGATGGCGGCTATCACAGTGGTCGCGTTTTGGCCGATTCGCGCCGAGACCGCCATCTTGCTCGCTTGGGGTGGCGCGTGGTGCGGGTGGAGGCGGAGGTCGCGCTGAGCAACTTGGCAGCCGCCGTTGATCAAGTGCAGGAGGCGCTGCGCAGAGCCGCTGTCGGTGGATAGCCCTTCCCCAAGGCGGCTCCCGCCGAGTTGCTGAGAGTTGGTGCGCGTGGTTCGAATCTGCTTGCAGATTCGGCCATCGAGAACGTCAACAGGACCGTCAATGTCGCACTGAAAGAGACGCGCCTCGAACTCATCTTGGCGCAGGTAGAGGTGGCCTGGTCGAACTCGACGATCGAAATCTGGTGGCGTAAGATCAAGGACGATTGGAAACTCATCCACCGGCTCGATACCTTAGCTACCGTCGAGACGCTCGTTGCCTTCTACGTCGAGCAATGCAACAGCGCGATTCCGCAGTGGCAGCTGCGCGTTGTCCACGTTGGCGAGACTCGCATGCCCAGCCGCTCGTTGCGAGCCGATCTCGGAGCTTCTCGCTACCTCACCCAACGCTCAAGCGTTTTCCCAGCACCACGAACCCGCAACCCGGTGTCCCCAATGGCACACTATTGCCGCTTTGCAAGTTGGTGATCGAGTCCCCTTGTCGGTTGCCACCATCCGATTGGTGTGCGACGCAATGGCAAGTGACAGACGGTAACAGCGCGAGTAATATCACCGTCGAAATGCGTGCCCCCTACCTCACCATCACACTTTTCGCGAACATTGCGCATCTGTGCGCGTGCAGCCCTTCGTCGATCGAATCGTTGCATCTTGGACCCAAGCGACAACTGCAATCTCCAAATTCTAGGGTGACGACCACGAAGGAAGGCGACAACCGTCCAGTCGTGGGGGTGGCTTCGGTCGCAGCCGCGCAGTCAAGCGTCGAGGCGGACGCGCCATCTGAGCGCGCGACTCCAACCGTTCTGGAGCCTTCCCCACCGACTTGGCTGTTCGTCCAGAATAGGAACCTCTTCTTTCCAAGCACAGATGGTAATGGAGATTTGCCCAAGACTTGCGCGCTCATCTTCGCTCGTGCAAGGCGGTTGGGCGGTGAAGGCGCCCTCTGCGTTGCGGCAAACGACAGTGATGCGTGGGGTATCGTGTCGATTGCGCCGCAGAATTTGGACGTGCGAACGGAGCGAAGGGTCACGTTTCGGTGGGCCCCAGCATATTCAACCAAGACAGCCGTTGTTGTAGGGCCATTCCAGAGTGCGATAGCATATCCTTACACCGCGCCAATGTTCTGGGAAGGTGGCTCGCAAGACCCGCCTGCCGCGGTGTTTGACTTTGATGGTGACGGACACGCGGAGTTTGTCCATCCGGTTATCGTGCCCGATAGAGGGAGCGGCGCAGCGGCAGATGTCACTGGAGCCACTTGGACATATCGCGGTGGTCGAGTGGTGCCGTATCAGGCGGCGGCAACCAACGTGCGTGCTGTGAAGGATCTGGACGCGGATGGGCGGCCCGATCTGCTCTTTCCTGGGCCATTTCTTGGAAGAGTTCGGTACGATGACCAGTGCAGCCCGGCAATTTTCGAAGCAAACGCGAGCACCTCATCGGAGCATTTGTTCGCCTTGCACGCGTTGAAGGACGGCACCTTTTCACCATCGGACAGCGTGGCCCGTCAGCACGTCGCTAGTTGGTGTGGAACGTCTCCTGATCTGTACAATGCTACCGGAGAATACGATTTTCTTCAGCGCATACGCTGTGCTCGTGTTTGGGGCGTTTCAAGTGAAGAGATTGACAAGGCACTCAGTCAGTTCTGTGGTGCCCAGTCGCCCAAATGTGAGCACCACGAAAAGTGCCTGAACATGCCACTTCTTCGAAGTTGGTCAAAGGCAGCGCCGCCGCTCCAATTGACCCAGTAGCGCGGAGGCTTCGCCGGAGAGGTCATTTCTTGAAATACGGAGGGACCTGCACGTTGTCCACATTTGCCAGGCTGTCGTATCCTGCACTTCTGCAGGTGGCAAGGTCAGAGGGCGACATGACGGATTCCAATGGCCCAAGGCTTGACTCATCGAACGTCACGGCCCGCGAAACGTATTGGGCATTGCGTTGACTGACGTACGGTTTGCCTTTCTGCGAGACTGCCAACTCGATGATCGGTCCGTAGTTCGTCAGACTTGCGGCGCTGGCGGACGTCCACCACTCCGACGTACGCCCGACGTTGCAGGCACGCCTTACCGCATCAGTACCGATGGGCCGAAAGAGCTGCCATCGCACGTCCAGCCTATCCGCATGCGGGCAACCTCTAAGTGAGTTGAGCAACGCAGAGACGGAGTAGGCGCGATATATGGACTGAACTTCCTCATGCATGAACAGTTTTCGGCTCACGTAGAGGATGTTGTCCTTGGAAGCGCTCATCCCGCGTCGGTAGACTGCCAGCCGAACGCAACCAAGTGGCCTTGCTTTGCGCAGTAGCCTGAGCGACTCGATGAGCTTTGCCTCGTCGACTGCAGGCGGAATGAGTACACCGTTCAAGTCCTCTGGAAGTTGCTCTCTTGAAGTCGTATCGAAATTGATCTGCGAGTACTTGTTGGAAGTTGGATCGGTGGGTGGTTTATTGAATGGCGCAGGATAGAAGTGCCACGCTTCAGTATCGAGCATCTGAATTCGCGTCGATTGACATGCTCGCAGCACGACTCCCACATGATTGAAGGATTGCGGTCTGAAGTAACACGCACCCGGAACGAGCCATCCCCTATCTTGCAGCGACTTGCCGGTTGGCCGTGGCAATACGGCGCTTGGGTCGGCGGCGATGAAGGTGGTCTTGTCCGTGAGTTGTCCTGCTTGAATGGGTTCTCGACAGTCCAATGGGTTCTGTCCGAGCTCCAGAAAGTCCGGGCAGCGCGACATGAGAGTCGCAGTCGCGAGCTGCTGGCATGCATGACAGAGAGACGTGATGAATTCGCTTGGGGCTGCACCCGCTACCGGATCAGGATCGAGTTTTGGGTCAGCCGGTACACCTATCGTCTGTCCTTTCGCTCGCATCTCAACATAGCGAAAGAAACGCGCGTCGCGTCGGTGTTGGTCTCCGCCGTAGCCAGACGGCCAAGGCGCAAGTTTCATATGCGCCCCAGGTCCATGATAGCAGGTCCCCACCAGCAGCTCTGCGATGCGCTGCGCCCAACACTCATCGAGCTGTTCCTTTGTCAGACCCGAGAGTTCACTGTCATCCACTTCTGAAAGCGCTTTCGTCCCGTCTGCGGTCCGGCACTGTGGCCCCATCGCGCGCCAACGCGGCCCAAGTCCTTCGCGTAGTCTGGCGTAGATCGCCGCTAGCGCTTCGTGAACTAAATTGCCGCGATAGTCATGGACAGCCACTGGATCCGTTGGTTCTGCGCTTGCCGTCTGGGTGGCTTGGCTTTCCTCTGGCGTAAGTGGAGCCACCAGCGCTTCCGACAGAACGGGCGTCGTTGTCGTGATGGTGACGGATTGTTGGGTGTTGAGCTTATTACCGACCGTTTCAACGTGAGGAAGCTTCATCGCGGCGCCGTTGCTTTTGGCCGTCCACGACAATTCGACCTCCACCGTGCCACGGTAATGACGCCTCGGGAGCCGAAGGCTGGCGCCGATAACCACTTCTGGGCCCGATTGAGGCGAGTTTGCTGGAGTCGGCTTTGCCCAAGCCGTTACGGCGCCGGTTAGATCTTGGGATTCGTCGGGCACGTACTGTGCCTTCCAAGTTGCCTTGCACCGAATTTCGCTGCCCAACTCCGGACCCTCCACCTCTGGGAAATCCCAGATCCACTGCATGACTGGGCGATTCGTGCTTGCGTCGATTTCATCGACTACGTAGACCGTTGTACTTGGCATTTTGGTCTGTCTTTCAGCAGTCACGCGTTGTTCGAAATGCCGGCATTCCTCTGTCCTGCAAGTCGATGAGAATCAGGGCGCGCATCGCCAGCGACGGCGCAACGACGCAAGTGTTCGAAACTAACCTCATGGTGGCATCGTTTGCGATTCGGCTACAGTTGGTACTGGCCAAGCAGGCTCGGCGGGCACCGATTCCCAGGTATCAGAAGTGTAGCCGCGGCCGAGCTGCCCGTATTTGTTGCTTCCCCAACACAGAAGCCGGTCACTTGTGGTCACAGCGCAAGCAAAATCCAAACCGACCGACACCTGTCGAATCGGCGGAAGGCTTCGCATAGGAAGCACCTTGTAAGGATCGCCCTCGACGGGTCCGCGCCCGACGCCGTCTCGCCAGCAGAATGCGTTGCCTTCCTGGTTAATGGCGCATCCGCTGCCAAGGCCACGGTTCGATCCCGGCCAATCGTAGCACGCTGCATCCACGATATCCGTCGCTAGTGGAGAGGAGAATAGTTGGTCCAAGTCGAATCGTTCGAAGTCACAATCGGCGATGACTCCGTTGGGTAGACCGCGCTGATACTCATGCACGACGAACAATCGACGGTCAACCGTCAATACGCACATAGCTGAACCAGCACCTCGAATTCTGCGAACGCCGCCTGGAACGTTGACAGGTTGCGGACCGCTACAACCGAAACCATTGCCAAAGCACCTGAGCTTGCCATCGCCGCTCAAGCTGCATCCAAAGAGCGTTCCGATGAAAGCTTCTCTTACCTTGTCGCCAACCTGCACCTGCTGCAGCGGCAGGACGGGCTGTTTTTTTTGGGCGGTGTCGACCGAGAAACCAAGTTGTCCGTCATGGTTACTGCCGTGAGTCACGAGGTTCTTGCGGCCCGTCAAGACCCCAGAACTCGGCCGTCCCTGGACCAAGCCCGACGCTTGGCGAAAGAACGTTCGCGGGTTGCGATCTGAGGCGCAGTCGACACGACCGTCGGACAGGAGCACACAAGTGCTCGTGTCGTCCATCGCCACCTCAAGTACTGGCATGCCAAGCTCGACCTTTTTGGGGGCCAGGCATGGCCCCTGGCAGTACGCTACGGGAGCCCCATGTCCCGTCGCGCCCCAACACCATAGCGACCGGTCAGACATTATGGCGCAACCTCGGTTCCAGTCCACAACGACATTTCGGACAGGGCGTGACGGCGCGTTCTGTCCGCTGACGATATTTTCTGAGGACGTCTGAGTAACTGACTTCCGCGATTCGCCAAGCACTGGCGCTCGGGTGGACATTTCCGCGGGTAAGGAACGAACAGCGATGTTCACAGGACTTGCGTTGAGCCTTTCGGACTGCGACTTTTCCGCAACACAGCCATACGGCGTCAAGATAGGCATTGCCAGGAATGGTCGCCAAAACTTGGACAGTTTGAAAGTACCGACCACGTCGTCAAATTCCAGGAAAATAGGCCGATTGCGGAAACACAAGCTGGGTGTCCAGTGGGGCGTGGCTAGCCGGCGCGGGCTCACGACTGTTCGGTGCGCTGATCAGGCGTTCGTATTGAATAGTTGTTCGCAGTACTGAATCTGGATAGAAGATGCCAGGATCCGCACGAACTGACGGATTGATGACCCAATCGTTAGACGCGGAATCCCATCGGAATTCCGTGCCGCCATTGTAACGTCGCACGGTCTCGCGATGAAAGATTGCCTGCATTCTTCGATTGAGCCCAGGCGCTACCCCCAAATGATCGCGCGCAGCGCGCCCTTTTTCCAGAAGCAGCACTTCAACTGAACGCCGTGCGTTCGCCTCGATATCCCACACGCGGTCCGCATTTCCGGGCGGATCGAGTTGTCCCATGCCATAGCCGTGTGGACCACCAAATAGGGGCATGTCCAGTTCGTGCCCGTAGTAAAGTGTGATGGGATTGCCGCCAGCAGTGGTTCGGAATCGCTTCTCGCCCCCTCGGGTTTCGTACTGCCGACGACCGCTCTCATGGCCGACCACAAGCAGCGCGGTCTGTTGCCAAATCGCTAGCGTGAGAAATTGAAGCCAATTGCTTCCGGTGACGCGCTGGCGGTATACGTCCTCCACCAGGGCCACGATGATGGCATCAATCTGGGCACCTTGAGGGTTGTGCCCTGGCAGACGAAATCGCGGCAATGCGATAATGGGGATGCTCGGCGGTGGAGCGGAAGCTTGCGGCGGTGGTGTCGGTGTCGGACGAGGGAAGACGAGACCCGGATTGACCCCTGCACCGCTCAGAGTGAGACCGTCCAACCTCAGCTGACCATCGCCACCTCGCACAATAGGCGTGCCCGCGGCCGTCCCGTCTGACGTCAATGCGGGCTGCCATTGGATGATGAGTGAGGGATACGCTGTTCCACCATGGCGCCCCCAGGCGCGATTCTCCGGCGCCCCAGCGGACGCAATACGTACCGTCTCCTGCCGCCGCCCTGCGATCGGATAACCTAGAGCTTGTTGTGCCGGTTGCATGGCCCCGCTGACGACGCCACCAGAAACATTTGTCAGCTTTCTGGCATACCGGTTGCTGTTGGTATCGAGAGCAAGCGCTACGGTCTGGGAATGAGTGAGCAAGAAAGGTGGTTGTTGGAATGCGCTGGGGCGCGCGCGGTCTGGAGTGTTCCAGCTGACGTTGAACGACCAGTTAGCACCGATGGTCAGGTCGTTTGGACCCGTGGCGCTGCGGTTGAGGCGCCTTACCATGAGATCCTCGAGCTGAGTTTGGTCAACACCAAGCAATTGGAGCTCCGCCATGAAGAACGGCATCTGAGTGACGGGCAATTGAACCTGACCCGCCGGCATCGGCGGATTTGCTACCGCGGCCAACGGCATGGTTCGTTGGTGGTGTGCCCGTATCCCATAGGTGATGAGACGTCGGACTCGGGCCAGGCCTCGCTGCGCTTGCTGTGTTGCAGCTTCGGAAGTTCGCGGTCCGACGGAGGGTGAGTCACGAAAATCGAGAACATAGACCTCATCTGCCGCGGAGCGAACTGGTCCCGATGTCTGTCCATTGGGATTGCCGTCAAAGTCGTCGACAACTCCCAACTGTGCTCCGACGAGATGAAATGCAAAGGCCCCCACCATTGCTGGCTGCACACCTTGAGCATCAACGACAATCTGTACCGGACCCAGATACGCGGCTTGGGGGAGATACGCGATGACGGAAAAGTCACGCACCGGGCCATTGGGTGCCGCCATCGTGGCTGCCACTTCGGTGACCTGTGTGCTCGATGCGTTCGAGCCATCTTGGAGAAGTGAGATGGCCGTGCCTGTCGAGTTAAACAGACGGATGGTTGCGCCAGTGGCCCCCGCCGGCACTCGTCCGCGGATAGCTATGCCCCTAACGCGTGGGCGTTTGGCAGCGGTAGCCGTTGCTGCGACGCCATTCTGACGCTTTGTCGATTGCCCAAACCAAGCCGCGCCTTGTTCGATGCCGTCTGAGTAGTATTCATCGTCTGGATCGTTCAAGTTTTCCCAGAGTGCGCAGACCAAGTTGGGTTCATCTGCGGGCTCCGTTAGCTCGATACGAACGATGGGAAGACGGATTTCGCCTATGGGGAGCCTCCGGACGGAATTGATGGCACCACCGGGTGCAACGTAGAGGGGCCCCAAATCAGCGAACCCTGCAGGAAGCGATAGCGGGACGGTGTGCCGTCGCATCACCAAACCGCTGACGATTGAATCGGGCAACGGCTTGTCACCACGGCTGTAAAAGACCTCGACCTGTGTGTCGACGGAAGTGACGAACTCGACAGTATATGCATCGCGGCGCGTCCGGTCACCCGACAGGAAGGAGAAGATCAAGCCCCGTTCGTCGGACCAAAGTACCTGGTGGGATGCGCCTGGCGGTCGCCAATATATCCAAGCGCTAATCAATTTGATGCGCGAACCGTCTTCCGCAACTTCGGAGAAGAAGACGTGACAATCGGTCATACCCGGCTCCCTCGTTCTTGCTCAATGAGAGTTGGGACTCGCAGGCTGCACTCGCTCGTGCGTGCTTTAGTGTCCATGTGCCGCTTCCAAGGATCTAATCGTTGTCGCATCGAGCAAAGCTGCACCATTCCCCGGATCACCCAAGCCGCGATCCCTTCGGAACTTCAGAATTGCCGCCTCCGTTTGGGCATTTATCGTGCCCGTCGGTGCGCCTGCATCGTAGCCAAGATTGGTGAGTCGGCGCTGTACTCCACCGATATCGTTCATGCCCGGTAGCGCGGCGAACTGGACTTCTGTTTCCCCTTCGTCATAGATAATGGAGACTTTGGTGATGTTCGTGGGGAGATCCTGCCTGATGAGACCATTCGAATCCGTTTCTCCATCCCACGCGACTGGGAATTCTGCCAGGATCCGGTATGGGACACCTGCGCGAGGCTGAAAACTTCGGTCGAGTAATCGCAGCGCGACTTGATGCACCGGATCTGCCGCCGGAACACCACCGCCTGCAATGGGTGGAACAGGCTTCTCCACTAAATAGTACTCTTGAACCTCAATCAATGCACCACCCGGCGGCAACTCGTCCGCCCTCACATGGCCGTTGTCGTCCGTGGTTCCGGGACGGCTCGCCCAAGGCGTTCTGAGGACGTAGGGAACGTTGCCGAGGGGGACCGACGTGCCTTCGTGCACGTAAGCAACGTCCACGAAATCCGCGTACGCCAAGTCGTTCGAGACCGTGCGACGACCCCCAGCACTTGCCTCGAATCGATGCGTCGCCGCTGGGAACTTCGCTCCCTGTGCCAGGTCACCCTTGTACTCCGCGTGCCCAGCATCGAACCACTCCCCGAAGTCCGCTTCGCCTCGCTCGGTCTGCGAGATAGCCGAGACCGGAAGCATCTTCGTATTGACCACACCATCGATCCGCTGCTCGACCGTAAACACCATCGGCTCTCCCGCTGGTAGGCCGTGGGCTTCGACGATCATCTTGCGTGGGACATCGGCGCAAGCGGGAAGGTCTTTCCCGGTGGACGGATCATTCTTCTTCTCCCAATAGGCCTTCCACGGCCGCGCACTCACCATCGGCTTGACCGGCTTCTTCCCGTAAGCCCCCGGCAAATATGTCTCCATCGTTTCAGGGTCGGCCACAGCCGCCGCCATGTCCGGCTCTTCCCCCTCGTCGAACA
>Ga0302321_100004495_pt1 | contig 12094 bp, 5 predicted proteins | sample Fen_T0_1_FD_202505 | JGI IMG/M metagenome (GOLD analysis project Ga0302321, IMG submission 202505) | Peat permafrost microbial communities from Stordalen Mire near Abisko, Sweden - Fen_T0_1 | ecosystem: Environmental > Terrestrial > Soil > Wetlands > Permafrost | place: Sweden: Abisko...
GACGACCCACTCGCCCGGGCCGGTCTTGGTCCAGTCGTCGATGCCTTTCGAGAAGTCCGCTTTGAATAGGACCTTGCCACTCGGTGAGGTCACAGCCAGGTCCTTGAACTCCGCGGCATTATTCCATGTGCCGAGGCCTATGCGCCCCGTCACGCTCGGCACCTCGATCGCTGGAGCGTTCTCGATCTTCACTGGCAAAGACAGCGAGCCCTGGTTGTCGGCGAACATCTGCTGAACGTAGTAGCTCGGCAGGCCATACCAGCGAGAGCTATCGAAGTTGATCAGGTTGATCGGCCAGCGCTTGTGGTTCGTGTTGCAGAAGAGCGGGGCATAGGCGCCCATCATGACCACATCGGAATTGCGCTCCATACCGGTCATCCAGGCAGCCTCGCCGATAGCTCCGCGCAGGTTCCCTTTCCCGGTGCCTTCAGTCACCGCGTACTCGCCGATGAAGACCTTGGGTCCCTTGCGGTCATAGCTGTCGTACTTGTTGGCGTTCCAGATGAACCAGTCGGGACTGTTGTAGTAGTGCTCGTCCACGATTTCCGGCGCTGGCTTCTCAGGGTGAGACCCGGCCCATTCGTTGGCAATCAGCCGGATGTCCGGGTGCTTCTCGCGGATGGCCTCCGTGAACAGCGCCCAACGCTCGGCATAGGGCGCCTGGCCGTTCTCGTTGCCGATCTCCATGAGCTTCAGGTTGAACGGCTTGGGATGGCCGTTCTTGGCGCGCAGACGGCCCCAGACAGAATCCTCCGGTGCGTTCGCATAGTCGATGGCGTCGAGCGCATCCTGTACCCACTGTCCCATCTGGTCCAGGGGCGTCACTTCCTTATGGGACATCCCTGCGTTGATGCAGAACAACGGCTCTGCGCCGAGGTCCTCGGCCAGTTGCAGGTACTCGTGATAGCCGAGGCCATGCGTGGCGTTGTAGCCCCAGATGTTCCAGAGCGGCGTGCGTGTGTCGACGTCGCCGACGGTCGTCTTCCAGTGGTTCATGTGGGCGAAATCGTCGCCCTCCACCCAGCAGCCTCCGGGGAAGCGCAGGAACTTCGGATGGAGCGAGTCCAGCGCCTCGGCCAGGTCGGCGCGCAGGCCGTGGCTCTTCCAGGTCTGACTCGGCATCAAGGAGACCATGTCCAGGTACAGTGTGCCGCTGCCTTGGCCGGAGAGTTCGAGGTGCGCCTTCGGGTCGCTGCCTGAGGCGGTCAGCTTTGCGGAGTAGTACTGCCATCCGGCATCAAAACCGTTCAGCTCACCCGCAGCCAGCTCACTTCCATTGGCGTTGACCAGTCGGACCTTCAGCGGACCGCTGAAGCCCTGGGATCGCGCCGCCAACTTCAACGAGTAGCCTTTGCCCTGGACGACGTCCATGCCCCAATAGCCGTCGTTCTCCAAGGTGAACGAGCCGTCTGCCTTCACGCAGAGAGCCTTACGGTTGAAAGGGTTGAGCGGCGGCACTGGCGGCCGGGCCTGCACGTCTGCGGTGCTGACGGACGCCGAGCTCTTGCCATCCGGGGCCGTGAACCTCCAGCTCTGCGGTGTGTCCGCGTCCTCGAAGGAGCGGTTGCGCACCAGCTCAGGGTAGAGGCCCCCGTCGGCGGAGAGATTGATGTCCTCGAAGAAGACGCCGTAGAGCAGAGGACTGATCTTCGCTCCGGGACGGGAAACGTCCACAGTGATCAACGGTGGCTGGCTCCAGGCGCTCGTCGATCCGAGCACAAGCGCGAGTAGGCAACACAGCATCGCAGTCGCTCGCGGCCTCATCGAGTCCTCTCCTTCTGATCCTTCTCTTGCGGCGCCACGGCATTTCCGTCGTTCGGGACGGCTGCCCCTTCCGGACTGCGTCTCCATGCGAAATAGCTGTCCAACACGCGCAGCGAGCTCTCGCTGGGAACAGGCCCGGTGTGCGAAGTGCCGGAGAAGTACATGACCATCGCATGGCCATCGCTGAAGGCCGGCCAGGCTGGGAGGCCATCGCCGTTGGGATCTCCACGCTTGGCGAAGTTGGTCCAGTACGCGGCCATTGCGTCTGAGATCCGGCGATCGCCGTCCGTGGCGGGCCGGCCCATCGTGTCCAGGTTCTCGAACACGTAGGGAACGTCGACGCCGTGCGGCGCTCCGTGATCTGCCTCGGGAGAGCCTGGCGCGTGCTCAGGGTGCTGGTCGAAGTAGTAGAGGAACGCCTTGCTTTTGCCGCGCGACGACTGCAGGCACGCCCAGGACCACGTATGCCAGCCGAATGCCGAGTCGCGCGCCAGGTCGCGGGCGGTCTTCGGGACGGAGTCGGCAACCGCGGGATAGGCATCGAGCAGGCGATCGGCGAATGGCCCATAGCGCTCGCGCACGCCCGCCGCGTACTCCGCGGCCGTGCGGACCCGCGTAAAGCTGAGACCCTCGTCCGAGTTGTAGCCCACCAGGATGGGCGTGTCGTTGAATTGCCCCGCTTCGTAGAGCTTGTACTGATCACCCGGGATCACCCAGCCATCCACGATCGGCCAGGCCATGCCACGCTGGCGTCGGCCTGTCTCCAGCAGTTTCTCGGGAGTCAGGGCGCGCAGCTCGCGAAGTGACGCGGCGCCCGCGGTCTTGGCAAACTCGGCGCCTGAAGCCTCCGCGTCTGCCAGGACGCGCATGTTCTCGCCCGGCGTCGGCGCCTGGCTGGAAGGGCCGAAGGAACCACCGCTCTGCGAAATCGCGCCGTGAAGAAGCCCCTTGGCCAGAGGAGACGCGCTGAGCATGCTGACCGCGATCCCGCCCGCAGATTCTCCGAAGATCGTGACGCGCTTCGGATCGCCTCCGAACGCGACGATGTTGCGCTGGATCCACTGAAGACCGGCGATCATGTCCAGCAGGCCGTAGTTCCCGGAGACATGCTGGGGCGACTCGGCGCTCAACTCCGGATGCGCGTAGAACCCAAAGACGCCGACGCGATACCCGATACTCACCAGCACGACGCCGCGTTTGGCCAGCTTCGCGCCGTCATGCACCGGGATCGAAGTGGCGCCTCCATTGAAACCGCCGCCGTAGATCCACACCAGGACCGGCACGCGATCCTTCGGTGACTTGGCCGGCGTCCACACGTTCAGATAGAGGCAGTCTTCGCTGAGGCCGCTGGGAGGCGGAGCGCCCATCGACTGCATGCATCCGGCTGCGAACTCATCGGCCTTGCGCACACCCTGCCATTTCGCGGCCCGCTGCGGGCCACGCCAGCGCAGGTCACCCACCGGCGGCGCTGCAAAGGGAATCCCCTTGTAGACCGTCAGATCGTCTTGGACCACCCCTTCAACGAGACCGCCCTCGACCTTGACGGGCGACGCATTCGCGGTTCCCAGCAGCCAGGCCGGGACCACAGCAGCCGCTGCCAGCCATGCCATCTTCATGTCTATCGCTCCTCTCCGCTCCTAGCGGAACAGCCTCGGTGCGAAATCATTCAGGTCGCGGCGCCACGTCAGCCACTCGTGCGACGTGCCGGACGAGCACATTCACTTCTTGGGCACCGGCGGCTGTCCGCGCCGCGGATCATCCGGCGGCAGTTGATACGGCACGAGGATCGCCGTGTACTTCTCGAGGGCCGCGCGCAGCGCTGTCGTGTTCGGGGTTCCCTGGCGCAGCAGATCCACCGTCCTCGTCGGAGGGGCGTCCATGGCGATCAGTTGGCCAGCCTCCAAGAGGTTGGCGGAGATCTCCGCCAGATCGAGCCCCGCGCTCCAATCCGCCTTTGCGTCTGCCAGCCATCTCTTGTTGTTGCCCACTGCGCGGGTGACGAGGTCCTCACGGTCCGGGACCACAGGCACCACCTCCTCGCCACGGTTTCGGAACATTCCGAGGAGCGCCGCCACGATCGTTGGGTCTCGTACGGTTCCGTCTGGGTAGAACACGCCGTGCACGTTGCCCCAGTGATGCGTGATCATCAGCTCCCAGATGTACCAGCCGACGTTGGCTTTCATGTGCTCTTCGAGCACGACGTCGTACGGGTTGGCCCGCGCAATGCACCCGATCTCGGTGTTGATCAGCGCCTTGCCCACTTTGGCCGCGTAGGCCTTGGCCTTGGCGATGTCGGCGCGAATCGCAGCGCGCGTGGCCAGGTAGTTGTGGAACGAGAGCACGTCCTGCGCCTCGCCCATCTCGATCATGTTGTCCGCGAAAGTGGCCCCGATGGTCACAGGCGTGACCGGATCCAGCTCATGGAACATCTTCGCCATGTAGACCGCGTACTCCATACGGATCCGATTTGCCGGCGTCGGAGGCAGAGCGCAGCACTCCGGCTCGTTGAGCACGTCCCAGAACGCCAGCCCCGGCTCTTTGCCGATGGTGGCGATCAAGTCAGCGACGTATTCCTTGGATTCCGGCCAGCGGTCCTTGTTCATGGACACACCGGGCGCGTACTGAATGGTCGGCATCACGCCGATCCCGCGCTGATGCGCGGCGCGCACCAAGTGCAGCAGGTTCTTCCGGAACGCGGCCTTGTCCTTGGCCCAGGCCTCATAGGGAACGAACACGCGCGCCTGGTTCAGCTGAAGGCGCTTGGCGAAGTCGAAGTCGCGCTCGGTCTCGGCAGCGCTGTACTGCAGCCAGTGCTCGACGTGGCCGTTTGTCGGCGCAGACTGGTAGTTGAACCCGCGAACTCCTGACAAGTCCTTGGGTATGCGACGTTGTGCCAGGGTCGGTGTGGCCACCGCGAGCACAAGCGCCGTGAGTGTGACGGTGTGGATTCCTGTAAGGGACCTCATGAGAGTGCTCCTCATCGCACGAGGTGGTCTGAGAAAGACGACGTCAAAGCCACCTCACTCGAAACGTCTGAGCGGAGACCGCGGGAGCGAGTGGCCTTGCCCCCATTCCCGCGGCCTCCTTGTTACTGCCGATCCAGAACGAGTCGCGCGTGCGGCGCGCGACTCAGGAGCCGTCTACTTGAAGAGCCGCGGAGCGAAGTCGTTCAGACACCGGCGCCACGTCAGCCACTCGTGCGCCGTACCAGGCGACTCGAAGTAGACGTTCTTGACGCCCGCCTTGGTCAGGTTCTCGCTGAAGTTCTTGGCGCCGGGGCCTTCCACGGAGCCGATTCCCAGGAAGAGCACCTTGACCTTGGCGTTGAACGCGGCCGCATCTGCGAACACGCCGTTGTTGGACGTCTTCGGATCGAACGTGCCCCCAAAACCGCCGGTGGAGCCGCTGAACCCGCCGATGTAGGCGAACTGGTCCAAGTTCGAGAGCGTCGTCAGGAACGTCTGCATGCCGCCCATCGACAACCCGGCCATGGCGCGATTCTCCCGCCCAGGAAGCACCCGATACGTCTTCTCGATCATGGGAACCAAGTCGGTGAGCAGCATCTCGGTAAACGCCGCGCCGGTGAAGCCAGACAAGCCTCGGCGCGGGCCTGCTGGAGGGCCTGGTGGCGTGGGCCGGAGCCAGCGGGCATTGAAGATCGACGCATCCTCTCCGGGTTTCGCGGTGTTGAGATTGTCCATCACGATGATCATCGGCCTGGCCTTCTTAGCCGCAATCAGATTGTCGAGGATGAAGTCCGCATGCCCTTGCAGGTGCCAGCCTGTTTCGTCCTCGCCCCAGCCGTGCATCAGATACAGGACGGGATAGCTCGTCTTGCCAGTGCCGTAGTCTGGGGGCGTGTAGACGTAGCAACGCCGCCACTTGTTGGTGACCTTGGAGAAGTACCAGCGCTGGCTCACCTGGCCGTGCGGCACGTCCTTGGCCATGTAGTAGTCGACGTCTGCCGCTTCTGGGACCTCGATGGCACTGTTGGCCCAGCCGGAGCCGAAGAACGTTCGAGTCGCAGGGTCAGCCATCATGACGCCGTCCACAGCCAGTGAGTAGTAGTGGAACCCCTCCACGAGCGGCGTGGTGGTCACGGTCCACGCGCCGTCCTCGCCCTTCACCATGTCGAAGTCCTTCCCGACCTTGACCTGCACCTTCTGAGCGTCAGGCGCCACAAGACGGAAAGTCGCGCGGTGATCCGGAGACACGCAAGGGTACGAGGCACCGGGGATGTTCAGGATCGAGGGCTGGCACTCGTCTGCCGGCGTCTGGCCCCAGCACACCCCGCAACTGAGTAGTAGTAACGCGAGAGTTCTCATAAGTCCTCTTTGGAATATGGATCTTTGATCCCTAGATCTGGCCCGCAACGTGTGGCGTGTTCCCCACAGGCTGTCCACCGCCCACGCTGATGTCCACCTTTGAACCCGGCAGGTCATCCGAGCCGAGCGTGAAGCTCACCTCCCGGCTCTCGCCGGCACGCAGATGAACTCGCTGGAAGCCGCGCAGGCTGCGCACCTCTTCTCCGGCGCCGCCTGCGACGTACCACTGGACCACTTCGTCTCCTTCCCGCGTCGACGTGTTCTGGACCCTCGCGCGGACTTCAGCGCCTGTCTGCGTTCGCTTGGCGGCCAGGCCCGAATAGGCAAAGGTCGAGTAGCTCAACCCAAAGCCGAACGGATATAGCGGCTCGCCCTTGAAATAGCGGTAGGTGTGGCCCTTCATGGCGTAATCGGTGAACGGCGGAAGCTGGTCCACGCCCTTGTAGAACGTCACTGGAAGGCGACCCGCTGGATTGCTGATGCCAGCCAGGGTCTCGGCCAGCGCCGAACCAGTCTCCTCGCCGCCGTACCAGGCCGCGAGCACTGCGCTCGCGCGCTCCGCAGCGTAGTTCGCGCTGATCGCGCTGCCGCTGGTCAGGACAACGACGACCGGCTTGCCAGTGGCAATCGCTGCCCTCACCAGGTTCTCCTGCGGCTCAGGCAGATCCAGACTGGTACGGTCGCCGCCGGAGAACCCGGGCACGTTCAGCCACCTCATCTCCTCGCCTTCGAGCTCGGAGCTCAGGCCGACGCAGACGATCACAACGTCGGAATCCTTCATGACCTTCTCGGCGTCGCTCAGCAGAGCGCTGGCCGGCGGGACCCAGGCGAGTCGCGCAGCGCCTCCAGAGCCACTCTGCCGGTACTCCACCTGCAGCGCATACTTCTGCCCGCCCGTCAGCTGCAGCTTCACATCGCGAGTCCGCCGCAGTCCGGGCGGAAGCGTTCCCGGCGCTGGCGCCGACGGCCCTGGCGGCGGCGCATTGAAGTCCAGCTCCTTGCCGTCGAGGAGTACCTTGGACTGGGCCGTGCGGAACCCGAAACCAGCACGGAAGCTGAGGCTGTACTCGCCTGTGGCCGGTGGCGTGAGCGTGGTCGTCCAGCGGACCGAGTACTTCTCGCGGCCGACCGCCGCAACAACGGCAGCGTCTTCCATGCTCGAGTCGAAGTACACACGAGGCTCGCTGCGGCGGAGCTTCGGCTCTCCACTCAGCTCAGGATTGTCAAAGTACTCGACCTGCACTCCCGGCCCCTTTCCATCTGGTAGCGTCAGCGCGGTCGAGGGCACCAGCGCGGGCGTGCTGGCAGTGTAGGTCGCACCAAGCGCATAGCGCACCCGCGCACTCGAGAACTGACGCGCGATTCCTTCGAACGGGGTCACCTGCTTGGACGAGATGCCGTTGTAGTTTCCCAAGAGTGCCACCGGGTCGTCCGCCGAGGGGCCGATGACCGCGATCTTGCGCACCGACGGCTTCAAGGGCAAAACGCCGCCCTGGTTCTTCAGCAGGACGATCGCCTTGCGCTCCGCCTCGCGCGCCAGTTGCCGGTGTTCGGCCGAGTCGTTCTCGGAGATCGGAATCTTGGCGTACGAGACACGCCCCGGAGGATCGAACATGCCCAGGCGGAATCGCGCCACAAAGAGCCGCTCCGCCGCGCGGTTGATCTCGGCCTCTGTGATGTGGCCGGCCGCGACCTCGTCCACCAGGGTTCGGTACTCGGTGCCGCAAGTCAGGTCCGTGCCCGCCTTGACAGCTGCTACGGCTCCCTCGCCCTCCGTGGGCGTGTACTTGTGATTCCGATAGATGTCGCCGACCGCGCCGCAGTCGCTCACAACGTAGCCCTGGAAGCCCCACTGGTCCCGCAGGCGCTTCTGGAGCAGGTCTGTGCTGGCACAGGCGGGCACGCCGTCCACGGAGTTGTAGGAGCACATGATCGAATCTGCCTTGCCCTCGACCACGGTGGCGCGGAATGCCGCCAGGTACGTGTTCACGATGTCGTACTCGCTCACCTTGGCGTCAAAGACGTGCCGTTCCGGCTCCGGACCGCTGTGCACCGCGTAGTGCTTGGGCGTGGAGACGACTTTGAGGTAGTGCGGATCGTTTCCCTGCATCCCGGTGACGAACGCAACGCCCATGCGGCCGGTCAGGTAGGGATCTTCTCCGTAGGTTTCCTGGCCGCGTCCCCAACGGGGATCGCGGAAGATGTTGACGTTCGGCGACCAATAGGTCAGCCCGGCAAAGCGGCCCGGAGAGGTGCGCAACGACCCAGCGGCGGACGGCGCGGCACGGCGCAGGCCTTCGTGATACTTGGCCCGCGCTTCGGTAGAGATCGTGTCGGCCACCCTGTGCAGGAGCTCGGTGTCCCAGGTCGCAGCGAGGCCGATAGCCTGCGGGAAGACGGTGGCGCGCCCTTGGGCCACACCGTGCAGGGCCTCGCTCCACCAGTTGTAGGCCGGCACCCCGAGGCGTGGGATCTCCGGCGCGCTGCTCTGCATCTGCAGAGCCTTCTCCTCCAATGTCATGCGGGACACCAGATCTGCGGCGCGACGTTCCGGCGACAGACTGGGATCAAGGTAAGGAGCGTCGCTCACCTGTTGACCGAACGACGCGGTGCCAGCCAACAACGACAGCGCGATTACGGACAAAGCAGTTTTCAACTTGGTCTCTCCTGTGACTTCTCAAATGCCCGACACTCTGACTGAACCTCAGCCGCCCTCAACGTCCAACGACCGTCAGCGGCTTGCCGTCGTATTCCATCGTCGCGTCGGGTGTCCCCGGCTCGAGGCCGACGCCGTGGCCCTTTCTCACGAAGACGACGTGGAAGGTGCGGTGCGAGAGCATGCCCGGGAACGAGCCTTGCCGGCCGCCGATCGTCAGCGTCCGCTTCGCTTCGCTCCACTCGATCGGGATCGTAGCGAAGACGCCTTTTTCGTAGGCGTAACCGTCGCCCTCGTCTTCGTAAAGCTCGAAACGGCCGTCGGCGCCCCGATAAACGCGCAGCTCGATCGGATCGGCCGGCTTCTCGTTCGCGTACTGCAGGTGCGGGCCAAAGGGCACGATGGATCCGGCGCGCACGTGCAGTGGCATGGTCTCGAGCGGCGCTGGCGCATCGATCGTCCGACCGCCGACGAGTCGCTCGCCGGTCCAAAAGTCATACCAGCCCGCGCTGGCCGGCAGGTACACTCGGCGTAGCATCGGCTTTGACGTAGACGCCTCAGCAGCGCGGCGCTCGCTCGGCAGCGTCCAGCGCAGCTTGATGCTCGCGCCCATAATCTCGTCGTAGTACTCGAGCCGGAGGTCGTACTGCTTGCCGGCCTCCAGACTGACCCGGGCGGTGTGATACTCGGGCGCGTGCTGCGTCCAGTCGTCGATCAGCAGCTTGCCGTCCAACCACAGGCGCACTCCGTCGTCGGCGACTGTCGCCAGGTCATACTCCCCTGTCTCAGGCGCCCGCAGCCGGCCGCTCCAACGGATGCTGAAGTGATCCGCAGGCATCTCGGGCAGCGGAGATGCGAGCCCCCAGTCGAAGTCGATGGCAGCGTCGTTGCGCATCGCAGCGCGCTGACCGAGCTCTTTGTCAGCGAAGTACTCGCCAAGAAGCTCGCCGGACGAGCCGTCTGGAGTTGTGAACACGCTTGCTGGAATCTTCGCGCCCACGTCCCCCGAGTGCATGTACCGCAGCGGCTGGAGGACCGGGCTCACCAAGAAGGCAGGCCCGAACATATGCTCGTCCGCGATGTCGCGCACGCGCGGATCGTTCCTGAAGTCGAACGGGAGCCCGCGCAGGATCGTGCCGTGGCCGTGGGTGACGTGCCCCGCCAGTGAGTAGATGTAGGGCATCAGGCGATAGCGCAGGCGATCAAAGCGCAGCTGGGTGTCGTAGGCCCAGCTCCCCGGCTCGCCAAAGCGCCAGATCTCGCGCGGGACTGCAGTACCGTGGACGCGGAAGATCGGACAGAAGGCGCCCCACTGGTACCAGCGCGTGAAGAGCTCCTGATACGCCGGATCGTCGCCGCCCTTCGGATACTGACGGGCAAAGAAGCCACCGATGTCGGTCGTCCAGTACGGCAGTCCCGAGAGCCCGAAGTTGATGCCAGCAGCCACCTGCTTCGCGAAGACATCCCAGGTGGCCTCGATGTCGCCGGACCAGGTGGCGGCCGCGTTGCGCTGCTGCCCGGCGAACGCGGAGCGCGTCAGGATGAACACGCGCTTGCTCGGGTCTGACTGGCGTTGGCCACTGTAGACGGCTTCTGTCGTCATCAGCGAGTAGGCATTCAGCTGGCGCGCCCCATGGCCGAGCGCGGTCTTGGCCATCACCTGACGCACCTCGTCGCGCTTCAGGTCGCCGATCTCCGGCTCTGTGGCGTCGAGCCACCAGGCGTCGATGCCCTTCGAGAAGAGCTGCTCATCCATCTGCCGCCAGTAGAGGGCGCGCGCCTCAGGGTTGAACGCGTCGTAGTACTGCTCAAAGTTCCCGGCCGGGCCGCCGTGCGTCTTGTCAAAAGGCGGATAGAGGAAGCCGCGCGCGGCCATCTCCGTGTGGTTGTCGCTGCCCGGGACGAACTTGGCCCAGACCGAGATCATGAGCTTCGTGTTCATCGCGTGCAGATCGCGGGTCATGGCCTGCGGGTCTGGATAACGCGCGCGGTCGAAGCGGTGCGAGCCCCACTTGAACGGGTCCCAGTAGAACCAGTCCTGCACGATGGCGTCGAGTGGGACCTTCCGGCGGCGGAGCTCGCGCGCGACCCCGAGCAGCTCCTCTTGCGTCTTGTAGCGCTCCTTGCACTGCCAGAAGCCATAGGCCCAGCGGCCAAAGAGCGGGGCATCTCCTGTCAGCTGGCGATACGACGCGATCACGTCGTCGAGCGCCGGGCCATAGAGGAACGTGTAGTCGATGGCCTCGGCCATCTGCGACCAGAGCGCTCCAGAGCGCACGCCGGCAGACCCTGGCGCGGAGAGCGCCGCGGCCGCGTCGCGCAGACGCGTCTCCGAGGCGTTGTCCCAGAGGATGCCGTAGCCCCGCGAAGAGACGAGCACAGGCACCACGTCGATCGTGTTGTCCTGCACGAGCAGCACGTCGTGGCCGCGGTAGTTCACGAGCCCGCTCTGCTGCTCGCCAAGGCCGTAGAGCCCCTCGTCTGTCGCCCAGTCGAAGCGCTGCTCAGCATGATGCGTCGCGACGCCCAGCACCTCGGCAGGAACGAGCGAGCGTCCGCCGGCCGTCTCGGCCAGCACCAGGTGCCCGCGCGGGTCGTGGAACGACACGGCGCCCGAGCGGCGATCGAGGCGCGCCTCGAGCCGCGCCGTTACGAGCGAGACCGCGGCCGTCGTCTCTCGCACCGCGAACTCATGGTAGCCCTCGCACGGGTGGATGACGGCGAGGCTCGGGGCCAGCGCCGGGCCATTCAGCGGCGTGAACAGCACGCGCACCGCGCGCTCGGAGCAGACCGAGAGCGTCAGCTGCCCGTCAGCCAGCTTGGCAACAAGACCGTCCTCTGTCTTCTGCTGGCTGAGAATGACGTCGGCAGCCGCAAGCGAAGCGGCGGATTGGAGGGCGAAACAGGCGGCAGCGACCGGTACAAGAATGCGCATCATGACCTCACGTTTGCGTTGGCGACCGAAGGCTCAGCGCGGCGCGGATCCGGGCGCTCAAGTCGCTAGCGACAGCTCGCCTTGAAACAGAGACTCTGACTGAAGAACTTCATCACGTGATTCTGGAAACGGACAGCCACGGCGCTCGTGTGAGTGCCGGGGTAGACCTCGAAGCTGTTCTCGAGCCCGTACTTGTCGAAGACGTCGTGCAGCTTGCCGGCATCGACCCGCAGGCCGTCCTTGTCACCCACGTCCATGGCAATAGCGCGATACTGCCGCAGGTTGGCGACATATTGATCCGCGAAGGCCAGCGGTGCGTTGGCCGTCCATTTCGCCAACACCTCCGGCTGCGGCACGCCGTCCTTTGTCGGCAGGTCCAGATAGAGCGGCGGATTCTTCGGGTCAGGTGACCAG
>Ga0302321_100004496_pt1 | contig 12094 bp, 10 predicted proteins | sample Fen_T0_1_FD_202505 | JGI IMG/M metagenome (GOLD analysis project Ga0302321, IMG submission 202505) | Peat permafrost microbial communities from Stordalen Mire near Abisko, Sweden - Fen_T0_1 | ecosystem: Environmental > Terrestrial > Soil > Wetlands > Permafrost | place: Sweden: Abisko...
CAGACTGACCGCCAGACGCGCCGGCGTCGGCACATTGCCATTTTCGTTGCTGTACACCAAGGCCAGGTGCGCGCGCCCGCCCTGGGTCGACATGACCAGGTCGCCGAGGGCACTCTCCCAAGACCCTTCCCGCGCACGAAGCGCCGGCATGACATCATAGGATCCCATGGCCCTGCGATCGCGTGCCAGCCATTCCTCGAAGGACGGGAACTGTCCGGCTGGCACCAAGGGATGAACCAGCCCGCTGGTTGCCAACTTGTACCCGTCTTTCCAGCTTTGATCCCAAGCGTCGAGGCGATCGATGACGACCAGCGGCCGTCGTGGGTTCCCATCGAGCAGCTGCTTGATGTTCCAGCCAGACCTGCCGTATCCGCCCTCAGGTAAAAACAGATCGGGGTAAAGCCGTCGCTTCCGTTCTTCGTACCAGGTAAAGCCGAGCAGCTCGCGATCGAGATGGACAACGTCAGGACGCAGTCTTTCCACTTCGTGGAAATAGAAAACCGAACCGGTCAGGTGATCGCCCATCGTGATCACGATGGCGTTGCTAGGTAGTGATGCAAACGCCGTCCTTACGAAATCGGAGAAGACTCGGTTGTTTCTTTCGCTGGCATCGCTCGCATGGGCTGACACGCCAAGCGCGAAAAGGATGAGGACGAGGGTATGGACCAGGTGCGGGCGTTTGGCCATGAAGGACCAGTGTCCGCGCGCCCATGAAAGGGTCTTGGCAAAACCCAGTCCCATGGCAATTGCCAGCATCAGATCTGCCTGAATGGAAAATCGATCGAGAACCGTCAGGTAAAGGGCTCGCGATGTCGACAAGTTGGAGAGCAAGCAAAACGCGACAACGTAGCCACACAGGACACCAGCGAGCACATAGGTCGCTGTTCGCATTTGGCGATCCTTGCCACCCAGGTAGATGCCCAGCAGGGCAAAGGGCGGGCCGATCCAAAGAAATCTGGGAAAGGCGTGGCCCCACATGCGCCAGAGGGTAGGAAGGAAGGTTCCTTGGTCGATGAAGGCGCCGCCCCTGCTCGCCTGACCCATGCTGAACGTCCCATAGTTGAGACGAAGCACATGGGCCACGAGTCCTCCCAAGCTGGTCTGGTCGCCCCAGGACACGCCAGCCGATGCCCGCGATGCGAGCGATAGATAGACGTAGGGAAGAAGGCCGCACAGGCCAAGCGCGATGCTCGCTGCGATGCCAGAGACGTATAGCCTGCGCCGGGCTACCCACAGGGAACGCAAGACCAGCGGCGCGCCGACGAAGACGAACGTGTGGTGGTTGCACATGGCCAGTCCGCTCACGAAGCACAAGCCAAACACGAAACGACGGGCGGCGCTGCGCTCGGCACAAAGCCAAAGCAGAACAGTCGAAGCGACGAAGAGGGCATTCAGCCCGAAAACCTCGGCCGACGTTGCATGCAGCCACACCACTGAATTGGTGCCGAAAAGGGCTGCTGCCGCCAAGCCGGGTGCCGCTTCGTCTGTCCACAGTTGCACCACGGCACAGACAAGTCCAGCGGCCAGTGCCGTCGACGTGGCGGACAGCAGGTTCACACGCCAGGCAAGGGAATGCCCGAGGGGAAGGGCTGCAAACAGGCGCGCAAGCATGGCGAAAAGCGGGTAGCCGGGTGGATGGGGAACTCCCCCGGTGAGAGCTGCGGCCGTGAGCTCACCGCTGTCCCCGCCCACCACCGACGGGGCCAGGGTAGCAACGTACACTGCCAGCAGGCTCACGGATGCGACGAGCGGTGCGAGCCAGCTGCCTTGGATGAAAAGGATGCCACCTCGTAGTAGCCAAGCCGCGCTGTCTGCGGCCGTCCTTTGCGCAGGGTTGACCCTTCCCCGCTGCGCCTTGCGCTTTCCCATGAGTTAGTTGGCGGTAAAGACGGTGCTTCCCAGCTGTTCTGCCAGCATCCGGGGTGTCAGACCTGCGAGGTTTGCCAGATCATCGCGGGCACCGTTTTCAACCAAGCAGCGCACGATTTCATCGCGGCCCTGCGCCGAAGCGACTGCGCGCAACAGCGGCGTGTTGCCGTCCTCATCGCGCACGTTCACATCTGCGCCCTTGCCGACCAGAATTTGCGCGATCTCGGGCAAGTACTCCTGGGCGGCAAAGTGCAGGGCGGTGTAGCCGAGGTTGTCCTTGGCGTTGAGGTCGGCGCCAGATTCAAGCAGCAACCCCACGAGACCGACGCTATTGCCCAGCACAGCTTGGTGAAGGGGCGTTCTCAGGTCGTCATCGCGCACGTTGGGGTTCGCTCCCAAGGCTAGAAGCTCGCGGACCCGCACGAAGTCGCACACGAAGGCGGCCTCACACATATGCATGTCGAGATCTTTGGACTTGGAAGTTTCCACGGTCTGTTATTACCAGGACTCAGGAATACCCACCACTGTCCCAAAGCACCGCTCGACGTGCGCGCGGGTTAAGATGTCCCAATGACAGGCATCGTCATCTTTGTCGCATCGTTTCTGCTGGGCTCGATTCCAATCGGCGTCATCGTGGCGCGGTTCAAAGGCGTCGATTTGCGAAAGATAGGAAGCGGCAACATCGGCGCCACCAACGTGGGGCGTGCCCTGGGAAAAAAGTGGGCGGTCTTGGTGCTCCTGGCCGACGCCAGCAAGGGGGCGCTGCCGGTGCTGGTCCTCGGTCGATGGTTTGCCGATCCTTGGTTTCCGGCACTGGGCGGAATAGCGGCGGTCTTCGGCCAGGTATTTTCGGTCTTCTTGGGCGGACGAGGTGGCAAAGGTGTGGCCACATCGCTCGGCGCAGGGCTGGCCTTGGCACCGCTGCCTGCTCTTGCCTGTGGTGGCATTTTTGCCGTTCTTTTTGCCTTGTTCCGCATTGCCTCCGTCGGATCGCTGGCGGCGGTCGTGACCTTTCCAGCCTGTCTATACTTGTTCGATCTCGGCACCCGGCCACGGCTGGTCTTTGCCGCTACCATCGCGGTCCTGGTCATCATCCGCCACAAGGACAACTTGGTGCGGCTGCTTAACGGCCAAGAGAATCGCGTTTGAAACGCACGTCCTTCCTGGCGTCCTGGCCATTGCGCCGATCGAAGGGGAATGGCAGTGTGCTTCGCCATGTCCAACACCATTCCTTCCGAATTCGCCAATGTCACTGCGGTTGCCAAGGCCAACATCTATTTCGGTGGCAAGGTGGTAAGCCATAGCCTCAAACTCGCCGACGGGGTCAAGAAGACCCTCGGTCTGATCTATCCCGGCGAATACCACTTCGGCACCGATGCGCCCGAGAGAATGGAAATCGTCGCCGGTCAATGCAAGGTCAAGCTGGATGGCAGCGACGATTGGCAGAACTATTCTGCCGGCACGCGGTTTCGCGTACCGGGCAAGAGCGGCTTCTCGATCGTGGTCGACGAAGCGATCACCGAGTACATCTGCTCTTTCGAGTAGGGACAGCCGACACTGCGGCTGCGATCTGCCTAGTGGATGGGGGCGGCGGCGCGCATGCCCGCATCCCGAAGCAGCTTCTGATCGGCATCCAGCTCGGGATTCCCCGTGACCAGCAGCTTTTCGCCGTAGAAGATAGAATTTGCGCCCGCGAGGAAGCACATCACCTGCGCCTCGCGCGAGAGTGCCGACCGCCCGGCCGACAGCCGAACTTGGGTCTTGGGCATCACGATGCGCGCCGTTGCGATCATGCGCACCAGCTCCAGCGGATCCACCGGAGGTTGGTCTTGCAATGGTGTTCCCTTGACCGCCACCAAGGCGTTGATGGGAACGCTCTCGGGGTGCGGGTCGAGATTGGCCAGGGTCACCAGCATACCGCAACGGTCGTCGATCGATTCGCCCATGCCGATGATACCGCCGCTGCAGACTTTCATTCCCGCCTTGCGCACCCGTGCCAGCGTTGCCAGCCGATCGTCGTAGGTTCGCGTGGAAATGATCGATCCGTAGAACTCGCGGGACGTATCGACGTTGTGGTTGTAGACCGTCAGGCCAGCCTCGGCGAGGCGCGTGGCTTGATCATCGTTCAGCATGCCGAGCGTGATACAGGCTTCCATGCCCAGGCCCCGCACCGCACGCACCATCGCCAGGATGTCATCGAAACTTTCCCCCGTCGGGGCATTGCGCCCCGCGCTGCCCATGCAGAAGCGTGTTGCGCCAGCGTTCTGTGCTCGCGTCGCTGCTTGCACGGCATCACCGACGGACATCATTTTCTGCCGCTCCACCCCGGTGGAATAGTGGCTGGACTGAGGACAGTAGGAGCAATCCTCAGGACAGCCGCCGGTCTTCACCGACAACAGCGAGCACAGCTGGACCTCGTTCGCCTTGTGGTGCTCTCGATGCACCACTTGGGCTCGAAAAATGAGGTCAGGAAGCGACAGATCATGGATCGATCGCAGGTCGGAAACCGAATACTTGGGCCGGGTCACGGCTCCTTCTTAGTTTATTTTTCGCAAGACGACCAGGACGCGTAGGGTCAGACCGATCGCTTCGCTGATTTCTTTCGCATCTTTGACGTTCTTGGTGGACGCTTTTGCCGGCGAGCGCGAAAGCGCGCTGTCGCCTTTCACAGGCATACCGGGATACCACAAGCCGTCCTTGGCTTGGCGGGCCCGCAGGTAGGCCTCGGCGGTGCGCACGCCGGAGTTCTCCTTGCCGAGGCCAATGCTGGTGATGGTGTCCAAAGCATCGAGAACGTCGGTGTAGAAGCGTGGTTCGGTCAGCGCTTCCCAATAGGTTGGGGCCTTGCGATCTTCGTAGCGATCCGGTTGCAGAAAGCGTGTTGCCAGAAGCTCTGCCGCCCGACGCGCTTCGCGCGAACCACGTCGATCCTTCGACGAGGCAAAGGCTCGCAAGACCATTCCCGTGATGAGGTGGCTAGAAGGTCGGGCGGCCGAATCGGTACGCACGCCACGCCACGCCCAGCCCCCATCGTCTTGGCGCAGCGACAACAGGAAGCGAAATCCCTTTTCGACTTTGGGGTCGCCTTCGAACCCTGCCCGGGACAGCGCCGACAGCGCCCAGCCCTGGAAATGGAGGGCTACGACTTTCGTGCGCCCCTTGGGGCTGTCGGAAAGAGCCAAGTCCGCGATGCCACCATCGGTTTCCTGGGAGGAAAGGATGAAATCGGCGCTCTTGCGCAGCATCTTGCTGCTATCGCTTTCAGCCTCTGCGCGCATGCCCAGGTCGGCCAGTCGATCCAGGGCGCGCAGCGTGGATAGGCAGGCGGTGAATTTCGGTCCGCCGATTTCCTTGTCACTAGCACGAGGTGCGTAGCTGCCATCCTTTTCCATCTTTCGCGTGATGGCCTTTACCTCGGGATATTCGGCGATCTCGTCGGGGGTAGGGGCTTCGCTGTCGTCGATGAGATCACGACGGACGCGAGCCAAGACGCTAGGTGCGCCTTCGCGAAGGAGGCGCGGAATGGGATCGCTGGCCAGTCGGGCGCGCCAACCGGAAAGCGCCCGGGGTGGTGGGGACGCGGGTGGCGGGAGAGGAGGGAACAAACTCGGACGGTTCATGTCGGCTGCCAAGATGGACGCATTATATAGGGTCGGCGGCCCTGCGTCCGTGTGTTCTTGGCAGGAGCCCTCAAACGGGACCCGTCGCGGGCAAGGTTGTACGGGGCTACCGTCCTGCCCGACCAAAGGTGGCCATCCCCAAGTCAAGCCCCTAACATCGCCATTTCTAAGCAATAATGCGTCCATCCCACGACGGTTATTCTGCCTCGTCCCCTCAACTTGGCCTGGCAAGCCCCAACGAGGAAGGGTACAACAGAGAACCTTCTCTGCGTGGGGCTGAGCAATGGACGACAGTGAAAGACCGTCAAAAAGGGACGCCTTCCTCGCACTCCTCCGGGACGAGTGGGTATCGTTGCACTTAGATGCTCGAAGTCCCGGCGTGGTTGTGCCCGCGCCATTTTCTTCGCAGGCGCATCTGGTTTTGCAATACGGGCGGAATATGCCCATTCCCATCGTCGATCTAGAGGTTACGGACGCGGGGTTGAGTGGGACGCTTTCGTTTTCGCGCATTCCTCACCGCACCTACGTGCCCTGGTCGGCGGTCTATGCCATCACATCTACCGACGGTTGCGGCATTCTTTACCGCGAGGACGTCCCTTCCGACGTCGCGCTGGCTACCCCAGACGCCGACAAGACCGTCCAACTACCCAACGACGGGCTGGCGCCCGTGCCCCTGATGCAGGGCCGGGTGGCAGATGATCGTGGGCCCAACGATCGGATTGGCGATGCAATCGAGGCACCTTCGCCGTGGCTTCGTGCCGTCCCTGCCGATGAGGAGATTTCCGCTGAAGGGCTGGCCATGCATCTCCATACCCGCCGTCGTCGACCCCAGTTGCGTGTCGTCAAATAGCGACCTGGTTCACCGGGAGGAGGGCTCGTCCCTTAGGGTGCTGCGCTTTCTGGCCCCTTCGGCCCCTTCCGATCGATGACTTGGACAGTGATGGTCTGGTGTCCGCTGATCACGCGAGACCTGGGAAAGACAGTTCGTTCGACCACCTGAAAGATGTCAGCGCGTCGGGTCTGGTGGACTCCTCGCAGCGAATCGAGGGCCGAAGGTGGCAGATTGTGGATCAGCTGACCACGCAGCGAAGCCCCGTCTTCTTTGGTAACGACACTGACCACCATGGTCGACGCCGCGTAGTAGGTGCGGAGGTTCTCGATGAAGTCGCGCAGGTTCTCGGCGCGCGGCAGGTCAGGCTTCACCTGGGCGCCGCCCGCCACTTCGATCTTCATGGTTCGGCCCGCGAGCTCTCTTGGTACGTCGATGGTCAAGGTCTCGACGAATTCGGCACCAGCATAAGGTCGCAAGGTCACGCGCAGGGGCAAAGTGGTGGCGGCTGTCACGTCTTCGCCTGGTGCGGCCAAGCCCACAATTTCGGCAATGTCAGCGCGAAAGTCGACGCTGACCCCAATGTCGATTTTTTCGACGATGGCCGGTGCAAAGGGGTTGCCGAGCAGGTCCGACAGAGCACGCATTCCGTGCGACATTGCCAAGATCCGGGGCGCAAGCGCTTCATTTGCATGAATTTGATCGCGCAGCTCGATGGGGTCGAAGCCGCGCACATGAAGTCGAGTCGTCACGTCGGCCATCATGTCCGTGACGTCCGGTATGGCATCCGAAAGTGCCGTCGAAACTGCCATGACGGCCAGCAAGGGCATGAGTCGGCGATGTCGAGCGACCTCGACCGAAAACGGCAGTTTTCTGGCGCCGCGGCTGACGACACGAACCTGGATTGGGACCGTGCTGGCGTGTCCGCCGATAAGCCCGACGATGCCATTCTTGGTGTCATCGGTGATGCTACCGATCTCTGCAATCGGCGACGCCATCTTCACCGACGAAGCAAGGCTGGGAATGATGGCGTGAATTTCACCGAGCACCATGGGCAGGTTCACGGCACCTATGCCGAACATAGGATGACCAAAGGCGACGACTTGTTTGCCGTCCGTGTGGGTCAATGTGCCCATCGCAGTTATCGACATGTCGCCACGGATAAGGGCGGCCCCCAAGGCAGCGCCCGGGATCATGGGTGGCACTGCTACCCTACCCGGCCCGGGTCTTTCCCCGGCCCCACCTGCGCGCACTGGATGAAGGCCGAAGCTACGTAATTCTTCGCTGAAGTACGCGAAAGCGGCCTCGGTCGTACCCGAGACCGAAAGTGGAATGGCCACCGGTTGAACGTGAGCACCGAATTCGTCCCTCGACGGACCGGGAGTAGGATCCAAGGACTGAGCTTGGTAGGGATCGGGCGGGGGGCGACCGGTGCGCCCCTTTTCAGCCAGCATCGACTCGATTGGCGTGACGCCTGCCAGTGGCTCTTTTGCGAATGACCAACCGTAGGCGATGGCGCCGACCAGCTTGTGGTCGATGTAGACGGGACTGCCGCTCATACCGGAAGCGATCCCGGTTATCGCCACGCGCGGATCTTCTGCGCGCACGAGGATGATGTCTTGCTTGGGCAGGAAATTGCGCAGGATGGAGATCACCCGGACCTTGAAGGCCTCGGGCTGGGTTCCTTGAAAGACAGTGTATGCCTCCCCCACCATGCCCGGCGCTACCTGTGCGAGCGGCATGATGGTGGTGGCAGCGGAAGCCTTTTGTCTCGCCGAGATCGTCGTACCCAGGGCCCACGAGACCAAGAGAGCCGACACGAAAACCGGATGGCTGAAAGTCAAACGCCTGTGGCTCACGATGCCGCAAGGGTAGGAACGCGCGTCCCTGCTGTCAAACTCCGCTTGCAAACGCCGCCCACGAACCAAGCTTGCAAGATCCGGTTGCGGGGCAACGTTGGCGTGGCTTGGAACCGGATCCGCCAAACCAAGCCTTGAAGTTGTCAGCCCGCGAGGGAAAATAGGCCCATTGCATGGTTCTGACAGTCGAGTTCGAGCAATGAAGAAGTTGGTATTCGTTCTCGTGGCAGCAAGCCTCGGTTGGGCTGGCGCGCGACCGGCTCGGGCGGCTGGGGCGGTTCCAGTGCCAGGGAATGACAAACACGGTGCGCGCCCGGCGGTTGGAAGAGTTCGCGTCATGGACGAGGCCGATCTCAAGGCCGAACTGGAGAAGCACAGGGGACGGGCCGTCATTCTGCATTTTTGGGCCAGCTGGTGCGGCCCCTGTTTGGCAGAGCTGCCTCAACTTGCTCGGATGGCCGAGGTCGCCAAGCGTAGTGGCGTGGACTTTCTGGCGGTTTCACTCGACAGTCCAACCCTGCAAAGCGCGCAACGGGTAAGCGCGCTCCTGCTGCAACGTGTGCACGACCCGCAGTGGAGTGCCATTTTGAAGGTCTCCGACATAGACGCGTTCAAGAACAGCATCGATCCCAGCTGGGAGGGCGACATTCCGGCCTTTTTTGCCTTCGACCGCGAGTCAAAGCTGCGCAAGGCCCATCTAGGAAACATCACTCAGAGCGATTTCGATGGTTTGGTGATGGGCTTGACGCTTTCTCGCGAAAAATAGGGGTTTCGACCTCGACCCTCGCACCCAGAACACCTTCCTCCTTGACGATGGACCGCCCGAGGGCAAGGATCCCGCAGTCCTAATGCCCAATTCCGATGTGTTCGTTGCCGACCTCGAGTTCAAGAACCAGGAGTCTTTCCGTGGACTGCTGGCTTCAAGCTATTTGCCTGCCTTGGCGGTAGACGGTGTCACCGTCGCCGATATGCTGCGGCTCGAGTCCAAGGTGGTGATCGAGTCCATTGAGGCTGCGGCCATCTGGATCGTCGACACCGAGTCGCTGGAAATGAAGATCCTCCTCGCGGCGCAGTGTGGCGCCCATGCTCGCCATTTCCAGAAGCTGCAGGAACGCCTTTCGGGCTTGGGCCTGGCGCCGGGCTCGTACGATCCTCGTCAAGGCGGCTATTCCAAGCTCTACGGATTCCTGCGCTCTCTGCAAACGAGCGAAGAGCGAGCTGCCGCGGGTCTTCTGACGCTCGGGGGCGCGAGCGTTGCTCGCCTTACGGCCTTGGCTGTCTTTTGCGACGAGAAGAGCGACACGGAAACCGCTCAGCTGCTGCGCGGTGAGCTCGTCCCCGACGAGCAACGACGTGTCGATGAAGGACGAGACAAGCTTGCCCTTCTGGCTATTGCCGAAGATAGCCAGGCGCGTGCACGGCGAGCTATCTACAAGACGGTTGAGCTATTGGGCGAGCTGCACGAGCCGGGGGCCATCCGGCGCTCCCTCGGCCGTGGCGTGCGCAAGTAGCACGCATCTCCGTCGCCTACTCGACGTCGCAAACGACGACGGTGATGTTGTCGCGCCCGCCCCGCTCGTTGGCCATCTCGATGAGGCGATTGGCGACGCCCTCTCGGTCGCCCTGTAGCAATTCGTCCACCTCTCCGTCGACGAGATAGCCGTGTAACCCGTCCGAGCACAGCATGAAGCGATCGCCAGGACGGATTTCCAGGTCGATGGTGTCCACCTCGACATAGTCCTGGTGTCCCACAGCCCGGGTAATCACGTTCTTTCCCGGCGAGTTGGCTGCTTCCTCGGCCGTGATTAGCCCCAGCTTCAATCGGAAATTGACCAACGTATGGTCCTCGGTCAGCTGCGCAGCTTTGCCGTCCCTCGACAAATACACCCGGCTGTCGCCAACTTGGGCGATGAAGGCCGTGTTGGCACTTATCAGCAGCGACGAGAGCGTGCTCGACATGCCCTTTTGCCGCGGGTCCAGCTGACCCATTCCGAAGACCATGTAGCAAGCCGACTGGACCGCACTTTCGAGCAGCCGGCGCACCAACCCGGAGTTTTCGGGCGTTTGCATACCGGCGTGGATGTTGAGGGTCTTGCGCCAGCGCTTGACCCAGGAGTGCACTAGTTCGACCGATTCGGCGCTCGCCACTTCCCCCTTGGCGTTTCCACCTACACCGTCTGCGACAATGTAGAGGCCAAGGTCATCGTCGAACAGCAGGCTATCCTCGTTATGCGGCCGTCGCCGGCCAACGTCCGTCTTTCCAGACGAGAGAGTACGCATGCTATTCGGTCCATGGTACTACGAAATCTCGATCGTCGCACAAGGGAACGAGGTTCTTTGTGGCCCGACAACATGGTAAAGTGAAGGTCTGATGCCGGCCGAGGGAAAGCACGATGCACTTCCCTCGCAGTTCGGGCGCTATACCCTGGTAGAGCGCCTAGCAACTGGAGGAATGGCAGAGGTCTTCAAGGCGAAGATTCTCTCCACCCACGGGTTCGAAAAGCTTCTCGTCATCAAGCGCATCCTGCCCAATCTGGCCGCCGACAAGACGTTCGTCTCGATGTTCATCGACGAGGCCAAGCTGACAGCACAGCTGGTCCACCCCAAAATCGTCCAGGTCACCGATTTCGGCGAAGAACAGGGACAGTATTTCATCGCCCTCGAGTTCATCGACGGGTTCGACGGATTGGCCCTGCTGCGCTCGGCGGCACAGATGCACGTGCGGTTGCCTATTCCCATCTGCATGTTCGTGGCGATGGAAGTGCTGGACGCCCTCGATTACGCCCACAACGCCGCCGACAGCGACGGCAAACCCATGCACCTCGTCCATCGGGATATCTCTCCTTCCAATGTTTTCATCGCCCGGCGTGGAGATGTGAAGCTTGGCGACTTTGGCATAGCGCATGCGAAAGAGAGAGAGTCGAAGACGCAGGCGGGCACGCTAAAGGGCAAATACGGCTACATGTCACCCGAGCAGGTGACGGGGGCGAATCTCGATGGGCGCAGCGACATCTTTGCCGTGGGGATCGTGCTGGCCGAAATGCTAATGGGCAAGAGGCTGTTCAATGCGCCGAACGATCTCGATGTGCTCCTGATGGTGCGGGATGGACGTCTCGAGCGCTGGGACAAATACGGCAAGGACGTTCCGCGGCGGCTGGACGCCATCGTGCGCAAGGCCCTGGCCAAGAATCTCGACGACCGCTTCCAAACCGCGGCCGAGTTCCGTTCTGCCTTGGATGATCTTCAATTCAAATTCGGTATGCGTGTGGGGCCGTCTGACGTTGGCATTCTGGCCGCGGACCTTTTCGACAGTGGTCCGAATGCCCAGCAGCGGCTCAAGGAGCACGCCACCAAATGGGACGTTCGTTCGCAAGCAGAACCTTCCCCCGTTCCAGTTCCGCTCGCGCGACCTGGTGCTACACCGCCGCCAAGAGGCCCTTCCGAGGAAAGGGATGCGTCGGTTTCCGCGGGCGGACCCAACGCCGAAGCCGCGGGCAACGTCGTGGTCACAGCCTTGGACGACGCTCTCGCGGGCGCGGTCTCCCTGGTCGGCCTCGACCAGTACGATACGTTGTCGCACGCCTCGGCTGCGAGCTGGACGCCATCGCCCGGCGACGCACTGGGTGGACCCAGGCTTTGGGCTCCCGGGTCGGCGGCATCGGCGCCATCGTCAGGTGCGGGCGGGAAACGGCCGATGGCCGATTTCGGCAGCCGTTCCGCGCAAGGTGCGGGCAGGCGGAATGAGGAGGACATGCAGGTCATCGACGTCGGGCCTGACCCTTCCGTCGAGGTTATCCTGGCCGCCTCGGCACCACCGCCAGTCGCTGGCGCTACCCCTGACAACTCTGGTGAGCTTTCCTTGATCTCACCCATGCGTGCCATTGCCGACTTGGCGGTTGCAGCTGATACCGGGGTCA
>Ga0302321_100004497_pt1 | contig 12093 bp, 7 predicted proteins | sample Fen_T0_1_FD_202505 | JGI IMG/M metagenome (GOLD analysis project Ga0302321, IMG submission 202505) | Peat permafrost microbial communities from Stordalen Mire near Abisko, Sweden - Fen_T0_1 | ecosystem: Environmental > Terrestrial > Soil > Wetlands > Permafrost | place: Sweden: Abisko...
TCGCGCCCGCCGCGCTCATGCCGCCGGCGCCGCCGCGCCCGCCGTTCGGGCTACCAGCGGATGCGACCACCGAGCTTCCGCCGCTGCCAACCGCGGGACCGCCGCCGTTGCTTCCGCCGCTCGCGCTGCCGGCCGTACTGGGCGCACCAGCAGGGAGGCTTGCGCTGGTGCCTGCCGCACCGGTTGCCGGAGCACCACCTGCGGGTACGCCGGCTGCGCCCGCTCTCGAACTGGTCGCTCCACCGGCGCCGTCAGGCGTCGACTCGCTCGACGAGCAAGCGGCCACTGTTACTAGGAGCAGAGCGCTGAGCAGAGTGTGTATTCGCAGCATAATCCTCTTCTTCGACTTTAAAAACCATCACGCCGGGAAAAAACGCGACACGGACGGCCGCGGAGATAGGGGTCTTGCCAAGCCTCCTGCGCGTGCGGAGGACATTCGAAATCGCGCCACTCGTATTGTAACGCGAACCGCCCAACGCAGTCGCCGAAACGACCGACAAGAGTTGCCCCTGGGTTCATAACCTGAGCTTGTCATGCGGCGTTACCTTCTCGCGCCCGCCGACGTCGCCGGTCGAGCAACGCGCTCAACGCGAGACATGCGCCTGCAGCCCATGGGGTCGACGCGCCCCGGCCCGCGAAACGACACGCGCCAGCCGCCGCCTCGGGTTCGTTGGGCCTCTGTGCGGAACCGCCGGGGTTACTCGATCTGCCGGCGCCGCCGCTCAGTCCGACGTTGGCCGCTGAGCCAGCGTAGTTAGCGAAGCCAGCCTCGCTTGTCGAGCTTGCGCCGCCTGCCGAACCACCATTATCGGCGACGCAAGAGCCGCCCCTACAAACTAGGCCCGCGCTGCCGCAGAGCTGGACATCCGTCCCATTGTCCTTCACGCCGTCACAGTCGTCGTCGTAGTTGTTACACAACTCGGCCATTGGCGGGCCTGGAGTGCACGCGCTCGTGCAATCCGGCGCGATGCGAGTGCACCAGCCGACGCCACACGTCGGACGCGCGTTTTCGTCGACTTGGCCGTTGCAGTTGTCGTCCCTGTTATTGCAGCTCTCTTTCGCGCTGGGAAACACCAGCGGGTCGGAGTCATTGCAATCATTGTCACATAGGCCGAAGCCTTTGGCGTCCTTGCAGCCGCTCACCGTAGCCCTGCCCAGCACGCCATGACCGTCACCGTCGGCGTCAGTGCAGAGGGTCGCAAGCTCGAGGCCTTCGTCCACCTGGCCGTCGCAGTTGTTGTCGCGCCCATCGCAGATCTCGGGGTTTCCCGGGAAAATCCTGGGGTCGTTGTCGGCACAGTCGCCGTCCTTGACGGAGTAGTTCGCAGGCAGGCTGCACGCCACCGTGTAGCCGGACGATTCCGAGCCAACGCCATCGGCGTCGCCGTCGAGGTAGAACTTACTGCCCGTGCAGCCGAACGCCATACTGTAAAAGCCGCTGCCCTCCCCGTCGCCGCTCTGCGCTTTATTGCCGTTAGCGGAGTTGGCCCACACGTGAAAGTCGACTCCGCCCGGCGTCGTGGGCGCGGTCCATCCCACTTTGAAGGTAATCGCGGAACCCGTGCTGGTGCGCGTCGCGTTGTGCGTAACGCCATTCCCAAGCAGCTTGGTTCCCGTATCGACGATGCTCAGCTGCCCAGTACTCGCTTCCAAAAAGAAGCCCGCGGCATTGCCATTCGTCGCCGAAACACTGACCGTCAGATTTAGCGTCTGCCCCGTGCTGACGTTGGTCAAGTCCGGAGTGAGCAGCACGGTGGGCGCTTTGCCGCCTGAATGACAGCTGCAGCTCTCGGTCGCCATCCCGGCCGCATGTGCAAAGGCTCGCCCGGGCAAGCAGAGCGCGAACAACGGGGCGAACCAGACCGAGACGCTCGGAAGGCGGCTGCGTCCGGAAAGGTGCTCACGCCTGTCAGGCGACGCTAACGCTGCGCGTGTGCGAGACCCATGCTCGAAGCTTACGCGGGTCATAGGTGGTAAGGGCCGATGACCAGATTGTCGAAGAAGACCTCTGTTTGCCCTCCGTCGAACGCGAACGCTTCGTGACCGGTTCCCGATAGCGGATCCGGATCGCTCCACGACATCATTTCGTGGCCGTCGATGTACCAAGAGAGTACGCCATCTTTACGCGTGACGTAGAAGTGGTAGGTTCGCTCGGGCACTACGGGCCAGTCGCGCCGCGCGCGCTGATGGCCTCCGTCGGTTTGTCCGGCGCGGCAGATCACCGAGAGCTGATTCTTCCAGCCCCCAAAGACGAGCTCGTACCCGCTCGACTGACACCCTTCCGCATCAGGGTTCGTCGACTTGCCGTCACCGAACAAGATCACGCGAATGTCGGCGTCTTGACTGGTGGTGCGCACGTCGAACTCGAGTGAGATATCCGTCGGCATCCGCCGCTCGAGCCAAATCGGGTGATGGTGAGCCGCCTTGGTCGACAACTCCCCCTTGACGATGCGGTACTTTCCTCCGGTATCTCGCCAGGCATGTCCGATGTCACTTCGCTCGAACGTCTCGCTCAGGTCACACACGATCGGCTCGAACTTCGCCCGGCAGCCCGCGCTCGACAGGAGTGAGATTGCCAATAAGCAAAAAGTCCAGCCAGAGCGCCTCGTGATACAAAGGGTGATCGAACACGGACTCTCCATTTTGCGATCAAGATGGCAGTAACACGGCGGCGACCGAGTTCGCATCGACCCGAAAGAGACCTCGCTGGCAAGGCGAGGTCTTCCAGGCCTACCGCACCTATGCCTTCATTGCGGCCAGCGTCTTGCCGCTACCCAGTAGTGTTGCTGGCGAGGCCGCGTCAGCTGTGGCAGCGGTGATGATCGTGTTCAGAACCGCGTCGTTCTGGGAGCCGGCCGCATCGATGTACGCGCCCTGCCTGAGGGCACCACCAGCATTACCCCAAATGATCATGGGCACGTTCTTAGTGGAGTGCGACGGACCGTCCGCGATCGAGTTGGTCCAGACAATCGCCGACTTGTCCTGCAGACCATGTGCCGCAAACACGTCCAAGCCAGCTGCGAGCGTCTTCATGCGCAGCGCGTCGATCTCGTGGTGCGCTTGTTCGGCGGTCGGGTTCGAGCCTGAGGCCGAATCCGACTGGATGCGATGGCTGATCTGGTGGAACGGCCACATGCCGAGCGTGACATTGGTCGGCACGTTGTACTTGGTGCCGTCCGTTCCGTCGCCCCATTGCAGGGTGCCGGTGCGGTTGTAGCCGCAACCGAACGCGATCGCGACAATCTGTAGGTGCAAGCGAACATAGTCCTCCATGCTACCGCTCTTGAACGCGAAGCCGGTCTTCATTGCATCGTATTCAGACGCGGTGATGCCAGCCGCCGAGCAGGTCGCCCCTGCCATCTGCGTCATCTTGACCTCGACGTCACGGATGGCGTCGAAGTGCTGTTGCAAACGCAACTTGTCGTCAGAGCTCAGCGCGGACATCGACATCAGGCTGTTGAGTTCTTCGCGTACTAAATCATTCACGCTCTTGCGCGTCGAAGCGAGCTCTGCGGCGACTGCGTCGCCGGTGGACGTGGTGCCCCCGCCGCTCGTCGAGCCCCCGTTCGCGAGCCCCACGACTTTCGAGTACAGCAGGTACGGGTTGACGTCAGCGGCGCGCACCTGACCCGAGCCCGAGCCCTTGAACGAGATGCGCTCGGCGATGAAGCCCTTCTGACCCGAATACAAAGCGAGCGGCTCCGCGCCACCGTTGACAGCCTTTGAGATCACCGTGTCCGCCGACGGGCCGCCGGCGTAACCCTTATTGCCGGACGCGCCCGGCTTGATGCCGGTCAGGGTTTGAGTGAGGCCTTCGGCGTGCCCGCACGCTTGCGGCCCGGGCTGCTGATAGTTGATGCCCTTGATGAACAGCATGTTGGGGGCATGCGCAGACAGCACGCTCGTCGCGACGGCGTCCCCCAAAGTGGACAGACCGGCGGTGGTCAGCGCACCCGTCGCCGATGGGAAGAATTTATTGAACACGACTCCATTCTCGGCGACGATGAAGAACGTGAACACAGGCGCTGCTCCGGCCGCCCAAGCTGATCGCTCGGGCAAGCCTTCCAAGAACGGAAGCGCAACAGCGATCGTTCCGGCGCCCTTCAAGAAGTTGCGCCTGTTCAACCGCGACCTGCTCGATGGGCGCCCCATCGCTGCTTCAGCCTTCGAGCTCACTGTGCACCTCCAGACCGGGTTCTAAACGCATCTTGTTTCACTAAATCCAGGATCATCTGCTTGACCGAGCTGCCGCTCGACGCGCTGGCCGACGCGAGAGTGGTCAAGAGCGGCATGTCCGCGTCGACCACGTCACGCTGCAGGCCGTAGCTGGCAAGCTTCTTGGCGTAGCAGGCGTGTGCTTGCTGCCCCTTGGCCATTGCCTGCATCAACTCACTCGCATCCTTGTAGGTCTTGGTGCCGTCCGTGAAGGTATAGGTGCCGCTGCTGTCAATTGGCAGATCCGCTCCGGTGACGTCTTTTTCGGTGGTGCGGTAGCGGCCCATGCCGTCGTAGTGCTCGAACGCAAAGCCGATGGGATTGATCATGGCGTTGTGACAAGCCTGGCCACAGCCCGAAGTCGTGAGGTCCACTACTACACGGTTGGTCTGGCCGGGCTGCCTCGCTGGCAGAGTCGGCAGGACAATGGCGGGCGGCCCCAACGTTGCGCACAGCACATCGATGTTCAGCGTCACGCCGCGGTGGATGGAGTCGGGGTCTCCGTTGCGTGCCCAATACATGAGGTACGGGAGCTGCGTAAAAAATCCGATGCGGTTCGCGCCTAGGGGCTGCTCGCTGTAGCCGCTGGCCGGCGCGGTTACACCATTTCCGTAGACGGCGGCCATGTTCGCCCCGACGAAGCCGCTCGTCGAGAGGAAGATGTCCTTCACGCCGAGGCCCTTCGTGAAAATCTTGTCGAAGAACAGGTAGGAGCTCTCCGTCAGCTCCGGACCGATGGCTTGATTGAAGTCCGGGACCATATCCTTCGTGATGGTGGAGAACAGGTCCAGGTGCAGGAACTGCCCGTGGAAACTGCGCATGACCTGAGCGGCAGCGGAATCCTCGAGCATGGTCTTGGCCGTCGCGACCACGCCGTCCGGTGTGTTTAGCGTCGAACCGGCCGCAGCATCGAGCAACGTGTCGTCCGGAGCGGTGTTCTTCAGCCACAAGGAAAGCTTTGCCGCGGTCTCGAAAGCGCTCAGAGGTTGGCCAGCCGCGCCTAGCTCCGTCCTAAACAAAAAGTTAGGCGACTGAAGCAAAGCGCGAATCACCAGCGAGGCGCCCTTAGCCAGGGCACTCCGAGAGCCGCTCAAGGTCGAGCCGGCGTTGTACAACGCCAGGTACTTCGCCTGCTCGGCGCTGGTGAGCGGGCGGCGGTAAGCGCGCCTTCCCAAGGTCGAGATCAGACCAGCCGCGTCCTTGCCGGAATACGCCTTGGCGAGGGTCGCGTCGGATGCAGTGACCTGATCCGCCAAAGCCTCCGCGGCCGCCTGAAAATCCTGCCAGGATGAATTGTCGATATCTAGGAACAATTCATTGTTGTTGAAGTCTGAATTTCCCGAGACTGACGCTCGGAAGTTTTGCGCCAGGTCCGACGGCGTGGCGAGGCCGAGCACCGTCTTGACGCTGTTGGCCCATTGCTGGTTCGTGAGGCGAATGACCCGGTAATACTTAGGCGCTCCGGACAGGTTGAGCTTTGCGGGCGTTGTTGCAGCGGTGCTGCCCGTACCGGGATCGCCTGTGCCGTTCGGTGAACCTGGCCCACCCACTGGGTCGACCGCCCCCGTCACGCAGCCGGCGATTGTGCCAATTAGCACGAAAGCGCTCAGGTTCTGAAATCGAACTGTCATCGGGGGGCTCCTCAATATCAAAGTAGGCATTGCGCCTTTCGCATGCCTTGCGCACACGAGCTAACCGTGACCCACAGGACCGCACTAGCTAGCGAGCAGTGCTCCGCTGCAAGGTTCTGTAATCTAACTCCGCAGTATCCGTTACTCGTCCCTTCCGTCACTCAATCTTACGGTGGCGAACTTTGTCGGTTTTACCTGGCAGGGATTTCCGGCTCAGCGGCGAAATTATGGCCCCCCAACCCCAGCGTAGTTGTCGCGCAGACAGGGACCTACTTGAGCGACTTGAGAAAGCATCTGATCAAACGTCGTGAATGGGCATCGAGAGTTCCCATCTGCTCCGCCCGGTGACCCTTCAGCCAAGGCGGGGTGACTTGTAGCGAGCTACTGACATCGCTCGATCCGTCTCTACAATCAGCAGTCGGTCTGCGCGCGCAGGCGTAGGCGTGGCCAACATGTACAAGCGTCGCGCCGATCTGCCATTGTGTCGGATCGACAGCGCCGAACGCACAAAGGTTTCCAAAACAATGCGCCGGCCTCGACGCCGAAGGCTGCGTGCGCTCTGACGGCCGGGTGACCATCAAATAAAAACCCAGGCTTGCGAGCTCGTGAGGGTTGATTTTGTGATGGTCACTCACCTCGCTTCAGCTCGTCCCAGCCTTCGGCGTCGCGCCCCGACCCGCCCCGCGGGATGCGCCCCTGGCAGGCGGTGAGAGCGGCGAGTGATTCACCGAGTTGTCACCCTCATTTCAGCGGCCGAAAACGATGCCATCCAAAGGGCTGACGAGGCGTGAACGCAGCATTCCGTCATGAACGTCTTGCTCGACGCCGAATCTCGGCGTTGCCTTCGGCGCGAAGGTGGTGGAAAGGTGGTCTCGTCTGGGCAGAGCATGGCTTTTTTCGATCGGGAGCCACCTGTTGCCGACGCGGTTACTTCGCATACAGGAACACCGCTCCGGCGCCAGGGGTGCGGTCATTGGTCCAGTCTCCTTGAGGCCGGCGGAGTCCCTGGCTTCGAGCGGGGCGCTCACGGCAATCAGCCTGGAGGTCAGGGCGACGGCGGCGCCGTAGTGATCGTTGGACCCGGCGTTGGGCGCGACGCGACGTTCTTCGAAACCCGTAGGCGCTCACCTCCGGACTCGTCGCCCCACGAGCAGGTCCAAGCGCTCTCTGGATAGCGGTTGATCGCTGGCTGAGCGTTTTTCGGGTCACCCATTTCCCTGCGACGCACACGCTGGTGATGGTCGCGATCAGCGCATCGCCGTACGTGCGCTCGACGAGAGCCGGTACGCGGCTTGCTCGAGCGTTCCTGCGTTCACGGTCGCCTCTGTGCCGCTAGCCGCTGCCAACGGGAGCCAAAAAAACACCCGGCCGCCAGACGGCTGAGCTAGCATGACTCCATGCATTCGGGCCCCCAGTATCCCGTTCCGGCACGCGCAGTCGATCCGCAGTTCGGTCCCGTAGTGTCCGAGTATCGCGTCGGAGGGAAGCGTTATTGGCTGCTGTTCGGCCTCCTACTGTTTCTGAGTGCGCTGGCGCTGGCTGGCTTCATCGCAGCATTGGTGGGCGATTCGCTGTTGGGAGCAGCGGGGCTCGGCGTGCTGACAGGGGGCATGGCGTTGGTGTTGGTCCTGCTTTCGGGAGTGCGGGTGATCGTCTACACGCATGGGGTCGAACGCCGGGGGCGCTTCGGCAGTAAGCGGCTTGGCTGGGACCAGCTGCAGTCCTACACGCTCAACGTCATCGATCCGGCGCACGCGGGCGCAGGCGCAGGCGGCGTGCTCGGCATGCTGGTCGTTCGGCTCGTGACCTCCAATCAGATCAAACCGCAATCGGTGGTGCTGCGCGGGAAAAACGGGGAGAAAGTGGCGATTCCCAATCAGCTCAAAGAGTACGACGCGCTACTCGCGTCATTGATCCCCTACTTGGCCGATCGCCTCACGGTCCAGGTGCACCAGGAGCTGAGCCGCGGCGTGCCAGTGGGCTTTGGCAAACGCTTGACGCTCGATCCCCGGGCGGGCCTCGTGTTCAGCGGGCTGCTCGGCGGCAAACAGAACCTGCCCTTCCACGAGATCGAATCACTTTTGTTCGAGCGCGCGCTGTTGGCGATTCGGCGACGCGGTGAGCCCAAACCTTGGCAAACGGTACCTATCGCCGCAGTGCCCAACGTGGGCGTGTTGCAGAATATTGTCGCCCAAGCCAGCCCGCCGCCTCCCGCGCACTCGCCCTCCGGCGATCAGTATGGCTGGGCGAGGTAGCGCAGGAACGCCGGCCGCGGCTGCCGCGCACGCCTCAAGAGGCTACGTCCGGCTTGGGGGGCAGTGAACCATTCTGCCGATCCGAATCGGCCTTCGGTCAGTCGGGGCTCCGTCGCGGCCGGGACAGCAGCGATTGAAGCACGCTCCGAGCCTGCGCTCGGGCCGAGTCCGCACGGCTCGTCGCTTGCGTGTTGGCGAGCACCGCCTCGTAGGCGGCAATCGCTGCGGCCCGATCGTTTGCTTGCAGTTGTAGCGCTCCGAGCCGCAGATACGGCGTGACGAGCGCGGGAAAGCGCGCCGAGAGCTCCTGCCACTGGCGGATCGCCGCCGCGCGAGAGAGCGACCGACTCTTGAGGTCGCGACGGAAGATCTCGTCGTCGAAGTCGAAGCGTAGAGACGCCGCCACGGTGGACGCCGCCAAGGCGTCGTCGAACCGTCCCGCACGCCCCAGCGCCCGTGCGTACTGCGACGCGCTGCGGCCGTGCTCTGGCAGCCAAAAGCGCGCACGCTCCAGCTGAGAAGTGGCTGGGCGGCCCGCGCCCAGCGCCTCGCGCCCTAGGGTCCAGTAGGCATTGCCCGCGGCGAAGCGGACGCCCTGCAGCACAGACAGCAGCGCGATGACCCCGACCGATGGGCGATACCCGTTCGCGCTCGGAGCGCTGGGTGAGAGCCAACCGAGCAGGAAGAAGAACAGCGCGAAGGTCGCCGGCACTCGCAGCGGCGAGTCCGCAAAGCCGTTCACGACGAGCGCCGCCAGTGCCGCGCCCACTGCTCGCGATTGCGGATCACGGCGAATGTGCGCACTGGCGAGCGCGGCGACGATCACGACCACCAAGGCCGCGGCGGTGATCAGGCCAGCCTCGGCTGCGAACTGCAGCAGGTCGTGGTGCGCGAAATCCACGCTCGCGAGCGGCATGAAAGCGGCTGGATCTCCAGCGATCAATGCTGCGGCGGCGCGGCCGTACGCGGACGGGTAACCGCCGAGGCCCGAACCGGTGAGCGGGTGCTCGCGTACGATGAAAAGCGCGGTCCGCCAAAGAAACAGGCGGCCGCGCAGCCAAGACGCTTGCGTTGCGAGGTCTTGCTGCCACGCGATCGCTAGCGCGGCGGCGGAGCACGCCGATACCGTAGCGACCAGCGCGAGCCGGCGAGCTCGGGAGATGCTGCGGCTCTGGACCACGAACACGAACAGCCCCGCGGCGACTGTCAGCACACCTCCCTTCGACACGGTGGCGACCGTGGCGGCGGTGATGAAGGCGGCGGCTGCATAGTACCACCAGGGCCGCTTTGCGCCGGGGGCAAGCCCGAGCGAAAGCGGCACGAGCGGCGCGAGAAACGCGGCGGCCCAGTTCGGGTTGCCGAACGTGCCCGGCGCGCGAAACTCGAGGCCGGTGTAGACATCGCTGGTGAGCCAGCGCAGGCCCGCTGCCTGTAACAGTACGACCAACGAGCAGAATGCCCCGCCGACAACGACGACGACGAGGCTCGCGCGACGCGCGTCATCGTCGTCGTCGAGCGCGCTGACGGTGACGAAGAACAGCGCGAGCCCGGACAGCAGGCCGAGCGCCGTGGGCCAGTGGGTCAGCGCAAGTGACGACGAGAACGCGGGGAGCGCCACGGCCGACGCCACGAATGCCCCGAGCGCGAACCAGGCCCTGGGTTTGCGGAGCGGGGTTGGACGCACGAGCAAAGCGACGCCGATGGCACCGAGCGCGAAGCCGAACGCGCTCCACTTGGCGAGCCGAAAACCCCCTGCCTGGTGTGGCAGCGCAAACAGCGCGGTGAGAATGACGAGGCTCGCGGGGCCGAGGGGGAGGAGCCGGCGCACGTCGCGCGAGGCCGAGCTCATTCGCTGTGGCAGGTGTCGTCGACCGTCACCTCGTAATACAGCACCGTGAGCGGGTCGTTGCCTTGGTTGCCCGACTCGGGATTCAAGAATGAGACGATCGTCTCCACGGTGCTCCAGCCCGGGAGCAGCCCGCTCACCTTGGCCTCGGTGGCGCCGACGGCATCGCGCTGCTTTTCGAACACGCGGCAAGCTTGCGGGTAGTTGTCGCGGACGGTCCGCCAGCTGGCGACCGCCTTGCCGAGATCGTTGGTGGTGGCCCCCGTAATGTCGTAATCGCCGTGGGCCTGGAGCCCGCTAGAAACGCTCCATTCGACCGACTTCCCTTCAATCGGTCCTTTGCGCGGAAAGGCGCAACCGGTGAGGTCCGTCACGGCGGAGCCGAGCACCGCACGCGCCCAGTTGTCGTAGTAATCGTCCTCGAAGGTGAGTGTCATCTCCACCTGAGTGAGGTTCGGCGTCTTGGGCGCGTGCCAGAGCAGGTCGGGGGTGTTGGTGATCGCGACCTTGTGGCCGTACAAGATCAGCGAACCGCACACGCTCACCTTCGCTGCATCCTTCTTGTCGATCGGCAACTCCACGATGTCCTGTACCGCGCTCGTCAGCTCGTCCTCGGCCTTGTCTTTGATCGCGTCCTTGATCTTGCTCTTGATGAAGTCCGCGGCGGGGTTCGATTGAAGCACGTGGAGCTTGGGGACCCGCGAGCCCAAGGACAAGCTTTTCGTGTGCGTTCCGCGGCTGGATTTCGCGAAGATGGTGAAGGACAGCAGCGTGAACTGCAGCGGATCGAGCCGGCCGTCGCCCCAAACCGGATCCACTGAGTTCAGGTGTTCGCGGCGGGAACGCTCTTGACCGAGCTCCCGAGAGAGCGAGGGCAGAACATATCCGGTGTTCAAGGGCATATCTGGCTCGGCCTCACCACCCACCGTAAACGAATAGAGAAGGGCACCGAGGAGCGAATCGTCCAGCTCCGTACCGTCGAGGTTGTAGGGGTAGGCGAGCCCGACGCTTTGCTCGACGAGGCCTTCGGCGAATCCCTTGGCATCGACCAACCGGCCCTGCGCGTAGGCCTCCGCCATGCGCTCGACGACGTTCGATGTCACGAAGGGCAGCCCGGCGTCGATTCGAGCGAGCGCACCGTCTGTGTCGTCGTTCTCGAGCATCGGCACGCCGAACGCCTCGAGAACGGCCTCGATGTGCGGAGAGACGTCTTCGCCTGCCTCGACGGCGTCGTAGATCATCTTCGCAACGGAGGCGACGTCGCTGTAAGTGCTGGTGACGCCCGGATTGCCCGTGCTCCCGCCGGCGTCAGAGCCAGCTTCGTTAGTGCCAGGGCCGTCAGCGCCGGCACCGCCCGCAGCCGAGTGGGTATTCGAGCTCGAACCGCAGCCGAGCGCGGTTCCGACCAAGAGATAGACGGCAAGCAGCTTCTTCTTCGACATCTTCACATCCGATCCTTAGTCGCCAAGCATTCGGCAAATAGGGGCTGGCGCGTAGGGGCGTCAAGAAAACAGTCTATGGTCAGCTAGCCCCGCGCGAACTGCGCGTGAAAACGACGGAACGGCTCAACGTACGGCTGACGCGTTTGCTGACCAACCCTCGGCAGTTATCAGATCGCACGGGTCGAGTTGGAAGCCGTCGCTCTTCCAACAACAGCGCAAAGTCAGCCACATGGGAGGCTCGGCAGCGCAGACAGCGAATGGTCGTCCCGGACGATTGCAACGAGGTGCCGCGTCCGGCGAGCGCTTGATCAGGTATAAGGCCGGTCTAAGGCTAATGCCGTTCACTTAGAGCCGCTGGTCCGAATTTTGGGATCCTCTTTATTCATCATCCCCGCACCTCGCGCTGAGGGAACGCCCTACGTGAGCATCCGGCCGGCAGTTCTCTCACCATGTTCAGGTAGCAGCGGGCGCGAGACGGATGGCTAAGCGCTTGGCCGCTCCAGTCTTGATTGGTGAAGAGGCCGGAGATCGAGAGGAAAGGAGCAGCGGGGCAGCGGGAGCGGCTGGTCGGGATGGGGGTCGGGAGCGGCTGCATCAATTCGCAGCGGGAGCTGTTTGGTTTGGGTTAGGGGGCACACGATGAAAAGTGCGCGCTGGCCGTAGCGATCGACCGGGTGGCCTACGCGTGCGGATGACTTTCGTTG
>Ga0302321_100004498_pt1 | contig 12091 bp, 13 predicted proteins | sample Fen_T0_1_FD_202505 | JGI IMG/M metagenome (GOLD analysis project Ga0302321, IMG submission 202505) | Peat permafrost microbial communities from Stordalen Mire near Abisko, Sweden - Fen_T0_1 | ecosystem: Environmental > Terrestrial > Soil > Wetlands > Permafrost | place: Sweden: Abisko...
GAGCCTGCTTAATTCTAACGGCTGTTTTCATCTCTCCTCAGGGTGGTACAATTTTATACCATCGTCAAGCTGTGGCCATTCATGGGCCGGACTAATTCTGGGTACACGGAAGAGAATTAGTCCGACTTTGCGTAGGCGTACCTGACGGTCGGCGGGCGCTAGAAATACGAAAAGCGCAGTTTGCAGACTGTGCCTTCCGGGAGTGGTACGGATTTATAACTGACCTGCGAGCACCTTGGGGAAGGCGGTTTTAAGCCGGACTTCGTTTTCGACCTCTAATTTTGCGCCAGCAAGACAGCTCTGAATGCTAAGAGTACCCAAGGGAAGTGGATCAACTCCAAGGTTATATATTCAGGCAGTCGTCAATTCGCGCGAGGTCCATGGCCTATGTTGTCGGCGAGTACTTTGGGTTGATACGAATTGAGGATTTTTGAGAAGTCGAAGTACGAATTTGGAGTTCGGTTAAGCCACGCCATGACGTAAGGGCAAAGGCGAGAGCTTCTAGGCAAGGCAATCAGCTGTAACGAGGGTTTGTAACAGTCACTCCACTCGTAGGGAAAATCGTAACAAAGCCACGATTCTTCCGCATCACATTTATAGGACCAGTCATAGATTTTTAAGGCGGTATCCTTTTCGCAAAGGACCAATAGATACGGTTGCAGTTTTTCTATAATATTTGTGTTCAGACGTTCGGTTTGTAATTTGGCTTTGAATACAAATTCCCTTCCTTGATCGATACATTGCCGATAAATTGCCGCAGTATGATGCCCCGTTCCACCGTTCCTGAGATAGAACCGTCCGCTCCATTCACACCATGAAATATAGGCCGGTTGGCCGATGTGCCGATTAAAACAACCTATATTTTCTTTAAAATCATCATCGGTTTGAAAACGAATTCCCCTGCCTCCGTTATAGTCGTGTCGAAAGTTTTCTAAGGCAAAACGACGGATATGACCGTAGTCGGTGTTATTCGCATTTAGCCCGTCTAGGCGAGTGATAGGAAACGAAACTGTTCCGAGCTCTGCCTCAATGACGAGATGCCTGAGCCAGGTGAAAGGAGAATTGGTTCCACCGATGTTTCGTGAATTGTAGCGGCGGACAAGATGCCAGACATCTCCGCCATAAAACATTGAATCTTTCGGCAACTGAAATGACTGTACGGCCGGCGGCTGAGACTGTTCAATTTCTTTGCGAATTCGACTGATGGCCAGAGTAGAAAAGAACGAATTAAACATATGATGACTGGCAGTGGGGCTTTTGGAGTTGATGAAAATTTTCAGTGCCTGAGCCGCAATCTCCGGGGTGAGTTTGAGGGAACTCTGTCGCTCATGCTCTGCTTTGATTTTTATCAGTGAATCAATGGTGTAGGTCGTGCGGTCTTTATCGATGAGGGTGTGACAAGTCGGACAGAGAAGAATGAGGTTACTAAAACCATCTCTCTCTTTCGGTTGCATGGTTGCGTCAAATCGAGCCGCCGCCTTTCTCCGCCCCCGGATGTGGCATATCTCCGCAATAACATGTTCGCTATCGACCAAAATAGCTGAGCATTGCGGCATCGCGCACCTGTTTCCCGAACAGGCAAATAAACGCTTAATCGTTGTGAGTGTGGTTGGCATACCCGCATTTAGTCCGGCCCATCATTCCGCGGCCGTTGGAAGTAAGTGTTAAAGGCGCGATGAGCTGAATCAGCGTAGCGATAACTTATCGAGAGCGCTGCCGAGTTGCTGTACCAACGAATCATGGGCTCTTGGTGTTGGGACGCGCTTAATCTTGTTGATTTTTGGCTCCAGCGTCAGGTTGATTTTGTAGCCGAGGTTGTTCGCGGCTTTCACCAATGTCTGGAGTGTAATTGAAACGTTTTTAGGATCGAGCAATCGATCAACAGCGCTTCTCGATGTGCCAAGTTTCTCGGCGAGCGCAGCCTTACCGATTACTCGCCGCCTGATTTGGCGGTTTAGCTTGTCCGATATGACACGCTTGATCGTAAGAGCGTCACGCTCGGTCTGACGGGCCAATGGAGTAGACATGTATCAACCGATGTACTTTTTTTGGTACATGTAAAGGCAGCGACATTTCGATGTTTCGGTTTTAGTCTGGCCCGTGTTGTACCCAGTTCCAAGGGTGGATCAAAACCACTCGGCTCTGATTAATATTTCCTGCGAGATTTCTTCGGGCAGCGGAGAAACGTATGACGCTACTAGTCCGTCCATTTTATTGGAGAGGCCTTGGATTTGAGAAACGAGTGTTCTATCCTCGCTCAACCGCTGTACCTCGTAAAAATTGACTTTTTTGAGGTCAACACGGATACGAGCTAAGGCAAGTGCCTTCACGGCAATCAGAGCACGTTCCTCAGTGGAGCGGTTAGGCAAGACGCCACCCAATGGTCCTCCTACGGCTTTGACGATCATGAGGTTTTCGCTGGGCCAGTATGCGACTGCAAAGATGTCGCGAAGATTCGGGTCGACGTCGTAGGGGAGGCTTGCGGTGACCACGTGAGCCAACGCCGCTGCCGAAGGTTTGCTCTCAAGAATCCTTGCACGCGCGAAATCTTCGACCGTTTTGCCTTCTTCGTAGCTGATTGCTCCGTTAGGTTCGTAGAGCATTGTCTCCAACTTTCTGCGTTCGACACCGAGCTTAGCAGCAAGATCGACCTTTGATTTGAAACCAGGTAGAACCGACAAAAGGAATTTGGACAATACTTCAAATCTCATGGGCAAATAATCGCTACGAGCTGGCAAAACTTAAGGGAAAATTTTTGTCATAATTATGACAAAAATAATGACTTGGAATAAAATCGCGTAATTGATTTGTCTAACGCATTTTGTGTAATATTTCTTATTTACAATTTCGGCCGAACCATAATGATTCCATCTGATTCCTATGGTTCCTGCCAATATGATCACGTCGATTTCTCCCGGTGGCGTTGTGACTCCTGTTCTGATTCAGGAGGTTGTGAACCAGCTTTTGGCGCAGGAGAAAGAACGCCATCGGAAGACCTTGGAATGGTTGGGTTCATTAGCCAACGCAGCGCTGACAAATCCTTCGATTGAGCCGGTTGTGTCAGCTCTGCATAGAGCGGACGACTTATCGCCGGTGAGAATGGTTTTTGAAGCAGCGCGATCTTTCGGCCAGCAACCTTTCACGATCGAAGATCTCTGTCAGCGTGTGGAGGTGATGTTCCCCGACGCGGCGCTTTCTTCAGGCATTATTTCACGACGCTTGTACGACCTTAGGATACGGCAGCCAGCGATTGTAAGTCTCGCCACGGCAGACAAAGCAAAGCCAGTGGACACTTTTCCCATGACCAGAAAAACCTACAAATATATCGGTCCTTCGTTGGCTGAATCTCCTCCCGGCTGAAAATGACAAAAGCCGCAGCGCTAACTGCGGCTTTTGAAAGTTTTTAGGTCCTCAGATGAATGAAAACCGTGCTTGTGAGCATGCGGTATAGACACGTCGTGTCAAGCCGCAGCATCGCGAAAGGGACGGAAATTGCGCCACGCCCATCAGGCAAGCCGTGGTGCTGAATTCAGATTCCGTTTATTTATGCTTTTCCCAAGAAAACTGGCGCCAGTTTGGCGACCAACCATGCCATCAAGAATCGGCAACCGATTCTTTTTTTACAGTGCAAAACTACGTCGTATTGTCGCTTGCAGCAGCAAGCTCGAAAAAGAGTACGCTCTGCTCCTTGAATTCGACCCCAATGTCACCGATTACTGCGAGCAGCCCTACACGGTTCGCCTCTTTTATGAAGGAAAGTGGCGGAAGTCGCGGTTCGACTTCTGGGTAAAATTTGCGAGCGGAAAGACTCAATTTGTCGAGGTAAAGTACCAGTCAGAACTGCTCGACCTAAACTCCTCTGCGCACCAACAAATAGCTATTCAGCGACTCTGGTGCCGCCTGCACGAAGTCGATCATGTCGTAGTCACTGACCGGGAAATTTGGAAAAATCCTGTGCTGAACATCAGCCTTCGCCTGCTGTTCGCAGAATACGACGTACACTTCCTAAAACGATGGCGTTGCTCTGAATTGTTCTCGGCGAAGGCCATGCTCCTTGTTGCCGACCAACCTGGCGTCACGCTTGGAGATCTACTGAGGGAAACTAGTCATTTGGCGCCAATAGAGTATTTCCGTTTGGCTGTGATCGACCTCATCCGGACTCACCGCATAGATGCCGGCATAGCACTGGATGTATTTGGACCTAGAAGTAGGTTGTATATTAAAAGGGAGGGTGAGTTATGAATCGAAATACTATCGATCCATCTTTACGCAATTGGACGGAATGGCCGACGCTCAACGCCGAGTTGCTACCGCCAAAACGTGCAGACATCGTTCACCGGCGTATTGAGGCCGTGAAGCTGTACCTTGAAGGTAAGTCGCTCGCGATAGTTAAAGAGCAAACACATATCGCCAGAGACAAGGTCTACGCGCTCTTCAACGCTTGTCTAGCCATGCACTCTGACGGCCGGATCTGGGGATTTCGTGCCTGTGGGTATTACGTCCACACAAAAATATACAGGCGGATCAATATTCCCACCGTAGAGAAACAGCGACGAACACATGGTTTTTCTGGTCAGCTGGGCCATTTGTTTAGTCGGTTTCCTTGGATTGCCGAATCCCTCATGGCAGATGCGCTGAAGAGTCGGCGTAAAGGTTTCACTGAATCGGCGATCAGGTTGGACAAACTCCATCAGCAATTTCTGGAACTCTGCCGCAAAGCTGAGATTCGCGACAACGAGTACCCATTTTGTGTTGAATCACAAGGGGAGCGGTCGGTCGCACGCTGGGTCAAAGCGGAAATGCTCAAGCGTAATTTGCGGCGCACCGTAGATATTGTCTACGGTGAAGACGTGGCCCGCAGGTTAAACAATATGGGCGACGCAGTGCGTGGAGGTGATGTGAAGGTTTGCTTCGATCGTGTGGAATTTGACGGTCACAAAATCGATGCATTTGCTACGATAGAAGTCCCAAGTCCTACAGGGGGAGAGCCGGTCCTCCTGGTTGTAGAGAGAATTTGGATACTCGCAGCAATCGACGTGGCGTCTCGTGCTGTCTTGGGATATCACATTGCCTTTGGTCGCCATTATACTGCGGAGGACGTCCTTACCTGCTTGGAGAACTGCATTGTGCCTTGGAAGCCTAGGAAGCTGAGGGCGAACGGACTCTCGTACCCCAATGGTAGTGGATTCCCTTCTGGATCAATCCCAGAGTTAGCGTACGCGAAATGGAACGAACTCGCGTTCGACAACGACAAAAGCAATTGCGCCATGTGGGTGTGGGAGCGAGTGCGCAGTTGTATCGGATCTAGTCTAAACCCAGGGCCGATCAAAACGCCCGAGAGCCGACAATTTATAGAGCGGTTTTTCCGTTCACTCGCACAAAATGGTCCGCAACGTTTACCGATAACGACAGGATCATCAAGTAAGGACCCCAGGCGACAAGATCCTGAACAGAAGGCTACGGATTATCGTGTGCATTTGGAGGATTTGCTTGATTTCACCGACGTTATCCTTGCGTCGTACAACGCTACGCCAACCACCGCGCTTCACGGGCGGAGTCCACTTGAATATCTTCGCTTCGCGCTTCAGCGGGATAGTTTTATCGTTCGCCAGATACCCGAAGCTGAAAGGCCGCACTTCGCCCTCGCGCTCTTGAATGTGCAGGTGAAGGTGCGTGGTAAAATTAAAACCGGCGAGCGCCCCTACGTTCGTTATATGGGTGTCCGATATTATTCTGAGCGTTTATCCAATAGTCCAAGCCTCATCGGACAAAAAATAACCCTTCAGGTTAAAGTGCGTGATTTACGCATAATCCGATTATACCTCGAAGACGGTCAGGAATTCGGGGACATCGTTGCATCGCAAGAATGGGCGGGAACGGCTCATGACCTTCGCACACGGAAGGCTATATTGAAGTGTATCCGCCGGGGAAGAATCGCTCGGCGTGGGATACCCGATGTAGTTGCTGAGTTCATACGTTATAAAGAGACGCATGCTCGGACTAGCCGAAAGGCGCGGAACGAGCTCGCACACTTGCGGCGAGTTAGACGCCAGGGAGGGCGTCAAGCGCCTGTAACTCCGGTCCGGCCGCTACCTCCTCCGAAGTTGGTTCGACCAAAGGCGCTACCGATCAAACTCAAACGGCGATTTTTTAATTTCTAAACCATGACTAATATGGAAAATCTACCACCTCGTGATTCGATCCCTCCTGAAAACCACCCGGTCAGAACGCGAAGGTACACAATTATTACGCCGATGATGGATAAACAGATTGGTGAATTCGTTGGCTGGGTACGAAACGGTGTCCCTAGTGGAATGATCCCAGGTGACCCTCGAATCGGTAAAACGAAATTACGGCGAACTGCGGCACTGGAGTTGCCTAAATTCTATCCAGGAATCGTCATCGTTTCGATGATCGCCAGAGGATACGTGGTGCCGTCCGAGCGGGTCTTCTTTGGTGATCTATTACGAGCGATAAGGCATAAAATGTGTACAGAGGGGACCGCAGCCCAGCGCCGTGACAGATTAACGCAGCGCATCGTCCAAATGGTTCGGTCATCGGGCCAAGGGAGAGCAGTCCTGCTTATTGACCAAGCTCACAAACTACAGGAATTGCACTACGAGTGGCTTATTGATTTTCACGATGAAATCAGTGAGCAGGGTGTGGAACTGTTTGTGTTTCTGTTCGGCCAAAAAGAGCTCACTGCAATCAGTGACGAGTTTCGGCGGACCGGCAAAACCCAGATCATTGGTCGTTTCATGGTCGACCGCCTCGATTATCATGGGATTCGCAGTCTTGCAGAAATGAAGGCCTGCCTCGAAGCGTACGACGAACACGCGAAATATCCCGAGGACACAGATTGGACCTACACCCGGTACTTTTTTCCTGATGCGTATGCCCGCGGCTGGCGGTTAGCGCAGCATGCCAAAACGTTTTTTAAGGCATTCGAAGAAGTACGCGCGTACAGTCCTGGCCCGGGCAGGCTTGAAATCCCCATGCAGAATTTCGTCCGCACCGTGGAGAGATTTTTACTCGAAGCGCAGGTGACGAAGGCTAACGAGCCTGTGCTGAGCCAGGCACAGATCATTGAGTATGTCTTATCTACTGCTTTCGGCGCTGCGCCACAGGCCGGCGACAACGACGAGGACAATAATGAGGAGGAGCCAATGACGTGATATCCGATAGTACTGACTACGATTTTAATTGGGTTCCAGACCACCCCCGCGAGTTTGAATCGTTGTGGTCTGTGGTGCACAAGTTCTGCTTTCTAAACGCGACGACTGGTAGTTCGGTTTTCCGACATTTCTGCTCCAGAGAAGGCAGGGCTGCTTTCGTGCCTACCTCCTCTTGTGAATGCAAAATGGCTCGCCTAGATGATCTGCGTTTCTCCGGTAAGCTGGATGTGAAGATGCTAGGGCAGGTGATCAGGGCGCCGGCTGAATGGTTTCAAACGGCAACCATGGATAGTTGGTGCACCCGTCTAGAAGCTCGCAGTAGAACTGTGCCATTCCTGCGATTTTGCCCCGTTTGCATTCAATCAGGTTATCATACTCTGCTGTCGCAGCGGGGTGATGAGCGATATTGTAGCATGCATAATATGTTGCTGGAGGATTCGTGCCCACGGTGTGGGCGACGGATTCCGTACGCAGCGCCGTCCAATAAGTGTGCGCCGTATAGTTGCTACTGTGGATGGTGTCTGTGGCCAGCAATCTATGCGGACGTGTGGCCAAAATTCAAAGTAGCGGCTGACTTTGAGGAGTATGCTAGGAACCGCTTATCATGTCACAAAATCTACGACGTTTCCGGGTGGTCTTCATGGACAGCGGAAAACAATGAGGAGAGACATTTGCCTACAGCCGTAATAAGTCGGGTTTGGCCCGAAGGCATAGTGCGAATCTTTCAAAGCCGACGGGGAGCCTTGTCCTTGTACCTGTTGGCTGGTGAGAATTACCGAACTCTTTATGAGCCGATTTTTGCACTGTATCGCTGTATCCGTCGGAAGGTTTTAAGAAGACGGATAAATTCCTGCCGACGTTGGGCTCGGCTGGTGAAGATTGGAACCACACCACAGCAACTAGCTTGCAGGGGCTGCCCGGTAACCGTGTTGAGTTCCTTGATTTGGGTGAGCTATTGGGAAGCGCGTGGCGATCTTCAGCAGGGATCACGATTTTTTGTCGGAAAAGATAACTCGCCCTATGCTGAGTACCTAAGACGGAGTAATGTTGTATGGCGCTTTTTGCAGCATACACCGCTGGTTTTAGTGCGACGATGTGTTACAACGGCGGACATCTGGATGCTCTCTTATGCCATGGCGTCGGTTGCGGCAGGTACTTTTCGCGCTGCGTTTATAGCGGCCTCTCAGGCCGAGGTAGATTTATCGCTGTCATCTCTGAACCGTGACAAAATCATGGAACAGATCAACCCCAGTTTCATGCGATTCACGCGATCAAAATCAGCAGCAAACGCTTTTAGTCTAGCCGTCACAGGGACCTAAATTGAGTAGACAAATAACAAGGTAAAATACCCCTAATAAGTAGTTCGGTTGCAGAAAAGCAACCATGGTTGCTTTTCTGCAACTGCGAGCGGGGAATTTTATTTCCTACGAGCAGAGTATTTGTTGCGGTGAAGCGGGCGCTAAGCGGCGTGGTTTTCAGGTGGTGTAATTGTAACAGGGTGAGTTCCGCCCCCTAGCCACTCTCCGGTGAAAAGCCATTGCTCAAAGAACAAGAACCACTCGGCAGTCCAAACAATCGTTGTTGTTGCCAATAACCTACCAGGCCTCCAATCGCCTTTTTTCCAGAGGCAGAGATTCACCATGCCGTCATAATCTTCGAATATATGGGGCAAATTGCGCTCTCCTGCCAAGCCTCTTAGGTCTGGGCTCCTCACGAGTACCCGCGGCTTATCTCCAAGAGAATACCTTAGTTCGATCGAATAAAGTGCTCCTAATTCATTGGGCCTGATTACTTGTCTCCAGACCAAGGTATTTACACCTTGGCCTTTTGCTATGCAGCCGTTCCCCTCCGGGTGGTATTTCTGGAGATTAAGTAGCTGCACAACTAGCGGAATGGGTTGCTGATGAATCAATGGATACCGTGGAAAGTGTGTGCCTTGAGCGGAAGGGCGGTCGCAATGGTTGCTAGGCCTGTGATTCCTAGCTTCGGAACGTAAGCCAAATTCGAACGTGCTGCGTTGCCGGGAGCAGCTGCCAGTGCGTCTGCTTTGAAAACCGGCAAGACATGATCCTGACCGAGACAGCTGCTGAGTTTTTCTTGGAGAACGTGGCGTCCTTCGGCTTGCGAGAGAGCTATGATAAATTTACGGTAGTCCTCAGCCCAAGTGAAGAACTCCGCAACCGCCTGCTGGTTTTCATCAAGGTTCCATTTGGCAACAAGGTTTTCATCGGGAAGTGTAGGATTGGGCAGATCGTAGCGAATTTTACGTCCTTCTTCTTTGCGAAGAAGAATCGAGCTATCGGTTAGGGATTCCGCCAACTTTATGACTATCGCATATACTGAGGCGAATTGTCGGTTCGCGACGTAACGTTGGTACGCATACCACAGTATGGTCGTGACTACGATCGAAGCTGGACGGCGTTTTAGTCCATCGTTGGGAAGCTTGGAAAACCAAGTGTCACGGTGACGTTTGGTGAGCTGAACAACTCGTTGAAGCGGGCGCTTCATCGGGGATGGTTCAGGCAGTTTCTCAACCTTAGGTTCTCGCGCTTCCTTTCTCAGCGTGCCGTGCGCTGAGTTGGAGCATTGGACAAGCTCTCTTTCGAAAAGAGGCAACTGTTCGCAAAGTGCTAGGAAGTCCTTGGTGTAGCCTTCAGGATTCGTTGCCTTCCATTCGTTTTTATCCCTGTCGGGAGCTGCGAGTATCATACCCTTTTGCTCGTGAAATGATCGGACTGCAGGTACGATGTCGAAGTGCATCCGGTCCTCGATTGCATAGTCGAGCTGCCATCCATAACGGATTGGAGTAAGATCTTTGGCGTATTCTAATTTAAGATACGCGCCAATTTCTCTGAGGAGGTTTTGGGGAACCATCTGGTTTTCCTTAGCCTCGATTGCAATGAGAAGATCAACGTCGAATTCACCGGCTTTTCTTTTCTTTTTTGACGAGACGGGAGGGACGGTCGTGCCGATGGACATTGAGCCCTGGGGCTTAATCACCACTTCGTAATTTGAAAGAAGCGGGCATTTTTTAAGATGCTTAGTCTTCTCGTTGTAGTGCTGGCGGGCTTTGTCGCTGAGTTCAGTAGGTAGCTCGCAAGAGGCCAAAATGCGCTCAAGAATTGCAGTCAGTTCAAAATCGCGTTGAAAGAGTTCGGCGATGCTAGGTTTGGTTGTGATCAGAGGATTCATTAGATATTTGAGTTGTGTCGGCGCATTTTTGGATATGGCGCAGCGTTATGGTTAAAAAAGGCTCGGAGTGCCTCAGAGTTGAGGCGGACTGCTTCTTCTGCGTGCGAACGCAGAGCGTCGGGCTCGTAGCGGTCGAGTGGGCAAAGGCGGTTGGTGAGCTTTGGTTCAATACGCAAGAATCTGTCTCCCCAGAGCAACTGCGAGGTGCTTGCTACAGATACAGCACTGGCATCCATTAGCAGTTCAGGGATATCCTTAGCCCAGCCGGCGACGCCGAGTTTTTTTGCCCATGACGGTTTCCCGTAAGTCAAATCTGAGCATCCGTTACCGAGGTTCAGAATCTTCATAGATTCTGGCGGGTAGCCCATGATTTTAACAGCCTCTACTGCTCCCGTCACGGATGGGTTGTTTGCCCAGAGTCCCCCATCGGCGTAATAATTACCCCAACTACTTTTGTAGTACGGAAAGTAAGTGGGTGCCGCTGAGGTTGCCATCGCTATCTCCCACATTTTCCGTGTCCAGTCAGTATCATATTTGGGATCGTGATCTGTCTTAAAAAGATAGGGCTTTCGTAAGCCCAATTCGAAGGATGGAATTACAAGACGAGTTAACGAGTCCCCGAGGAGAGTATCTTCGCCAAGGCAGGAGCGGAGGGCCTTGCGAAGGTGTAGGGCGGAATGCTTGGAGCACACCCACCATTTGACCCAGCGAACGAAACGTCCTGCATGTGTCGTGGCGAAAATAGATTTTCCGTCATCAATGTAGAAATCTACAATTTTCTGGGCGGGGATACCTTTGCCGAGCGCGAGTGCGAGGATACCTCCAGTTGATGTACCGGTGATGATGTCAAAGCAATCAGCCGTTCTCCGGCCTGTTCGCTTCTCCATTTCGGCAAGAATTATGGCTTGGGAAAGCCCGCGAAAACCGCCGCCATCGAGGGCAAGAACCTGTATTGTGTCGATCATTGTCATTCTGTGTATGGCAGTCGAGGTATGGAAGAGCCTATGATTTGATGTGCCGCCCGATACATTATCGGGCGGCGCATATCCTTATCATTTAGATCGGGCATTCAGTTAGGCTGAGCAGATTATTTGGATGCTCACCATCGCTCTCGGTCTTTAAGTATTTATGGCCGTAGCGACTCACGGCCACAATGACCCGAACGGTTTTGCCATAAACGCTAACGAAGAATGTCCATTTCCCGGATTCGATACCGGCAATGGCGTCTTGTTGCGGAAGGTTCCACCGTTGCCCTCCATGAACGCCACCGACGTTGGTGATGCGTTCATGCGGATTGGTACGATCGGATTTATTGACGCACTGGATCTGGATTTGTTCGGACATGGTAACTATGCTCCGTGCTGGAGCGGCGCAGAGAGTGGAGGCGGTTTCCCGCAAATTAACCGTGCCGGTCTTCTTGCTGTGGACTGGCGTGGTTCTAGGCTTGCTGACGCACTAGCTAGAACCGACGCCTCAGCCGTGTTCGGGGTTCTTACCCCAGGTCGAACTTATCAGTTGCGCGATTTGCGAAGATATGTTCCACGTCTTGGTGCCTACAGTTCAGAAAATGGGCTCAATCATTCTCTGAGCAATTCAGCTAGTACCCCGTAACGGCTATAATTTCGGATAAAGTCTGGTGAGTTTAATGCGAGCATCCTCGGTGGCGAAACGCCAGTTGATGGGTGCGCCTCGATTGTTTCGGTGTCGTTGCCAGGCGCAGATTT
>Ga0302321_100004500_pt1 | contig 12088 bp, 10 predicted proteins | sample Fen_T0_1_FD_202505 | JGI IMG/M metagenome (GOLD analysis project Ga0302321, IMG submission 202505) | Peat permafrost microbial communities from Stordalen Mire near Abisko, Sweden - Fen_T0_1 | ecosystem: Environmental > Terrestrial > Soil > Wetlands > Permafrost | place: Sweden: Abisko...
ACCCGACAGCTTCACCTCCCACGGACCTGGCAGGGCCGTGAAGGCCTCGACGAAGCGCGGGACATCGCGCGCCCAGCGGCCGCGATCGTCGAGAAAGCGTTGGGTGCAGTAGCTGCACCGGTAGTTGCAACTGGTGTTCATGTTCCAACTGACGACGCCGCGGCCCGGATCAGGCGGAGCGATCATGGCTCGCGCTCCGTCTCATCGAGGTGTGCGGGCACGCCTTCGATCATGCCCCGATTGGCGGGGACCGCGCAGGGGCAGATGGCGTAGGAACAAACGCTTGGGCCACAACGCAGGCGAACGCCCTCGTGGTGAACCAGGCCCAGCCGCCCCTCGCCGTGACGACGGGCCGTGCGGCAGGACCAGGCCTCGCCCGCCTGGGTCAGCACCAAGTAGCGTGCGCCCGCCCAGCAACGCCGCCCCTGGTAGGCCGGCGCCAAGTTGGCGCTGCGCTCGGCCTCGGCTTTACGCCAACCTCCCAGCAGCGCCTCGATGCGCGAGCGCTGTTCGACGGAGTACGCGAAGACGCCGCCTTTCACTTTCATCAACTGTGGAAAGAAGCGAAAGCCGGCCGCTTCCACGGCGGCCTTGGCCCGCGGCCATTGCTCAAGCTGTCCGGGCGCGAGCACGGCATTGACCACGAAGCGCGGACCGGGACCGGCTGCCTCGCGCAGCAAGGTCAGGCGGCTAAGAAAGGCCTCCGTCGTGGTGAATTCCAGATGCAGGCTGGCCGAGACGATGGTCAGCCGGCCACGGGTCAGCAGGGCAAAGCGGCGCAAGGTTCCCGCACCTGCTGAAAGATTGGTGAGCAGCGCAATTCGATGCGAGGTGCGTTCCATCAATCCAGGAACAATGTGATCGAGCAACAGCCGGCTGGCGAAGGGCTCGCCCCCGGTCATCTTGATTTCCCACGTGCCGGGCAGCCCAACCAGGAAAGCGAGAATGCGATCGATCTCGGCGGCCTCGGGCTGGCCGTGCCGGTTGGTGCGCGATTGAATGCAATACGAACAGTCGTAGTTGCAGTCGCCGCAGATCTGCCATTCCACCGTCGGCTGGTGCGGCCAGGGCGGCTGGTCGTCAGCGGTGGTTATCACCTGAGATCCTTGGCTTGCAGGGTTTCTCTGTGGGGCCAGCGTGGCCCGCCGACTTTCGCGGCGAAGCGTTCCGCCAGCTTCAAGTTTTGGTTGAGCTTTCCGCATTGCTGGCACGCGGGAAAGAACTGGTTGCGCGCCAGCCGCTCGCGCAGCCCTTGCCAAACCTGGCCCTGCCACAGGCGCGAAAAATCGCCGGGCACGGACAGCTGGCCCACCTCGACCTCCGCGCTGCAACAATAGAGGACGATCCCCGTGGCGGTCACGCGCGCGTAGTCGTAGCCCAGCCAACAGCCCACGTCCTTAATGGCCGCGGTGGCGGCACCGCCGGCACCCAGTTGGGCACGCAGCACGGACAAGTTGTGGCGCACGCCCAGTCGTGCTGCCTCGTCTTCGGCGTCGGGCAAGATCTCCGCCAGCAACCGGCGGCGCTGCTCGTCGCTGATGCGCACGGCTTCCGTGCCTGCCCCCAGCGACGCCAGTTTGAAATTCACCTGCGCGGCCCCATAGCGCGCGCCCTGGGCAATCATGGCTGGCAGCTCGTGGGCGTTGGCCGCGCAGATCACGTGGACGTGCTTGAAGGTTCGTCCCGCCTCGCAAAAGCGGGTCAGGGCCGTGTGCAGACACTGCCATTCCGCACGGCCAAATCCCGGATGAAATGCGCTGTAGGTTTCTAGCGTAGCGGCGTGAATTCCCACCAGCAGCTGATCCACCGCCAGCGCCAAGATCTGGTCCGCGTCCGCCGCCACCAGGTTGGTGATGATGGTCAGGTGCAGACCGCGTGCCTTGACGGCCGCGATGATTTCGGCAATTTGCGGATGCAAGAAGGGTTCGCCCATGCCCGACAAGATGATGGATTCCAAACCACCCAGGCCATGGATCTCCTCCAGCAAGGCGATGGCGACAAGGGCATCCATCTGTTGGCGCTTCCAGGCCGCTGTCCGTGGCGTGGGCAGCAGTGGACTGTGATCCCAACAGGTCACGCAGCGGGCGTTGCACGCGTTGGTCAGATCCAGGTGGACGGTGCGCGGCCCCAGGCGCGGAATTCCGTCGGCCAGCGACTGTAGCCGCGCGCCGGGATCCGCCAGTTTCATGCCGTCTCTCCCAGGCGGGCACGCACGCGCTCGAAGAACTGCGGGCCGACCTCTTCCTCGCTTTGCAATTGCACCACCAGCTGCGCCAGGTGTGACACGGTCCGCCCGCGGGCAGCCCCCGCATCAATCAGATCCAGAATGGCATTCGTAGCCCGGCCGGTGTCGGCATCGCGGGTCTGCGGCAGCACATTGAGAAGTGACGCCAGCGCCGACCACTGCCCACTGGCCGTGGGATGGGAAATCAGCCGGGCCAAAGCGTCGCCGTTGTGTTCCGGGCCGGATTCGGCCCCGCACAGTTTGCGGCTGAACAGCGCCACCAGCCGGGTCAGGCCTTGGGCGGGCAGCCCCACCGCCGACGCCGAGCGCGCCAGGGCCAAGGCGCTGTCCAGTTCCAAGCCCCCGCGATCCACCGGCCGCCGGGCCACGCTCAAGGCCATGGCCACGTCCACCAAATCGCCCACCTCGACGCCCAAGGCGCGCGCTTCGGCCAGCACTGCGTCGTCGAGAACGTCCACCGCCTGGCGTACCAGGCTGCGCGGCAAGCACAGTTCCAGCAGGGCTGCGGCCGCATCGCGGGCGGCATTGCGCGGGACCGCTCGCCGGGCACCCGCGGTCAAGTCGCGTGCGCAGGTGGGCTCGCGCAGACGCGCCAGCACTGCCACCAGCTCGCTTACGTTGACCCCGCGCAAGCGCAGAGCCGCGCCCCGGCGCACGAAGGCGTCCGCACGGGCTTCCTGATCGTCGGCGATTTTCCGCTGTGCCACCAGGGCCGTGGGCACCCCCGCGTGCAGCAGCTCGTGCACCGAATTAAAGCCCGCCGCCGAGATAGCCCCGTCCACGCCGGCCAGCACCTGGCCAAGCCCCGGCTCTGTCCACCACGTGCGCTGACGGCCCCGCCGGGGCAACACCCGGCACAAAGGCCCGGCCGCGAAGACCACATGCAGGGAAGGATCGTCAGCAGCCACGGCCTCGGCCGCATCGAACAGCGCCGGGATCCCTGCGTCGCCCCCACCCCCGCCGGAAACCAGCAGGCAAAACTTGCCGTCTTCCACGCCCAGCCGGCGGCGCGCCTCGGCCCGATCCACGGCCTCGAAGCGTTCGTCCAGCATGATGGGGCCGGTGCGCAGCGGCTCCACGCCCAAGGGTGGCGGACCCGCGTCCTGATCCTCGGGGACAATCACGCGGTCATACAGTCCGGCCAGGGCGCGAAAACCAGGGCGTTCGCCGATCTCGGGACGCACTGGCCGCAACACCAGGGCCTTCTTCACGCAAAGATCCAGCGCGGGTGCCAGCTCGTCGAACGAGCCGTTGGGAAAGGTGTCCACCACCAGCAGATCGGGACGCAGCACCGACAGCGCGGTCCACACCCACTGTTTGGCCATGGCCAGGTACTGCGGTTTGGGAATGCCCGCGGACTCGACGATGGATTTGCTGGGCAGCTTGAAGGCGGCGAAATTTTCCGCGAAGAGCCAGGTGTCGGCCTCGGACGTGGTGAGAAACCAGTGTTGCGAGCGAATGCCGGCGAACGCGGCGTAGCGGCGTAGCCAGCGGTTGATCGCGCATAGCCGCTGCACGTGGCCAACCCCCGACCCGTTGACGGCATAGTTGACGATGGTCAGGCTGCGTGGAAGTTCCATGGCCTAGCTCGCGTCGTGCATCCGCAGATCGTCGTTGGCCGAGGCGTCGGCGTACACATCGCCGGGGTGCGCGTGGTGCTGGTGGTAGTCGCAGACGTCGGGCACGAAGTTGCCGTGGTGACTGTGGATCATCAAGTCCCACCACAGAAACTGGGTGAACGGATCCACGCGGCCGTAGTCGTTGAAGACAACGATCTCCTGCGTGGTGTTTTCATAGCGATCCCAGCGTTGGCCCCACTTTTCCGACGGGATGCCGTACTTGGCCTCGATCTCTTCGCGCGGGTAGCGCTGGGTGGCGTTCTTGGGGCGGCAAAACTTCTCGATGCCGCTGTCCACCTTGGACAGGCGCCGCTGCACATCCGCCAACGGCTTGACCAGCCATTCCTGCGAAACCGCGTCCATGTACTTCTGTTTGGCCTGGGCGCCGTGGATACGTTTCGCCGCCAGCAACAAGCCCGGATCGTCCTGCAACAGCGGCGTGAGGTCCGGTAGCGACAGCGCGGACAGGTGTTCCAGCACCAAGGCGCGGGTTTGCGCCAGAACCCACGCATCAAGATTGGCCAAGGCCGCGCCAGCCTCGTCGTGCTCGGCTGCCATGGCGCGGATGCGCGCGCTTCTTTCTTGCAGCAACCTCACTTCGGCCTCGAAGGTCTCCAGGGCCTGCTTCTCGCCAAGGTACTTGGTCCGCAAGGCGCCGAAATCACGCACGGCCAGGCGTGCCCCATGTTGCGCTAGAATGCGATCGCCGAACTTCCAGTGCCGGAAGTAGCCCCGCTGGTACCACTTGCGTGTATACGCGGGCGTGCCGTAGTTCACGTTGATAAGTTCGTCCCACAGGGGCTCGGCCGAAAGCAGCTGCACGTCGGCACGCAAGGGCGCCGCGTTCTCTTCCAAATCGGGCAGGCGGATGTCGGCCTCGTTGAGCAGGTTCTCGCGGTTTTGGTATTCAACCTCGCCTTCGATCTTCGCCAGCTGGGCTTGCAACTGCTGCTGACGCTGGAGCCGGCGCGCGCCCGTGGCTTTGGCGGCCACCAGGGGCAGGGACAGGCGCGCGGCCGCCCTATCCAGTCCCTGCGCATTCAGATCCGGCACCAGGGTGCCCAGCAGGTGAGCCCAGGCCGATTCTTCGTCCTGGCTCACCGCCTGCAGGCGGCCCGGCTCTGCCGCCTGCGCCTCGGTAAGTCGCTGGCGTTCTGCCAGCAACTCCGAGCGGATTAGGCGGAGATAATCGACGACTTCGCGACTGCTCATCGTGGTCATAGGGAGCCGCAGTCTCGGTCAATATGACGACCGCGTCCACTGGGGGTTTCTTCGACGGCGGCACTAGTCGATGTTGACCGCGTAGTTGCGAATGACAGTCGTGCCCGCTCCACGCTGGATCTCGTTGCCCAGTTCCAGGTTGGCGATGAAGCAATTCGGCCCGAGGTAGCCGCCTTTAAGCAAGAAATCGATGATCTGCCCGATAGCCAGAGGACCGTGCAGAATGGGCTTGTCGGCGAGCAGCGAGACGATGGCCCAGGTGTTCTGGTTAGCTCCGGAGGCGTCGCCGTGGTTCTTGTTCTGGAAAATGGTGAAGGTGTTGCCGCCGATAGTGGCTTTGCCCACCTGATTGCCAGCCGCGCCCAGGCGCTCGCCCGCGATCCAGATCATGACCTCGTGGGTGATGGTGTCCTGGCTCGCGGGCATCGCCGAAATCACCCAGAATTCAAAAGCCAGGTTGTAGCTACCGGTGGCTTCCAGCGCGATGTCGTAGCTGACCACCAGTTTCTTCGTCCCGGCCCGAAACGGAAAACCGGAATCGGGCGCGGCTTCACCGTTCCAGGGACTTTGCCCCACCTGCACTTCCGGATAGGTTGCCACGCCGCTGCTGTCCCGCCATTTCCAGGTCCAGCCGAAGATGGTCTTGCCGTTGTCGTCGTTGACGAAGATCTTCTGGCGATAGCGGCCGGTGGTGGCGCCCTTGTTCCAAACATTGTTGAGCAAGCGGAAGCGTCCATTCACCACCGTCGAGGCGAAATCCTTCTCCGATTCGAAGACGTTGGTTCCAGGGACCTTCTTCAGGTCGAAGTCCGCTCGACCACCGCCCATCGAGCACGACGTTGTCAGGAGCAGCGAGAGCGCGGCGGCACGCAAGATGTGTCCGATAATCATATCAGCAGCGTAGCGCAGTCCCCGCCGCAAGCGAAGACCAGGTCAAGCGTCTGGTCAAGCGTCCTCAGCCCGCTTCAGTTTGCGCCACAAGGTCGCGGTGCTGATGCCCAGGATGGTGGCGGCTTGGCGGCGATTGCCCCCGGTCTGTTGAAGAACGTCCTGGATGTGCGCCCCTTCCACGTCACTCAGCGAGCGCTTGCCCGCAGAGCGCCCGGCCCCAGCCGTGCGGTGCGTTCCGTGGATGATGGCAGAGGGAAAGAGATCCGGGCTCAATTGTCCATCGCGCGAAAGGATCGCCGCATGTTCGATGGCGTTCTCTAGCTCGCGCACGTTGCCAGGCCAGGGGTAGTTGCTCAGGAAGCCGATGGATTCGGCCGAAAGCCGCAACGCCGGCAGTTTCAATTTTGTGCGGAACCGCTCTACGAAAAAGCGCGCCAGGGGCAAGATGTCTTCCCGCCGCTGCCGCAAGGGAGGAATGGCCACCTCCACCACACGCAAGCGGTAGTAGAGATCCTCGCGAAATGTCCCGTTGGCCATGCCAGCCGCTAGATCGCGGTTGGTGGCCGCCAGGACGCGCACGTCGATGGGCCGATTCTTGGTTTCGCCCACGCGACGGATCTCGCGTTCCTGCAAAACGCGCAACAACTTGACCTGGGTGGCGTGGGAGATCTCGCCAATCTCGTCGAGGAACAGCGTCCCGCCTGCGGCACTTTCAAAAAGTCCAGCGTGGTCGGACATGGCGCCGGTGAACGAGCCGGCCTTGTGCCCGAACAGTTCGGAATCGAGCAAGGTCTCGGGCAAGGCGCCGCAGTTGATGGCCAGGAACGGTCCCTTGCTTCGGGCCGAACGCGTGTGGATTAGGCGCGCGACCACTTCCTTGCCCACGCCGCTCTCCCCGGTGATGAGCACGGACGAATCGAAGGGGGCGATGCGCGTGGCCAGTTCCAGCACGCGCGTGAAGGCGGGGCTACGCACCTCGACCAGCGGCGGCTTCTCCAAGCGCTCAAGGGTAGACAGCCGGCGGGTGTTGACTTCAAGTTCGCGGGTGACCTGGCGAAGCTTGTCGCTGAGCGTTCGGATCTTGCCCTTGATGTCGTCGGACGAGAAGTAGGCCAGCGGCGCGCCGGGATCGCCCTCCCACGAGGCAGCGTCCTTGCCGAGAGCCGTACACACCCTTCCGCCCTGGGCCCGGCAAGTCTGTTCGACAAAGTAGATGTTGCGGTTGAGCGCAAAGGACATGAAGCCGCTGGCATAGCCGGCCAGCATCCAGCACACGGGATGCTCGGCCTTGCCCAGATGGGCCACGTGCTCTTCCGCTTCGCCCGATCCATGCCAGCTTACGTCCATAAGGAAGTGGCCGGCCTTGTCGCCGGTTTCGTCGAAGTCCAAACGTTTGGTCACCCAGCGGGCCACGCCCTGCATGGCGTGAAGGCGCGGCCCGGCCTTCACAAGCTCCAGGGGATTGCTCCAGGAAAACACCCTGCGCATGGCCGCCGCATCGGCCTGCCCCCAGAAGAAGGCGTAGCGCGTGAGAATCCGCCGCGTCTGCCGGGCGCCAACCATATCGTACAGATCCTTGCGAAAGTGGGCGAAGGCGTCCGTGCTGTGCAGCACCAGCCGCCGGCCCTGAAAGTCGATGACGCCATCGCGAAAGGTGAAAAGTTCGTCGAAACGCAGATCGTCGGCGCGCATGAGCGTTTCACTATGAAACGTCCTGTTTCACTTTGCAACACACGCCACACGCCGCAAACCGCTGCATTTCCCGCAACCCGGCGCACTGATTGCACCTTTCGGAATCGCAGCGGGTCGGCACGCAGCTTGCTCTAGGTCCAGGGCACAGGCCAGCCAGTGCGCGGCCCAAACGAAAGGGATTCCATGTACGATCTGCTCAAGAACAAGCTCGAAGGATTGCAAGGCGAGATGGTTGCGTTCGCCCAGGATTTGTTGAGGACGCGCAGCCGCAGCGGCGACGAAAGCAAGACCGCCGAGCTGGTCGTCAATCAGATGCACGCCCTGGCCTTCGATGATGTGTCCACCGATGAACTCGGCAACGTGGTGGGTGTTATCCACGGCGTCGAGGACGGCCCCACCTTGATGCTAGCCAGCCACATGGACACGGTGGGCACCGGCAATCTTTCCACCTGGACCGAGTCGCCGTGGAGTGGTCGCATCGAAAACGGCCGCCTGCACGGGCTTGGCGCCGCGGACTGCAAAGGAGGACTGGCCGCGCAGGTCTTCGCCGCCGGACTCATCAAACGCAGTTTGCTGCCCTTGCGCGGGAAGCTGGTCGTTGCGGCCACCGTCTTGGAAGAGAACGGCATTTCCATTGGCATGCGCGGCTTGCTTAGCCACACGCTCAAGGACATGGGACTCGTCCCCGAGTACGCCGTGCTCGGCGAGCCCACCGACTTGGGTCTGTACTATGGCCACGATGGCCGCGCCGAAATGGAAATCACGGTTCGCGGCATCAATCCCTTCCGCGTCTCCGACGCCGCCGAACTTGTCGCGCGTGCCTTCAACGACTCTGGCAACGACTCTTCTGTCGAGGACGTCGCGGTGGGGGACACCCGCTATGAGGATGGCCCCGGCTATCGCCAAGCCATCATCGCCTTGGAACGGCGACTCGGCTCGAACGATGAAGTGAACCACATGGTGGCTCGCATGCGCGGCGAGGCCGTGCGCGCCGCCAGCTCCATCGGCGCCGTTGATGTTGAGGTGTGCGTCCGGGAACGCAATGAGGTGATGCCGAGCGGCCTGGTGGTGAACGCCAAACGCGTCACCCAGGCCTGGACCACTGACCCCTTCAGCCCCCTGCTGTCGCGCGCGCGCCAGGCGCTGTCCGCGGCGGGTTGCGAGGTGCGGCCAGGACGCTGGAAGCTGGCTCGACTGGGCATGGGCACCGCGGGCAGCCTGCTCGTCAACGAACACAACATCGCCACCATCGGCTACGGCCCGGGCCACGAAGAACAAGCCCACCGCGAAGGCGAATCGGTGGCTATCTCGAAGTTGATCGCGTGCATGTACGGAACTGCCGCTATCGCGCACAGCCTGGTGGGCATCCCGGTTTTCGGATGGATTCCCGATAGCCTGTAACCCTTGGGGACCATCATGCGCATCATCGTGTTCAACTGTGGCAGCTCGTCGCTGAAGTACCGCTTGATCGACATGCCAAGCGAGACCGAACTGGCGGCGGGCGAGGCCGAGCGGGTGGGCCCCAAGACCGCCCTGCCCGGCTGCATTCACCATCATGTCGGCGACCAGAAGGAAGACCTGGTCCAGGACATGCCCGATCACAGCGCCGCCTTCACCGCGGTGATGAAATTGTTGGAACGGGATGCGCGCCTGGTGCCCGAGGCCATCGGGCACCGCATGGTGCACGGCGGGGCCATCTTCAAAGGCCACGTCATCGTCGATGAGACCGCATTCCATCACTTGGAAGAAGTGCAGGATCTTGCCCCCATTCACAACCCGCCAGCGTTACGCCTGCTGGCGGCGTGCCGGCAGCTCTATCCCAAGCTGCCCGAAACCGTGGTCTTCGACACCGCCTTTCACTCGACGATTTCGCCGGCCGCGCGCACCTACGCCCTGCCCGCCGAGCTGGCGCGCAGCCACGGCTACCGCAAGTACGGCTTCCACGGCACCAGCCACCAATTCGTGGCGCAAGAGGCGGCCAAATTCCTGCACCTACCCATGTCCGAGCTGCGGGCCGTGAGCTGCCACCTGGGTAGCGGCGGCGCCAGCTTGTGCGCCATCGTGAACGGCAAGTCCGTAGACAACACCATGGGCTACTCGCCGCTACAGGGGCTGGTGATGAGCACTCGCTCGGGCGATCTGGATCCGGCCATCGCACTCGGCATGGTGGCACGGGCACTGGGGGATAGCGTAGCGGTCGAGAGCATGCTCAATCGCAAGAGCGGCCTGCTCGGACTGACGGGCGTCTCGGCGGACATTCGCGATTTGGTGGGTGGCGACGGCGAACAAAGCGAAGCCCTGTCACGCGCGGCCCAGGTCTATCTGTGGCGAATCCGCAAATATCTGGGCGCTTATTTGGTCGTTACCGAGCGTCCCCACTGCATCATCTTCACCGACACCATTGGCGAGAAGATGCCCTACGTGCGCTGGGCGGTGACCGCGGGACTCGACAAAATGGGCGTGGTGATGGATCCCCTAAAAAACGCAGAGTCTCCGCCCTTACCGGTGGATCTGGCTGCGCCGCACAGCCGCGTGCGCATCCTGGCCATTGCCACCAACGAAGAAGTCGCCATCGCCCGCGCCAGTTATGCGCTGCTGGCCACACCGGAAAGGCTACCGTCATGAATTCGCTCGTTCTTATTCCCGGAAAGGCCGGCCTGCGCTTCTCGCGGGTCTGCTTCGACAGTGCTGGTCTGTGCGAGGAAGGCCCTGCCGTTGCGAATGACCTGCGCGGCACCACGGCATCGATGGGCGCCATCCAAGCCGTGCTGGCCGCCACCCGCGACGATCGCCCCATCGATGTACTGACCATCCGGGCGGTCTTCGGGGGACGCGACTTTTCCTCGCCAATCATCGTCGATAAGGAAAACCAGTCGCAGCTGTTCCGTTTGGGCGCACAGTCCCCCATGTCGGTGGCCAACACCTCGGCGCTCATCGTGGACGCGCGCAAGGCCTTTCCCAAAATCCCCATCGCGCTGGCCTTTGAGACTTCGTTCTTCGTCGCTCTGCCACACCGAGAAACCACGTATGCACTGCCGAATACAGGGGGATTGCCAGCCCGCCGCTGGGGCTACCACGGTCTGTTTCACGATGCGGCGACCAACCAACTTGCGCAAACCCTGGCCTGCGAAAAGCGGCCCGCGCGCATGCTGTCCATCTGCCTCGATTCACAACCTGAAATGGCCGCCGTACTTGGACGTACGCCCTTGACCGTCACCAGTGGCAACACGCCGATGGAAGGTTTGCCGGGTGAATTCAACTGCGGCGAGATCGATCCGTCCATCGCCCTCGCCCTGGCCTGCAACCCGACGCTGGGCCCCGAACATGCCAACCTGCTACTTACGCGCGAAAGTGGCTTTCTGGGCATGCTGGGTTGGCCAGCAACGCTGGGCGAAGTGCTTACTGAAAAGCGTGCACGCGTCGCCCGCGTGCGCGAACACCTGCTGTACCGCATGGCCCTTGCCGCCGGCACCAGCCTGGCCGCGCTGGAGGGTCTCGACGGCGTAATCTTCTCGGGCCGCTACGCCGAGCATGGAGACAAAGTCGCCAGTTACCTGTTGCCCCGCCTCGAACGAACCCTGGACCTGCCCGCCGGTTCACTGCCCTGGCACATCTGCAAGGCGCCCCTCGATGCCATCGTAGCCGAAGCCGGCATTTCGGCACTCATTGCAAGTGGCAGCACCACGACGCTAGCTTCCTAGGTTGCATCGGAGCAGTTCTGGCGGTATGGGCATTGATTGAGATCAGGTTGTTCCGGTTGTTTGGCTAGGTCATGGATGGAGGTGTGTGATGGAAAACAGCGTTAACCTGAAGAAGGACGGCGTGGTACTTCGCATGGTTCACCACCCTGTGGGGGCCATCCTAGGCGGTCTCGTGTCGGCCGCTGTGTGTGGCGTGCTGGGGTCTGCCCACGGTGACGTTGTGGCAGGCGTGATGGCGGCCTTGGGCGCGGTACTCGGCGCGCCCCTCGGCGCCATGCTGGGCGCGTCCAGCCACCGCGAGCCGTAGGGCATAGTTCCGCGGATAAGCGCGCGCGGCGTCCCCCCGGTGGACTGTCGCGCGCGCAAGCCTTGTACGTTCGTCTTTACCTTCTTCGTCGGCGCTTGCGCACCAGCAGCAACGCGACTCCGACAACAAGAAGGGGCGCGCTCAGGCCTGCATCGGCCGGATTGGCTTGCCCAACCGTGCAGCTGCACCCTGACTTGTTGAAGTTCGCAACCGAGCCTGCATCGCCAACGCCACCGTCGTGCTTGGCGCTGCTGCCGCCACTGCCAACGATGAAAATGCTACCGCCGCTGCCACTGGAGTTCGCGATGCTGCCGCCTCGGCCACCGGAGCCCAGGATAGTGCCGCCGGCTCCGCCAGGTGCGCCGCCACCCATGCCGCCCGAGTTCGGGATGCTGCCGCCGCTGCCACCACG